>Ga0179593_1596079_pt1 | contig 17385 bp, 21 predicted proteins | sample CZODoug2_1_08_16_FD_185931 | JGI IMG/M metagenome (GOLD analysis project Ga0179593, IMG submission 185931) | Vadose zone soil fungal communities from Angelo Coast Range Reserve, California, USA - CZODoug2_1_08_16fungal (PacBio error correction) | ecosystem: Environmental > Terrestrial > Soil >... | reverse complement strand
AATAGGTTAGAGTTAGCCGAGGGTAGTGGAAGAAGAAAAAAAGTAACATTTATAGTACACAACACCCCCCCCCCCCCACAGTTTTAGTACGTGACAACACACTTTACCCCAGTACAGAGAGTAACCACACACTAAAAGAAGTAACAACACCATTTAGTAACTACCAAACCCCTGAAAAAGAGGGTACCCTTGTTTACCCCAACCCCCACTAGATAACTAACTTAGAAGGTTAACCCCCCCCCAAGTTTTAAAAGTGTTACCCCCAGGTTAAAGTACCTACTAGTAGGTGTAACCCAAAAGGGTATACAAGTTTATTACCAAAGGTGAAACGTATATACAAACAACCTTTTGAAAGGGTAAAAGTTAGTACACGTTTTTACAATCCCCACGCTTTACCAGAGGTTTGTTCAGTACTAGGACAAGTTAGGTACTTAGAGGTTATCCCCACACCCAACCTTAAAAAAAAGTACAATGGTTACATAACATAATTACCCACAAGTACAACCCACCAACACCCCCAACCCACACGTTTTTTAACCAATAGTTTACCAACCCTGTACCCCCCTACCCCCGGTTACTAAATGGAAACGAGTTTCCCCCACTGAACCCATACACTACCCCACCAAACCACACCCCAAAAAGTAAGTTACCATAGGAGAAGTAAAGTCACACCCCCAAGTTAGGACCACAACCAATAGTTACACTAAAAAGTTTAGTTACCACCCCTAAAAAAGTAAAGAAAGAAAACCGTACACCCTAATTGTAGTACCCTAAAGAAAGTTATAGGTAGTTTACCCTACACTTCCCCCAAAATGAAAAGTGTACACAGGTGTTTACCAAGGTACAAATTAACATTACTCCGAGTTTAAAGTACCCAAGGTGAGAGTGGTTAGTTACCAACTACCAGGGTACCCCCCCAACCACTTTTACCCAACCCCCTACACCTAACCCCAAAGAGAAGAAGGAGTTAAGGTAAATTACACACAACAACTAAGAAGAAGTTTACCCCCTACTAAGGTTACACCCGTACTTACAACCACACCCCCCCATACCAAATACAACCACACCCAACCGTGTCTTTCCACCACCCCCCAAATACAGTATACTACTATACCCCCAATTGGTTTATTGAAAATAGGAAGTTAGATTTTTTTGAAAAAAAAGTTAACAACTACTACCCCACCCAAACGCACAGTACTTTTGTGGAATGTTACCCCCAACTTAAAGGTGCTGGTTACACAGAAGTTACACCCAAACAAAATAAAGAGTACGTTACCCCAAACCAAACTTTTTTGAAAAAGAGGAAGTGTACCAAACCCCATAGGTTATACAACACCAAAACATTTGAAAAAAAGGTACCCAAATTAACCTTACCTTTACCCATAGTGGAAGGTACCCCCACACACCACCCCATTGAAAAGAGAGTCCACGGAGTAAACAAGTACTTTCAACCTAAAAGTTTGGTCCCAGACATAAGGGGGTACCTAACCCCCACCCAACAAGTTTTAACCATTACCCAACACCACCACAAACCCCATTCCCCGAAAAGTTTAACCACCTACACACCCCCTAAAGGTCGTACACCTTATTAAGTAACCCGGGTCAGTTTACCCACCATGTTCCCCCACTTTACTTTTTTGAAGTACAACACTCAATGGTACCACCCCGTTAGGTACAAGCTGAAAGAGGTTTAAGAAAGGTATACACGTATAAAAAGAAAAGGAGGGTTCACTATTAAGAGAGTTAGGGTACCCTACATAAGTATGTACACCACTAACACTTTAACTAAGAAAGATGAAAAAAAAGTCAGAAAGGATTGAATAGAAGGGGTTTTGTAAAGAGAAGGAGTTTACAACAGATGATGCTTTTTTTTGTTTGTTGTTTGTCTTTTTTTTTTTTAGAAGTTATAAAAAACGTACAAGAAGAAGTGGTTACCACAAACAGAAAGTAACACCCAAGGGAGTACTTACTACAACCGTCTGTTAGGGTTTGTTTCTTGTCCAACGACTCCCTTTACAACAAAGGAAGTACCACAATACCCCCCCCTGGACCCACAAACCAGTACTACAAGGTTTGTTTACACCCCAAGGTTTAAGAGTTACCCTCCAGTATTAAGGGGTAAGGAAGCAGTTTTAACCCCCTCAAAGGATACAATCACCTTACACACATACACCCCACCCCACTCCAAACCCCACATATTAAAAAGTACAAACCCACCGTAGTAGAAAACGAAAAGAGGTAAAAGTTGTACCCACCCACCGCTATAGAGAGGTTACTTACAAAAACAACCGCGGCGCTTTTTTTCCACACCCACCACAACGCCGCACCCCAAACAACATGTAACCTTTAGTAACAAACCACGGTACACAAAAGGGGGTTAGAAGAGTAGAGGTTAGTTTTACACCCCAACGTAACTACACCCCCCCCCCACCACAAAGATACCAATAAGTTTACCAAAAAGTTAACTACACCAAACTTGGGAGATTGTGAAGGGTACTACAACCCCACCAACCTTTTTACCCAAAATGTATACACGGAGTGAGGTTAACCCCCAAACCGAGTTTACCAACGCAGGAAGAAAGAGTTACACTTACCACCACCCACCCACATGTTACAGAGGTATGTGTGTAAGTAAACCACAATTTGAAAAAAAGTTAAAAAGGTTACAAGAAAAATTGAAAAAAAAAACGATGGAAAAAAAAGTAAGTTATACAGTTAGTATAGAAGTTTACCCACTGTTTTGAAAGAGGTACAGAGAAGAGGGAAGAAAAGAAGTACCCACAACGAACCCTTACAACACCCCGCTTTAGAATAGTACAATTTATACCCCCCACACCCACGTTACAAAACGTTACCTATAGTACTTACCACTAATTTGAAGTTAGTTATGAAATAAAGTTACCTGTACCCCCCATACAACGCTCAACTGGAAAGGAACTCCTAGGATAGGAGAGGGGGGGGGGACCAACGAACTCAACAACACACCAGGGGACCCAACACAACCCCTACCGAAAAAAAAAGGTACCAACATTTTTACCAAAAAGTAAAGGTTAATAGTAATTACTAAGTAACAAAAAGAAAGAGTAGAGTAAGTTTGACCCACCCAAAAAGTAGGGTACTGTACACCTAACTACAACCGCTCACAAAGTTTGTACCAACTTTGGGGGTTTTGAGAGGTTACAAAGGTTAAGTACTCGTGTTATTTACCTTTAAAAAGTGTTAGTTGTTTAAATAGGTTTTACCTAGGGTAGTACCAATAGGTACCCCACACCCCAAAAAGTAGTAACACAGGGACCACCGACCACCCCAGAGTTACCCGGATGAACCAACCCCTACCACAAAAAACGCGCATAAGAGTAACCACCCCCGAAGGTACCAGAAGTACTACACGCTGAGTAACAAACTTAACAACGCCCCCGGAAGGGGAAAAGTTAGAGTAACCAAACACCTTTTACCCCCCCTACAACCCACAACATACACACCAACCCCAGTAAGTATAGAAAGTTATACCAACAAATTATAAAAGTGTAAAAAAGTAGAAAAGTACTTAAAAGTTTACACAACAGGTAACACACTACTATATAAGTACCTACCCACAACGATTTCTTTTGTTTGGCCGCTTTTAACCACCCACCCTTAGACAGGGAAGTACCACCCCCCCCCCCCCCCCAGTACCCCCCCCAGTACACCCTACACCCACAACGCCGTTGGTAAAAGTAGTACACCCCACACATAAAAAAAATCGAGTAAGTAACACACACAGTTTAAAAGTACCCACCACCTACAACCACCCCTTAAGGTACACATACCCGTTGGGGGGGGTACCCCCCACCAACAAGGAAGTGTTCCACACCACAGAGTTTGAGAAAAGAAGAAGAGAAGGTTCATATTACGTACCAAAACGCTTTTCGGTGTGTGGTTTTTTGGGCGTTAACCCCCAAAAGATGACCAAGTAACACCCCCCCCCCATCGATTGACCTACACCCAATTTGAAGTACAAGAGTTACGTTAAATAGCGTTAGTATTTTACCCAACCCCCTCACCCCAACACAACTAGTTAGGGGAGTTTTACCTACCTGTGAAAAGTTTGGGGGTGTACCTAACCCAACACAAGGTAAAAGAGTACTACTTAAAAAAGTACTAAAAGAGTTTATAGTATTAGGTTTTATATTTTTACTACCCAAGAGTTCCAACAACAACGCTTTGTTTACCCCACAACGAAAAAGATAACCACACCACCCCCCTACCCCAGTTTGGTGGTCCCCCCCCCCAACAAAAAGTGTACCCAGAAGTTACACCCCCCTCAACAACGTACCCAACCCATACCCTACCAACCAAGAAAGTAAAAAGGAAGAAAGTAAGTGAAAGTAAAAGGGTATCCGTATACCAAAACGTTACCCAGTTGAGAGTTACACCCCACCTAAAAAAAAGGGGTTTTAATTACCTCCACCACCGAATACCCCCCATTTACTACCACCCACACAACTAAGAAGGAAAGTTACACACCCCACACAACCCCACAACAAAGTACTAGGTACCCAACCACGTAAAAAGAGAAAAGGTACCATAGAAAAGGTTCGTACCCAAGTGGTACAACCCCCCAGGAGACGTAAAGTACTTACAGAAAGCCCCCCCAACCAAGTAAAAAAGAAGGTATACCCAAAAGTACCCTAGCGTTACATACATCTTTAATAAGAAAAGAGGTATTACACCCCTAAGTCAAGATGAAGAAGTTAGAGTAGTTTACACAAAGAAAATGTACACAATAACACACTAACCTTACCTTACCCCCCTCTTCTTTCGGTAAGAGCATAGTTTGGTTTTTACCAACACTTAAGAGCTTTAGTAGTACACAAACAGACGGGTCAGAGGGTACTATACCTACCCACAACACCCCGACCCCACTCCCCGTAGTGGTTGGAAGGTTACCAATTACCCCCCATTTAACCCACACAAACCACAAGTTATAGTAGTAACCCCCCCCCCCCCCCGTTACAAATAGCCCCCCCCCCCCGAGAAAAGTTTTACCTACGCCCCCCCCCCATATTACCCCACCCACAGAAAGGACCCCAACCCTTTAGTTACTTACATTGAAGTATACAACTTAAACCCCCCCCACCCGTGAAAAGTTTTGGTAGTTACCTAACAACAAAAACGCTTGTTGTACACCCCACCCACCCACTACCAACACAAGGGAGGGTTACCAAAAAACAGCTGTTAACCACAACCTAAAGTAAGAATGAAGTTACTTACCCCACACCGTTAGAAAAGAGTATACCGTTTACCAAAAAGGAAGTACACATACCAGGTGAGAAAAAGAAGTACCAGTAAAAAAGTACACCAACCCCCCCCACAATACTACAACCCACCTTGGAGGCTACAAAAGTACCAACCGCTACCCCAACGCTCCACCACAATTTTTTCCAAAAGAGTTACCACCCCCCCCTTTAGAGGGGTTAAAGTTTACCCACCCCACCAAAAGGTACTTACCAAAAAGTACTACCAATTACCCAACACCACCCACCCAAGAAGGTTTTTACCTTAAAAAGGTAAAGGTAACCCGCACCTTCCCTACCCACAAACCTAGTAAAAGTTATTTATTACAAGTTAACAGTATACCACAAAAAAAAAAAAGTATACCTACTTATAACCCAACCCAACACCCCCCAAACACCAAAGTACCCCCCCAACCCACTACGGTAGTAATAGTTAGCTACTTACCATAGTTAGTGAAGAAAGTAAGGTTACCTTAGAGTAGGTACCAACCCCCCCCCCCCTTTTACACCCATAACCCCACTACCTACAATTAGGTCAGAAGTACCAGTTACCCACCCCCACCCACTACTGGGGTTTAGTAACCTAACTATGAAAAGAAAGAGGAAGAAGGTAAGAGGGTTTACTTACCAACAAAAAGTACCCCCAATCTTTAACAAAAGAGTTAAAGGTTATTACTAACACACTACATGGGTTGAAGGTTTTAAAAGAAAGTAAGGGTTCACCCCAACTTACCCACACCCCCCTCACGTTAACTTTTTACCCTACAGTACCGTTAACCTACTACAACTTACCACTACACCACCATTTAGAGTTTACCCCTTACCAAGTACTTAAAGTACCTACACCCTGTTTGAAAGTACTTTAAGTCCCCCCCCTAACCTTGAGGTTACAAACGAAACTGACCACCAAGTAAGAAAGTACCATAAAGTTTGTTTGTACCTACCAACAACCCCCAACGAGTAAAAAAAGTTACAAATACCATAAATAAAAGTAACCACCCCAAGAGAACGTACTAACCAACACCAGAAAAGTATACTCACCTGTATTACACATATACCGAGTTACCCCAACGTCCTTTTTGAAATTTTTTTTTGTTTTGATTGAAAAGTACCACCCCAAAAATATTCCAAAAAGTACCCACACCCGGAAGGTAGAGTACCCAAAAAGTAAAAAAGTAGGGAAACGAAGAGTACCCCCACCCCCATTTTTGAGGTTTTACCCTACCCTTAAAAGTTTACTACAAGAGAGAGTGGTACACTTGATCAGAAGTACTAACATAGAAAAAGTAGGTAGAGTACCCCTTACCACCCACCCCCCCCCCCTCCCCCCCCACCAATACCCCCCTTAAATGTGAAAAGTTTACAACCCACACACATTTTTACCCAAAGTAAGGATGATGACGTAAGCTAGACCGAAGTTATAAAACAAAAAGAGCGAAGTTTATAAGTAACAAAGGGTTTACCCCAAGTGAAAGTTACCCCCCAAAAGCCCTAGTAGGGAAAGTACCCCCCATCACGGTATACAACGCACACAACTGAAAAGTACCCCCCTTACACCCCCGTTATATACCATGTGGTATAGTACACAAGTTAAACCGTTGAGTACAACCACCCACTTACCTTTTTAGTAATAAATTTTGAAGGGTATTACCCCCACCCCCACCCACACGGCGCTCCCAGAGAGTATACCAACGGCTGTGATTTTTCCCCCCAACAGCAAAAGTACAATGGGAAAGAAAGAGTACAACAAGTTCCCTCTACCCAAGAGTTTTACAAAAGTTAAGTTACCCCGTTAAAAACCCACAAACCAAAGAGTACCCGTGGAGGTACAAAGAGGGTTGAAAAAAATGAGTACCAACGAGTACCCCCCTTACAACGCTTTTACCAAAAGGTACCCCGGGTACCAATTACAACATTACCCACCCTTACCTAACTTAGTTTTATACACCTTGAAATCGAGGGTAGGAAAGGTTACCAAAACCCCAAAACCCCTACAACCAGAACGCCCACACCAACCCCCCCCCCCCCTTATTTAGGTTTACAATATTTACCCCCACAAACACTTATAGTTTTAACCCACAATACCACCCCCCTACATTGAGAAGAGTTACTACACGTTACACCCACGAGTTAACAAGGTACCCAGTTACCCAACCACCAAAATAAAAGAGTTTAGTGTACCCCCCCCACCCAAACTTGACCCCAAAAAAGGAAAGTACCCCCTTAAAGTTAAAGGACAAAAAAAAAAGAGTAACCCGTTACCCACTAGGTTGAAAGTATAGAGTGGTACCCACCCACACAACGCTCCAACACAACCTACCGTACCACCTTTTACCCCCCCACACACGAAAGTAGTACCACCTAGGTAATAACCCTAACCCCAACCCGGAGTACCTTACCCCCCCCCTTGAGTTTACCACCAATTACCCCATAACCCAGTATTTTTCAAAGTACACCCCACCCCACAACCCCGAGGGTACCCAAACGGGAACCACTACCAAAGAAGGGTACCCAGTTAATACCCAAACCAGACCGCTGTACCCCACTACCAACAACAATCCCCAGCACCCCCACGGTTGTAGTTTACAACCCTAACCAACACAAAGAGTAAGGGTAACCCCCACGTACCAACAACCCCCCCCAAACAACAACCAAAGTACTTAACAACACCACCCCGAAAAGTGTTACCTAGGGTGTAAGTACCCCAACGACAAAAGTTTAACACCCAACCCCAACCGCGCCACCCTCATAAAAAAAGAAAACAAAGGTAAAACGTATTAAAGTATTACCCAAAAGGGTACCACCCCCTCCCTTAAAGTTAACCCCACACAATTACGGGAGGTTAAAAGGTTAAAGAGTTACCACCCTACCACATCAGTTAAAGTACACTTTTACCTAACTACTAAAAAAAAAGTGAAGTTTCCCCCAAACACCCAAAACCCCAAAAGAATGATTTTGAAGTACCTACAACCCTACCCCACCCACCTATGTAACAAGTAAAAGAGTACACCATTTTACCAACAATGTAAAAAGTACCCAACGCACAACCAGCACTGGTTTGTTGTTTTGATCCCAACCATACCAACATGTTACCCCACCCTACATACACCTTAAGTTAGTGCGAGTAAACCCCCTCCCCAAGGGTACCCCCTACCTACCATGAAAGTTAAATGAAGTGAAAAAAGTACCACACCCCCCCCCCCCCTACAAATTACGAGGTGTACCAACATGCTTTTTTTTTCCGTACTTATAGGGTAGTTACAGTAAAGGAAGTTATTACCTAAGGAAGGAAAGAGGGGTTAGTACCACCCACCCACCAGGTACAGTTTACTAGGGTTACATTAATACCCAACTTTACACTACCAACCCGCCCCAACCAACCCAAACCACCCCAAGTAGGGGTTTAACCCAATTACCCCACCCAACACCTTTTTGAAAGTAATTTAAGAAAAAAAGGTATACCAATATAGGGTACAACACTACTGCGTTCTTAGAGTAACTACCCAAACAACCGCTAATGAACCGTTACACCCCAACTTATTAAGTAAAGTTACCAAGTTACCCCCTTAAGTTAGAGAGGTATTAACACCCCAAACACAACGCGCCCTACCCAACCCCAACCCCACAACAGTTTTTTAAAGTAACAAGTAACCCAAGTTTTAAAGAGTTTACGGAGTGGTTACGGTTACCCCCCCAACAGCGTTTAACAACACGCGGGAAAAAAGTACCCCCAACATCAACTTACACCCAGTACCTTGACCATACGGACCACCAAACTACCCACCCCCCCAAAGGTTATAGCGTACCACCCTTTGTTGTTTTTTTGAAAAAGTACTAAAGTGCCAGTTAAAAAGTTTACCCCCCCCCCCCCCCAACAAAACCAAAAGGAAAAAGCGGAAAGTGTAACCACAACCCCCAATACATAACCACCATTTACTTACCTAGCTATTACCAAAAAGGTACCCCCCACCATATACAATTACACCCATTTAAAAAAAATTGAAAGTACCATACCCATCACCCCAAAGTTAGAGTATACCCAAAAGGAGTTACATCCACCTTTTATAAAAGAAAAAGACAACCCCCCTTACAACACCATGTGACTTACCCTTCCTTTAGGTTTACCCAAACACCACCCACCCTACCCCCCCTTACCCAACCAACCCCACCCCTCCCCTTTAACACACTACAACCACCCGTACAGGGTTTATACAAACAAGAGTTTTACTTACAAAGTTTACCCAACACCCAAACCCCAACAACGCAGGTAAACCCAACCCTCCCCCCTACCCCCACACTAGGGGTTTAACACAAACCATTATATTAAAGGAGTAAGTACCCCCCACCATAGTACCCCCACCCTATTTTTAACCCACAACTACACACCCCCCACTAAACCACAAGGGTACCCAAACACCAGGGTAGAGTACACACAGGTAAAGAGAAAAGTATGAATTTTTGTGAAGGTGTACAAACCACAATTTAGAGAATAAGGAAAAAAGTTAAAGTTAGGTACCCCCAGATTACAAGGTGAAGAAATAAGTACACCACCCCCCCTACTTGTTAGTACCAAACGGTTACCCACCGTACCCCCAAAACAATTACTAAAGTACCCACCGTACCTTTAAACGGGCGTTACACCCCCCTACACCCCCAACCCACACCAACGCCCGTAAAGAGGTACAACACTTTTATACTGAAAAGGGTACACAACCACAACGTCCCACCCCCCCCCCCCCAACCCACAAACCAACTTTTACACCAGATCCCAATGTACACCCCCAGAAGTACCCACCAAAACCCCAACCCCCAACCCAGGAGAAAAACGTGTGGTTTTACAACCCCCCCGTTTACCGGTCACCACCCAAAGAAAACGTAGGGTACCGAAGAAGGGTTTTTACAAGTATACCAAACGCTGTCTGTGTCGTTTCTGTAAGGAAAAGATAACGCCCCAAAGGTGTAAAGTAAGAGTACACACAACCCAAACCATTTTTTTTGACAGTACCTTTCCTCTTACCACGAATACACCCAGGTACCCACCTACCCACACCTAAAAAGAAGGTTCCCATACTTTAAGAGTACCCACGATAACTAGAAGTACCTACCAACAAGAACAAAAGTACGTGAGAAGAGAAAGTAAGTACGAACCTATACCCCCCCCTAGCGTCCCCCCAACCCCACTTCCCCCCAGGGTACACCCCCACCACACACCCCTACTACACTTTCTTACCCAAACTACAAAGGTAGTAAAAGGAAGGGACCAAAGAGGTACCTTAAAGTATACAAAACCCACACCCCCCCCAAAGGAAAGAGTACCACAACGTACCAAACAAACGTAGTGATTAACAAAGTAGGAAAGTATGGTTACCACCTTAGGTTACCAAACCACCCCCAACCCCACCATAGGGTTACAACCTACAACCCCCCACAACCAAGGTTGAAAAGAAGTAACTACCGTAGTTAAGTACCCCCACCCACTTAGAATGAAAGTACTAACGTACACCTACCCAAGTTACACCCCACACCTACCCCGTTTTACCCCTACCCAACTACAAACCTGTACCCCACGGTACCCAATTGTGTACCACAACCCCACAGTTATACCTACAAGTATTGGAGTATAGAAAAGTTACGGAAAGGTAGAATTTTGAAAGGAGGTACCTTTAACTAAGAGTTGAAAGCAAGGGTTAAGTTTACCCCCACATTTACCCCCAAATGGAAAGAAAAAGTACCCCCCCACAACCACCAGAAAAGGTTTTACGTTTATAACCAAGAGTACCCCAAACGAATTTACCCACCCCACCATTTGACCAAAAAAAAAAGTTGAAAGTAAATTTACACACCAATGAAGTTTACCAACCAACCAAACCCCCCCCCATTAGACCAAAAGAAGGAAGTTTAGGTTTAACAAACCCCACAACACACAACCCACCCAACACAACCGCTTTTTTGTTAAGTACTACTGAAAAGGAAAAAGTGTGTAACAACGCTTTTTTTCTTTGTTCTACCCCCTAACCCCACACCTTGGTAGAGAGTATACCCCCCCACCCCTTTAACTAAGGCTTCTTAAGGTTTACGACAGCCAACTACAAAGGAAGTCCCAAGTACCTGACCCCACCACACCCCCCAAAGAAAGAAGGGAAAAACAAGGGGAAAGGGGAGGGGGACACAAAAAGACACCCAAAAAAAATAAAAAAAGAAAACCAACCCCAGCCCCATACACAAGAAACCAAAAAGATTTTGAAGGTGTACAGGTGGAAAGTACCCTATATGAGTTTAAGTGTAACAAATCAATTTACACATAACACAGTGAGAAGAGTTAAACACCCACCCCCCACCACCCCTAATACTTTTACCTGGTACCCAGAAAAGAAAGTACCCTAACCACACTAACAGGAAGAGTACTTTTTACCTACCCCCTAAGAAAAAAAAAAAAAGGAGCAAGAGTTACAAAAACTACCCCCCTACCACACCCCCCCTAACCCTACCCCCCTAGTTTTGTTTACCCAAACCCACCCCACCAAACACTGTGTTACCAACCCACGAAAAAGTTACATACCCACTTACGTATTACCTACCAAAAAAAGAAAAAGTGAGTACCCCCCAACCAAGAGTTTAGTTAACCCTACCACCGTGTTTGAGAAAAAAAAGAAGTACCTAACACTAATAGTTGTATCGGGGTACTAGTTTTACCAGGTAAGTACAAGTTAAAGTTTTAGAAAAAGAGACGTAACAAAGGTTTTTAGACGTGTACCATAAACCCCCCCACAAATTGGAGTACTACCCGGGTATTTTAAAGGAAAAAGGAAGAGGTTACCCCCATACAGTACTACCTGAAAACCTTTACCTTGAATCGCAAGTATGTGTTACAACCTTTTTTAAAGTACCGGAAAGTACCTTTCAAGTTTTTATAATGGGTCGTTACCCAAACGCTTGTTCTGCCCGCCCCCGCTTCTTGCCCGCCGAACTTTCTTTTCCAACTTCAGCACTCTTTTCAGCAACCCAACCCAGCCAGCCCGCCAAAATGTAAAGAATATAAAAAAATTAGAAAATACGTCACATTCATACCAAGTTGATCATCCTTCCAGAGCCTAAGAGCCTTCTGACTCGTTGGGCGTGGGACATCACGAGTATTGGCGTTTGGAACGGTGGACTGAGAGGGCAACAAATACAAGTAACAATCTTAAAAAGAGTAAAGTGACATAACAAAGTACTATTTTTACAACAACACACGCTTTTTGTTTAGTTTTCGATTTGTTTGTTCGCCAGAAGCTTCCCGCTTTTGCAGAGAGCGAGCCCGCCCTGGCCGGGTAACCGTTCACGCTGCAGGGACGGGACCTTCTCTGGCAGCCCGCCAAAAAGCAAATCCAATAGGGCCCGCCGACGCCTTCCTTCCCACTTTTCCGACTTTCTACCCCTTTACCGTCAAGTAACGAAAAACCCAGAAAAAGCCCAAAACCCTCTTTTTTCAGCCCCAACGGCTGCGGCCCAGACAGAAGTTAAAGGGCGAGAGAGAGGACGGGGTAGTCAGCAGGCATGAGGCGGCGGAGAGGCAGGCGGGGGGAACACCCCCCCAACTGAATTTTTGTGGGTTTACAATTATTTTTTTTTTAATTATTTCTCAGTTTCGAAGAGGGGAGGATCCTTAAAATTCGACTTCGTGCGTCAGGTTGGGGGGACCGGTGGCGGGCGGGGGTTTTGCCCCCAACGATGGCTTCAAAACCCCACTCGTCCACTCCCATAGGAATAGAGGGAAGGAAATGGAAAAAGAAGGAGAAAGGGATGAAAGAGAAGAAATTTAAGAAAGGAAATTGGAATTATAGCAAAAGAGAAGAATTTAGCGAGATGCTGCCGCTAGGGACTGGAGAAGATTTTTCGGAGAGGGAAAAGATGGAAGTTTGTTAGGGGCAACTTGGCCTTTGTGTTGTTGGTGGCTCCCCGGGAGAGGCAGAGGGGGGAGGGGGGGGGAAGGGGAGTAAGCAGGGGGGAGGCCAGGGGGGCACGACAGATGGGGGTAGGGAGTGATAGGTTCAGAGGGGGGGGGGGGGGGGGGGGGGGAGGGCAGCAGGGTTGTTTGTGTCCAGGACAGGCTCCAGGGACGAGACCCTAGATTGTGTGTGCAGGCAACCAGAGGAAATTTATCAATACCCATCATTTATTAGTCGCATTTTTTTCATTTGATTTTATGGGGTGAGGACAGGTTTTAGGGCCCAGGAGGGACAGCCACGCGAGGGGGGCAGGCATCAGGGGGGCCATTGAGGCCAGAAGATTTATCCCCCCAAGTGAAGTGGGGATGTCCAAGTTCATTTTCAGTGATTTGTCTGGTATTTCATTTCATTTTTTAGATTTTTTTTTTAGCGCCAGTAGGCGGGGGGAAGCAGGGGAAGGCAGAGGGGGTCAGGGGGAGGGTGTGAGTGTGCAGGGGGAGGAGGGTGGTTGTGCAGACCATCAGGAGGGAGAGCAGGGTGATTTTATGTCAGAGGGGCCGGCCCATTGGGGGCAGGGGAGGAGGGCAACAGGGAGGTCAGAGTGTGGCGAGCAGGGGCAGGGAGGGAGGGGGGAAGCAGGGGAGGAGGGGGGGGGGGGGTTCAGAGGGAGAGGGGTGGAAGGAAGAATGAGAAAGAGGAAGAAGAGAGAGGGAGGAATAGGAAGGGGGAAAAAGAAGGGGGGAAAAGAAAGAAGAAAGAAGAGAGGAAGAGACGAAGGGAAAAGGGGAGGGAAAGGGAAAAAGAGCAGGGAGGAGAGAAGAAGGGGCAGCAGAGGGGGGGGGGGGAGGGAGGGGTGCAGGAGCAGGGTGGAGGCAAACCGGGGGCAGGGAAGGGGGGGGAGAGGGTGTAGAAAGAGGCCAGGACAGGGTGGGCCCAGGCAGGAGGGGTGGAGGAGAAGCCCCCGGTGGTGGAGAGGGGGGAGAGGGAGGGGCGTGGCCCAAAGAGAAGAGAGCAGGGGGGGGGGGTGGTGGCAGGTGGAGAGGGGGATGAGAGGGGGGAGAGGGAGAAGGGGTTTTTTTCGTTGGCATGTTGTGGGTGTTGCCAATTGGAGGAAGGGGGAGCCAGGCCAGGGGGGGGCAGGGGGTGGGGGAGGGGGACACCAGGGGGGAGCCCAGGAGGGACCAGGGGGCGCCAGAGGGGAGGGGCTTTTTTTTTTTTTTTTCATACCCCCATTTTTTTTCATTCCTTATTATTTTTTTTTTTTAGCGCACGGTCGCCAGCCGAAGGAAGGGAAGGGGGGGTGGCGGGAAAGGAAAAGAAAATTATTGAGGAGGGGGAAGATATAAGGTGGGCGCTAGCAAAATTATGCCCAGGAACAGCGGAATGGGGGGGAAAGGGAGGTCTTTCTATGAGGGGAAGGGAGCAAAAAAAATCGGAAGAATTATTTGTAGGGGGGGGGGGGGAGAAAGGAAAAAAGGGGAAAATGAAATAAAAAATAGGGGAAGGAAGGGGGGGGGGAGAGAGAGAACGGGGGGGAAAAGGGAAGAAGGGGAAAAGGAAATTAGAAAATTAAGGGGAGGAGGAGAAAAGTGGGGAGGAGAGGGGAAGGGAATGCTATATAGAAGGACTCGATTTTTTCTAGAAAGTGATTTCTTTTTTTTTTGTGGGGGTTTTGGGGTTTATGGGGTTTGTTTTTTTTTCATTTTTTTTTTTTTTTTTTTATTTTTTGTTTCCTGTTCTCGGAGGGGCGGAGAGGTAGGAGTTATATGGGGTGGCGGGGTTTAGTCGGTGCGGAGGGTTTATACGGGGGAAGGTGTGAGGGGTGGAGGTGAGGTGCGTTTCCGGGTCCTCGCGGTGTCCCTTTCGGTTTTTGTCCACGGGTGGGGGGTCTTTCTTTCCCTTCGGTGTCACGTCTTCCACTTTCCAACCACTCTCCGCAGAGGCAAGGCTTTAGCAAGAGCCTTCGATTTCGGCTTCCTGAGAAAAGGGGGGGGGGGAAGGGGGGGGAAAAGAGAGGGGGAAGGGGGAAAGGAGGGAAAGGAGAAAGGGGGGGGGGAAACAAAGAGGAGGGGGGGGAAAAAACAAAAAGGGGAAAGAAAGGAGGAAAGAATGGGCCAGAATTAAAAACAGAAACGAAGGGGAGAAGAAAAGAGAAAACGCGGGGAAAAAAAAAAGGGAAAAAAAAAAAAAAGGGGGAGAAAAAGAAGGGGGGGGAAAGCGAAAAAAAAACAAAGGAAGGAAAACAAGAGGAAGGGAGGGGAAGGGATAAAAAGGAGGGGAGGAAAGAAAAGCCGGGGGGGAAAAGAGGGGGGGAGGAGGAAGGGAGGGAAAGGGAAGGGGGGGGGGGGGAAAAAAGGAAGTGGGGAGGAAAGGGGATAAAACAAAAAAAAAGAAGGGAAAGAAGGGGGGAAAGAAAAAGAGAACAAAAGGGGAACAGGAAAGCGGAAATTACGGGGAAAAAAAATACAAAAACAAAAAAAAAATAAAAAAAAAAGGGGAAATTCCGCCGGGAAAAAGGGGACAAAACCGGCCCCCCCCAAGGAAAAGAAAGAAAAAAGGGGGGGGGAAATAGGCGACGGAAACACAAAAAAGGGAGAGAGGAATCAAAGGAAAATGACGAAAAAAATAGAAAGAAAGAAAAGGAAAAGGAAACGGGAAATAAGAAAGGGGGGGGGAAAAAAATAAAAAAAAAAAAAGGCGGGAAAGGAAAAAAAAACAGCGAAAAAAGGAAAACAAGCGGGTGAAAAGGGGGGGGAAGAAAAGCGACAAAGGAGGAAAAGCGTGGAAAAATTAAAAGAAGAGGGGAAAAGGGGGGAAAAGGGAAAGGGGGGGGGGGGAAGAGAAAAAGTGGGAAAGTCGGAAGGAAAAAGAGGATAAGGGAAAGAAGGAAAGAAGAAAGGACAGAAATATAGGAGGGAAAAAAAATGGGGGGAAAGGGGGGAAAAATCGGAAAGCGGGGGGGGGGGATATCAAACAAACAGAAAAGGGAACGGGGGAAATAAACGAAGAACGGAAAAAAAAAGGGGAAAAAAAGGGCGAATAAAAGGAAAAAGCGGAAGAAGGGGGGGAAAAGCAAAAAAAGAAAGAAAGGAAAGAAACAAGGGAAAGGACAACGAAAAAAGCACAAGTGGGAAAAAAAGGAAGGGAAGAAAGGGAGGAACATGCGGGGGGGGAAAAAATGCGGGGGGAAACAAAGGGGAAATAAACTAACAAAGGCGGAAGACTAAAAAAGACGGGGAAGAAAAGAGAATCCAAGGGGGAATGGAAAAAACGGTGAAAGGGGGAAAAATAGGGGGGGGAGAGGGGAGAAAAAAAGAGGGGACAAAAAATGAAAGGAAGGGGGAGAAAGAAGGAAAAAACGAGGGGGAAAAGTCGGACACTACAACGGAAAAAAAAAAAAGAGGCCGCAGGGGAAGGAACGGAAAAAAAAAAGGGAAAGGGCTGAGGGGAGGGGGGGGGGGGGGAGGGGGGGAAAGAGAGCGCGGAAAGAAGAACAATGGGGAGAAAAAATACGCAAAGGGGGGGGGGGGAAACGGAAGGGGGGGGGGAAAAAAAAAAGGTAGGGAGGGGGGAAGGGGGGGGGGGAAGGAAGGGAAAAGGGGAAGAAAAAAGGAAAGGAAAAAATGAGAAGCTTCTTTTTTCTTTTTTTTTTTCTGGGGAAGGAAAAAAAAAAAAAGCGAAATGGGAGGGGGGAAAAAGAGGGAAAAAGGGGGGAGGGAAAGGAAGGAAAGGGGAAAAGCGGAGGGGGGGGAAATGAAAAATTCCAACCGAAAAAATAAAAGATGGAAAAGAAAAAAATCTGAAGAAGGGGGGGGGGGGGGGGACAAGAGCGGGAAGAAAAGGCGGGGAAAGAAAGAAAAGCGAGAAGGGAAATGGGGAAAGGGAAAAGCGGGAGGGAGAATGAAAGGCGGGATAATACAAAAAAAAATTCCAAAAAGTGGAACAAAGCGAAATTAAATAAGAAAAAAAGTAAGAAGGGGGAAGGGGGAACAAAGGAAAAAAGGGGGGGGACAAAGGGAGGGGGGGGCAAAAGCGGCCAGCCGGGGCAAAAATAAACACCCGGGGTTTTTTTTTTTGGGAAAAAACAATCAATCCATTGGCCCCCCACTTCAACAAATGCCCCCCCCATTAATAGAGAACAGCCGCGGGACAACTCCCCCCCCAGGCAGGAGAAAAAATAA
>Ga0179593_1582544_pt1 | contig 17386 bp, 20 predicted proteins | sample CZODoug2_1_08_16_FD_185931 | JGI IMG/M metagenome (GOLD analysis project Ga0179593, IMG submission 185931) | Vadose zone soil fungal communities from Angelo Coast Range Reserve, California, USA - CZODoug2_1_08_16fungal (PacBio error correction) | ecosystem: Environmental > Terrestrial > Soil >... | reverse complement strand
TCGGACCCCTTTTTTGAATTTGCCGACCACCCCCCCCTGTGGTGCATTGATTGCACATACCCCCGTCCCTGGTCTGAAACAAGCACCGGCGTGTGGGTTTTTTTTTTTTTGGCGGCAGGTCCGCTCCCCTGTCGCGCAAAAAAATTTTTTTTTTTTTTTTTTTTTTAGGACGGCGCCCCCCTTCCTTTTTTGGCAAGCTTGCGACCCCATGCAGCCAGTTTATACTTTTTTTTGCCGCCCAAGTTTTCCGCTCGGCCAAGCACGGTATTTCAAGCTGCAAAGGAGGACACGTTTCCCTCCCCTTTTAGAAGTTCAGCCGGTCCATTCATTTGTTTCTTCCCCCCTTTTTACAACAGCCTCTTTCGTTGTCCGGACGTGCGTCTCACCGATCACGCTTCCGCCTCTTGTGCTTTTCCCCCAGCTGAGTCCGATGACCAACGCTGGCGGTTTCATAGTAATCGGTCTCGTAGTCCTCGAACTTCCCCTTTTGCCCTTTTGTTTCTTTTTTTTTTTCTCTTTTTTTTTTGACTTATATTCCCCCCCAATCCCGGCACCCCCGTACAACTCAAGTTTTTCCTGAGGTCCCGCGTGGAAGGATTATAGTACTCCCCCCCCTTTCGAGACCACCGAGTATCGTCTTTTCCCCTTTTGCATAGACCCGTCTTCTCTTCCTTAACGAACATTTGTTTGCCCGTTGGGGGCCCCCCCATTGTAAATCTTTTTTTTATTTGTTCGTCCCCCCTTTTTCTGAAGGGTGTTCCATCCCGTACGCGCATTGACCTTTCCACTTTTTCCTCCCGGGATTACTTCCTCTTTTTTCGGGCATGGTCTTCCAATTTTACTTTTACCCCCGCTTTGTCTCCATTCCTTCTATGTCTTTTTTTTCTCTATTCTTTCTCTTTTGGTCCCCGCAGCCGGGATCCGGTTTCCTTTTTTTTTCCACCTGTAGGCCCCCCCATCAACCCCTGCCCTGGAATTACGGTCGTCAGTTAATTCGGTTCCTCTGCTTTCACGTCTTTTTTTGAAGTTGAAGGTCGTTTTTCGTCTCCCCCGCTTGCGGTCATTTGCTGACCGGATACATGCATCGGCTTGGGGTCAGGAAACCTGTCTTTTATTTTCACCTTTTTTTCCCAGGAACGTCGGTCTACACCAGTTTTTTTTTGGAGGTCCCCTTCCCCATCCGCCTCTTTACCCACTTCCTTTCCTTTTTTCTCCGGCACTGGTAACCGGGGTGATTGTTTCCTTTCTCTTTTTTTTTCCTGGCATCTTTTTCCCCTCTAGTGCAGGAAGTTGCTAGTTGAACGGTGTCGAGTTAACCACTCATGCAACGCGGTTCGAGGGCCCCTCCGACAATTTTTCAATTCCTTGCGTGTCTACTTGTCTCTTTTTTTTTTTTCTAAAGTCCCCATAATGTCTTTCATTTCTTGATGCTCGAAACAAGTGTCCATGGCACATTTCGGCCATGCCCGCACCCTTTTTTTTTTTCACACACTCCCTCGTCTGTTTGTTTCGGTTTTTTGAGACCATGAATCCTTTTCTCCCCTTCTTCCTTTCCTTGCAAAGGTGTCCCCGTCCGTCCTTCCCCTCTCACATGGCTCTTCTCCTTTTCCAAGTCCAGCCCATATCTTTTTTGAATACTTGCTCTCCGTTCGTGACCTTCTTCCCTATTCCCTTCTTCTCTCTTTTTCTGAAATCTCCCCCGTACTTCCCGCGAGCCGACCTTTTCGGTTTCCACCCCCCCTCCCCCCGACTCGCTCCCCTCTTCGGCGTTCAAATACACTTCTTTTTGCGTTTCCAGGTTGCTGCTCCGAATTAACCGTTTTTTGATTTGCGCCATATTCCCTCCTTCGTCCCTTTCCGCAAGATTTTCTGTCGTCCTCTTTTTTTTTCTTTTTTCCCTCGGGCCTGTCCCCCCCAAGCGCTCGCGTTACCCCCCAATCTTCGCCCACCGTTTTTTTGTCCCCCTTTTTCCGGTTTCCGCTACCGACGTCGCGGACTATTTATCGGTCACGCGGGTTGCGGCTCCCCCCCCCCCCCTTTTTATTTCCTGTGATTCCGAACGAACTCGTTTTGCAAGTCTTTCGTTTCCGAGCTTTTTTTTTGCATGTTGGGGGCCAATATGGATTTTCCCCCGTGTCCCTTCTGAAAAAAACCCACCTTTTCCCCAAGATAAGCCCATGTCGGGCCGGTGTAAATCTTTTTCGGGATGGCTTAGCGCGGCAAAGTCTCTGCGTTCGAACCTTTTTCGGCGGGTACCTCCCCCCCACTGATTTCTCTCCTTCTTTCGCGCGCGCCTGGTTGCTTTTCCCAAAGAGATTTTAAGTCGCCCCTAATCGTACAGGCGAGCCTTTTTTACTTCCCCTCGATACTCGCAAGGGCTGTAAAGTGGTTCTTCCTTTTTCCTATGTTGATGCGCCTTTCTTCGCCCACCCCCTTTCGTCAGGGATCGGACTTCCCGTCGCCACACTTTCTTCGATGTCCCCACCTTTTTTTGGTCCACCCTTGTGGCTTTTTACCCCCACAGGTCTCTCTCCTGTACACCAGCGCTTCTCTGGTGTGTTCTCCGAACCATGGCAGAAACATTAAGACCATCCCCGCTTTTTGCTGCGCGAACCCACTCCGTCTTTTTTTGCCTTTCCTGGAGCGTTCGAAACCCAATCTTCTGTTCTGTTGATTCGTGGTTTTCCAAAGATGCCCCCCATCGATGCGGGCCCTTTCCTTAACACTTCCGAGCTCTTTTGACCTGCGTTTTTCCATTTTTTTTTTTCAATGAAGTTTCCGTTTTTCCTTTATTTTTTCCTCCTCCTGTTTGTTGTAGAGGACGGGTTGTGTTTTGACTTTCTTCTACACCTGTTTTCCCATTTTTTTTAGTTTCGACAAAGGCCCTTTAGAATTTTTTTGGGAAGCTTAAGAGTTTTTTGGGAAGATGCGTCCCAACTCCCTTTTTTCCCTTTCCATCTGCAGGCCACCATCAGGTCCTTATTGATTTTGTTCGAGGGCTCGACAATTTCGATTTTAAGGTCTCGGGCCAATCGATGTCGTGATTTGGTTAACAGGACCCAGAATTGTCCTACCCAGACCTGAGGTCTCGGTTTTCATTGAACCCCAAAAACAATTTGGTTTTTTAAAGACATGTCCTACCCTTAAATTGTTTTTCCTTTTAGTTTTGGGGGGGTCCATTTACGAAACTGTGCCCCCATTCGTCTTGTCTGGCGACTTTTCGCCCCCCCCGGCGTACTCCTGTTTTCATTCCAGACTTTCTCCGACAAAATTCAGCCCTTGCTTGGTCCGATGGGTTGACTTTGGTTACCGCGTTTCCGCTGGACCCTTCTTTTTTTTTTTCCCAACTTTTAGTCCTTTCAATTTGCATGATCTCTTGGCCAACCCTTTTAGATCTGAGGGGATCCTTTTATCGTCCCCGTGCTTCTTTCGCGCTAATTTTTTTTTTTCCTTCGGGGCTTCTTTCGCCGAGAAACTGGTCAACATAACCCTGGGCCTCCCCCCCCCAGTGGTGCAGTCGTCTTTACCTTGACGTTTCACTCACGGGCGGCACAGATTTCTTCCTTCAAGATTCCCCATTCTTCTCGAACCGCCAACTTTTTTGATAGGGTTCAGTTTAAGACCTTCTCCCCGCGACCATTCGGATTGCCTTAGTTCCATTTGCCTTGGCAGCGGTTGACCGCTATTGGGGGGAAACTTCCCATATTTCTGAAAGAAATACTTTTCCGTCAAATGTGGATGAGACCATCCTCCCCCTTTTGGTTTGTATCTTTTCAAAGCGCTAGGCCCCATTTATTTTTTTTTTTTTTTCCCCCTTTTTCCGTCATATCCCCTCCGGCTGGGTTGAAGGAAGAGTCTTTCGACCTCCTCCCCTTTATTTTTGCTGGTCCGTCCTTTCTGGTTCCAGCCATTCCTTTTTACGTTTGACACCCTCCACCCCACCAAACCATCACTTTCCTTGCCGTGAAACTCGTTAGGACGATTTTTTTTTTTCGGTGATGTTTTTCTAACTGTAGCTTATGTTCCTGGCTTGGCTAGGGGAATATGTTTGCAACAGTTTTCCCTTCCAATCTTCCCTTTTTTAAGTGCTCTTGTCAAAACAGGGGTGCCCCTTTGACCCCCTCGGGATCTGTTTTTTTTAGAGTACCCCCAGTCGGAAGGGCACAGGGACGATTGTTTTTCGGATTTGTGCAGCTTTTTCATGCAGACTTTGGCCGAGCTTTTTCCGAGCCAGTACCTTTCTCACCTGCCGTTCGCGGAGTTTGGTCGCATTACGCCCCAATGGTTAAGGCCGCCCGGTTTTTTTTATTCCTTTTTTTTGGAACCCTTTGTTAGTCCCAAAAATCGGCCTTTCCTGTTTCCGCCAATAAGACCAAGTGACATTAAGAGGCGGGACTCCTGGCCCCCGTTGTGCCGGCCTTATGAGGAACTGCCCACGTTTTTCATTCTAAAAAATCTCCTTAAACAGAACAAGGGCTTTTTCTTGCGTAAAGCCGTTGCGCAAATTTTTTTGACCTAAGACTTGAACCCCCTGGGTTACCTGACGTCGCCAGCAGTTTTGACCATTCTTGGACCCCTAACTTTGTTCTTTCCACTTGGAGGCTTGCCCGGTTTCACCCCTTCCGTGATCGCATGTCCCCTTTTCAAAGGTGATGGTTCTTTTTCTTCTGGCCTTTTCAACACACCCCTCCCTCTCCGTTGACTTTTTTCCCTTCCCAAAAGGCACTTTTTCCTCGACGGGAACACCCTGGACTGGCCCCCCGTGATCCGCCCGGCACCTCCTTCCGGAAAAGCGCCCGGTGTTCTTTTCCGTTTTTTGCTGTGTTTTTTTCTCTCCAGTTTTGGCCGTTTTGAAAAAGTCCTTCTTCGTTTCCTCCGACCCTTGCAGCGCGGAGAACGAGTCCCCCCCCATTTTACACTTTTCCCGGTCCTTTTAAAAGGCCTTATTGATTTCATGTCACCACTTTATGAAAAACCTTGGGGTTTATTTTCTTGTTACCACCTTTCCGCGACTCTAGCAATATTTTTTGTTTCCCTTCATTTTTTTTGGCGTTTGCTTCCCCTTTTGACCCCCCGCGGACCCTCCGGTCCTTTTTTTTTTTGCAAAAACACTTCCGAAGATGGGTTTGGGGGACGGCACTGAAACTGTTCGGTGTGGGAACCTTTTTCAAGAATTCTTGGTATTCTATGGATCCCCCGCCCCCTGAATAATTTTTCCGCTGGATTTCGTTTCCAATCGTTCCCGGGGGGTCCTGTAACGTCTCACCTCCATTGTGTTCCTTCTTTTCTTTTTCCCGATGATTCTACCCCTTCCGATTCTGAATAGTTCACATTGGTCCACTTTTTCGGCCGGATGTTTCTTTATGATCCCGATCACCGATTATTGCCTGAGTTTATCCCGTTGGCCGCTTTTCCAGCCTAGGTGCTCAGGTGATTTCTCCGCACGAGCCATGGATGGTATGCGTGGAAAAGAACTCACCGGACAACGATAGACGCTCTGTTCCCCTTACTCTGACCTTTCCTTCTGCGTTTCGCGGACTGGTTATAATTTGAGATCCCTGAAGTTGGCGCTTCCTGGTTGAAATCCGGGGTCTTTTGGTCCCCCCCCCCCATGCTTCACTTGGCTTTTCGGTAAGGCTTGCCCTTCTCGGGGGCTCATGTTTCCATGACATTTGGCGCCCGACGGGTTGCATGCGAACCTTGCCGCAGGCTAAGACGAGGCACTGTCTCTTTTTTTCCCTCCCCCCGCAACCACACTTGGGAACTGTTGGGTTTTATGAATTTTAACAAGCCGCTTTGAGGATGGCGTTATCTTTTTCCAGGTCCCATGTATTTAGTGTCCCCTCCCCCCTCCTCCTTTTGTGTTGTTTTGTTGGAGACTCGCCGTGACATGGCGGCCCTCCTACGCCAACTCCGCAGGCCTTCCTCGATTTCCACATAGCCCCAGTCGGTGGCGGGCCCCCTGACCGGGCGCCCTTCCACCCTCTTCACTGGTCCCCGTCGCGCTTTGCGGGTAACCCGAGACTTTCGCTTTTCGGGGCAGTCTGGAGCAGAAATGCAGCCACTTTTTTCGCTTTTGAACCCTGGATCACCGTTCCGGTTCTCCCAGCTTCACCTGTCCGAGCAAAGGGAGACGTAGGCGTAACAGCGCCGGGGGCCAGGATTTTGCAGGATCTTCTTACCCAGCCTCTGTCTTTTTTCGTGGTTCACGGCACCGTTGCTTTCGCCCCCCTTATGCCTCCCCTTGTGCGGTTGCTCCCGGCGCGAAGACCCCCACCGCCTGGTTCTTTATCTGTCATTTAATCGTTAGAGGAGAACCCTTCAGGTTCTGACCTGGTACTCTGTGATCTCCCTCGACCTGAATATACTCCTTTGCACCCCCTGCGACGCGTTAGAGCCGGTTCCCTTCCTTTTGAAGGATTTTAGATTTCCCCCCCCCCTCCCACCGATTATGCTTCGTGCTTTTATCTCCGCTCTCGCGGCCCGGGACCCCCTGACCCCCCGTTCCAGTGGCCCCCGGTTTTTTTTTTTTTTGCCCCCCCTCCCCTTCTGGATTTGTTTTTTTTTTTACTAGGTTTTCCCTGCGGACGGTTTTGCGCAATGCCATTGTCACCCGGGATAGGCATATGCCCGTCCGCGATTGTCCGTTTTCCCTTTTGAATCCCTGTTTTGACCGTGACTCAATTATTTAGCCGTGGTCTCATTTGATGGGCGAAGGGTGGTTTGGCTGGCGGCTTTTCCGAGTCAATCCGGCTCCGGGGTTGATTGGTGACGCAACCCTTGTTCTTTTCCCGGAATTGCAGCGGATATTTCCCCCCCCCCCCCCCCCCTGGGGAATGATTTTATCCCTGTGCTTTATGGGAGTCGTCCTCCACGCCGTAGGTCTTCCTCCACCCCCCCTGAATCCCCCTTTTCCCTCGTTTGTCTTCAGCCCCCCTTTCGTCTTTCCCCAATTAAGTGGGACCCCTTTCCCCCTCCCCCAGGACCCGAGGATCGGACGGGGTCCAAATTGCACCGCCGCAGTTGCACGTAGGGCATTCGGGCATTTACAACTTCCTTTCTCAGGCCACCCTTTTGTTCCCCACCTTTTTCTACTTTAGGCCCCCCCTTTTCCCATATGTTCCCCTGGGGCTTTCCCCTCCGTCTTGTTCTTTAATATAGGCGAATTAGGGCCGGCGCGTTTCATTTCTTTCCCTTTTTACCGGCTGCGTTCCTCGCCGCCTCGTTCCGGTGCCCTTTCGAGTCCTTTCTTTTAGCCGGAGATTAACCGGTCCACATAATCCGGCCCGGCTTGAGATGCTCACCAAAACCGGGTCGCCTGGCACCCCCCTGGGTTTATGGCGCCCCACCTTTCCCCTGGAAAACTTCGCCTTGTTCCCCGTGGGCAATTCCCCGCTTGAGGCGGGGCGCGCAAGTGCGATCCACAGACGCCTTTCCTCAACCCCCCTTGAGCCCCCCCCCCGTTTTTGTTCCGGGAGCCCATCCGCTGGTTGCCTCCAGGGCGATTACTCCCTGCCCTGAAAACTTATTGAATTGCCTTCCCCTTGTTTCAGGGTCATCGCCACTTCCCTTTTAACATGCCTCCCTTTTTTCCTTTCCCCCCTTTTTTCCCCACCCCCCTCCCTCGACCCGCCCTACCCCCGACGGTGCCATCTTTTTTGGAGTTAGTTTTTGGCCCCCGCGTGCGACGAATACCCCCCCTTGGCGCTCACCCCCTCAAAGCCCCTCTTCGTCCAGCATTGAAACAGTTCCTTGCCCCCTCTATTTCTTCAGGTCAATACCTCTTCTTCGCGGCGTGGAGCTCTTCCCACGGGTTGGCCTTCCCCTTTCCCCCCCTGGTTTTGATGTTTTATCTGCCCTTGGGCCCCTTTAGGATGATTGACTTCACGCGGCCCATCCCCGCCCAGTGCGTGAATCGGGTTTTTCTGGGAGATTCTTACTCACCCCCTTTCGTTTTTGACGTTGGCTTTGTTCCTCGTTTGGACGTACCCGTATACCCTCTCCCTTGGGGCCCTTTATCGGCCGCCGGAAATATCCTCTCTCGGTACCTCTGGGTCGCACCTGCCTTTTTGTCATTTGGACTTGTTTTTCTGGTTTAGAATTTACGAACTCATTTGTACTCCATTCCCTTTCGTTTTTTTTGACCAAGAAATTTTTTTTTTCCCCCTCGATAACTTTTTTTTCGCTCCTCCTCTGTTCTTCCTCTCGTCCGTTAGCTTATCCGTCCCCCGGGAGAAGACCCCTTTAGTTACCCCATTTCGCCCCTTTGGGTTTTCCTGAGATCTGGGTATGACCACCTTTTTCCCCCTCTTTTTCTGTTCGTTTCCATCATGCTCCCCAGATGTGAGCTGGCAACACGGGTTTCTACCCCCCCACACCATAGCACAGGGCCCCAGACCCCACCCCCACTCACAGCCCACCCTCACCCCCCTTCCCTCCCCCTTACACCCACACGCGTTGCCGCGGGGCTCCTGGCAATGATGTTCGTCTCCCACCCCAGGGCAACGGACATCGATTCCTGTCTTCGGGTTCCACCCGGCGCGTCTTTGATTGGCCGAGCCGTTTTTTGACAAACCCACCTTTTGTGGAATCGTTTTTTCCTGACAAGATGGAAAAGCCCACCCTGTGGATTTGACTGGGCCCCAATATTTTTCCCTTTTTTCGGGACCGAGTTTGTCTACCATGACGTTCACTTTTTTGTGATCTACCTCTTATAAAGTTTGTTTCTTTATGATCCGATCACCATTTAATCCCCCTTCCTTTTTTCCGACCCGTTGGTTGCGTTTTGTTGATTACAGAGTTTTTCAGTGGCCCTCGTCCCACTTCGGCCCATACGATTTTCCTTTTGCAAATCCCGGACGATTCCAGTCCGATGATTTTTTTTCAACCCCTGGAAATCCCATGCTTTTTTTTCAGAGAGGCCCATGGTAGGATGGTGGTAATCCCCCCCCCCCTCCCCTTTTCCCACACGTTTTTGCCCCCTCCCACTCTTTTTGATCCACCTTGGGACTTTCCCACCCACCTCTATTGTTCTTTAATTGGTTGTTGAGGATTTCCCCCATACGAGAAAAAGAAACGGGCTCTTTTGCTTCACCGGGCGTGGGTGGTCTGTTTCCTGTCGGATGGAGGGAACTTCTTCTTTCTTCTCCACCCTTTCCTTTCTCTTTTAGGGTTATTCCGTTTTGCTTACTCCCCATTTGGTTAGTCTGACTCGCGAACTTGAATCCGCCTGCCCCCCAACTCCCCTGAAGGCGGGTTGACCCAAATTCTCTATCTTCATAATTATTTTTTTTCTGAGTCCCCTCTTTGGATTTCTTTTTTTTTTATTTTCCCCCCGAAACTTAGTGGATTTTAACCACCCACTTTTTGTACCAAACCCTTTTCGAATTTGAATCGGCCCTTTTTTTCTTTTTCCTAGTTTGTTTTCCCTAATTTTTCCTTTCCTGAGGAAAGCTTTCCCTTCTTGGTCCCTACACCCTTCGTCCTTTTGCTTTTTTACCCCCCAAAGACCCCTGGATAGGGGAGGTTCTTCCCCCGTTCCCCCAAAACCTTTATTTTCGGCCCCTTCCCCTCGGTTTTCTTTTTGAACTCTTTGTGGCCCGATTTGAAAGTATTTCCCCGATCTTCTCCTTCCTCTCCTTACGACCCTCGACATCTAGGCAATTTTCCCGCCCCTCCGGTTTGGGAATTCCCCTCGGCCCCGAGCTTTTTCGCCGATTTGCACCTGCCTGGACAATGCACCCTCCTTACTGCGGGGCGTGAAGACTAACTTATTGGATTCGCTTCCTTTTTTATCCGTCGCATCGTCCTAACTCCCTCAAAAACAGGACCAATTTGGCCGGGAGACCATCGTTTCGTGGCTGGTTTCAGTTTTCCCTTTTTTTGTTTTCCTAAAAGATGATTCGGCTCCCCCCTTTCAAGTTGTGATCCTGGTTGGACCGTGCAAGCCAGTTTTTCCCTTTCGGTTCAGTTTGTTTTTTTTTTTTGGCTCTGCGAAGGACCCACGTTGCTTTTTTAACGCGTTTTTGGTGGCCCTAATTTAGTGGGTTTTTTCCCACCCCACCCCCCAAACCAAAACTGCCTCTTTTTTCCCCCCACGAACCAGGCCTTGTTTTTGTGAGCTGGCAGGCTTTGTTCTTTAATTTTGATGTGGGGGGAGTCTGACCCCCCTCCTTCCTTGTACCTTTTCATGGGCCTGCGAAGGACGGGGAGTTTCGTGGTTTTCTTGCATCAGGGGCGACCTGCTTTGTTGTAGCATTTTGTGCCCTCCCTATGGGGAATTTCTCCTTCCTCAATGGATCAAAGCCCCCCAAGGCTTTTCCTCCCTCCGGAGGGATACCCCCCCCTTCCGCCGTTTCAGTTTTCCTGCGAAATGAAAAACGGTTTGGACCCCCCCACATCCAGTCTCTTAAGGGACACACTGTTTGTGATGATCAGCCCCTCCGAATATTTTGAAGGCTGATCTCACCCCCCTTTTTGTCCACCCAAGTTTTTTTCCTTCGTGGGTTTCAAACTGCCTGATTTCCCTGGATTGACAAACGTGGGGGCCCTTTTTTTTCAAGGTCACCCCGTTTTCGACTTACTAGGTAATTGCGAACTTCTGAAGGGCTGTTTCTTTTCCGGTACACCAACCTTCTATTTTCTTCTGTCCCCGGACGTTTTTTCCGTAACCCCCTCCTTTCCAACTGGCGACCGGGGTCGCTCTCCCTTTTTTTTTTGATGTTGTGAAACCGTGATCCCACAATCACTGTCACCTCCTTTCGTTCTGCTCCGATGCATGTGGCGGGGCCCTTTGTTTTTAATTTCTTTTCAGTTTTTTCTTCCCGGAGGGCACCTGCTGAGTTTAATTTCCCCCCCTTTTTTTTTGGAAGCGACGGATCCCGTATGAAAAGTTCTGGCATGTTTCTTTTTGTTTCCCGGTGGTCAGAAAACGTCTCTTCATTTTTTTTTTTCCCCCCAAAAAAATTTATTTACCCCCCCTCCCCGCTAGGCCTGGACCCTTTTTATTTTGCCTATCAGCAAAGTCATTGGCGCGCCCCTTCTTTCCCCCTTCCGAGACCCCGCCGCAAATTCGACAAATCAGCCCTTTCCCCCCCTTGGCCCAACTTTCCTTTCTTGCCGTCCGGGCGATACTTGGAGGATTATTGCGACCCCTCCCTGAACCCAATTTTCAGTTTTTTGTTTCTCTCGGTTTGACCTAGTTGACCATTTTTCCCACGCTTTCACCGGATTTTTCACAGGTCCCCTCCTGGTTGGCTGTCTTGTTTCCTGCCGCGCTGTCTACTCGATTCTCTTCGTCACAGGAAGACCCTTTTTTTTTTTTAGGGGCCGCCCGATTTACCGATTATTTTTCCCGGCCCGGTGAGTTGTCCCCTCTGTTTTTCACAGTGTAGGGGGTTTCTGGTTGGGGAGTGTCTCCGTCCCAAAGAGGCTTGTTCGCGTGAACCCCTACCAGTCCGTGGACAACCCATCCCCTTTCTTTTTTTGTTGACTGAGAGTATCTTTGTTCAATTCAATATGACAGGGCTGACCTTTTTCTGCGGGTTGAGTTTCCTTTGCTTATCTATACCGTGAATTGTGCGTCGTTTCGTCGTTTTGATCTTCCTGGGTAGTTCCCCCCTTCCGCCTGCAAAATTGCTGCGTTTGGCAGCATTGCCCCTATAGACCGGGAGTTGTCCTAGTTATTTTTTCCTTTGGTTTATTGGTCTCTGTTCCCTCCAGCCAATTGTGCGTTCTCCGGGCGGCGGGAGGTATTTTACCGGGGTGCATTTTCTTTCCCGGGATCCCCCTTCTTGTTGCCTGCAGATCTTGTTCTTGCAGCGGACAATTTCAGGAGAATTTCTTTGTTAGTTTTTGTTTTAGGCGAATTCCCCACCATTTTGGCGCAGGGCGTCATTTACCGCCATTCGCAGGCCCCCGCTTTCTTTGACTCAACATAGGCCCAAAGTTCGTGTCGCCCCCCCCCCCCGTCACCTTCTTCTCGTGGCTTTCCCTGTGGCGGGACCCCAATTTTTTAGCAATTCACCCCGTCTCACCTTGTCTTAGAACAACCACCTCCAGCGATCCTGTTGCACCGCCTTTTTACAGCAATTTGCATCTTTTCTATTCTCCCCAAGATTCACCCGACGTTCGTCCCCCCCTCCCCGGGGCCCTTTTCCAATTCTCTTTCCAGTTCGCTTAATTAGCCGTTTCCCCCTGGCTTTGTCACGGCAGCTCTCTTTTCCAACCCCCCCCCCTTGCCTTTTTTTTGGTGCAGTTGGGTCCGTTTACCTTTTCGTCTTCACGCATCCCCCTTTTCTTGTGCGTTTGGCGCTTTTTTGCCTCGAATGAACCAAACTGGCTGGGCACTTTTTTTCGTTTCATAATCGTATTTCTTTTCGCACCCCAACATTGGTTGTGGCCCTTCTTCGGTCTCCTCCCTAATAGATGTCCTCCCCCATTCCACCTTCCACCAAACAAGACAGTGGGCCGTTCGAAGTGTCGGCGTTCAACCTTCTTGGTTCCCTTCACCCCTCCTCGCTTTCCCCAAAGAATTGTATGAGTTTGCTTTTTTATAATAGATTTTTTCAGGCAACGAAAAAAGCGTTCCTTTCCCCCTTATTTGTCTAACGTCGCGGATTTCTTTGTTAATTTCACGTTACTCCGCGCTATGAACTTGTTATCCATAGATCGCTTTTTTTTTTCCACTTAAAGGAGGGCATCTTCATAAGTTTGTCATGTCAAAATCCAATACGGTACCTTGGTTCGGCGCATGCAATGTCCGGTCTTTTTTCATTAGTTTTTCTCTCCGAAAAAGAATTTTTTTTTTTTTCGTCAAAAATGATAGAACCTCCCCCTGCCCGCCATGGACTTTGAGGGTGTTAATGCTTTTGCCCTTTTTTTTTTTTCCCACTGTGGCATTCCTCCCTCTCAGACTTAGTTTCGTAGCCCACGTTTCCCCCCCCACCTGGCGGATCATGCTCCGTTGGTGGTTTTCTGACCTCCACTTCTCTTAGGACCCCTTGACGCTAGTTTTCCCTCTTTTCACCCCCTTTCCTCAGCCTTTTGCCCAGGCTTTTCTGAATTTTCACGTTTTCCCCCTTTTTTTTCCCCCTTTAACCGGGGATTGAGAGCCTTCTATTGGGCGCGGCTTTGGAATATTCCCGGCTTATTTTTTTGTTTTTCCCCTCAGGAGAGTTGTAGAGCCGTTGCTCTTTTCATTCCCGCACTACCTGCCGCTTCTGTATTGAAGGCCCCTCAGTCCTGGCGGATCTTGTAAGGAGTTCTTTTTCAAAGTTAAGGTGCGGCAGGGCTTGAGACTCTGGACCCAAGCGGTCGCCTGACCATTTCTGTCGAACTTTTTTACTCCTTTTTTTTTCCCCTTGTTGCGAGGATGACTTCTCGCAAGTTCTCTTGCTGCGCCAAGGCCGATCAAGGCGCCATCGAACCCTTTTTTATTTGCGCTGATTTTTGCTAAGCCGTTTTTTTTGTCCCTCCCCGTAGCTACTGCGTTGTCGCCTTTAACTGTACCACTTTTTTTTTTCGATTCTGCTTCTTCCGCGATCGATGCCCCAGAGGAAAAACCCTCGTCAAGTTATTTACCCCCCAAACCCCCCCCCTTCGGACCTCTCAACGTTCGCCGGCAACCTGATTTTGTCCCTTGGGCCGCTTTTGATGCTTTCCGGGATCCCCTTTAGCAAGCAAAGGCCTTTCGTCGGGTATTCCAGTTATGCAGCCTCCCGATCAGTAAAAAACTAAGCGGCCTTCGTTAGATAGCCCCCAACCCCCCGGCGTATCCGTTTCTTTTTTCTTCCCCAGGCGATGGCTCGCCTTCCTTCGTGGCGTCCGAGTCGTAGCGCGGCATTTTCCCCTGAGATGATATCATTTCGCCTTCCTTCCCCCCTCCACCCCTCGGCCAGTTGGAGGTTGGTAGTTTTGCCGTGGTGTTTCAACGGTGTTCCCCCTGAATTGACTGAATATCCGAACTCACTAAGGAGATCAGATGGCCGCACTTCGGTGGAAGGATACCGGGTTATGATCCTCGCCCCCCTCCACGAGCTTTTCCCCTGTCTCGCGACCAGGGCGTTATAAAAGATCGCCTCCCTCTTTAACTTCCTCCGTCTCTCCCCTGTCCGGTCATAAAGTTCGGTATTCAAGCGAGGCCCTTCGCATCACCCCGACGTAGTTTGTACCGGTTTGTTCGTTCTCCTGTTTCGGTTGGCGAGCGATTCAATTCAAAAATTTTCTCGTCCCTCCTTGAGCATTTCCCGCCCCCCCCCTCCCTTTTTGATTGAGTTATCAGATGTGCAGCTGCCACCCTTCGGGATCCTAGCCTCCTTTCCTCTCAAAAGGCTCTTGGACTTGTGCGGGGGTTTAGAGTAATTGTCTGTACTTTCCATTCACCCGGGAGTCCACCCTTTTTTTCGGCAAGTGATGGCTATCGAACCCTACCCCGTACTCGTTGCCCTGCAACTATGGCCACGCCCGATGGCAGGGGTTATCTCTCCCTCAGAACTTCCCGCGGACTGATGTTAACCCTCCCCCTTCCCCGGGTTATATCTATAATTTTTCCCCTTCCTCGTTTTGTTTGTTTTTTTTTAGATTGAGGAACTTAACATCCTGCAGGGTCCCGTTCCCAGCCTTTCTTCAGTGGTACTCCGTCACCCCGGGCACCCCCTTCAGATCTGTGGGCAATTCGTTTTCCCCCCCCATATCAAGTTTTCTTTGCTTTGTTAGCCCTCTCCTTCACCTCCTGACAGATTTAAGTGAGGCTTGATGTATTTCTGTTTCATGAATGCGCATTTGTTCCGGTCCTCATGTCAGCCCATCTTTTTTGATGGTACGCGACCCGATCCTTATGGTCCGTCCCCCCCCGTTCCCCAAAGGTGGGCTTTTTCCTTTCCCCTCCCCTTTCCTTTTTGCTGCTTTTTCCATGACTTTTTGGTCTCCTCGGAGATTTCCGATTTCGTACATTCTCTTTTTGATCGCAATCTCCGGACACCTTTCTACCCGAATTGCACCGTTCATCTTTGGTTTATCCCTCCAGGGCTCGATGTACGATCTGGATAACCTCAGTTTTTTCTTGCCCTTTCCCCTTCCTTCTTCCTTTTTACTAGTGTGATCTTTATGGGTTTTCCGGTAGAGATACTTTTTGCCAGAGATTCCGGCCTCCAGGGAATTTTCCCATTACCCGGTCCCTCTTAAGGGTTTGTCTTTATACTTACTTCTTTTTTTTTTTTCTTTCTTTCAAAGTTTAATTTTACGTTTCGGGTTTTTTTTAGTCCCTTTCTCTACACCCCCTCCCTGCTTCCTCACCCCCTCCCCCTTTTCCGAGGGTTAGTTTTGACGAAACCATTTTTTTTTTCTCCTCGGTACCTAGTTTTTCTTTCTTTTTCTTTCACACTATTCCCTTTCCTAATTTTCCCCTCTTCTTATAATAGACCCCGGGGGGCTGGATCTTTTTGAGCAAATCCTCCCTTCCTCCCCCTTTTGTTCTGGCCCCCCTCACATGCCGGTGGGAGCCTTCTTCCCCCCTTCGAGGCTCCCCTCATCTTCTTCCTTGTCAGATTCGACCCCCGTGCTTTCTGCAAGTCAATCTTTTCTCCGTGCTAAGGTCTGTTATTCTTTGGGTGTCGGGTATAGTCGACTTTTTTTGTGTTCTCTGCTACCCCTTTTTTCCCCCCCACACAATACTTTCGAGTCCCTAAAAAAAATTCCGTTCCTTCCCCCTTCGTTTCGAGGGTGGATGTCTTTGGACTCATTTTGGTCCCTTCTTTTAGGTTTTTCCGGAGTCGATCGTCTCGCCGCTTGGACCGCAATTTTTCCCCCCCCACTTCTTTTGTCAATTTCAGCCCCCCCTTTTTTCCGGCTTATGCTAGACCTGTGCTTTTCCTTGGTTTTCTTTGCTTATGGGCTAGCCCCTTTTGCCAACAAGCGTTCTTTTATTGAATATGTCGGCTGGTCTTTTTTTTTCCCTGCTTTTTTCTTCCGTTTGTGCACGGGCTCCCTAGATTTTTTCTTTTGGCTGAACAAGGGTTCATCTCCGCCGCCAGGACGATGGATTTTTCTCTGTGTGTCCTCGCATACGACAATTCCTTGCTCTTTGTTCGAGCTCATTTGCGCGCATCCTATTGTGGACTTTCCTTACTTGACCCTTCGTTCTCCCGACCAGATTCTAACGCCCTTTTCCCGAGGGGAGGATACTTCCCGGCGCAGGAGCTCCATGGACCCGTCGGGGGGATCCTCCCCCACATATCCCTCCCTTTCCCGCCAACCCCATCTTTATTGACCGAAGCGCCACCCATGTCTCCTCCTCCACTACCCCCGTTTTTGGCCGTTCGCAATTTGGGAAAATGCAGGATGGTTCCTGGTTTTCCCCCCCGTCTACCTTCCTTTTCAATTTTTCGCGGACAATAGGTCCAATGTCTGTTCCTTTGACTATCCCCCTTCTGCGAACCCCACCCCCCCCGCGGAACTTCACGCCAGTTCCCCCCTGACAGCAGGACCTGTGCCGGCCCCCGATCTACTCTTTATGTACCCCCTTTCCCCGAACAACAGGCCCCCCTTCATTCCCGAAGTATCTTGCATTGCCTGTTGGGCCGTTATAAAGGGGCCCCGATTAGGTTGCCGTGCGTTCTCCTCCCCGAGTTCGATGATTTTTCCCCCAAGGCCCCTCTTCATTTGGCTTCCTCTATATTGACTTTCATGTCCACCCTGTTTTAAAGCCATTTCCCCCCCCCCCTTTTCGGGACCCCAACATTTTCTACTCCTATGTATCGGTCAATCCCCATTGGCGCTAAGCAACCCTGGACCCTCCCCTTCCCCCCATCCGACTTGCCCCATTGTTGCCCAGCATCCAACTTTTGGCCGGCGCAAGTTTTGGTTTTGATCTATGTCGGATTTCCGTTTCCCTGACTACCCCCCTTCGTTTGTCTGCCTGTTTTTTCTCGCCATTCCGCACGCGGTACCTCCTTTTTCCGCGGCCCTTGGTTCTTTTTTTTGGTTTGCTCTCCTTCTCTTGATGGAGACCTTTTTCTCCCACAGTTTTTTTTTTTTGTCCTTGGTTCTGCTCCTTCACGTTAGTTGAGAGGTGCCCCAGGCGTGCCATTCTCCGGAACGAGTGCTGGGCACGCCGTTCTGTTTTTCTGAGTTTTGAAGGGAACATCCCTTCATTTTTCAACAACATTTCCTTCGTTGCCTGGTGTCAGTAGTTGTCCACCCTGCCGGTGGGACGGCGTCGTTACGTTTCTCCCCTTTCCTCCCGTGTTGAAAGTTTGCCTCAGTCCCCTTCGTGAGCATAAAACTGTTTACTTCTCCCGACCAATGATGCCTGATTCTCGAAGGATGATTTCCCGCGGAGTGTGTTCTTTTTTTTTTTTGTTAAAAAGAATTTTTCGCAGAACGGATG
>Ga0179593_1419221_pt1 | contig 17387 bp, 15 predicted proteins | sample CZODoug2_1_08_16_FD_185931 | JGI IMG/M metagenome (GOLD analysis project Ga0179593, IMG submission 185931) | Vadose zone soil fungal communities from Angelo Coast Range Reserve, California, USA - CZODoug2_1_08_16fungal (PacBio error correction) | ecosystem: Environmental > Terrestrial > Soil >... | reverse complement strand
TATCGTTTGGACTTTAAGGCCCAACCAACCCATCCTTTTCCGCAGCTTTCTTTTTTTTCGGTAACCTATTTTTTATTTCCCCAATCGCCACTTTTAGTCATTGTATAAGAAGCTTCAGCAGTGAGAGCAGGGTTCGGTCCACCCAATATCTTCACCTTAGGCAGTCATCCCTCGATTCCCAACACCCACGTCTTTTACCACCCTTCTTTCAGTTTACCCCATCCGTGCGTTCAACCGCCTTTTTTCAATAGCCTGGATCCGTTATGCCAGGCGGTATTCGCCACTTTTGTCTTTCTTTTCGGTTCCCATGTTACTCATTCTGTGTTTCGCAGCCCACATTCTTCATCCGCCGCTTTCCCCAGTCTTTTTTTTGCAGTTGCCCTTTTTTTCCTAACTCTGGAGCTTTTTACTTGGAGTCAAGCTTCGAGTTGAAAATTTTTCGTTTTTCCAACTTGCGGGCAATTGGTTGTTTTTCCATCTCCCCAACGACACCTTTGCTTTCATGGGGAGAATGATTCACTCCCTTCTCTCTTGTTTCATCCGGTGTGTTCCCCCTCGATCCACGATTTTTTTTTACCCTTTGTGTTCCTTTTCTTTTTGTTCCCAAGCAGAAACCCTTTCTCTTCCCCTTTTCCCCATCTCCTTGCGCTTCCTTTTGCGAGGTCAATTGGAATGGCTTCCTCCTTTTCACTTTGCTCGGCCATGGTCCACCATTTCGTTTCGTAGTCCCTTTTCTAGAGAAAACTTCTCTGTTTGGTGTTGCTGATCCCCACGATTCCCCCCTTTAGTTATCCTTCCTCATATGATTGGTCGCATACAATTGCGAGGCTTTCTCTGTGTCTTTAGGCTGTTATGCTATCCCGGTCCTCTGAGGGCCTTTTGCCCACTTTCACACTCAGACTCCCCTTGCTGATTTTGGTTATACCTTTTTTGTTACCTTTTCATGTTTCCTCCAGTTTCTTCTAATTTGCGCACTAATTCCCGTTCCGTCATGTGAAGCGAGCCGCCGTACCGCTCCACGTCTACCCTATTGTTAGGCAGTTGGGAAAGTGCCATTCCTGCAAGGACTTTTTTTTTGGGCGGGTGGTGGTTTCTCTCCATTCACATTTTGCCCCGCGTCAAAAAAACTTCCACTTTTTTCCCCTTATTGCTTCTTGGGACCTGTCATAGGCAATTTCTCTTTTTAACCCCTCCCGATGCCCAGCACAAGACGGCGGGTTGGCCCCGGTCAGAGTCAGTGTTTTTTGTTTGTTCTGTGTTGTTCCCACTTTTGATTGCGTCCTTCCACAACTCAAACGAATAAAATTTACCCTCTTATCTATCTATCCTTCCAAAAGTTATTTTTCTCTTTGCGGTCTGTCACCAGATTGAGAATTGCCCGCTCTCCCTTTGCTCTTCCCCTACGATGTTAGCTGGTCCTTTGTTTATGCCTTTTGGTGCAACCTACATTTCACCAGTCCTTAGTCTTTATTAGGCTTCTTTCGTGATATTTTCACCAAATCACTACCAAATGGGTAATCGGCTAAGGCAGGCATTTGTTTTCATGTGACTTAAATTTTTTCCAGCCCACCCCCTCCCATGCCTAATGGTTTTTTCACACGTGAGTTCCCTATGCACCCCCAAATTTTGCGGAGTTCTTCCCCCCCCCCTCTTCTGATCTCAGCTCGGGCCCTGCGCGCAATCTTTCAGTACTTCCAGATTTTTTTTTTAAGACATTCCCAAAATTCACACGAAGACTTATATACTCTTCCATGAAGTTCAGTTCTTTTCAGGCGTTGTCCTAGGGATCTCCTCTTCCCTTTTTTGGGTTATTTATTTTATCGGTTATGCTCTCGACCACAACCTCCCCCCAACTTTTTTATGGGAGCTTTTTCTTAAGATGCTTTTTTGACCAACCCCTAACACAACCCCTGACCCAGTTTTTTTTTCCTTCGGACATCTCCCCCCCTTTTTCAGCTAACTACCAAAACGCAAACCTTTCTGTGTTGTCAATTTTTTCCAGGCGGGGATTTGATCCCAGATGGGGTTCCCTTGAATTTTTTTTTACCCCGTTTTGGGTCGTGGTGATCGGTGTGGTCCATCTGTTTGCAGGACCCACCCTCCTTTGGAGAGTTTGAGCCCGGTAATTCCATTTATGTTCTTGAAGTCTTCATTAATTTGACTGCCTTCATTCTGATTGGGTCAGTGCTTTCTTGCTCCATTCGCTTAACGAACCTTTCGTTCACTTACCCCCGACCCACACAACAAGCCCCCCCTTAATCCTCCCCCCCTTCTAACCCAGCTTTTCCCCGATTTTGCCGGTGGACCTGATGACCCCAACGTCTCCTTTTCTCGGTCCTGGAGGAGAACTGCGCAAACGTTCATGCCCCCACCACAGATTCCTATCCTTTTTTCTTTTTTTTTTGTTGTTATTTGAGAGATCATGTGGGTTGGGCCTGACCAGTTTTTCATCCAGGCGGAGAAGGCGATAGAGTTGTTGGTTTTGTCATCGTCAAATATCCGGAGTACAGCTGTGTCGCCTCTTCTCTGTTTTGTGTCTTTTAATGTTTCCAACTATCCTTTCGTTTTTATGGTGTCGTCCAGCGCACCAGCAGCTCCGGGCCCCCCAATTTTTGCCTTCAAAATTAAAATGGTATTTCCCTTCCCCAAGAACCTACATTGATTTTCCCCTTTTTCTATACTCTCCCCAATCGGATTGTCTTCCCATTTCCTTCCACCACCTACTCACCCCCCTTTAATGCCTTTCTTTTTTCAGTTTTTTACCCCACGCTTGCTCAACCCCCCCCTTTCTTCCCACAGCTTGTTTGAGGCTCGTTTCTCTAGCTTTTGGTATATTTTTCCTTAATTCTTCTCCCCCCCACTACTGTCCTGTTTGGTTTAGTTTTCTTTCAACAAACTCAATGTCTCCCTCGTTTCAAGCCCTACTTTTTTGGGTTTTGGGGCCTCATACTCCACTATCCATCAACCCAACCCCCAGTTGACCAACCTCTTTTAATCACGAGCCCCCCCGTTCTTCCGGGGCCCTTGTAACTTTCCACCTTCCATGTCACATATATTGATTCTGGGTTAATTTTCACTTTAAACGTTCAGTTTTTTTCTGGTGTGTGGCCCTCCTTTTCTCCTTTTACTAGGGTATCTAAGAATTGGTTGTGTTTTTATTTTTTCAGTACACTACAATCGCCCACCTTGTTCTTTGTAAGTCCTCCAGCACGGCGTAACCCAGGAGGAAGGGGTTGGGGGCTTTGAAAAATTTTAATTTCCTTCGAGGAGCCTGGGAAATGCCTGATAGCCTTTCTGACCCATGGCGTTTTATTTTTTTTTTGAAAATATTTTAACCCATTTTCATTCAGTTCCTAATACCCCTATACTTCAGTTGCCCTACTCGTGTTGAACAATGGCACTTACCGTTCTTTTTTCGCACTTCGTAGTTTGGTATCTCGGTCACTTTCCTCTGCGGCCTCCTCTCCCAACCCTTTCGCCCCAAACGCTCCTTTGAACGTATAGTACCTACTTTTTTTCCCAACTTTTTTTATTCGTTTCCCCTTGGAAATGGTTGCCCGCTCTCTCCTTTTTTAAACAGCCCACCATATCCGGATTGACCTTTCCTATCCCCATTCGTTTGTTCGTTCCTAGTGTTGACTGGTTTAGAACCAGCATGAGCTCATATACGGTTCCCCAATGCAGCTGATCAGGTTCATGGTTTGAAATTTGGAACCTCGTTGTCCTAACCCCTTCTCACAGACCAACCCCCCGCAACCACAAAAACTGCCGTCGTTGGCGAAAATGTGTTCACTTCCTGCCTACCCCTCTAGAATGTGCACAATCTTGTGAGTCTTCCCTTCTTTCCTTTTTCGCTTTTCCTTCCTCTGTTACCTATTTGTGGCCAAGCAATTTTCAGCCCTGTTATTGCAAATATAACAACCTGGCCTCTCATGACACTGCATGTGTAGTCTTGAACTCTTTCACTGTGACCCCCTTTGCCCCCTCCAGAGTTTGTTCTAGATGTCAGCCATACTCCACCACCCTATCACCAAGTTATTCCGTAATATCGACCATCATGGGGACCCCGTTTTATACTCAATTATTTTCAATCGAACCAACACCACCGGAGCTACCCTTTTTTCGTTTCACTTCCATTATTTTTGACCACCCCTCCACCTTTTTTGACCATTCCGTTCTCCCCCCCCCCCCTTACTTCGAAATACTCCCATGCTGGACAGCGCCAATTGCCAAGCGTCCATTGCAAACCTGGACGGTCAACGGTGCCTCCTTTTCTTCCGTTCTCCCCCAAAACCTCAACAATTAACCGCAAGGGTTTCTCCTTTTTTTCTCTCGCTGTATCACCACCGGATGATGGGTCCACTCATGTGTCAGACTCTCCCCCCCCTTGTCCGAAGGTTCGTGGTTTTTCCACTCTTTCCCAAAACACAACACCCCCCAATCGTTAATCACCGATGAATAGTCCGAAGCTTGCCCCCCTTTTCCTTCCATATCCCAGTCGTTATCCTACGTTTTTTCCCCATAAATTCCACACCCCCTCTGCTTTTCCTCCCTGTGATCCGCTTCTCTTATTTTTTTTCTCCATTTTTGCCCGCACCCCCCTGGACCGATAGTTTTTTTATGTCCCTCACGTACCACACCCTGACGAGCTGACTGGCTGACCGGCATTTGTACAAGTGACCGGGGTCTCCTTTTGAAAGGCGTGACGATCCTGAGTGTTTTTCGACGTCGGAGGCTCCCCCCGCCACCAGTTCCCATATTGTAGTAATTCCTCTGGCGGATCGTCTGTTTCTCAGATAGGAATGATGCGCGCAAGGCTAAGTCCTTTTCTGCCCTGTCCTCACCCCCCTTTTTTGATTTTTTTACTCCCACTCTTTCGAAACTTTAGCCTGTTGTGTATGGGTTTTTTATGTTTCCAGTTACCCCCTCCCCTTCACCTCTTTTTCCCCCCCCTTTACGTTGAAGCTTCTCTTCTAGACGTTGGAACTTTTTTAGGCCAAAACCCAATGCCCGCAGCTTAACTGTTGACTTTTTTTCCCAGTTATTGGAGTCCAAAAATCTGAAATTTTCATTTGGCCCATGTTTCCCTCACAGGCTCGCCTTTCTCTCCCGTTCCTGTCCCCCACAATAACCATGCTCAATGTTACTGAGGCCTTGCACTCTTTTTCAAAACCCAATTTTGAACCCTCCTTCCAGTCTACCCACCCGTCTCGTTTTCCCCCACCGCATTGTTCCCAACAATTGCCTTCCCGGCTCTGTAAGACACTTTGCCGGTCAGTATTCAGCTCCGTTCTTGCCATGCCGCCTTTTGATAGTCCTCTGTGTTTTCGCAGCCCACACTTTTTCCCATGCCGCCTTTCAAAATCCCGCGTGTTGCTGCAGTTCTCCTCTAAAGTTGTATAACTCTCTGTTGAGATTTCAGCTGAGTTCCTTGGTTCGCAAGCTTCTAAAAAGTCGCTTTCTTAACAGAGGGAAATTGTTTTGAATCGTTTTCACAACTTACCCCGCACTTTCTTGACATGGGGTACAATTTTTTTCGTTCCTCATGCTTTTTCTCTCCCGTTGTTTCTTTTACTCGGAGCAGTCCCAGCCCCTTAGACCTTTTCTGTTTCCTTTTCTGTTAACTGAAACTCAGCTTTTCACCCTTTGATTTCCCTGTAATCTGCTCCCTTTCCCTGTCCTACTTTCAGAATTTGTCTTCCTTCGCCTTTTTGACCTTTGAGCCTGAGTTGGGATTGGTCCCCTTTTTCGTTTCGGTCCCGAAGCAGGGATAGAGAAAACATTATTTTCTTTTTTTTTTTTTTCTTGCTTCTTCAGCAAGATACTTGAATATTGTCCGCGTTTTTTCCTTTTGTAGTAAATTATGTTGACTTGTGTCGAGGCGGCCCTATTCCCGGTTCCCTTCCTATTGCCTGACCCTATCTTTCACCCCATAAAGTAACAAGCTTGATTCGGGGGGTTCCTAGGGTTTTTTGTGGTATCTTTCAATGGACCACTCCGCCCCCCTCCCCTTTTGCTGACACCCTCTTTCTTGTGCCTTCCTTGGGAAATACGCCCTCCCATACAGTCCTCCACAATACAGTTTGACACTTTCTACCCCCCCCATATTTTTATTTGCTTTTCCAAGTTTTTTTGCACCCCTTTCCTCCCACGACCCCTAGGTTGTTTTTGGTCTGGTGTGGCTTCCCTCTGTTTCACCCTGTCAAGATTTCACCCTTTCCCAACCTCCCTTTAATTTTTCCTGCATGGTTCCATGTATAGAGGTCTTACGAAATGATTTCCCCCCCCCCCCCCTTCTTCCCCCTCCTCCCACCCCCAACGGTTTGGTTCGGACGGTCATATCTGTTTATTTCTTGGATTGTTTCAATTCTTCTGCTAGTCCACTTTCAAATCCCTCCGATATCCAACCATTTAAACCTTCAGAGATAAGACCCCCAGTTTTTTGGTCTACGTGAGAACGCTGAGACTTTCTCCCGCACACTTTCTCTCGATCAGTCGAAAAAGGCATTCCGTTCTTTTTGGCAACCTCTTCCCCCACCCCTTTTAATTATGAGTGTCCTATGTCCCCTCCTTTCCCTTTCTTCCGCTTATTTCACCCCCCCCAAGACTACCCCCCGGGGTTTCAAGGCCTGCAGTTAGAATTAGAATTTTCAATTCCCTTTTCTACAAGCCCCAACTTATGACCCTGGTTGTCTCGTTTCTTTTTGTATGCCACACCCCCCATTTGAGCGTTTTGATTTGTACCCACCCCCTTATTCCTTTTTTTGGCCGAGGGACCCCCTTTTGCAAGATGGCCAGCCCCACCTCTTTCTTTCCGACCTTCACGACCCCCTCATGCTTTATATTTTCCCGCGTTTGCCTGCTCCTGGCCCCCGTCCTTCATCTATATTGATTCTTCTTCCAGTTTTGATTTCTTTTATATTACCGAACACCTCACCAAAATAGGCTTTGGCGCTTTTTTCAAATCGATTTTTCAACCAACCACCTACCACAACATCACAACTGGGTGGACTAATTCAGTACCCCCCTCTCCTCTTTCAACAACCAAATCAAACATGCGAGGTGTGTTTTAAATTGGTTTTTTTTTTTCAGGAGGGCTTTGTGAGCCGATGGTTTGTTCCCACTTGTTTCGCCTCTCTCCTCAGCTTTTTATTGGTTTTTCTTCGTTGTGAATTCTTTGAAACGTGAAAAACTCAGTTCGGGTAGATGTCCCCACTCTGCACTAGTATGTCTGAATGTCCTAGCTTAATTGATTTTCTTTTTTGGAGATGCTTTCTCTTGCTCCAATTCGTAACGCAGATCGTTCCCCCCCCACTTTCCAAGACCCACCACCCCGCACAAAATCAATACATGATACACGTTCCATGATTCTGGCTTGCACCAGTGATGCCCCCACCGTCTCCGCCGCGGAAGGCGCATTTGCTCCCCGTTCAACCCCCAGCCCTTTCCTCCTCATTGTTTTGTGTGAGAGCTCTTTTTTTTTTTTGTCCTTCCCGGTTGCGTTTTTTTCCTGCGTAATTAGAGGCCTCGCGGTTACCCTTTCCCGTAATCCGATGGCGGTACAGCGTTCCCCTTTTTTTTCTGTTTTTTGTCTTTTACTGTAACGATTCTAGTATCAGCGATTGGAGTCTCTCCAACCAGTCCTCTCCCGCCCCATCGACTTAGTTGCCTGCCCCCTTCCTGGCTATTCCCTCCCGACCCATGATTACTTTTTTTTCATTTCTCTTCCCCCTCTTTTCTTTCCACTGGTCCTTCCACACATAACCATCCCCCTCGCGGTAAGGTCTCTTCCTTTCCCAGTGCCATGCAAACCATCACTCTCTTGCCCAAATTTTGGTGTCCCCCCCACCCCGCTTTTGATTTTGGTTTTTGGCCGCCGTTTTCTATTTTTTGCTTTCCCAAACTTGTCTTTTTTTTGTATTTTTGTTATTTCCAACACCGAGCCCTGCTCCCCCTCGTCAGCTTATATTTTGGTGTTTGTCTTTCAACCCTATACAATCCCCCCCCCCAACATTCCCACCGTCCCTCTAATCATATCTCATACAGCTTCCTTCCTGTTCCCCTTCGAAGCAACTCCTGTCCCCCTCTATGAGGGTTTCATTTTTCAATTTCTCCGCTTCTTGGTTGTTTTTTTTTCTTTTCCTGCCTTTTCCCCCCTCGATCAAGAGTGGGGGTCCGACACTCAACAAGCTCCCCCAAAGTGTGTGGATGCCATCTCACAACACCCCCCCACCCCAAACCACCCACACCCTTCTCTTTAGGTTTTGGCTGGATCCAAAATTTTTTCTTGAAAACTGATTGCCAATTATCAACTGCTTCTTTCTGCCATGGGGTCTTTTAGTATTTTCTGGTTTTCAATCTTTACTTCCTTTCATCTTTTTATAATGACCCCCGTGTTGAAAATTGCCCACTGGCCCACAGCCGGTCAGCCTTTTCGCCCACCTCTTCTCTGGAACCTTTTGTCCCTCCCTGGTTGCAATTCGAACTCCTTTTTCCCCAAATTGTCCCCCACCGAGACTTTGTGCCTTCATGTACCTCCCTTCTTTTCAATGCTCTTTTTTCGTCGACCCTTCTCTTATGCCTTTTAAACCCCCCCCTCCCAACCCATAGCAGGACTCTCCAGGTCCTCTCACCCGAGGTTTGGCATCGGTTGTACTTTTTTAGACCTTCTCTTCCTATCCCAGTTTCCCAATGCAGTCAGCATAAGGTTCCCTTTCTTTTTTTCCCTTTTGCAAAGGTTGCTGTGACCAATAGGCCACGCACCACCCGTCCCAAAAACCAACGCAGTTGTGGCAGGTCATGTTGTGCTCCCACCCCCTTTGTAGCCAGTGGAAAATTCTGTGGCCTGGCTGTCCGGTCTGCCTTCCGTCCATTCCGCCCTGTACATATGTTTGCAAATCCCAACATCCCTTGTCCCTTCTTTCTTCCCAATACCACAAACCTTGCTAAACAATCCTAGCCGTTTATTTATTACTACATGTTATGTGAAATACATATTCCTGGTTCCAATTCCATAGCCCGGATCCATCTTTATCACAGACACCCCTATCACCCTTCAATTCTCCCGCAACTCCGTGTCCCCCCGGGTGTAAAGGACAGTCTCTTTTACTCAGAAAACCCAACAAAACCCATTCGATCCCCCTGCTATCTAAACGACCTTGTTGACCATGGCCCCTGCCTCCACCTTTTCATGCCCAAATTCGGGAACTATTCACCAAGTGACGCGCAGGACAGAGTCCCACCAACGGGAATGAAGCTTAAGTTTCCCCCCCACCCTGAAAAAGCCATGGTTCTCCTGTTTAGTGAGTGTGTTTTTTGGTGGGTGGTGGTTGGGTGTGTTGTGTGTTTTGTTTGGGTCCTTTTTTTTTTTTTGGTTTGGGGTTGTCCACTGGGGGTTGGTGGGAGGGAGTTGTTTTGGGTATGTGTTTTTTTTTTTACACACATTCTCTCCCAGTCTTACTTATCTTTACGCACTCTTACCCCAGTCACTAATGTGCGTTTAGGTCATCTCCCCCCCACCAAAAAAAAAATTCTCATGTAATACCTTCTGTTATTTTTAGAAGTTGACTCCAAGTTCATCCCCCTTTTTCTGAGACTTGATCCCTGCACCAACCTTGTATTTTTCCTTTCGTGTGCCTGCTGCTCTGTCCCCTGCGGTCTGCCACCCGATTTTCCGTAGAATTAAAGGGAATGTCCAGACGTACCCACCCTTTGATCTACCCCATGAAGATGTTTACGGCCCTTTGAACTTTTTGTGAGACTTTGGCCTCCATGGAAAATTCGTTTCCGAGTCCTGGAGTGGTTTGAAGTCCAGCCCCACGTGATGTTTTTGAACCAGCGTTATACCCCACTTCCTTCTACGGATTCTTTTCCTCTATTGGTGTTTCCCCCTGGATTTGCGAGCAGGACTCCTCTTATCCCATTTTTCCCCTTTCCCCAGATTTTTCCCCGATATGGTTCTCCCACTTCACTTTTTTCTCTGTTGACTTATGTGTTGTTTTTTATTCCCTACCTGTCACAACGTACTAGTAATCTTCTCCCGTGGTTTTTTGAGAGATCTTGACTCTAGGACTTTTTTTTGCTGTCGTCCAAGTTTTTCCTCCCCCCACCATACACTCTCTCCCCCCTTTTCCTTGGAACCTCATATTTTGTCCCCACTTTGAACAACTTTGTCATTGCCTGTTTTCCTGACCCTATTCTCCTTGCGATCCTTCAGTGGTACACCAAATATCTTTCCCTGTATAATGGTCAGTGATAATAACCCAGAGTCCCCCTCCACGTGTTGTTTCCCCCCCCCCCCCCCTAGTACCCACTCAGTCTTTTCCGTCCCCCCCGTACTCCTCTTCCACGGCTCCTTCGCCATGTTTGTTATTTTCATTCGCATGGTGTTTTTACGGCTGGACTCTTTCCTGTTGGATTCCGGTGTTTTCGCAGCCCCATTGCTTGCGCTTTCTCTTCAAAATACAGCTCTTTGTTTTGATGCAAGTTTTCTCCCTTCCTGCATCCAGATGGAGTCTTTTTTAGTCGAGCTTCCGCGTTCTTTTTCCCCGTAGAGTTAACCTATTTTTGTTTCCCTTTTTTTGTTTTTTGCTCCGTGTCCCCCACCCCCTTTCCCCTTGCTCACTTTTTGTAATGAGTGTCAAAGATAAGTAATTCGTTTTCCACGGTGTTTGATAAATTTTTCTACGACCGCCTTTGCTTGTTCCTTGTTTTTTTGAGACTTCTTTTCTCACGTTTACATTTCCCCTGTCATATGCCTTGAGCCTTTCTTGAAGTTGGAGTAATTCTAATTTTTCACTTTTTCTCCCGAGTCCCCTTTAAAATTTTTCGGAATAGAAGTGGCCTCGAGAAACCCCTTCTCTCTAGTTGGTGTTGCTGAGTACGAATCTTTTCTTGCAGTTCAATAGATATGATTGGTTTTCTCTCAAATTGCATGAGTCCTTTCTTGCTATTTTTTTTGGGCGGTGGTCCATTGTCAGGGCAGCCATTCAATTTATTTCACACATACCAGGCCCCTTTGCATTCTTCTTTCTGCGGGTTTTGGGTAGACTTTTTACCCCTAAGGCACCCATTTCTCTATTTTTCACCATAAAGGGTAACTTGTACTTTTTTTTCCCGCGACTCCTCCGTCACATCACAATAACATTTGTGACCCACTTCTCCCCCTTTTGGCTTCCCCAGTGTTTCCTTCACCCGACTGAGTTGTTTTTGTGTCGCTGACTGTTTTCAACTATCTGCCAAATTTCCAACCCTCCCTTAACTCCTCTTGGAATTTTGGTCCCGTCTTAGGTGTCCAATACTTATACACAATTAAGAACTCCTTCCAGCCCAATCCCTTTTCGGCGGGATCAGGCTGTCAGAGTCTTTTTGCCCATTTGTTCCTGTGTGTGAACCTTCTGCGAGTCCCCCCTTTTCAGAAAAAACTCCTTAAAAATATTTTCAAAATTCGGAGAGCTCTAGAATTCACCCCCCAGGTCTTGTGTGAAATTTGGTTTCGCACCCCCTTGAGCTGCGTGCCGATCTCAATCCTCGATCGGACGTGGCGACAATTTTTCCGGTAATGTACCATGGGTCCCTACTTATTTTCACCCCCCCCCTTTGGAAGGAGGTGATGGATGCCCCGTAATCCCCACTAGTAGTGAAGGAACTTTTGGCCGCATAGGGTCCAACAAATTCCGACACCACAGGTTTTTCGGAAAGTCTCTTCAGCCGGAATTCCCCCCAATTTGATACCCATCACCCTTTTTTCCCTAACCTTTTTTCCAGCCAAAACCTTCCCTGAGAGGTATCAGGGTGTACCACCCCCCCCCCCAATTTTGATGGCTGACACCCCACTATTTTTTCCTACAGTCCGAGGGCCCACTTTGACCAAGATTTTTCAGCCCTTCACCCTATTCTTTAACATTCAAATGATCCCCCTCCCTCCGCTCTCTTTTCCCTGCTTCCTTCTTTCCCAGGCCAGGAAATCTTTTCTCTATTCTTCTCTTCCTGGGTTCATTTCTTTTTTATAGTTATTGATCCTTTACCCAAAACATCCCCCCCGGCTTTCGAGATAATGTAATCTATTTGTGCCCCCCCCTCCAACCAACAGGAAAAGGGTTGTTCCTAATTAAGTCCCATGACCAGCATTACCTCATCAACGAAAAACATTCCAACACTTTGGTGTCCATTTTTGGGAAGATCTTGTAGTTTGCCCCCTCTTTGGGGTTCTTGCAAGCGTTGCGGACTTTTGGTTTTGAGGAGGGGGTGGATGAGTACCAAGGTGTGAAACCAAATAAGATTGATTTTCGAGAAACTTCTTCTGACCCTTCTTTTTTTTTTTGAATTGCTGTCCATTTTAATTTTGCTAATTACCTCGCCGCTTTGTGCTCGCTGCTTCTCTTGCTCCAATTCTATTCCTAGATAGTACCTTTTCCAATGAAAAAACCAAAAACATCATTCACTCAAATGATACCCACATTTACCGCAATGGACCCCCGCTTGCGGACCCTTGCCTGACACACCTCTTCGCCCCTTCTCCGCCGGAGTCGTCAGTCCCTTCTGCCCCCCCCCAAAACTCCATCTTTCTTTTTTGTGGTTGAGAGAGATATGTTGGTGGGCATGACCTTTGCTCGCGCCGCTTTTTTGGAGGCGAGCGGTGTGGTCACTGGGCCTTAAACGTTCGGTACAGCTGTTTTTTTCTCTAAGGTGTCTTGATGTGTTTCTTTTGTTTTTTTTTCTTTACTTACCGATCTTTATTGCAGCTCTGGAGCAAGAGACCCCAGCCAAATCTCTTTTCCCCCTCGACTTAGGACTTCAAACCAGGATAGGACTCACCGACCCTACTACTTCTTCTCTTGTTCCCTACCCTCCCTTTTTTGTAAATCATTCCCCACCTACTCCCACTCCTGCTGTAATGGCTAGATCTTTTTTCCCATTTTCCCCCCTTCTTTTTTTTCCCCACAACCTTCTTTTTCCCACTAATGTTTGATTGTTGATATTATCTGTTTCGATTCGAATGAGTCCACCAAATTGTTCCTGTTTGTTCCGTGATTTCCCCCCTCTTCCCTGATCACCGACGATTTTGGGAGGTTTGTGGTTTCTCTATACTACCTTCTTTCCAATCCCAATACCACCACCAGTCAGAGATATAGGAACCCCCCGCTTCCTTACTGTTGCCCCCTTTCGACAAACTCCTTTGCACTATATACTATTGTATCATTTGAATGTACCAAAGTTTTGCCTATGGTGCTGGTGGCTGTTCTTTCCCGCAGGTGCGGCTGTATATTCACTAGAGTGGTTGGTACCTCCTCCCCAAGATCCCCATTGTTCCCTCACCCCGACACCTCCCAACCATTATTTCATTTTCTTTTTTTCTGGCCTCAAAAATACAGTGACCCCCTGATTTCATTATCAAATCCCCTCCCTTCTCTTTCTGGCCCCCTTTGGTTATTTTTTTTTTGAACATATGCGACCATTCCCATTGATTAGCTAAAATCCATTCCCCCCTTTTTGCCCCCTCCTAGGGCCCACCTTGCCTCCGTCCCGGCCTGCATTTTTTTCAGTAGGTCCTCTCGAGGAACTATAAGCGTTGCTCAATTCAACGTGTCTTTCCCAAAAGGGATTCCCCAACTCTCCCTTTGTCAGTATCCTCTATTTTTCAATTTTCTTGTTTCCCGATGCGTTTTGCCGTCGACCCACACACTCCCAACAACACTCCCCACCCTTCCCTCTGGCCGGCCTATCCCTTCCTTTTTTCTTTTTCTGATGTGTTCGAATCCTCCTTTTCGCTAGAGAACATGTTCCCACTGCCTCCGAGTTTTATTTTTTTTTTTTAAGGTGCTGTTTTTGAATTGTGTCAACTTTTACATAGCAACCAGCCCCCCTCCACCCAAAAAACCCATGTGGCCCTGCATTTCCCTTCCTGCATCCCCCTATTAGAATTTCACAGGTATTGTGGAAGGTGTACGGTTCGGCGTCGCTTTCCCCATTTCCGGACGGTACAATATCGTTTTTCACTTTCCCAGATCACCTTGGCTTCTGGTCATGGGAACCCCTCCCAACGGCTATCTACAATGTCACCCTCTGGTATACTTATGTGGAAATATCCCTTTCCTTTTTTTTAATTCCTCACGAGGACTGCTTTAGCTGCATAATCCTCCCCACCAACCCCCTCTCTGCAACTTTCTACCCCAATATCTCCGTGGAACAGGATACTTTGCATTCTTTGAGACTTCTGCAACACAAAAAAATTTTTCTTAGATTTCTCGATATGTTCTTCAGCCACGACCTTTTGACCCCCATGACTCCGTGCTCCCCCTCAAATTGCCCTCCTTCACACTTCCAGATGCCGGAAAGCGCAAGGCAGATTCCCATGTCTTCCCTTGGCTTCAGTCTTTACCCCACCCAACCGACAGGCAACCAACACAGCAAAATGGTATGTTTTTTCTCGAGGCCCCCACCTTTTGAGACACTCATGAATGACTTTTCTCACTCTCCCTTCCAGAAATTTTTTATTGTTTTCCCTTCTCCAAACACCCAAAAATTCTATGTTCCTTTTTTACGCGACTTGTTCCGCCCAGCTTCATCCAAGTTAGCTCCATCTTATTAAGTTTTCTTTAGCTCTCCCTGCACCCAACACTCTGCTTTTTGAAGTTCTTCTCCTTGCTCTTTTGTTTTTTGTCTCCCCCCAGACTTTCCGTAAGCTGACATGTCAACGTACCCCTTACGAGCTGTCGTTCTGACCGCAATTGGTATTTGACGGGTCTCTTTTAAAGTTCTTCCTTTCCTGGGACTGGGTTCTCCGACGCAGTTTTTTTCCATAACGTGTTTCCCCTCGGTAGTATCATGCTCTGAGGATATTTGCATTGTTAAAGCTTTTCTGGTTCCCCCTGTATGCGAGACCTTCCTTCCTCCTTTCTAGACCTGTCCTTCGAGTTTGGACCCTTCCCCTCTTTGTTCCGAAGGGATTTTCTGTACGGGTTTGCGTCGCACAAAGCTATCCCCCCTCCTCCTTTTTTTTTTCTCTCTCTGACTAGTACTTTGTTGGAGCCTTTCTCCATACCCCACCTACCTCCTCCTACCCTTTCAGTTTAGATATTTTCGTCCCCCATCGTCCCCTTTTCCGTCCCCTGTTTTTTCCCTCCCGTTTCTTCTTGTGCCCAGGTCACCAACAGATTGACAATGCTACTCCTTTCCAGGGCAGTGAAGTGATGATAAACTGTTCCCCCCCCCACCCGTGATTTCCCCCTCCTGGTCAGTCCCACTCATTCTCCAACTGCCTGTCAAACCCACTAGAATGCCTTCCTCCTCTCCCTGCCTGTCCTTTTTCAGCTAGTCAATGTGTTTTTACGTTTCTTTGGAGAAGATAATGTCATGTTTTCCTTCCCCGGTGTTGTAGAAGCCACATTACAGATCCCGCGCGTCTTTCCCTCGATGGTGTTTCCGTTATCAAGTTTCCCTAACTCTCTTTCTTGAGACTGGTTAACTGAGGGATATTTTCCCCCACGTCTCTTCCCTGAGGGTTTTGAATCTTCCAACCATACCACGCACCTATGTCATTGTTCCTTTGCCAAGATCATAATGAAGTGTATTCCTGTGTGGATCCTCCCTGATCCTCTTCCAACCTTTTCTTTTTCTTCTTTTTGTTGTCCAGCCACTTATTCTTTTCCACGTTGCCTGTTTTCCGGACTTGTTGTCCCCCCCTAATTTTTCTTCATTCTTTCTTTGTTTAGACGGAGTCATGGTTCCCCCCCCAAGGTCTTTGGCCTCCTGTTTCTCCTCAACGCCAGTGTGTTGACTGACGGCAGACAAATTTATACTTGCCCAGATCATTTCTATTGTTTTACCTTTCTTTCCGAATGTGTGTCTCTTGGTCTTCGGCTGGAATACTCTCCTTTCCTCTTGACTTTTCAGGCCCATAAAATATCTTTCCCACATACAGTACTACATGCTGCGTAGGATGTTTAGACAGTTTTGTGGTTATTCGAAAGATGCCACGTATCTAATTTCTTGCAACAAACCTGTACCGTGCCTGCATTGTGGGTCACCAGCTACGCATGCATCCCCCCTCCACAATACTGTGACATTTACCCAACAATTTTGGAAGGCATTGTGTCTTTACCTGTTACCCTCCTGCGTTTTTTTGTGGAGGGTGGTTCTTTCTATGTTTCCTTGCCCCCACCACTTTCCAACCAGAAACTTCCCCTTGCCTTTTTTGATTCTTTTCAACTCGATTGATTTACTTTCCCGTCCCCCCCCCGGATGCCAGTCCCCCAGACGGCTTCTGTATAGTGAGTTATCTTTTTCCTTTTTTTCTTGTTGTTTCTTAATTTTGTCTGTCCAATTTCAAATAGTCCCCCCGAATAACCAATTCACAAATGATAGTTAAGCGACCAAAATTCTCGGTTTAATTTTGGGGACTAACTCTCTAATTGAGGCCCTCCGCACTTGCGGACCCCTCCCCCCCTCTTGTTTCTCCAAAGCCGTACTGTCTGTCTGCCTTTGGACCTCATTCTTTTAACAAGGAATGATGCTGTATTAGGTCTAATAAACCGAACTCTTCCACCCCTTTCCCACCCCCTGGGTCAGACTTTCCCTCCTGCGTGCTCATGCTCCCCCGTTAAAAACTTTTTTTTGACCCTGCACCTCCCAGAATAATTTTTTTGCTTCTTGATTGTGTCTATGCAAACCCCTCTTTTTGCTTTTGTTGGAGTTTTTTTTCCCCCTCTGCCAACATACTTTCGGGTCCATATATTCTCAACCGGCCCATTAAAAGACACCCTTTACCCACTCTCTTATTGGTGCCTTGCTTTTCCTTTTTCCTGTTCCCCAGCCCTTCCTCTTGCTTCTATCCTTCCCTTCCTTTTTTTGTTTATACTCCACCCCCATCAAAAAGGTGCCTCTTACTGCAACTGATTTTGAAATACAACCCCCCCCCCCCCACCTGCCCCTTTGTTTAATTTCATGTTCTATTCCCCCTAGTTCCCGAACAACCCCTTTTCAAAATGCGAGGTTGTTGAACGGGAATTTTTTAACATGAGATTGGAATTTTTTCCTCCCATTGGGGTAAAACCTTTTTTTCCCTCTCTTCTAAGCGAGTGGGGGGGAGGTTGTGGGGGAATGATGCGTTTTTTGTCCACAATTTCTTTTTTAGTTTTTCAATTTCTTACTTTTTTTTCCGTGTCATTTCCCTCTTCCTTTTTTCCTTTTGAATTCTTAAGTTCTTTTTCCTTAGCTTTTCTCTCCTTCTCCCATTCTCTGTCCACCTAATAAGCCAAATCCCCAAAAACAAGACCAAGCTCACACTCTAACAGTGTATTGCATCATTGACGTTCCATTTCTCTCTTCAACCCCCCTCTTTTTTCTTCCCGCGTAGAGGAGGCACCGTTCCTGCCCCCCCCCCCCCG
>Ga0179593_1407968_pt1 | contig 17387 bp, 23 predicted proteins | sample CZODoug2_1_08_16_FD_185931 | JGI IMG/M metagenome (GOLD analysis project Ga0179593, IMG submission 185931) | Vadose zone soil fungal communities from Angelo Coast Range Reserve, California, USA - CZODoug2_1_08_16fungal (PacBio error correction) | ecosystem: Environmental > Terrestrial > Soil >... | reverse complement strand
CCCTTCCAGTTTTTAGTCATCGTGAATGTTCTTCCTCAATAAGGGGTTGTTCTTCTATTTATGACTCCCTCGTCTTTTTAGGGTTTCCACCTCCACGTCCATTTCCTCCCTAAGTGACTTCTGGTTTTTTTCCCTTCGACTATATCGCTCCCTTTAATCCCTCTCCCCCCTTTTTTCCCCAGAATTGGGTTTACTTCTTTATATTGGGCCCGCCTCCACCCCAATTATACGTATTGCCTGGACCCCCTCCCCTTACTAAAATGGTTTTTAAGTTTCCCCCGAGTACCCCAGCTCTTTTGATCTTGATGAAGATTACTTGCCCCCCTATTGCCCTGGATGTTCTTTCTTTTTAGTGATGTTTTTAGTTTTTTTTTTCCCCCCGGATAACCCCCTTAATAGTGGCAGTATCCTGATGCGATACCCCACCCAGAGGTCACCTCATTGCCGCTGCTTTACCCTCTCTTGTTGAATTGGCTCTTGCCTCAGTAAAAGGCTTTTTTTTCTTAATCATTTTTTTGGGAACAGATTCTTGTCTTCCTATGTGTGCCCCTGGGGTGTTTCACCTGAGCGATCTTTGAACTTTCCCCTTTTCCCCTTCTTTAGGCGCTACCCTTTTTCTAGTTTTTGAGCCTTTTTTTTTTATTACTTTTTCCAGTGCAGGCTTTGTTTTTGTCTCTGATAGCAATCTTCTAGCTTCACATACCCCTGAATTACTGCGCCCTTTTTTAGTGATATGTCTCCCCTTAAGACCCTACTTTCTTTCCCAAAAATTTTCAGTCTTCCTCAGTTCTTTTGACTTATTTCTTTTTCTTTCCTTCTGTGAGCCGTTTGTATGTTTCCCCCAATCTACTGGAGTGTGGACCGGGACTTACCCAGCGTCTCATTCAAGCTTCCTTATATTGGAATGATAATTCCTTAAACGCCTCTGAATGTTCTATGTCCTTCTGTACTGGATGAATCCTTTCCATTACTGATTTTCCCCAATCGTTTGCGCCGATTTTCCATTTACTCGGAGATCTAGGAGATCCTCATTGCCTGTTTCCTCTGTAAGTAGGAGGAGTCCTCGAAAGGGATTATACTGCAAGCATTCAAAATTTTACCTTGTTGGCGCGGGTTTGGTGGTTTTTTTTTTTTTTTCCCCCCCAAAAGGTTTTCCTGTAGTCTCTTTTCCCCCTCAGTTCCCTACTGACTCTCCAATCTTTCTTCTCCGGTTTTGCGTGGTCTGCTCATCCTCTTGCCCGAGTCCCTTCTTTCTTTTACAGAGAGCAAGTCCCTTTCTCCTCACTGCGGTGGACCTTATAACCGTTTTTGCTTTCGCCTATTTGTCCCTTCGATTACGACGTTTGCACGAGGTCAGTCCCCTCCTTCCTGAAGCGGTCTTTCCGCACCTGAGTGAGTGTCTCGCCGCCGATCTCCTGCATGCCTTGTGCGCTGTATTCCTTAACCCCCTGGAGAAGGAATACCCCTCCTCCTATCTCCCCTTTTTCCCCACGGCGACCCCCGTTCGATTCCCCACTCCGGAAGGCCACTTCTCTGCCGTGCCCCCTTTTGTACAAGCTTTGCCTTTCTCAAGTCTTGCAGAGACTTTAGCTCGGAATCCCTTCTTTCCGAATTCACTATTTTCTTCCTTCCCTTTCCCCCCCAAGGTGTCCAAGTCTTCGAGTTTGACTCAATGTTCTTTTTCATCCCCTTCTATTTAGTGTCATAGTTGTGCACTTTTTTCCTTTCCAAATATTACAGCCCCTTCTTTAGCCCCACAGGTCCCCCACGCGGTTGAATTCCCACGTTTCTTACTTTCAAAGATTCTTTGGACATTGATTCGGATCCTTGTCTCCCCGTCCTTTGCTGCAGGAACTCATACCCTGAAAAACCAGCCTCCTTTCGTTATCTCGTCCTGTTATAGTTAATTTAAGAACACTCATATCCTGATAGTGGGTTAGAACCTTCTTCTTTTTTCTGGAGGCGAGGCTTTGACGTACAGCTCCTAGTTTTTCCCGTATTCCTCCTCGTGTGTGTTCTCCTCGACTGCGACGTCACCATAATTCTTTCCTCCACTCAAAACCCTGACCCTTTTCGGTCCATTTTTTTTCTTTTAACTCTGAACAGGAAGCTTTTCGATTTTTCGGACAGTTCTACGTTCTCCAGTAGATTTGATCTTCCCCCTATGACTGCAAGTGCTACTTCCACAGGACCTTTTCCTTTCCCCAAACCTTTTTGATTCCCCCCCCCTCTTATGTTTTCAAGAAATTTCCCGTCTTTTCACTTTGAATCCCTCGGAATTGATTCTCCATCATTCTAATATGTGGAGATCCCCCCCCCCCCCTCCACAAATGGAAGCCTGTCCGCAATTTCTCCTTTTTGATGTGAGTTTGAATTCCCCCTCTAAGTCCTGCTCCACAAACCTTTTGGAGGGGACCGTTACTAGTCTAAATATGCACTATCGTTTTCAAATTTGAGGCTCTTCCTGCCTTGTTACTTTCTTAAACTTCGCAACTTTCTCTTAACACCCCCATTTCCTCGTTTAATTACCCCCCTCATGAAGAGACGTGACCAGTCCTTTACCTTCAGTTAATTCTCGAGACTTGGTTCCCCGGCTCCCCTTCGTTCTATAGTCTTGCGTTGATTTTATGAGAAGGGGCAAGATCTTACCCATTCTCTTCATAATCTCGTCTTCTCTCTTTCCCTACCCAACCCTGCGCTTTCTTGTTCACAAGTAAGTTCCTGATTTTCTATTTCAAGCGAATGGACAAATCGTCGGCTTTTCATCAAAAGCTCTTTGATCCTTCCTTGCTTGAAGCCCTGTTTTTCCGTTAGATCTCCCTCCTTTTCGGTCCATTGAGAGTCCATGAAAAACGGCGCGCCCTTCTCTCGCCGATTTTGTATCTTTATCAAGGCAGAACTTTTGAATCCTTCTACATTTCCGAAAATGTTAGGACAATGTTCCTTTTCTTTGCCCGAAAAGCACTTTCTCTGAAGAACCGAACCTTCCGCAGATATTCTCCTTTCGCTAAACTTCGGTCGAGCGCCTCCGCTTTCTTTTGTTTACCCATGCCTTTTTTAAATTGCTTCTCAACGTATGGTATTTCCGCCTGAGATTCATTACTTCGCAGAGACCCCTTTTCCTCGTCGTTCTCCCCCCCCCCCTTCCACCTCCCATATTGGCCGCTTTTTTCCAGTCCCCCAGGACAATCTCCTTTTTTGGTCGATGAACGTTCAAGTTAGTTGCATCCATACATCCCCCCCTCCTTCCCATAAGTAAGACTCCCGGAAGTAGACCCCCCTTCCCCTTCTTACTCCATTCGTGTCTAGGAACTCCGCCTCCCCTACGTCTATTTTTGTTGCTCCTTCGAACGTGGGGGGGGGCCCTTTTTCACAACCTCCCTTGGACCCTCAACCCTAATTCCCCTTCCAAAGCCTCGGGACTTTTAAAGTGTTTCTCTGTCAAAAACGACCAGCATTTTAGTCTTCAGCCCCCCTCGTCTTCCTGGCTTGCGCTCCGTTTTTTTCGAAAAACACAAGCAGTTCTCCCCCCCACAATCCCATGGTGTCAAGCCTCCGCATTTAAGAGGGCCTTGTCTGCGGGCACCTACCAATTTCAGCCCCAGTCTCGTTGTAGCAGCGACGCTCCCCCCCCCCCCCCAAATGAACAGTGATTTGCGCTTGTTCAGTACTTCCAAAGATGTAATTGATTCTCTTCCCCCTCCGAGAGTCACCGCCCTTTTCAACAATCCCCCCCGACCCCCAATTTGCTGCGTGCAAAGACTTTACAGGCCAGCGTCTAAGCTTCAAAGCTCCTTTGGGCTTTCACCCTCCCTAATTTGACCACCAGTTGAGAGATCTTCTCCCTTCTCAACCTCCGTTGGTGGCTTCCTTTCATCTGGCCACTCTACCCAGCGTAAGGCCCCGCTCTGGTAGTTGACCCGCGCTGTGTTCGCGATTCCCTTTAGTTAACCCCACGAATGCACGGTGAGGGCTGAAAGGCCACAGCACCCCTTTCCATCCTGACCCCCCTAGAGGGAAACCTCCTTAAGAAATTTGAGCCACTCCCCCCACCAAATCCCCCCCTGGACCTTTTCTCGGCCTTTTTGAAAAACAGTCAGCTTTCGCGCCCCATGAGATGATATCTTATTCTCCCTTCATCCTTTTTATTTTGAGGTTTTATAATACGAGTGCTTGTCATCGTGGACTGGGAGTGTTGATCCTTGCAGTTGCTTCTCGGTCTTTTCTACATGTGAGTTCTAGTGGTTCTCGGTAGGTTGGAAGCGTTTGGTTTTCCCTCTTTTTTTCTCCGAATTTCTGTTTCTGATTTCTTTTCAATATAGAGTCCTCCCATCGCCAACCTTTTGAGACAAGATCCTTTCGGGTCTGTCCCCGAGTTAATCCCCCCAAACTTCTTTAACTTCTTATGAGTGATTCCCACTTTTTTCAGCCGGCTTTTGTGATAAATACTTTGCTTCGCTTTCTTTGAGTGATTTCTGCCCTCCTGTAAAATTGTGGAGGGGTTATTTTTCGTGATGTGTTATTTGCTGTGAAGTCACTGATTGTGGAGCGGTTTCTCTCACATGCACTTAAGTTTTCCGCCTTCTCTAGACCACTTTCCGCTTTTCCTGTCATTGAATGTTTCTTCAGAACTTTCCCTTCGCGAGAAGGCGGAAATCCTTTTATGTCCGCTTTTTTTCTCTTGTCTTTTTTCAATTGCCTCTTTTTCAACTCAGGAATACCTTAGATTTCTTCCCACTTCTATTGAGTTTTTCGTTTGTACAGTCGGTGTCCCCCCCAAGTTTTCCCTCCAAGGAGTCTCTTGGCTTTCTTTTTTTTTTCAACCACCCTTCTTCGATTTCTTGAAATCACTTCCCGCAGCGACACCTTCCAGCACATCTGAAGGTCAGAAATTCATGTCTTTGCCAATATTGAAGCCTCATGGCCCGCTCTACTTACGGGAGGCTCATTAGTTCTGGATCCTTCTGTTTCCCTGTGTCTTTCTGACTTTAATGGACCGGGCCTTTTTTTTTCCTCCAAAAAAATTTTTTGTGGCTTCTGGACTCCCTCTCTTTCTTTGATATGTTGGAATTTTTCTTTCCCCCCTGAAGATGTGTTCTATTCCTGTCTACTTATTCAATGACCTTAAGAAATCGGTCCAATCACGCCTGAATGGAAGACCTCCGATTTAGGCTGATGACCTTTATATCTCTTTACAATTAGGAGGCCTCAGGCTTGTATCCTTTAGGCGAGCACTTCCCTCCCTTTTCCAATGGTAATGCCTGGGTACCCTTGTTCCACTTTTTTCGTTTTCTGAATCCCCCCCCTTTCTCCCGCGGGAACGGTTGCTGTTTTACGGAGTTTGATTTAATATGGACTTTCGGCGAACGAGACCTCGTGTCCGACCTGCCTTCCGGTGACGTACCTCGCGTTTGATGTCGGACCGCTCTTTTTTCTCTGCGCTTGACCGTCCGTTCATTGTCAAGATTCAAAGAATTCCTCAAGCACGCTCGTTGGATACGTCGCACTTATACGACTCCGTTCGGAGATTATTCCCCCGGTGGAATCAAAGAAGATCTAAGTCCCTTTCGCAACCCCCCCCCTTCTCTGTTCCACTTTTCCCCTGCCTTATGGAGCCCCCTCGTACATCCTGTTGGAAGTCCAGTGGCACTTTCAGTTCAACTTGCGACTCCCGGGATCCCCAGTTTTCCCTATCAGATACGCTTCTATAAATCCCTCCTTTTGTTTTCCTTCACTAGATTTTTTCCCTTCCCCCCCCTTTCACCCCATTTTCCTCTCGCAAGCTGAGAATGTGTGACATGTTCTTGAGTCGCCCTTCCGGGCTCCTTTTTTCCCCCCCCCGCAACCGCTTTTTTGTGTTTTCCCTGCTCCTCATTCACCACTGAAGATTTCTTTTGGAATTCTTCTTTCCTACTTGCGGTCATTCCTTGCCGTTCTATTTACTGCTCCGTTCACACTGCCCCCCCCTCAGACTTCGCGAGCAGTCCTCTCCTTCATCACTTCCCCTGAAGAGAGCTTCTTTTCTCCATACTGCCCTACTGATTTTTTGCTTGTCGGCGCGAAGGGACCCTATCCCTTTTTTCCCTCTCTATCTCTGTTCCCCCTTTTTTGTTCGAGAATTATTCCCGCCTTTCTGTTAAGTCCACCTTCCTCGCCGCCACCTAACACCAAGCATAGGGCCCCAAGACTCCCACTTAGCTTTTCGTGAGGAGTAAATGAGCCTCCCTCTATGGATGTTCTTTGAGTTTGTATTTTAGCCTCGTTTGATTCTTAAATTTTGAAAGGAGTCTTCCGATGAGTAAGCGATTTCCCATTTTTTTTTTTCCCTCCCTTTTCTTCCCCGTGATGTGTGAAGCAACCGCGTTTTGATTCCCCTTCCTTTTAAATATGTTTTCCCTCTTCCATATCTTTATCGACCTTTTACCATGCTATGATCTCATTGGGATTTAAGTTTTAAGGCTCTTCATTCTAACAAAAGTGGTGAGGGGCCCCCCTTCTTCTTTTTTTTTTTTTTTTTTTTTTCATTGCATGCTTCCCCGCGGCCTTTGAGAGCAGCTTTTCTCCCTTTCTTTCTCCCCCTTTCCCAACAGCTGTACTTTGATAAAATTCACGCCCGAATTCCCCGGTTTTTTTCGTGAAATTCGCGGCTTTTTTCCGCCGAGGATTGACATTGATCCTTCGTCAGCCATTAATAACACACGTTTTCCCCCCCACTCCGAGCCCCTCCTTAAAAAACCTCCGCCTTTTTTTCTTAGCATTTTTACTCCTGATATTCAGTCCCGGCTTTTAAACTGCCTTGCCTCATAATACACCCCTTTTCTTTAAAGGGCAACTTTTTCTTACTCCCCCATGACAGTTCTCGGCTGAGACCGACCGCAGACTCTTCATTCCCCCACAAGCCGTCCCCGCACCTTCTTCCTCGCTCTCTCTGGATGCTTTCATCTTCTCAACAGGGTACAGACTCCGGCCCCTTGCCTCCTTCCCAAAAAGGGGTGACTCGATTGTTCCGCACGTCGCGAACTCCGGCCTTCGTAATTCAGTTTTGACGGCTCTCTTTACATATTCCCGGCTTTTCCCCCTCGGTTTAAGAGACGCCCCTCGCTCCCAAATGTGCGATTCAGGCTCCAACCTCTTTCCAGCAGGCCTTTGCCCGTCATGTAACTACCGACCTTCCTTTTTTCCCAGATCAAAAAACATGGGTGCGTAAATTTCACCCCCATCATAAAATGATCGGTTTTCGTTCCAGCCCTTTAACAGTACGATTTTTTTCTCTTGCTTCTGGAAGGTTTAGATAACAGTTAGAGTTGAACACTAAACTCCTCCTGACTATCACCAGAAATCATCATCCAGCTTCCCCCTGATTCTGCCTGCCAAAGTTCCTTTTCCAGGAAGGGTCCCCCTAAATTTTCCTTTCCTTTCTTGTCAATATTATTATTTCAAGGTGAGATTTCGACGGTTCCCCCCTGTTTCGATACCTCTTGCCCCCTAGCTCTTTTAATAGACCCCCCCCAAAGCGACCCCTACACACTCCAGGGCTTACCCCTTGTAGCTTCCCCCAAAGAACACAGAGCAGCTTAGCTCGCTTTCTGTCCTCCTCCTCGAACTCGTCCCGTTTCATTTTTTGGAGTCACTTCCCAGGGAGCGCGCCCCAACTTTCCCCACCGAAAGAATACATGCATACTGGTCCCCTTGTCCCAGGCCCCAATATGACCATCTTCCCCTCGAGTTTTGGAGGCCCCCAGTACAACCCCAACCCATTACTTTTGATGTTCCTCAGTTATACGGTCGATTTACCTTAATAATCTCTTACCAGTTGAGGGGAAACCAAGACACCCTACAACAAGTTCCTGCAGCGGCCTCCCTGATCCAGAGCCGTTGTACCAGTTTCCTTGCCCCCCTTGAATACCCCCCAAAACCCATGTTCCTTCGCTTTCACAGGACCCTCAAGCCATTTTTGTGTTCCCCCTTTTCTCCAATCCCTCCTTTTGCGATTTTCTTCACCCCTGTTGGCGTGTGTTTTTCTGCTCTAGCTTTTCGTCCCCCCAGAAACGGGCGAAGCCGAGTAGCCACACCCTTCAAATTCCCCCTTCCCCCCCATTCGCCTCCCTCCCCCCCCGTCGTACATAATGACTAACAGAGTGCCCCTCCCCCTTGATGTCAGGACCAGTGCCCCATCACATGCGAGCCCTGCCCTCTCCCCCTCCACCCCAATGTTTTGGGCTAATTTCTCCTTCTTTTCTCTGCAGGCTCTCTGTCATTGAGTTGGTGGTTATTCTTCTCAACGGCTATGCTCTCTTGTGAAGTTCTTCTCCCCCCTTTCCCTCTCCCCCGTGCACTTCTTGTTACTAAGCCTGTTGAACTCTGAGATTACTCACCCCCCCTTGAGATTACCCTTTTCCCTTGTGTTATTGGGCCTATTTGGTCCGCCCCCACTCTTCCCTTTCTCTACTTTTTTCGACAATTCATTATTTCATTCAAACGCTGTGAGAACGTTCGCTTTTGATGGCGGCCTTTTTCTTTTTCACTGGCCTTTTGGAGGCTCTTTTTCCTTGACTGTTTATCTCGGGCTGGTTTCTTTTTACGGCGTCAATGACCCTGACAGAGAGGATTCCCGTAAAAAGACATGCAACGTCTGTTTGTTTTTTCGCTATATAGAGATCCCCCCTCCCTTTGCTGACCCCCCAAGTGGAAGCCTGCCCCGCCCTTTCATCTCTTAATCCATCTTCCACCCTTTTCTGTGGCCCTTGCTTGCTTGCAGTGGGTCTACCCCCCTGAAACTTTTCAGCGTGGCCTGTTGCCTCCCTCTCTGTGAACGTCTAGTACCTGACGTTCGTGTGTGGTTTCAGTTGCCTTTCTTGTTTGTATTTTTCGTTTTTGCTCGAAATCGATTTTGCAGTTTCCTCGAACTGACCGCTTGTGAGCTAAGGGCCACCCCCCCTCTCTTGTAGTGCTGCTCAATTTTCTTATCGAAACCTTTTGGACTTTGCATGTTGGCTTTCATTTTTGTTTTTTTCCCCCCTTATTATGTCCCTCGGGCTCTTAGGGTGTATGAACTATTACTTTTATGACCTTTCTACCTACAAAAACCCCAGCTTCTTTGGGGATTCCTCCTTATTGGTTTTATTGTGGATTGGGCTCATTTCAGCTTCCTATTGTTACCTTTTTCCCCTTCGACAACTCCCTCTGGCATCCCGGTTGAGTGACTCCTCTTGCCTCTTTCGAGCGGATTTGCTAGACGAATGATCCATCTGCCTTCTATTATCTTAGGAGGATTACTCTTCTCTTTGATTGTGAGGTCAAATCATAACTTTTCCTGTCCCTGCGGGAGTCTCTTTCCTTCCTTAAACTGCGCGTTTTGGCACTCACACGCCCAGTAATTTACTGTGCCGTGACTGTGATTCCCCCCTTTCCTAGTTTCTCAAGTTTAGTTAGCTTTCGCTCCCTACAACGGCGTTACTTTTCCCCTGCGCCAGCACACCACTTTCCAGTATTACACCTCTTTTTATCAGGCAGCCTTTTATTTGCGCCAGGCGGGACGACGTCTCAAAGGCCCCTCAGTACCTTAATGTCCCCCACCTTCTTGTTGTTTTGTAAGAGGTTGCCGCGCTATTTTTTCCCTTCGCCTTCTGAACGGATTCTTTTGCTTCCTTCGAAGGATCAAACGCTTTATCTCGCCAGTTTTTCACCGCTCAAAAGGCTGCCTTCCTCCGGATTTCCCCTGTAGACGTCGTACAATTTTTTTCCCTCTCCGTCGAACTGATGTCGAGAAACTGCGCAAATCGGTTCAAAGTTCCGTAGAAGGACGATTCGTTAATAATGGCCTCACCCGGTTCTAGGACTTAGAGTTTCCTTTCCCACCCCCGCACTGAGACTCTCCCCCCCCTTCTCTCTCCTTTGTTTCCACCTTTTATGTGCCCCCAAAATCTGAAGAACTTAATCAAACCCTTTGCTCCACGAAGACGGCCCTTAATTTCTTTCCTCAAGGGTTGAAAGGGCTTATCCTTGCGGAATCTACTTCGTCCTCTTTTTTCTTAAGCTCGAGACCTAACTCTCCCACTTTCCCAAAGGAACAATAAGCGTTTTTTTCTCCTTAAGTTTTTTACTTTCCTGAAGCTCCACCGTTGGCTCTTCCTTTTTTTTTTGGCTTTCCTTCCGTCAGTGTTGGCATTTTTTGGACGCCATCGTCGGAAGATCCTTTTTTACTTTGTGTTTTTTTTTTGCCGATCCTTTCCGTCCAACATTCCTCCGACGCAAGCCCCCCCCCCCCCCAGCATTTTTTTCAAGGACGTGCAAAATCTCCGTGGACCTTTTTAGACAGTCTCACTATGAATGTCCGCTCTTCTGTCTTGTTGGCAGTTTACCGTGTAGGAGAGGGCGTTTTTTTTTCCCCAACAGTCCGGCAGGAGACTCAGGTTCCCATCTTGAATCAATTTACACAAGAGACCCTCAAGCTTAGCTTGTGCGTTTCCCCTCCTACTTTGAGCTCCTTGCATTTCCCGGTTCCTCAACATCCCAAATGTTAGTTAGATATGAAATTCCTTTTCCCTTGAGTAGGAAAACTCTACCCTTCTTGGATTCCAAAAAAATTGGGCTGTTTTCCCCCCGTTTTATCTCCATCCCCTCTTATTTCTATTGGAAAATGAAGTCCGTTTCTTTCCATCCTTTGCTTCACAAACATTTTATTAATAGGTCCCCCCCCCCCCGGCACCGAATGAACAGTCAGGGAGCTGAGACCCCCACCTTGCAATTCTCTTCCCTCCGAATTTGTTCTCCGGTGTGCTTCAACTTAGGATATCTGCGTGATTCATCCCGACCACACCCCCATGACTCCCTTTCAAAAGTTAGGATTAGATATCGGCGGCAAACAACTCCCCATTTTCTTCCTCGTGCTTCCTTCTCCCCCGCCAATCAATTCACCTCTCCTGGCCCAAAAAGGTCCCCAACTCGACCTTCACGGCCCATGGCTTCCCTAATAAAAGGCTTTCTCGAGTCATCTTTCCCTTATATAGACCTGGCCAATCCGGATGCCCATAACCACTAAAGTCTTCACCGTTAATTAGTCATGAGCCTCGGTTTTATCCGTTTTTTTTTTTTCCCTCTCCAGATCCACATCGCGTTGGTTCTTCATATCAGAAGTATCCCCCGCGGACCGCTAAAATGTATGAATTTCCCTCAGTCTGAACTTTTTTTCCGCCCCCTGAGTCCATTCCGCCGCCCCCGGAATACCCTCTCCGCAGGACCATGCTCGCCATAGGCCAGAGCCCCAGTGCTTCAACGTCCGCATTTCCATTTCGGTCAATCCCCCCCTCTTCTCGACAACTGCGTAAGAGTGCAGTCCCCCCCAATATTCATAGGTGCATACGGCCCCCAGCCCCCCCACAGGAAAGACCTCCTTTTTTTTTTTGCTGAGTCCCGGTCTATTCCCCCACAGTTTTAGAGTTCAACATCACGACCCAGAGCGTCACGCACAAATCCTTTCCCAGTAATGACTGACCTTTTTCCGGACCCCTTTCCCCCAAGGAACGTCTTTTTGAGACCCACTTGAAATCTCTATCTCGACAAGGTTTCGGCGGTGGTTTGAGGTCCTTTTTTTCAGCGGTCAGGCGATCCATCCCCCTCCGCATATGAGGAGGCTTTTTTCCTAAAACCCTCTCAAACACCCTTTTCGGGTTCCTTTTGTTCCCCCCCCCCTTTTTAGAAGCTGTCTTCCCCCCACTGTCAACTTCTCCCTTAGAGACTGAATCAGCACCCTCATGCCTGCCGTAGACCGTCCCTACACCACCTGCACCTCCCTTCTCGCATCAAAATAAACTTGCGTTGTTGAACCCCCACTACCGACTTTAGTAATGATCCGCGAATTGATTTGTCTGCGGCCCCCTCCCCTAAGACAGGCGATTTCTGCTCGTTAGACGGCTCCAACCACCTGACCTTCCTTTGAGAGGTTTCAGCTCTAAAGTCCAGTACACTAATGTCATACTTTCGTTGTTCGAGCCCCCCCAGAAAGTTCTTCATCAAAGCCCAAAAATACCAACCCATCCGTCTAAAGACCTGCCTCCCACGCCCCAATCCCTTTTCTAAGCCCGACTTTCTTTTTCCCCCCCCAGGATTTCCTTTAAACCGAACCACCCCTTTTGTAGATTCGACTCGAAATACTTTGGGGTGGCTTAGCCATATGTCCCCCCCATTCGACCGAAGTGGCCCTCTCTTTTTTTTATTCACCCTTTAGTTGATAATTCGCTGCTTCAAAGTTTCTTTTACTGAAAAAATTCTTGCTCTATCCCTCAGCCACGCTTCCCCCCCCTCCCTTTAAAGCAGCGATTTGACCCGCCGTAATGGATAAACGTGAACCGCCCATCCTTACTTTAGGACATCTCTGGAATTTCATGGCGTCACACTGCGATGATTCCCCTCTTCTTTTTTGTTTTGATCAGAGTTCATCTCCCTTTTTTCGCTGCATCGTGTGTAGCACTTCCATGTCTCTGTCCTGGCTGAATTTTGAGATCGCTGGCTAAATACGGCAGTTTCCCTCGCTTCTTTCTTTGACTGCGTGTTGCCTTTTTCATTCGAGATCAAGTGCTTTTTTTTTTTTCTAATACTTGAATATCGCGCAACTTCCAATTCATCATCGTACCAAAGTTGGCCGGACCAATTCTCTTACTGGCCCTTAGGACCATGATGGCTGAAGCCCCCCCCAACTTCTCTTGCAGTGGTTCGACAATATTCCTATATTTGTGGTCTTATGCGTTCCTTCCCAAAGCTTTGATGCGTTTCTTGGAATTGCTTCCATTGCTCCCATTGTGGGATTATTGTTTTCTGTTCATATAGGGGTTACGGCCTTCCACAAAGGAACCTTTGGAAGATGAAGAAGGCTGCCCGCTGGAACGAGACAGGAATTTGTTAGTCTTGATCCCCTAGGTGCTGCAGTCTCTTGTGGCGTGGGCCTCCGCAAGTTAAAGCGAGAGGCCCCCGGATAGAGGAGGGGTTCGAAAGACAGGGCTTTCCGCCTTCCCTCATTTTCTCCTTGGCCTTCCTATCTCCATCTTCCAGCGACTCCCAACCCCCCCTTACTTACCCCTTCCCCCATCTTTCCCCGCGAACCATCTACGCCCCCGCCCCCCGAACTCTCCCTACGCTTTCTTCGCTCCTTACGCTCTCCTTAACCCCCCCCCCACTCTCCACCCCTTTCACCCCATCTTACATCCCCTCGCCGTACGCTCTCTTTCCCAATCACCCCCACCCTCGCTCTTACTCCTCCACAACCCCTCTCTATCTCTTCCCCTCCCATCTCCCCACTTACCCCTCTCCACGTCTTTCCTTTCCTCCGATTTTCTTCCCTCCCCCCCCCCACCCTCCACCCATCATCCCTTTTCAGCCCGTTTCCTTTCTCTCATACCCCTCCCCCTCTCCCCCCCCACATTCCCCCCCCCCCCCTCCCATTACTCCCCCCTCCTGTACCTCACCTTACACTTCCTATATCCCTCCCCCTACGCAGCTTCTTCCCCACCAGCACCCCCAACCCACTCCCCCAAACCTTCCCACATCACCCCCATTCCTCCCCCCTTTTCTCCCCTACCCCACCTCCCTCACCTCCAGCTTCCTCTCCCCCACTCCGACCTTCCCTACCTCACCGCCTCACCCTCCCTCTTATTCCACCCCCCTCCACGCTTGTCCCCTTCCGTAACCTCGCCTCCCCTACTCTCCCCCCTTCTCTACCCCCCCATCCCCTACCCTACCCCCCCCCTCCACCCCACCCCCCCCCGCCCCCTTCCCCTGCGCTCCGCTTCTCCCGTCCATCCCGACGCCTTCCCCTGTCCTTCCCGCATCCTCCCCGCTCCCCTCAACCGTTCCCACCACCTCGCTCTGCTCTACCCCTATCCTATTCTCCACCCCTTCCCCGATTCTACCCCCCCCTTTCCTCCCTCCAATCCCATTTCCTTCTCCTTCCCCTCCCCCATTATCGTCCCACGACTCCCCTCTTAATGCACCACTATCCCACCCACCCTCCTGCACTCTCCCCCACCACCCCCCCTTCCCCCTTTTTTTCACGTTACACATTACCCCCCCACCCACCCTTACCCTCCCCCCCTCCCCCCCCCCCCCCTCCCTACTCCCCTTTCACTTACTTCCCCCTCCTCCTCAGTTCTATCCCCCCCCTCTCCTCCCACTCTCCCATCGCTTGATCACATCCCCTTCCCTCTCACCCCCCCCCCCTACCCTTCTCTATCCCCCTTCCCCTCCTCCTTTTACTGCTCCTCTCTCCCCACTCCACCACCTCTCCGCCCGCCTCCTTTCTCGCCTACCTGTCATTTTTCCCTACCCCCTCCCCCCCTCACCCCTTGTCCACCCCTCCTTACCATCATCCCCCCTCACCCCCTTTTTCCTCGTACACCCTACCTTCGCTCCGTATCCACACCCTTCCGCATTCCCTCTTCCCCTACCACCCCCACCCCCCCCCCCTCACCCTCCATCCCCTTCTTCCCCCCTCTCTCCTTTCAACCCCCCCCCATTCTCCCCTCCCCCTTCCCCATCCCCCCCCCTTCTTCCTCCCCCCCTTCACTTCACCCCCGCCCCCCCCTACCACCTTCCCCCCCACACCCCCATACTTCCCGCCTTTGCCCCCCCCACCCCCCCCACTCCCCATTCCCACTCCCCCTCCCTCCTTCCCCCCGTACCCCCTCCCCCTGCCCCCGCCCCGCCCCCCACCTCCATTCCCCGTCCCCCCCTCACCCCCTCCCCACCCCCCCTCACCACCTAACCCCCGCCCCCCCCCCCTCCCCCCCCACCTCCCCCCCCCCCCTCCCCCCCCCACACCCCCCCCCCCCTCTTACCCGCCCCCTCCCCCCCCCCCGACCCACCCCCCCCCCACCCCCTCCATCCCCCCCCCACCCCCCCCCCCCCCCACTCGTCACCCCGCTCCCCCCCCACTAAACCCACCCCCCCCCCCCACCCCCCGCCCCCACCCCACTACAACTTTACCCCCCCCCGCCCCCACCCCACCCTAGCCCCCCCCCCTCCCCCCTCGCCCTACCCACCCCCCCTCCCCCCTCACCTCCCCCCTCCCACATCACCCCCCCCCCCCCCCCCCACCCCGCCCCCCCCCCCCCACACCACATAACTCCCCCCCACCCCCACCCCCATACCCCCCCCCCCCCCCCCCCCCCCAGCCCCTCCCCGCCCTTCCCCCCCTCCCCCACTCGCCTTCTGCCCCCCCCCCCACCCACCCTTACTACCTCCCCCCACTCCACCCCCCCCCCCCCCTTCCTCCCCCTCCCAACACATACCCTTCCCTACCTTTCCCCCCTTTCCCCCCCCCCCCCCCTCCTCTCCCCCATCTCCGCCACCCCCCCCTATCCCTCCCCTCTTCTCCCTCCCCCCCCCCCCACTCCCCCCCCTACCTCACACCCCCCCTCTTCTCCTCCCCCTCCACCCTCCATCTCCCCCACCACCTTTTTCCGCTCACCCCCCCTAGGCTGCTCTTACCCGTCTTCCCACCCTCCCCAGTCCTTCGCCCCCCCCACCCCACAATAGCCTCAAACCCCCCCTCCCCACCCCTCCCCCCCCTCTCCCTTCTCCCCCCCATTTCCCGCTCCCCCACCTCCACTTAACTCCCCCCACCACTCCCCCACTCCCCCTCCCTCCTCCCTCACATTCACCCATAGCTCTCCCCCCCCCTCCCCCCCTCTACCCCATCTTCCCCCCCCTCCTCCCCCCCCCCCCCCCTCGATGATACTGAGCATTGGTGTTCAAAAGCAAAGTTGACGAGGTGGCAAGGGCCTGTTCCCTTCGATGTGCGCCGTCCCGGAGCGAGACACTTTTGTTCGTTTTGGAGATCTATGAACAAGTTTCTGACAAATCACCTGGCAGGTATTGTTGTCTTTTTCAGTATTTCTTTCCTTCCTTCTATATTTTCGGCAATTTCGTACCCGAACATGACAATGCGCGACCCTTCCGAACACCACGAGACCTTTTTCTGACCGATTTCTCGCGCGCCCCTCTTCTTGCGTTTTTTTCTGAATCATGTCCGTTAACATGTCCCCTTTGTTTTTTCAAGATCTACCACTGGTCCTGGCATTTTCCTTCTCCTTTCGGGAATCTTCTTGAGTTTTCTTATGTTGATGATCATTTTAAGTCTTCCCCCCTTAATCCCCAAAACATGTTTTTTCATTGGTCTGGACATCTATGGGTAATTATTTTGCCTTTTTTAAATCAAGTGTTGTAAGCCTGGAATGTCCCTCTCAAAATGCCTACCTCCCCGTGAGCGCCTTGAATCGGACGGCAGAGTTACGAGAGGCGGCTGGAACTACTTGAGTCTCTCTTTAGATTTAAAGTCCCTTCGGATTACCGCCGGACGTACGTTGTCTTTGCCGAAGTCGTTCCCTACTTCGCCTTTAAAAGTGTGGACCACTTAAGCCGCAGGTCTGTAGCTACTCCACCGGCCGTCTCTGAGCGCCCATCTCCTCGCGACGGGGAATCCTTTCGGGTCCTGGTTTTTTGATGGGCCATTTCAATGTTCCGTCGAGTCTCTGCCGCGACTGACCTAGAGACTTCCTTTGGCTTATCCATTGCCGGTCCCTCTAACTGTTTTGATGAGCCGTCCTATTTGCGCCAGTTTGCTCCTTATTTTTTCAATTTTGGCGAAAAATAAGGAACTTTCCCTTCTTGTCCCTCACCTCGCTTGTCTCCTTCTCCTGACCCGGTGCCTCTCGTCTCCAGCCCAGTCCTTTTCCCGTCATCTTCATTTTCAAGATCCTTAAATCAACGCCCGTAATATCCGCCCCGTTTCCCCCTCGACCCCAGTTTTCCCGACAGTTTCTCATTCTTTGCAGTGCCTATGGGAGCCACCCTCCAGAGTGTGTGGAGATTTAAGTGCGCAAGTGGTCCACGCCACCTTGCTCACTCCTTGTCGCTTCCAACTTTCCGCATAGCTCCGTTCCTTCTTTCTTTAACTCCTGCACCACCCCCGGTTGTCTAAGGATTCTCGTTTTCCATTCACACTCCGTGTAAGCCCCCCTTAGATTCCTCTGTGTACCTGGAGCTCGTCCCCCCATGTGTTTCCCCATTTTACCGCCTCGGTCTCTTTGCAGAATCTCCCAAGGCCACCCCCCCTCCCCCCCCTGTTTGTTAAGAAACTCCCCTGGCTCATTTTTTTCTTGAAAAAATAGCTTTTTCCCGGGCTTCCTGAATCCTTTGCTTTATCCCCCGTTCTCTTGTTGACTCCTCCGTCCCTTGCTACTATAACACCCCGAAGTCCCAATCCCCCGACTAGCGAGCGTCCTTTAACTCTATCGTCCTTCCCCCCCACGACCTATGTCCTATCTTGTCTTCCTTCCCTATGCTTTTTTTGGTCTTGGTTTCTCCCCCTGAAGGTTGGCCGTCCAGCTCGTGGA
>Ga0179593_1486938_pt1 | contig 17388 bp, 24 predicted proteins | sample CZODoug2_1_08_16_FD_185931 | JGI IMG/M metagenome (GOLD analysis project Ga0179593, IMG submission 185931) | Vadose zone soil fungal communities from Angelo Coast Range Reserve, California, USA - CZODoug2_1_08_16fungal (PacBio error correction) | ecosystem: Environmental > Terrestrial > Soil >... | reverse complement strand
AGTCATCCAATCCTTCTGCACATGCAGAACAAAACGCTTGGCCCCCCCGCCAATTCCCACGCCCACAGGGTTTTTCGCAACTACCTTTTATATTTGTTCCTTTCCATCGCCCCTACCGATCCTTCCAATGTCCTTCCTCGCGATTGCATCCTTTTTTGTAGATTTTTTCACTCCGCGCATCCTTCGTCAGGGTTTTCCTCCTATCCCTCGCCCTATCGTTGGCAAAGTTTCCCCGCGCCCCTTTCCGGCTGGCCGGGCGTTCTGGTTGTCGACCTTCAACCACACTTCCGACCCCAAACGCCATTTTTCTTAAACCGTTAATAGTTCGTCCCATTCCCAATTCGCGGCACCATACCCCAATCTGTTCCTTTTGTACCGGACTCACGCCTCCGTAACCTCCAAGAGCCGCGGGGAAAGGTCCTATGACCGCAAATCCTGCGCCGAACAGCCGGCCTCGGCTGGACCCTGTTTGATGTATTTGTACTCTCGCTCAAACTTCCCCGCGACCCCCGAGTTTAACAGGTTTTCTTTGCCCAAAGTCAAACGGAATTTTTGGACGACGGAATTCTTTTGTAATTTTCCTACTTTTGGATACCTTATGACCTTCGCCAAGTCTCCCTGCCCTTTCCCTCCCCCCCGAACGTTCGTCCGCACGATCGTGACTCCCGGAGGACTTCTCAACCCCTCGGACGACATGTGGGCGCCTCTGCCCTCCTTGAAGGACCTTTGACTTATTGGCTATGGCATCCCCCTCTTCGGACGAAAGAGTCCACGATTTTTCGCGGACTGGACTTGTGCAGAGAGAACTTTTTCGCAATTTCCTTTCACAATCCGCAACGTTCCCTCCGGAGTTAGCGCACACGTCGTCATCAGTGACTTTTACTTTGAACTCGAACGTCTTGCCGACCTCCCTTTTTTTTTCCCCTCCCCCCCTCCTCTCCACCCACGTATCAACGCAAAGGGCTTGATACCTTCGCCGGAATCCTCCTCCTATCGTGCCGTGTTTTACTTTTACAAAATTCCAAAGAACGCCTCCATCCCCATACTTGGGATATTACTCTCCCCCCCCCCCCCCAAGTGTTCCCCCTCCCCCCGGCTGGGGCCGTAGTGTTATGTTGCGATTCTCCTTCTGGGACTAAAAAGCAGCCGCCCATATTCATCCCTTGCCGATTCGGTTTCCCCGGCACGCATTCCCGCATTCCAATCCCGAACTTAGGACTCTCTCCGTGCCCTTCCCTGTGCCCCGTGAGTGTGAATGCTCGGGCCTGTTCGGGTCTAAGATCCCAACAAAAGACCTACCGCTCCTGTTCCCCCCTATAGCCCCTGTTCAACTCCTCATCTGTAATTAGGGAGCTTCCCACAGGCTTGGCCTCTCAATAGCCTACAGCTTTTTTTTCCTCGGTTCGAATACAAAGCAGCCCGCTGAGACCTGTTTCCTCTATGGAAATCCAGGTCTGGAAGCCGGTCACCCCTGTCAGCAGGCAAAACGCGGTTTTTGCCCTCTTCTCCCCCCGGACCCTCTCCCAAGGACAATTGCTGTCCAAGCTGCTTTCTCTTCGTCCGCCCGGCGTACGTATGGCTCCCGTTATATGTGGGCCAGCGAGGTCGGTTTTCTAAATCGGGCTTGCAAAGCTTCTTTTTTGACTGATACCGGGAATTTGGCCTCCCCCCTCCAAAAAACCCTCTCCCGATCATTTTCCAGGAGCCGTGGTTTGGTTTTTTCTTCCCTGCGTGGACGTCGCTTTACAGAGTAGATGGACGGTCTCGATGTCCTTTCATCGGTACTTCTGCAAATGATCTATCCGGGCCGGCTCCTTTCTACCGGCCCCTTTCCGAGGGCTTGTCGACTCTACCGTCTGAATTGATCACTTCAAAGGGTTGGGTACGAACATGGGTTTATTAGCAACCAGCATATTAACCCGGGTCGATTCTTACAACCCCCCTTTGTCCTTCGGCTTCCCTTTCCGATCGCCTCGCCCCCCCCTGTTGTTTCGTCGCTGCCGCGCTCGCAAACTACTTCGTCGACATTCCTCATCCCTACCACAGGGCAGCATTCCCGTCGACGGCGGCTTTCCTCCCAACTTTTTTTTTCTTTTTCGGAAAGGGGGGCTTGGTTCGACCCCTTCCCACGCACCAATTCCGAATTTCAAGAGTCTCCTCCTGTGTTGTTGGAGAGAGCTTTCCTTCCTTCTTCAATTGGTGCTTTCTTTTTTCAGTTCAAAGCACCGCCTTTCATCCTGCATTGGGATGACCCCCCGCAATAAGGATTTTTTTAGCCGTTGACCCTGCTGAAGACCTTGGGTTTGGAGTAAGAAGTTTCTGTTCAGTTCTGACCGCGTTCACTCACTTTCGTCCCTTTCTGTCTTCCTCGAGGCCAATTTTTTCTGAGACAACGATTTCATAGGCTGGTTTTTCGATCCCCTTCGTCCCTTTGAATTAGGTGCCCTCCAGGTCTCTCTTAAATCCTATTTTCCATTGCTGATTTACGCATAGCCGGATGGCGATTTTCCTTTTTTATCGAGCTTTTCCTTCGTTTTTCGTAGGAACCCGTCACGTCTGACGCAATTCGTCATCGCGTCCCACTGTCTCGTTTCCGCGAAAGCCCCCCGGTCCTCCTGAAAATATAGGAGTTCCATAGGTTTTTGACTTGGGGGAAATGAGTTACCATGAGTTTTTTCCCTCTTGAGCTCTTCACTCCCCGACCCCATCGCCTGCACCCATTTTCCCCCTCCCACCCCCCATCGCCCTTCGGCGGTTTCTAAATATCACGCAGATCTACAACTTGTCCTTGGTCGGTATCGGTCTTGTTCTCGGCGTTCACCCCACTCTCGCGTTTGCCGTGCCCGCTTCCTTTTTTTTGACGACCGGGTCCCAGCCCCGCCTAATATAGTCAACTTCTTTCATCTTTCCTGTGTATCAGCCCACCAGGACCCCCTCTGAAGGGCTGACCACTTTCTGCTCCCAAAGCGTTTTTATGTTTAGTATTTTTAGTTTTCTTTCATTCCCTCTTATAGTGTTTGTTTTTCCCGGTTATACTATACTGTTAACATGTATAGTTCTTTGAGTTAGAAAGCCATGCCGGAAAGATTCCCCTTTTTCAGCTTTTCCACCTGGGCTGATGGAGGTCGGAGCGAATCCCCCATGGAGGGATTTTTTGGCTTCGAGACTTCTGAAGTTACTCACGCCCCGCTTTTCCTTCCATATTTCTTAGTCGTCGGCTGGGTGGCAGTACCAGTCGTTCTCAGACAAAGTGACCCGAGTCCCTCGGGTGTCTGATTTTTGGCGTTCTCTCCCCTGTTCTGGCCCTTTCTGAGATTCGCTGTTTTTTTCCCTTTCTCCCTGCCCGGGCACGAATTCGTTTTTTCTCGTAAGTCGAAACGCTTTAAAGCCTTTAGTTCATTTTTTTTTTTCTTTTTTTGTTTAATGGTTTTTTTTTTCGACCTTTTTGTCGTTTTCGCTCACCCACATTTAGGCTTTCCCCCCTCCTGCACTTGATCTTTCGTTCCTCCCTTGTTTCCCGTTGCGGCTTGTCGCCTCTTTCTGCTCTCGATGCGATCGGAGTCCTCTTGATTTTCTGAATATCCTTTGTACGAGGCTTTTTTGATGCATGTAGCCAATTCCCTGCCCTTTGATCCTTCCGGCGCGCCCCAATTGTCCCTTTTGCCTGAATTTGATGCAGTATCCGAGGTCCGACCCTTTTCCCTCCGTGATTCACTTTTTTTTAAGACTCATCTTTTGTTTTCCTTTTTATTGTTATACAGTCGGACTGTGTTCCTATGCGGTCGTGTATTCCGTTTGTACTTTGTCCGCCACTGGAAATCGTTTGTCCATCGGGTATGTTTCTCTCGAGTACAATAAAATCAAAGGCACTTTTTCGGCGGTTAGAGTGATTTTTGCTGTCGGTAAGACCCCTGGTCTTTCCGGATTTCCCGCTTTGTCGGACGTCTATCAGTACGTCGCCCGTCCCCCCATTCTTTGATTTTGCGCTTGCCTTGCGTTGAGGGAAGAATTGCCCCTGGCCTTTTTTGCCCGACCATTTTTCTGAATTTGTTCTTCCTCTCTTTTTTTTTCCGCGCCTCACCCAGAGAACTGCCCCCTGCCCTTTGGTTCTTTCACTTTGAACCGATCTTTCTCTTCTAGAAAAACAGGGTGACCCTTCTTTTCTTTATGGACCCCTTATTCCATCGCTCAATGATCAATTGCGAGCCTCAATTCTTTCGCTCGATTTCTCTGAAGGCCTTGACTTTTCCCCTCTCAATCTGTCCGTGGAATTTGAGTTACCCAGTGAGTTTGCATGTGAAATAGCGTAATTTCCTATCCTCTTTCCCCCCCCTTTGTTTTGTTTCTATCGCTATTGCCACAATACGCTATTTCACTTCAGAAAAAACTCGGTTCCCTTCCAAGTCACGGCCACGGTCCAGAGTTTCTCCTTATCACTTATTAATCGTCTCCTCCTCCTAACGACAATTTTTTCTCATTCCCATCGCCCCGGATTTTTCTTTTGGTCGCTCAATGCGCCCCAGGCCTGCCGGCCGCTTGGTTGTAGTTCTTTTCCTTCGATGTTGGCAAGTCCGACGCAAACCTTCCTGATTCCTTGTCTTCTGGGTGTGATCGCTGGAAACCACCTCTTTTCCGACAACAATTTCGCCCCCACCTTATTAGTAAAGCCTTCAGGTTTAGTCATAAGCCATTCCACCCCTCCCCCAAAATACCCCCCACCCTTGTTCCTTGTGCCTCCAGGCTCTAGACGTCGACACCCCGATTCACGCAAGGTGAAAGACCCCTTGATGAACACCAATCAGGAGTTTCCGCCAGACATTTTCCCTCCTTCCGCGGAATATTCCGGGATGTATTGTCCCCCTCTGCTCAAAATCCCCTCTTTTTCCCCCCTAGTTCAAGGTTCGGACCAAACTAAAAAATGTACGGCTGCCTTGTCTCAGTCCGCCTGGATCTCCACCCTACCATCAAGCTCTGCCAGTCTTGCCCTTGCACTTGGTCCTTCCAAGAACCGTTCGTTCCCCGCCTGTATCGGACCTCTTCTCATCTTTTTCGCAACTTAGAATGTGTTTTGACGCGCCCCCCCCCCCTGGTTCTTCTTCCCCTCCTTTGGCCATGAAATTTCCTGGCGTCTGTCTCACGCGCCTCGGACAGGCCTACAAGAGGTTTTTAGCTTTCCCTTTATCGTATAGCGAATGAGCACTCGACAAGCCCTTCTTTCCCGAAGGTTTCTGTCGAGCGTCCAACGTCTCATCAGTGCCTTTACTGGTTCCCTTTTCCTTTTTTCCTTTGTAATCTTCCCCGACGCGGTTTTCCCCGCCCAAGAGAAAACGATTCACGATGTGCTTTTATCCGTGGTGCAGGAAGCTCCTGCTATTCCGTGCCCTTTTTTGATCCTTGTTAAACCCTCCCTTAAAAACATCCCTAACCGGGATCCGAGACGCCCAACTCACAGGCTAAACGATTGGTGCTATTGTTCTTCGTTGATGGAGCGTCTTTTTTCCCCCGGTACAACCCACAACATCCATTTTTTTTTTTTATTAATCCCTCCTTGACGTCAAAAATGCCGAGTCGTGGTTCGGCACGCATTCTTTACTCCTTGCACATAATCTGATTTCCCGGTTTAATGTCTCCTCCCTCAGGAAGACCCCCCCTTTCCCACTCTGAATGAATCGGCGCCAGTCCCTTTCAGGTCTACGACTCCCCCACAGACCGAGAAGGACCGCTCGTCTTCAAGTGTCACTTTTACTATGGATTTTCCGCGAGACTAACATACGCTTTGGCAGCCAGTTTTCTATTTCATGGGGTTTCGGGTGGCTGAATACAAAGCATTTCCCCCGATGCTCCATGGTTCTCTGACTATTTAAACAGCCCGGGTTTCTCCCTTTTTGTACCCCGTAGACGGGACACCGGCACCCCGCCGATTCTTTTGTCCTTTCCCTTCTTCCACGCCCGCCCGACAAGTGACAAGTGGTCAATCTTAGTTATATTTTCAGAACGAGACCGGGTTGATCGTGTACTTTATGGGTCCGTTGTTCTCTGAGCCGGGCCCCCTCTTTGTCTCTCATGACTTTTTTCCCTTGAAAGCGCCCCCGCAAAACTCTGTCTCCCTGCTTCCTCTCCCGAGGTTTCGGCTCGGCTCACGTGGAACGTCATCAGGAGTCTCAGGGACGGTTGCTTGGACCCCATGTCGCCTAGCGTCTTAACTCCCACTCGCCCTCTTGGGGCCTTATGCCTTTCTCCCTTGCCCTCCCATGTGCCGCGGCTTTGACGCTCCCGTTTGCTGCCCGGCCCTCAAACACTTTTGTTCTTGGGTAGTTCCAAAAGACTCTTACATTGTCGAGCGACTACACCTTTGTACCTCGCGAGTCCCTTTCCCCCTCTTCTTTCCACCCCAAGTGGTTTTGCTCGGCTGATTTTTAACTTCATCGTTTGACCTTCGCTCCCTTCCCCCTGATTTCAGCCATGACCTTTTTTTTTTTCCTGATTGCCTCCAATGAAGGCTTTGAAAGGCGTGGGCTTTTTTTCCCTGCACACACCCCCCTTTCCCCCTAGCGCAGTGTTTTGCTCCCTTTCTTTCTTTCCTCCTCCTTGTTTTTTTTTTTTGAGAGATTTATCTGGCCGGCTTGACTGGAATTGGTTCTTTTTCTGGTTTTTCCAAAGCTCCCTGCCTTCCAGCTATTGGGTCCTTCCCTCGGACGTTTTTAGTCCTCCTCCCTGGGGGTATTCTTCGCTGGTTCTCCGCCTTTTCTTGACGAAGTGCCAAAGCAGCCCAGCGATAAACAACATTGTCTGTTGACCGTCCCGTGTTGGCAAGTTATCCGAGGAAAAGTTTTTCGTCTGATCTTTTCCCCGATGTTTAATTCTTTCGTGGTTGGCGATACCCTTTTTCTGTCGTTCCCCTTGAAGTGAGTCTTTTTTTTTCACTGTAGAGTCGTTTAAATATTGCCTGAAACGGTAGCCGAGACGGCCTTGTTTTTTGTCTTTTCTTCGCCCTTGACTCCTTGTTTCCTTTCCCTTTTTTTTTTGTACCGTCTCCCGGAGACGACTTCGAATCGCCCGTACGCGCTTATCCGTCTCCCCCATCGGTGCCTTCCTGTTGAACCCTTCCTGTAATGGTTTTGGTTTTTTGTCTCCCGGGATTTTTTTCGGAGGCATCCTCAGCTTGGATGAAGATTTTTTTTTTTTATCCCCCCAACAGCCACAAAGAATGTTTTTCCCCCTTAATATCTCCCCCCTTCCAGCAAATTCGACGACATAGACCCTCATCCCTTCTGTACTTTTCGTGCGGTCTTTGACCGGATTCGCCCAAACATATCGTTGGCCATTGCCGATGATTCTTTTCTTACGACCGGCTTCCTGCCCTTGTCTTTTTCACTCTCGTCACCGGTCTACCTCCCTTTTATTACTAAACCCGACGAAGCGAGTTTTCGCCCCTCTGCTTCACCAGATTCTTGTTAGTTATTCTGCTCCACTAAGTACTTTATGATTGCGTGTTTCAATTTTTCGATCAGTTTTGCCATTTTTCCTTGGCTGAGTTTTTACCGCCAGTTTGCGTCCCCCTCTCTCAGCGGTTTAACTTTTTTTCAAACAAAACGGGAGTTTCGGAGATTCTCCCCTTCGGGATTTTGCAGGAGGTGAATGGTACGTCTCCCCCCCCCAGGACCTTTTCCTTTCGTCCCATTATGGGATTATGTATTTTGGTGTGGAAGTCCTTATGTCCTCTCCCAGTCCCCCCGACTTCAAAAACTTTTAGTCTTTTCAGTTGTTTTCCACCGTGTGATGTTTGATGGCTTTCGGCTGTATTTTCCCCCTCATCCAGCAGTGGCACGAAATCGGGAGCTCTCTTACGTATTCCCCCCGTAGATCTTGGAGTTTGTCTCTTTGGGGTTATACGGTCGAAACAAGTCGTCTTTCACGATCCTTTTCCTTCTGCTTCCCATTCCCCGTTGCACTTATTTTACTGAACTCGTTCGCTGCCCGCAAATCGGATTTTGACCCCGGCTGTCAGTGACCTTTTTGAAGTTCGTTCTCGATGCCGCCTTTGCCCTCCTTTGTAGTCCGCTGTCTCTTTTCTTTGCGTGATGCCGAGTAGAATTGTGGCCGAAAGTGTATCATTGCGGCGCCCGTCCCCCCAACCTTCCCGGCCGTCCATTTGCTCTTGAAGAGTTCCGCATCCCGTTGGGAACGAACCTTGCCACTTTAATTAAATGGAAGCTTTTATGTTTTCCTCTCTTTCCCTATGACCGAGTCCTCATTCCGTGGGCCTTTTCGTTTTGTCCTGTCCGCACCGTGTCCCTCGTTTTTAAGCGGGTCTTTTGATCCCCCCTCTTTGAGTCCCCCAATACATCCCCTTCTATTAATTTTTTCAGGCCTCCTAGGTTTGCGGCCAGGTTTTTTCCTTTTGATTGTCATCTTGTCTTTCTGCTAGTCCTCAGTCTGTCTCCCCCCGACCCAGATTTTCTTTTTTTTTTTAAGTTGCTGAATGGTGCCGAAATGCGACCGTTGGTGACGAATTTTGGGTAATTTTTTTTTTCCTCTCCCCGGTGGTTTCCTCCTTCCCCCCCCCATCGACGCCGTCCTTTTCCATTTCCCTCTTTCCCCTGCCACCGACGCCTCCCTTTCCCCAAACCGGATGACTTATGCCTGCGTGCCAGCGGAACAAGGTTCCTGCTCTCTTCCCAATTTCTCTTTGCGGTTAAGTTGTGCGTCGGCTATTGCTTTTCCTTTTGAATGCTCTCCTTATGACCTCCCCGTGGCCTCGGCCCTTTTGCGTTACAACTCGTTGTTTGCATTGAAAGAGTTGTAGCCATATCTGATCCTTCTCCTCCGTTTTTTGTTTGATACTTCCAGTCTTACCATACGTTGTTCACATGCCAGCCTTCAAAAAACCGTTTTAACGCCAAGTTCACTTCCCATTTTTTTTAGATTTATTTTTAGTTCCATATTTTCTCGATCCTTTACCGCCTGGCTCGCCAATTTCCTCCTCCTCGATGTTCATCCGTGGTTCCTTTTGACAATGCTCCTTTCCTCAGGCCGCATGTTGTCTTCGGAGATGATCGGTGGAACCCCATTGCAGTCTCCCCCTTTCTCGGCCTTTTTTTTTGTGTTGATGCTTCCAACCCCGATTCTTGACCCCCCCCCCCCCCCCCAATTCGCCCCCTGGTCGTCCCCCCACGTTTGCCAGTTCTTCTGTCAAAACTTCCTTTTCCCCACAAAATACAAACTCTTTGGTCTTTTTTTCACGTTCCTGATCTATATCTTTGCGCTTTTTTCCAAGACCCTTATATGCCCGAAAAGACTTTCTACCGCTTGACCGGAAATATACGTGGATCTTGTACTCCGCTGCTTCCACACCCCGCTGAAACTTTCTTTCCGGTTTTCGACAACAGTCCCAAGTTGAATTCCTTCCGGCATCTTCGGATTTCGATTTATCGATTACCTTCCTGCCAGTCTTTCCTGCCGTTCCCAGCCTCAAACTTTTTTCGTCCCCCGCGACGTCTTTTAACCGGCTCTTCGCACATGGTTTCCCCAACCCTCCCCGCCCCTCCTCCTCCTCCCCCCTCCACTATATGTGTGTCTTCCGATCCCTTCAATCCCCGGGAGGGCCCCGGACCGCCGCGTATGCTAACTTGGACTCGGCACCGGACGCGGCCCCCAAGCTGTCTCGGCCTTTCCCTACGCCCCCCGAATTCCCTGGCTCGAACTTCATCCAGGCTCCAACTTCCCATCAGGGTTCGTCTCTTCGCCACGTAGTCATCACCTTTCATTTTTTTTGGGCATCCGAACTGTCCTGCCCCCCTGGGGTTTTCGTCTAACTCGTCCAACCCCCCACTCCCTCCCATTTGCTTGATCTACGTTTCTCTTACATTTGTTTTTTTTGCTCCTCTTCGTTTCCCTTTCGGTTGATTTTTCCCCACCACCTGCCTCCTCCCTCCCACCCCTTTCCCTTTTGGTTTCCGACAGCCCCCTCCATTTGACTTTCAAGATGGGGCCGCTTGTGTTTTTTGAGCACGTGTTACGGACACCAACTTCCCTCCTTTCCCCCCCCCTTTCTGGCCTACCTCGCCTGTTTCACTTGTTCCCGCCTTCCGGCCCAATTCCCGCAATTTCAATTTGCAGTTTTATCAGAAACCCGCAGCGTGTGAAAACGCCTCCTTCATTTTTCAACTTTCTTGATCCCCCCCAACCTTCCGAGTCCATTAACCAGATAGATCCTTTCTCACCATGCATCTTTTTTGGGAATTTTTTGGCGCGATACCCCACACGATTTTCACCTCTTGTTGTCATCCCCCCCGGCTTTCGTTCTTCTGGTTGCTAATACACTGCAGTTCACGAGCGGAACTTCATCTCTCAATATTTAGGGCTTGACTCCCTTTTCCCACCCTGTCATCGGGTCCAGGCCCCCCTTAGATTTCCCGTTCCTCCCAGTTCCCACCGATCTGACCCCCCTGTAATTTTTCCCCTCTGCTTCTGATTTTCCCTCTTGCTACGTTCTCTGGCTCGGTTCGGTTTCTCTCATCGGTGCCTAACTCCTGCTTTAGCTTTTTTCTGACCCCCGCAAAACCCAAACGCTCTCCTATCTTTCCCTTCTCCTTTTTTTGGCTTCTTCTTTCACGCCCCTTTGGTCCTTCTTGAGTCTCCTTTTCGTCGCCTGTTACGGTCCTCGCAGTTTCAATCCGCCAGATTCGATTCGGTTTCATGACAATTCGCTTCTTTCTCCGGTCCCCCAGCTTTCCGAGTGGGTACCTCCCCCTTCTTACCGGTGCCCTCCCTCATTAAAATTTGTTGTTTTTCCTTTAAAAGGGGCTCGCCAACCGTCCCCCTATCTTTTTCGATATCCACATCCTCGTTGCCGAGAACGTTTCCTATTCGTCCCGCTCCAATGTTTATTGTCTCGTCCTGCTTTAGCTTTCACCGGCACCCTAGCGACCCTCTGACCTACCCTTTTTCTCTTCAATCCCTCCTTTCTTATGTACCTGATTCCCCCTTCCGGTCTTGAATTTCGGATTTTTCACGACCGCCAAGTCACCAATTTCATAGCTCAGGGTCCTCCCTTCCACCACAAAATGCAACCTTCTATTTTCCTACCTCCGATGTTTTTTTGTTGTCTCGATATCCTCCCTCCTGCGCTCTTACTTTGGTGCTGTTTTCCGAGGTCGTAAAAGCCGTCTTCAGTTCAGCCATCTTTTCCCGGCCCTTCGTCCGTGCTGTCAAGATGGGTATTCCCGGATAATGTGCTTGTTGAGTCTCCCTGTCAAGTCCACCTTCCTAGGCGCTTTTCACGTTCTCTCGAGGCCACTGGGTTTTCTTTTGATCGACCACTCTTTAATCCTTTGACGTGGTTTCTACTAACCTTTTCGAGCAACCCTTGAATTGTTATCTGGTCATCAGGTAGACGTCCATGACCTCTTCCCTTTTTCCCTTTTGCACCCCCTCTTTCTCTTCGATTTCCCTTTTCCGATCCGAAGTTCGACTTCCTCTTAGATCGTCCGGACGCCATTCTCCCACGACCCTCCCCCTGCGTTGATCCCTGTAGCCTGTTAAACTTCTCGGAGTAGCGTTTGCTGTGTTCTTTCCTTGTTGATCCTTCAGCAGGTTTGGCTGCCCGCTTCTCGTGCGAAACCCGTCCCACTCTGGCACCAGCTAAACGGCACTTCGTCTTGAGTTGTGACGCCCCCCCTCCCCCTCCCTCTTACACTGGTCCTTTTTCTTCTCCCTTTCCTGTTCTTTTTTTCAAATCTCGAGTTTTCCCTTCCGCTGAATTGGGTTTGCACGATGCCTTCACCCTCAGATCAACGTCGCCATCGAACTTCTTTTTTCTTCTCCACCTTTTCCTTGACGGGCTGAAAGTCTTAGCCCCGTTCGTATTGTTAGTATCGGCCCGAATCCCCCGATCTTGTTGACAGGAACTTGACCTTTTTTCCCTTCTCCCGTCTTTGTTCTTTTACTCCCTGCACAGTTTACCCCGATTAGGGTTTCACCTGGTGACGGGAGGTCTGGAGACTGATGCACATGCGTTTTATTTTCCATGCTCCTTCTCTTTTCCGGGAACCCCCGCGCCTTCCTTTTTTTAGGCTATGTTGAAGGATGCTGTTTTTCGTCCAGATCTCTATTTCCCCCTCCCCCCTCTTGTTTGTCCCCCCCTCTTTTCTTCCTTTCGGTTTTTGTTCTTTCGGATCCCTTGTGTCTGTGTGATGAGAGTTTTTAGTTATTTTCCCAGTATAAGCACGGCACGATTGAGCTCTTCCGGCGACCGTAGTTTCTCCCTTGTCTTTTCCTTTTTCTTTTCGTCCCCTCGGTCGTGCAGATTTCCAGTGGCTTTCTTCCCAGTCCCCGCCCTCATACGACGTGGCGCTCTTAGACATTCTTCGTGACGGCGCAGAATTCTTCTCCTCCTTCTGCGCCCCGGTCCATTCCTCTCACCTTCTTTTTCGTCCCGCTTTCCCCCCCCTTTCCGATTCTCGTGATTCCTTTGAGCGCCATCCTTTCCCTGCCTGCCATGGATTGTAGTGCGGAGACAAATGGAGGAAGAATTTTCTCCCTAGTTCCGAGCCTTGCTGTTCTCAACGACCTTTTTCTTGCTGCCCCCCCGTCATCTTGCAAGTGACTGGCAGGAATTCTTGATTTGTATCCCTATCCTTTTCTTCGTACTCATTGCCTTGGGCTCTGTTTGGACTTGTCAGTTCAACTTGTTTCATCGGGGATGTGCTGAATCTCGTCCCCCCCATACCCTTCCCTGATAATCTCCCCGGCCTTCGTCTTCCTTGGCGCAGTTATCGGTCAGAAATTTGTTTACCGGTCGATTGACTGCTGTATTGATTTCCTATCCGTCCCTTTCCCCTATTTTTATTTGCTGGGCCCCTTTTCCTTTAACGGCCCGATATCTTTGGGGACCTGACAGTTGGCGAATTTGGTCGTTAGACTTTCCGCCCTTTTCCAACCCCCGTTCCAGGCCCTCCGGTTGCCGTTTCCCTTTCACCGATCCTCGTCGCAGACCAACCCCTGGGGCCCCCCTCTTGTGCGCATTGAGTGCGGCCCACATCTCCATCGCGTGACGGAAATGCCTTATCCCTTATTGCTTTTTTTTTCCCGATTTTGGCGTCTTGATCCTTTTCTCTTTCCGCTTCCCTTTCTTTTTTACTGTCTTTCCCTTTTTTCTTTTGCCTCAGCGCTATTGTAATGTTCCCCTCTCTTTATTATAATCATATGTTTTGGTTGTGAGAACCTTCCCAATACGCTATTCACCTCTTCCCAACCCCTCTTTGTTCCTCCAGGCAACGGGAGTGGTCCTCCTCTTGATCCTTCTTATCCCGGCGCGCCAGCTTCCCGCCTCTCTCTCATTCTCGGCTTCATTCCTTTTCTCTTCCACTTTCTCCTCGTCCTCCCCTTTTCTCCGTATTCTTCGTCGGTTGGAAAAAACCCACAACCCCACTTCCCCCCTTCTCCTGGCCAGGCCGGTGGTTCTCTCCTGTCACAACCTTTCCGACAAAAACGCCCCCCTGGTAGCCCTATCCGTCCCGTTCCGTCATTTCTTTTTCACCTTCCCCTCTTCCCCTTTTTTTCCCAAACTTTCCTTGGCTCTGGATGTCATCTCCCTCCAAGCAAGATGCCTCTCCCTGAGACCCTTGGTTGTCCCCAAAGCCTTTTCGCCGCGCACTCCGCGGCCCTCCGTCCTATTCCCCGTGGAGTTTTTACTCGCTTTCTCAACCCCCCCCGTGAAAAAAGCTTGGTTGCGGACAAATCCCAACCGGAATTTTGATTTGAGGCGACAGTACGACGTGCTTCCCCCCTCCCCTCACTCCTTCTGCCTTTCCTTTCTTGGCATCACTCCCTTTTTTCGTTCCCCTCCACTCACTCCCGGCGGACTCGCCCCAGCCAAGCGCCGGGCCTCGGAAGGCCATGTCATCCATTGGTCTCTCTTCCTCCCTCTCCTCTGACCTTCCTTCTACACGATTTCGTCTTATGTCCGATTCTCAATCTCGAAGGTGACCCTTTTTTCCCGAAACCTCAAGGGTCTCCCGACTTGCAAAAGCGTCATCCGGCATTTACTGGGGAAGTTTGACCTTTCTTTCCGCCCCCGTCCCACGCTTTTTCTACCCGTCCCATGTCCCCCCGAAAACCCCCACGCTTCACTTCCCAGGTTGAATCTAGGGTCCTTGATTTCAAATCTATTTTTGCAATCTTTGTCCCACCGCGAATTCTAATCCCCAAACCCCTCCCCTCCCGGTCTTCCTAAGACTCCCTCCATGGCCCCCTTTTCTTCTTGTTTCGGTGTTATGTTTCAGATGCACTATTGGTCAGGGACAAACCATTCAAGCCATCCTAGTTTGACCCCCTGCCGCGTAGGTTCACCTTCCCGCCTTTCTCCCCTCCTTCCCATCCCGCCCTTTTGCTCCCCTCCCCTCCTCCTGCAGTGTGACACCTCTGCAATGAATCGGTCCTCCATTTGCGCCTCCCAAGACGTGAACTGTCCCCTCTTCCTCTTTCTTCAACACGAACATCTTCCTTCGGGAGCGTCCTAACCCACCTGTTTGGCTCAGCCAGGGGCTGAGCTTGTGTCGTCGTGGTTACCCCCAAACAGTGTTTTTCCCCCCTCCTTTCCCCGAGATTGAGGTCTGGAACCGCCCTGGTCGTACCCCGCACCGGCACCCAACCCTAGTTGCTTTTTTGCAAGCCGTCCCCCTTAACGATCTCACAAGGAACAAGTGGTCATTCTGGTGCTCTTTTTTTTTCTCCTGCTTCCGCCTTTTCTTCTTTGTTCCCCTTCCCCCGATGGTTCCTTTTTCTTCGTTTCGCAAGCTTCTTATCCGCATGATTTACAGGGCCCACATCAACCCCCCTCTTTTTTCCCTCTATTTTCCCCCGGCTGGTGCTTCCTTGCTCACGCGGCCTTTTACGCTTCCATCGTATGGACTTGGCCTCGTCCCGTCACATGCTTCCCTCTTTGATTCGCTTATGAATGGCCGCTATCCGGCCTGGCTCTGGAGAACTTCAATAATGTTCTCTTCTTCTCTTTTCCTTATGCGTTTCCCCCTTTCACCGTGTGCTCCTCCCCGTTTCTCTCCCAACCCCTCCATTTACCATCGTTTGAGTCTACAACCCCCCCTTGGCCGGCCTTATTTGATTCGCATAGTACCAACTTTTTTGTTGCTTTTTTCTTTCCTTTCTCTTTCGTCCCCTTTCCTCTACCTTCAGAATCACCTCCCCCCCCCTTCGTCGAAAGCATTCCGCGGCTTGACGATCACTTCCCGGCGCCCTGCAGCGGGTTTTGACGACTTCGGCCAGCCACCCACTCCTAGCGAAGTCCGGCCCCCACTCCCCCCCCCCCCCCGATCCCAAGTCTCCCTCTCTCTTTTTCTTACTCGTTTGTTGTTGCTCTCTTTGTTCGCTTCCTTATGGAAATTTGGTTTTTTTTTTCGGCGCGCCAAAGCCGCTGCCTTGCGTATGTGATAGTCAACGGCCGTCGACCGTTATTGGAAGAATCACTTTTGGGTGTTTCTTTTCTTTCTACTGGTCTAACTTTGCAGCCCTCTCCTCTGGTCGACGATCGGAACTTCCGCCGTGAAAGGGTTGTTCCGACGAGCCCGATGTAATCAGGTGTGTTTTGCCCCTCTCCCCCCCCCCTTTTTTTTTGTCCCCCCCCCTTGGTCCGTTCATCCTTGCTCGTTCCCTCCCATTGCATTGCTTGCCTTTATCCTCTGCAGAGCGGATCATTTTGCTTCCTCCCTCCGAAGATTGACAGTACCGCTGGCGAGGCCGTCCGGCGCCGCAATTCTCATGCCTTCAATCCTCTTTTTCCTAATCACCTCGTCTTTCGCCTGGAACCTCTCGTCGACACCAGCGTTTGCGGGCGCTTCGATTCCTCTTCTCAGCAGGCTTGGCTGTGACCTAGACGCGAGAAACACCCCCTCGGCCCCCTCTTCCCTTCTCTTCTACTAGTGGCTGACCCTATCAGTCTCCCCCCTTGAACTTAATGGGCGGCTCCTTTGTCGGTTGCCGGATGCCGACCAACGTTATTCGCCGGTTCCCTCTGACATTGGTGAATCGTATTCCATCCCTTCTCTTTTTCCTATCGTCCCTGGTTAGCCACGAACTTATTAAGTTGCCCCCCTGCCGCCCCCGACTTATACTGTCTTGCCCCCCAATCTATTTGTTCTTCCCCCCTCGCCGACATCCATCTTCTTGTTTTTAAACTTCTTCAGTTGCCATTTCTAGGTCTTTTTGTACGTATTAGTCGGCCGCCTTCCCCAGAGTCCTGCTAGGCGTTTTAGCTGCCTTTCCTGGCGGCTTGGTCTTCTTGCAGCTGAGTGACTCTCCTCCTTTATCTCCATATTGTTATGGAGTTATGGGTTGACCCCACTTCCTCGCCCCCTCAACACCGAGTTGTTTCTTCCTTCTTTTTTTTTCTTTCTTCGGTATTGTCTCTTGCGAGCTCTTTTTTTAACTTTAAGCAAGTGAAACATACCTACTTCCGGTTGCCTTAGAAAGCCAATTGTTCTTTTCTCTTTTTTTTCTCTTGTCTTTTGAAACCCTCTTTTCGTTCATGAAGTTTTCGTGTGCCAACTTCCAGGCTTTCCGTCCCCATTCCTTGAGTCCTCCCTCGGCTTTTGCTGTCGACAATTCATTTCTCCCCTTTTCTTTGCGACTCGGTCCGTCCCCCCTCCCTCCCATTGTAATTTCCGCGTGTTCCGAGGAGAGTGGATATGCGCCATTCATGTAATGGTTTCCGGCTTCATTCTTCGCTCCCCAACCTTTCCCTTTGGGTCCTCCGACGAATTCTCCGAGTTGATACGTGGTGCACGAAAATTTTATTGTCAAATGGACTCATGTAATCTCTGTTCCTCTTCCCGTCGTTACTTCTTTCCTCCTTTCTTCTTCCCCCTTTTTTTTTCCTTTTCCTCCCCCCCCCAGGACGTTCTTCTGGGATGTGAGCATCGAGTACCCCCCCTACTACCCAGGAAATTTTCCGCTTGCAGAGTTCGGCGCCATTCTTTGCGTTTTCCTTAGGTTCTTAACGTTCTTCCTCTTTTCCTTCGTCTTTCCCATCCGTAGCCCCTTTACCCCCCTTCCTCTTTTTTGAATGAAGGTTGCGCGCATACGCACGGCCGGATGGACGTTGACATGGCGGAATTGTTTCCTATCGTGTTTTCCGCCTCTTCCCCAAGACGCCTCCGGCCCGTTGGGCCCCCCCCCCCCGGTTTACCTTTCCATGATAGTATCGGCGCAGGTACCCCCAGGCTCTTTGCACGTGATCGGGTCCACGGCCCCTCTGCTGCCTCGGTCCCTTTTTTTTTCCTAGTCGAGGCTTGGTCTCTGCTCCGAAGGACACTATCGTTGTCCGTTGTAACTTGGAGATCCCAGTTTTTTTTTTTTCCTGTGATGTCATCT
>Ga0179593_1272575_pt1 | contig 17388 bp, 27 predicted proteins | sample CZODoug2_1_08_16_FD_185931 | JGI IMG/M metagenome (GOLD analysis project Ga0179593, IMG submission 185931) | Vadose zone soil fungal communities from Angelo Coast Range Reserve, California, USA - CZODoug2_1_08_16fungal (PacBio error correction) | ecosystem: Environmental > Terrestrial > Soil >... | reverse complement strand
TGGACCCGTTTTTTCCTTCCAAATTCTGGAACTTTGCGCAGGTCCCCATATTGCATTTTGATTTTAGCTCCGCTCTAGCCCGCCTTTTCTCTCCCCCCCCGCCTTTTATTCCGCTCAGAAATATTCCATCACCTTCGCACCTTTCCTGTACTGCCGGATGTTTAACCGAACGTTCTGAAGAGGCCTCAACCCTCCCCCCCTCTTCTTTTCCTTTTTTATCTAAATCAGACTTTTTTTGACTCCATGATTTTCCTCCTACATCGACATTTCCCTGATTTTCTTGTATCGTCCCCAGTCCCCCAAAATACTGGGAACCTGCTCTCTTTGTCTCCAGACCCCCAACGGATATTTGTTGTACTTCAGGTATCCGGCTTCCAATCGTACAGGACAGCAATCCTAGTTTTCCAAGGAGTCGTCTTTCTGGATTTTAAAAGAAGCCGAAAGTCATCTACCCATTTTAGGTCCCACTCCACTCACAACGCCATTTGGCCTCCTCGAGTTTCTTGCTTCCCCCGCAGGGAGTTGATCTTCTCACCCACACTGTGCAACCCCCTCTACACCCGTCTATTTTAATACGGCCCTCTTTTCCCGTCAAATCCCGATATTTTTGTCCAAGCCGCTCTTCAGCTCTCTTTCCCTTGCCAGTGTCTCCCTTTGACCCTCCCCTAGAATTACAGCGTGAAAATTGTTCCCCCTTGCTCCAGTGTTTCGGTTCGAATGTTCCAAAATTTTTCTCTGATCTCAATACGGGATAGGACCAGTAATTTTGACATCCCCCTACTGCATCATTTGCCCAAACCCTACGCAGGATCCTCTCTCCAACTAAAGTATCCCCCACAGCCCCCCAAGTTGATCCGATGACTTATTTTTTTTCCTCGGAGTTGGTCTCTTTTCCCCGACTGAGAATGGTTCCCCAGTGAGAACAAGTCCCGCTTCGAGTAATTCGCTTCATTCTGTCTTCGGTTTTTCACTTTTTCGCTAACTGTGCCTCTATGGGCCTTCTTCTCACAAGCCTTAATGACTGGCTTATCGGAAGTATTTCGTATTTGCCAGCCGGAAGTCCCCCCTCAAATTGTTAGACCCCTGGCCTTTTGTGAACATTCATCCCCCCTCATCCCAAATAGCTGGTTTCGAAAACTTCTTCTCCCCGAATCGTGGCTCCAGGGTTCCCCCTTCGATTTTATGGTGTACCTTTTTGCCATCCAAGACGAACCTCCACCGATTGGTCACTTGTAGGTTCTTCTTCCTGCGTATCTTCATCCCGCCCACCCCTTTTTGGTGCTAGAATTTCTACCAGTCTTCCACTTTTAGCTTTTTTTCGTTTTTTGTGGTTGTTTTTTTTTTTTTCCATAATCTACCGGCAACGTTTACCTCCTTTTCCTATCTCCGTGTTTGAATAACCTTTTGCACCGTTCTTAACCCAACGAAAAGCTCCCACCTTGCTCGATATTATTTTCCCCTTCCAAGCCCTCGTTTTTTTCCTGCCCCTTCGACTAGGGAGACGCTTTTCCTGGCTCCCCCCCCCTACCAGCCCCTTTTTTTGATGGGGTCTTTCTTTTCCGACAGCCAGACCCTTTACCCCTCCACTCCAGTTACACGTTGGTGCAACGCCCTCCCCCTTTCAGACCCCGCTCGCCCCCATTTTTCGCTCTTTCCCCCATCCCTTTGAGGGCCGTGTCCGATTTCAAAGCTTTGTATACGGTGCTTCCACCCCTTGGTATCTTGGAGTTTTCTGACAAAGACACTCTCCCCAAAGTCCGAGGGTTTCACAATAGCCTCATCTTCATAAGGATTCCTTACCTCCCAAAGATGCCCTCCAAGAATTTTCTTTGTTTCCCACAAGCCGTGCCACCGAATCTTGGACGTTGCATAGGGGTTCCTTTCGCGTTCTTTTATCCTGTTATTGCCCAGTTTTCCGGACCGCCACAGGTCCAACGCCTGTACCCTCCCTCCCCCCCAAGTCAGTCTATTTTTGAGTTATTGGAGTCCTTGATCCGGAATTATTCGGAAGGAGTGGGTTCCCCCCCCCAGTCTGTTTCCCTGTCGTGAATCCTGGTTCTCCATAGTCCCTATCGCTCGCGAAATCTTTTTCCCCAGATGGACAACGACCCAATTTGTCCCCCCCCACACATCCCATGAACGAATTCAACGACGTTCCCCTGTCCGCTATTCCCATTGTCCATTACGGCACTTTTGAGATACTTCTCCCTCCTCTGACTTCGGCTTTCTCATTATCTTATTGCGCCTCTGTTACAGCTCGACGAAAGAAGCTTACTTAAAGCATTTTTTTGACCTGTTGGCACCCTACCCCCTTTTCTGGCTCAATAGAACCTCCTGTTGGCAGGCCGGCCATTAGCCCCCCTGCAAGGCAGTGGCTTTTAGTTGATTTTTCCGGTTCACTGACTTTCGGTGATCCCCCCCTACTCCATTCTTTTCCTGTCAAATCGACTGGACCCTTGTCAAAAGTGAATATTTTCACGTCTTTTTCCATGATACTCAACCAGTTCCCACCACAAATCAAGCGTGGATTGGTTGTTTTACGTCCAACTCTCCATCCCCCCCTACCAAGTTATGTTTATTACTCTTTCCTCCGACCTCACGGGCCTTCCTTTGGAAGGCAATTACCAGAGGAGCGGGCAACACCCGGTGCGGTACTTTCTTTTGACTTTTCTGAACGCTTCCACCGAATTCTGGATTGTCTTTTACTTAAGTGACGTTTTGTTCCTGTCACGTTAGGTCGTTCAGGTTTAATCTTCCTTTTCTTTCTGAACTAAGTCTACCGATTCCATTCTTTCTGCAACCTTTGTTTCTGAGAGCAAGGCCTCCCTAGCGTCTGTTCCCCCCCCCCTTCAACACAATCTGGGGACCTCCCCCCCCTTTTTTCTAAGATCCTGACTTTCCCCCTTGTTCCTTTCCCACCTCATTGATCTCAGCATTCGAAACGACATTTTCCTGTTCCGAATAGTGGTTGGACTGGCGAGTCTCTGTTTGCATTTTGGGTTCTACGCTGTTTTCCCGGATTATTGGATCATACTTGAGTGGTTTAGATCTTCGTGAATCAGGCCCCTTCACGTGGTCCTTGCAAACGTTTCACGTTTGGTTTCATGCCTGGCCCCGTTTTGGATCCATGCGGGAATAATTTCCCTCGAAAAAAATTGCACCTTCTCCAACTCCCCTTCTTGTTTGGCTGGATACACTTGGCGTACCGCATTTTTGGTTTTGCCTTTTCTGCCGGGCACTTGCACGTAAAAATGTTTTTTGTCTTGTACTGGCTCCCTTCCAACCTGAGTTACTTTCTTTCCAGGACTAGTGCTGCTTGGTCTTTTTTTGTCCCTGATCGTCTATCAACCTCATCCCGAAAGATGGACCTCTTTTTCCTTCGTCCACCTGTTCGCCTATATTTTTCGTTCCCAGCCCCTCTCGAAATTCGTTTTTCTTTTTGGCACCCCCCCGGTTGCTGATTGTGCCGTGTTGCCCTGTTTGTTACCCCGCGCTCCCCTTTCCCCCCTGCCTTCGTTTCTGCTTTTGCCTCGTACAAGTAGTCCTTACCCCCATTTCGAAGCTTTTTTGTATTTGGGTTCTTGCTCTTCCTTCGCGGTAAATCACTTTGCCTCGTTTGTTGCCCAAGCTTTCGAATGTCTCTTCTTTTCAATTTTCCTTCTTCTATTCCAAAGTTTGGTATATTTATGTGGAAGCAACCGGCTTTTTCCAAGTGTGTCTTTCTTCCTAGGTTTTTTGATACGTACTTTTTTTCGCTTCCTTTTTATGTTCATGTTTTAAGGACATCATTTCCCGGGTTTGACACTCCTCTGCTTTGACGTATGGAGTACCTTCAATGTTCTTTTTCTCTCTCCACGCTCTTTTCTTTTCTTGCTTGTGAGTCCCCGACCTTTGGTCACGACGTCGCTCAAAGTAACAGATCCCCCGCGGAATGTACATGCTCTTCTTCCTACTCCTTTCCCTTTTTTTTTATCTAGATTTGAATTTCAGTACCGTTTTCCTCCCAGCTTCGTTCCCTTCCTGTTCCCCCCCCCAACAGCGAAACCCCAACGTTCCTCTCATCTGAGTTTAGGGTCTATCTCAATGTGTTCCTCTTCCCCCGCCGTACGAAGTTTCGGTCATGTTTTTGCCTTCAAAAATGCCCCCCTACCCCCTGAGCTCACGCGTCGATCCCCACCCCGTAACCCTTGTTCCCAAAGAATCCTTTTCTTCTCGTCAAGCATTTTCTTTCCCAAATCAATACCCCCCCCAAGTTTATATCAGTACTTTTCACTTGAACCATTTACCTTTTCCCGCTTTGTTTTTCCCCCAAGATTGTGAATTGATGTCCCGCTTTTCCCTCTCACTATATTTATAGATTGACCTTCTTCTCTTACCCCCTTGGAAATGAGGGTTTTTCCCGCCGCCCCTCCTTCCTGAACAAAATGGGCGTCCAACTTCCCCCCCCCTTGCCCAGCCCTCGTCATAGTTTTTTTTCCCTCCAAACCATTCCCCCCCCTTCTAGAAGTTTCTCAATCATTAAGAGCAGGCCCTGGGGAGGGGACACCACCTGTTCATCAACCCTTCTTTTTCTTTAGTTGTCTCTGCCGACTTCCACACCCTCAAATCCATCTGGTCCCCAAACGTTCATGAAGACTCGGTTGTATGCTCCCTGTACCAATCCTCCCCCCTTTTATGTGGGTTTGCCCTCCCTCCCATGCAGACCCCTTTCTCCACCCTCCCCACCCACTTGTATTTTTTCCACCGCCGTAGTTGGTTCTTCTTCTAATGGTTGTGTCCTTATTTCGTGAACATTACCCGCATCTAGTCCCTTTCTTCGAGACAACCACACTGAGGTTGCTGTCCCCCCTCTACTTTGTGACGCTATGTCACGTACGCTTCTCTTCCTACCCAATACTCCTCCCACAAAGAATCCTTTGAGACCCTACCCCCCCCCCCTTATCCCACTTTGCCCACCTCCCCACCGCTTCGGTTCCCATCTCGGAACTTTTTCGCCATGCGGAGACGTCACTTCCTTTGGAAATTGACCTTGTGGCCTTTCCCTCCCACACCCCCAAACAACCCCCCCCCCCCCAGTCTTTCCCCTCTGGGTCCCCAGGGATTGCGTACCTTAGGATTTTGGCATGATAACTCCGATGTCCGCCCTTCTTCCTCCCAGCGGTTCCTCTGTCGGAACTGATAGATTTTAGGACCTACCACCCTGGTCACTCGGATTTTCAACCTTAACCGTCAAGTTTGAACCCTCCATAGAAGTCCAATCCCCTTCCTCTTTTTTCTTTTCGATCCGATCTCATAGTTTTCCGCTCCTACAATGGGCCGTTACCTCTCAGAACTTTCGCCTGCTTTTCACTTTCAAGCCCCCACCCCCTTTTATTTTGAGGGTCCCCAATTCCTACTTCGTTTCGTTATTTCCTACGCCCAAGGCTTTTCTTTTGTGCCCGTTGTGAAAGAAGGGATTGTCCCTTTTTGAACTTTCCAATCCGTCCTCTTTGCCCCCAGCTTCTTTTGCCTCCTTTTCGCAAGCTCCCGACCCTCGGACCTTCCCGCCACATCAATCAACCTCTATTTCGATGTTCCCCTTGCTCCCCCCTCCTTCTTTGCCCCTTTCTAATTTCCACCCCCCCTTTTTACAACCCTGCTTGCATTCGCTATCTTTCCGTTTTCCTCGGGCCCGCCCCCCCCCACTTCTGGTCAAAGCCTGCTCTTTCCTCTTCTCCCCTTAGCCCGAGTTCGAATTTGCCCTCGACCTAGTGATCCTCCCAGTTTCTGTTACATAGGCGTCCTTCCCTTTTGTGAGCACAGTTTGTGTTGTTTCTTATTTTCCCCCCCTTTTACGACGCTCTGATAGGACTTTTTTTCCCCCAGTGCCACAGACCCCGCCATTGATGGTCCACAAATATTTTCTGATCAGCTTTTTCCCCCACTCCTTTTTCCCTCCCTCCCCCCTCCAAGTTCTTTTGTTGGTCTTTTTCAGGTTGTCCGCCGTTTTTCCCTGGCGGCAAAGAACTTGCCCCCTCTGCAATGAGAACACCGTCAACAGAAATACCTCTCTTCCGAGCTTCGTTTTTTTTTCCAATTTTTTGGGTTCCCCCCTTTTTGACTCATTGTGATCGCTCTAAGGCCCCGATCGTAAGTAAGATCATGAATGACCCTTTTTTTCCCTTATATGAATGGAGGAGCTTTCGGTCTTGTCACCCTTCATCCCCCCCTCCCCGCCACTTATCACCCCGACGGGTTAACTCACCTCAACCTATGATGGCCCTTTCCTTTAAAAAGGATGAGTCACGCCTATGTACGGATGGTCTCACTGTAGTATGGAGATAAAGCTTCAATGCTGATTCCCTTCCCTCATTTTCCCTCCTTCCCCCCCCTCCTTTGGAGGTCAATTTGGGATGTGAGAACTCTCCTCCTCTCCAGATTTTCGCCCGGTCCCCAAACGAGGGTTTTATCCACTAGAGTTTTCGTCTTTTCTTTTTTCTAAGCCTCAACAATCTCTATTTCTTTTCCTCCCTCCTTTTTGGGTTTCGATCGCTAAAAAGTTGCAATTTTCGATATTGTCCACCCCAATCCCCCCCTCCAGGCTGTCTCTCCTCCTTTCTCCCTCCCCTGTCTCAGTCGGCGATCTTCCCTTGAAAACCCCCTTCTTGCTGGCAGCAAATGGGTTATGATTTTCTTTCTTTCTTTCTTAAGACCTTTACACAATTCCTGATCTTGTCTCATTTTTAACCTGGAGCACTCGCTGCAGTGTTCCTCCTTTTCTTTTGAAGAGCGAGTTTCAGTGCCTCCTTTCCCCCCCCCCGTGGTCTTGTCATTTGTTTTTTTCGGGCCTGCAAATCCTTCCCCTCCCCATTCTGAGGTGGCAAGGTCCCCTCCTGCCAGGACCTCCCCTTTCTTACGTTAATCGTTGGCCCCCCAGTATTCCCCTTTTCTCTCCCCTCCCCAAGAGTAGTCTCCGACCCTTACCGCAGATCGGTAGTTTTCCTTTGATGACTTCAGGGCTTTTATAATTGCTTGCCTGGGTTCCCCTATTTGAAGAGGCTTTTTTCCCCCCCCAAAGTCCTCCACCCTCCTGGCGAACCGCCCTAACCTTCAGATCCCTTGATTAGTTCTCTTTCTTATCATGGATTTCTCCTTTTCTCCAGGATAATGTCATTCTTTTTTTCCCCCCCAGCATATCTTTCTTCGTTGTTCCCTTCTCCCTTAATGGTCCCTAGTTGGTCCTTCCAATTTGGGACCCCCTCTTCTTCCAAGCAATTGGCCCCCCAATCCCCCTTAGTATCCCCCGAAACGGTACGTCTCTCTTGTCCCACGGGCAACCCCCTTTCGCTACCTTATCTAGCTGAAGACGCCCTCCACTATTTGCTTGCCCCCGTCTTTTCTCTTTCTGACTGAACTTACAAAGCCCTCCTTCACGGGTTCCCTCGTGTTGCCCTCACGTTGAGGTATTCAATAGAACCAGATGGCAGGACCCCTTCCCTCTAGCCCTGATAAGGGTTTTTTTTTATGTTTGAATTTATCCCCCATGTTTATGCCCTTCGACGGCTTAATGGTCCCAATTCCTACGATTTGCCCTTATCTGTCCCTTTTCACCAGAATGTTACCCTAATCTTACTAGACCCTCCACAAATCTTTCCCCCCTTTCTTTGGCTTCTTCAATTTCTTCTAGGTCATTAGTTGCATTGTTTGTCCCCTCAAGAAACTTAAGGTTTGGTCTCTCTTCAACCGACTTTTACTTAGAGTCCACAAAATGGTCGCGAGGATTTTGCCACTTTTTTCTCGACTGATCCCAAAGCAGGGATGGATTTTGCCTTCCCCCCTCCCGGATTCCCGAATCAGTTAGGTTCATTACCTTGGAATTCCTTTTGCGCCGGTTTTTATTCTTTTACAGGTTTTTTTTTTTTTTTTTTTTTTTTGTATTTTCCCCCCCGTTTGAGCCCCCCCGGGCGGTGAAATCTTCTAAGTCTGACATCCCCAAAAAGTTCCCTCCCTTGCCCTCCTTTTCCCTACCTTGGTATGCCTTCAACCACGGGTCCCCTCCCCAAATACATTCTTAATGCATTTCCTACAACGACATTCCCCTCTTTGTGCACTCGTGGTATCCTTGATTTTTCTTTTGAGTTGAAGATTTTCCTTTTCTTTTGCGTATATCGGTGACGGTCCCCTTGTATCGATGATTCGTGTCTAGAAGATTCCTTAGTCTGGGTCCCCTTCCCGGCCCATATTAGGTTCCTCCCCCCAGCCAGTGTGTTTCAGAAGATCTTGGATTTCTATTTCGTTGGCAGTTCCTTCCAGAGCCCCCGGGCCCCCTTCAACCTTCTTTCTTTTTTTCTCCCCTTTTTCTTTTCCCGAATTTTGGCTCCCCTTTGCCGGGCCCTTTCCCCCCTTCAACCAACCGTTTTTATGCTTTTCCCCCTTTTTTATAGCCCCAAAAGCTTTAATGTCTTCCCCTTCCAGATAGTTTCTGGTATTTGAGTTGTTCATGCGTTTTACGCCTACTACCCCCCGGATCAAAAGCTCCTTTATTTTTGGCTTGTCCTCTTTTTGCGACTTGCCTGCTATTCGATTCGGTCTACTTATCCCAATGTTCCTTGGTTGTAGCTTTTTTATTCCTCTATTCCGCTCTTTTTGCCTTTTTACTCAACCCCCCTAAAATTGTATCCTCTTCGTCTTTTTTGTTAAACTTTCCTTTTACCTTTTTGAATCTGAAATTTTTCTCGAACGTAATGTGTTTGCTCCTTTGATTTCCTTCCATGGACCTTTCATTCAGACTTCCTTCCCCCCCCTGTCAGACCTTCGTCTATTTTTCTCTAGTCCTCCTTTAACATTTTTTGTGTTCTTAATTTTGAAGCCCCCGTTTGTAACCCTCATCTCCCCTATGATAGATGTTAAGAGTTACTGGGGGTTTTTCTTAAGACGACAGAGCACCTTCTCTTTCAATTTTTTTCAAGGCAACCCATGTTCCCCATCATCCTTTACTTTATTTTAGTATGGCTAATCCCTTTTTTTGGACCGTTTTTTCCCCTCACTTTCCTTATTTGTGGAGCTGATCCTTTGGTTTTCGTCGCCAATGGACTCCCCGTCTGTAGTTTCAAAGATTTTTAGGACACAATCATCAATTTCTCCTCTATTGTTTCCCGGTGTTTTTAGGAGATTGCTAAATTCAGTCCCCCTTTATATGTCCGCGCCCCCAGAGTATGTCAGAGATACCCCCATTGCAGAGACCCCTTTTCCCCCTTCATTTCCCCCTTTTCTTTTCGGGTGACACCCTTTTACTCCCTCCTTCCCCCGCCCGAAAGCAGTGACCTACGTTTTCACTGGTATTTTGACTTGCACCCATCCGCAAACCTTCCAGCTAACCTTGCGTTTATCCACCCACACTCGGTAACCCAGCAAAGCATATGTGCGATTTTAGTCTGTCCCCCCCTCGGTTGATCAACCACCCTTCCCCCCCCCCGCCCCATCTGCGACTTGCACCCCTTCTCTTCTAACGCCCTTCCCAAAAGACTTTCTTCCTTCTGTCCCCCCCTGTCTTTTACCTATCAACCCCCCCCATCATCTGCCCCCCCCTCTTCTTTTGAGAAAGCCCTTATGCTTCTGCCTCTCCCCAGACGCCCCCCCCCCCTCTCAAACTTGCGTTTTTCACGGCAACCTTTTTCCTTTCGCACCCCCACCTTTTTTTACCCATATCCCTCTTGCCCCCATTCCCCCCACCGGTTCACCAATTTCGAGCCGTATGCCCAACCCCATGAGGTTACTTTCCCGATTTCTTGACTGAAACGTTTCTCCGACATCTCCCGTGGGAGCAGATTTTTTGAGGCCGCCACGCCCCTTCCCCCAAAAAGACCAATCTCTCCGTGCAAAAACTCTTTAGACGTCTCGTTGTGTTCACTCTCCCTGAACTAGACATTGTACTTTTCTCCTCCATGCCCCCCCTCCCAAGTTTAGACCCCAAAACAATTCGGTGTTTTTGTCTAAACCAACCCCCATTTTTATCGACCCCCCCCCTCCCCTTTTTTCGATTAGCCCGGGTGTTATTGCCCCCGTCATATCCTCCCCTTTTTTATTTTTCCCCATGAAACCCCCCCACTTGACGTTTTGATATGCCAGCGTTTTTTAGTTCCTCTGCCTCCTCCCTTTTTTCTTTCCCTTCTCCAAGAATCTTCCGATTATACCCCACTCCTTCCCCAAATTAGTAAAATTCACTGCCCTTTATGCTTTACTCCCCTCTTGGACTTTTTTTCCTCCCGATGAACCTACCTCCTTACTTGTTCCGGTTCTTGGTGAACAGTTGGGCCAGTGAGTAGGTTCCCCTTTGTGACCAATTTTCTTTTCCTTTAAACCTGGTTTTTTTGAATTTTTTCTTCCCCTTATTAGGTCCTCATTTGCCGCCCCCCACGGTTTAAGACGCAACGGTCCTTCCACTTCGATCTTTGAACTTAAGACCACAAGTTTTCCCTTTCCCGGCTTCCCTTTTCACAATCCACCCCTTCCCCCCCCCCTAAATTCCACCCCGGTAGTATCACCTCCCCCCCACTCCTCCGGTTATTTTTCTATCCGTTGCTGCTCCCCCCGAGACGGGCTTTTGTTCAGACCCCTCCTTTCCTTGACTCCCCCCCCCCCAGTTTCTCCAGTATTTTCCGGGTCTCCTTCCACCCCGCAAACCTTTCCCCTCCCCCCCCCAAAACCCCCCCCATGTTTGTTACTTTTTTGTTACGGTCCTCTTTTTTTCCACCTAACCCCCGATGTTGTGCTTTTATCTTCGGGCTTGTCACCCTTTTGGCGGACAGTCCAACTCATTTCTCTTTTTCCCCCTTGAGTTCTGTTTTTGAAGGACTTAGACTTTTCCGCCCATCGGACTTTCCCTCCCCTAAAGCCCCAGCCTAGATTAATGCCTTCCCCCTCGTTTAGTGGATGTCTACCCGCTGTGGACGTTCCCCCCCACCTCGAGTTCAAAACCCCTGTTTCCCCTTGACTTTTTTTCTCTGTCAGATTCTGTCCTTTTCTCCCCCCAAGTCGGATCCTAGCTCGATAACCTTTCGCCCTTTTTTTTTCCCCTGAATTTCCCCAACCGAAATGCTACATTCCCTAGGCCTTATTTCCTTTTTTTCACCTTTCCGTTTTAAGCTTCTTTCAACAACTAGCGTCGCCTCTGACTATCTGGTGTGACCCTCCTTTTCTGCACTTCCCCCCAACCAGTTTCCCTTTTTTTCCTTTGCTTCCAACACACAACCCTCGCTTATCTCCTTCCAGCTTTTTTTCCCACCCTCCTAATGCAGCACTTTTATAGGCAGGTTTCTTCCTTATTCTTTTCCCTTAGTTTGATGCCTGTTTGCCCCAGCCCGGAGGTTGCACTGAAATGTTCCCAGCAGCCATGAGCCCCACCATGCTGCGAGTTTTCCCACTCCCTCTTTCCACTTCCTTATTTGGTTGCTACCGTTCTTTCGCCCATACCTTGTCCTGTGCTCGTCCGAGTGGGAACTTCCCGATTACAGTCCGCCCCCCGTGAAGTGACTTCTCGGATTGACAATAGGAATGCTGCTTCTGTTCCCCCCTTCTTGTTTCCTAACCCTCAAAGCCTCCCAGTCTTTCAAACGTTACCTTCTTCCGACTAAGTTGATTTTTTCCCCGTCGCTCAAACTCTCGAAAAGTGTCGTCTTCTTCTTTCCATTTCTATTTAACCCCCCCCTAGTTACATTTCTTTTTCCCTGTGTTAACGTTTTCCTCCCCCCATTGCACCCCCTTTACCATAACTCCCCCCCTCATGTGCACCCCAGCCTTTGTTCACGCGCGTCACTCCCCGATCTCGACCTTTATCCCCCCAGAGTTTATCTACTCTAATTTTGAGACCTCCTTTTAGCTTTATTTTGTCCAAGAGCCGTCCCCAGTGTTATCTCCTCATATAAACGTTTCTTTTTTTGGTCTCGCTCCCTTTTAACGGTTTCGCTTTGCCTCTTCAAAATTTCTCAAAGGTTCTTTCTCCCCGAGAGCCTTTCAAGCCCTCGTTTTTTTTTTTTTGATTTCTGTCTCTCCCTCCCTCATCCACCCCCAGCCGGGAGATTGTCTCACCTAGGGTTTTCTTTTCAGGTCTGTTCCGCCCTCCCCCTTACCACCGAATGGAAATTTTGTGCTCACTCCTCCTCTTTAACAGCATTCCGTACTCTGCGTGTTTTTTCCCCCATTTTCTTCTGCCGACCCCCTTGAGTTTTGATTGACTCCTTACATGGATCGCTCCGTGATCTTCTGGTTATTCGGTCCCCCTAGCCATTCTCTCCTCGTCGGGCCAACGCCCTCAGCCCCCAAGGATCTTTACCTCCCCTGCCCGGACCGCCATCCCCGCCCTTCCACGAAGGTTTTTTTCGTACAAATCACTTCCACAGCTCTCCAGTTCCACTTTTCTCCTCGTCAGCTTTTGCTGTTTTTTTCTCTTTTTTTCTTGAAGCCGTTTTTCCAAAGGCCCCCCAAAGTAATTGGTATACCTTGTCCCACGACCTACCTCCCCTCCCCCCCTATTTCCCTTTCTTTCTGAGGGTTGGCGTTCCTCTTGACAGGATCCGAGTCTTCAGTTTTTCACACCCCACTCCACCTTTTCTTTTCCCTTCTCCTTGCCTTTGGTTCACTCCACGAGTAGAAACCTCCCCTTTTCGCGACCTTTTGACCCTCTCGGCCCCCTCCCCCCCCCTTGAAGCCTCCTCCCTCCTCCCTTCCCTACTACCTTCTTCTACTCTTACCCGGTCAACCTTATTAATTATAGTCCTGTCGGCTTGAACTTCTCCTGGTTTTGGTTCGTGTCTCGTCCGCCACTAAGATTCCCCTTCAAAGGGCCCTTGTTCTCCACCTTTTTTCCCCCCTCTCACTCCGTGTTTTTAAGCAGTACCCTGATTCCGTCCCTTCTTTCCTTGATGGAAGTCTTTTTCCTTTTCCTTCTCTGCTTTCTCCCCGTCCCCCCTTCTGTCCGTCACTCCTCTTGTCCCTCTGACTTTCTTTGATGTACTCCCCCCCCGACTTGGACCCCCCACGACGTCGTCTCCTAGAACAAGCCCCCCCCCCCCCTCACGTCCTTGTTTTTTTTTCCTTTACGACTCTATCTTGCCCCCCCTTCCGTAGATGTTTCATCTGGGCCTCTCCCCCCTCAAGCCCGCTACTTCTCTCTATTGTCCTTCCTGGACGGCCCACACCCTTGTTATCGAGGGTCTTCGCTCCCGTGACCCCTTCAGCCTTTCTTTTGTTTCCTTCCGAACTTGGAGCCGTTTCGGCCCTGTTTCCCCTTTTCTTGACATCCTGTTGCCTTTCCAGTGGCGGCCGTGCACACCCGTTCTATTTCCTCCCGCCCCAGTCCTTTGCCTGACTGCAACCGCGTTTTCTCGCCAAATTCATTTCCCCCTCTTTTGCTGACTTCCCTCCAAAAATGTCCCCTTTCCCCTCCCCTTTTTTCTGAAGGGAACTACTTTTCCTGTCCCACAATTTCTTTCCCCCCCCCCCCCCCTCTTTAATTTTTTAAGTTTCCTCTGCTCTCCCAAAACGACATTTTCCGAATTTTTCAAGCCGGTGTTTCTTCCTGTGTTCCCCCCTTCCGAGTTTTGCAGCGTTTCTCGCTTTTGACAGTGATTTCAGAGAGTTGATGGGTCTCTTTTTTTAAATTGGAATGGCCCCTTCCCCCTCTATCGCTTTCCGTAACCATCACGTAGTTGAATGCTACCTCCTTACTTTTCTTCTTCTTCTTTTAAAGGGTGCTTCCACTTTTTTCCCACCCCCCCCCCCTTTTCTCCTAAATTTTGCTTCACCACGTTCTTGTGTTACCGATTTTCTACTTTTTCGCGGAATGGCAAATCCCCCCCCCATTTTGGATTCTTTTCTGTTTTATTTTTACAATCTGCACTATAGGTTTAAGTGAATTTCGATGGTATTTATTTTTTTTAATGTTTAATTCCTTTTCCCCCCAGGAGGCGAATCCCCCCCCCTCCGACTTCCGTGGAACCGCTTGTTTCCATTGCCCTACACTTTGAACCCCGCCTCTTCCTTTGATTTCTTTTTCCCTTCAATAGAACTTGCATTGGTTTGTATTTCCAACGACATGCGTGTCTTGGTCACTGTTCGTTTTAATATCTTGTACCTCCTTTTTTCCTTGCCTTCTCTGGTCTCATTAAGTTCGGTTACTATCCCCCTTACCCCTTTCGAATTTTTTATATACCCTTTTTATGGCCCTTGCTTGTACAACTTTGGTTGTTCCCCCCGCGAGAATTTCCTTCCTTTTTGCCAGTTCTCCTGTCATGAATGCCCCCTTTCTCGTTAATGGCTTAACCTGTGTCCCAGCCTATCCCCTCTCTTTTTAGTGGTCTTGTTCCGGGTGTGTCTCCTCAGAGTGGCTCCAACTTTGTCCCTGTTCCCAGGCCCAAATGGCCCCCCTCCCCGCTCCCTCTCCTGAAATCTTTCTCCTGTTAAGTGTAAGTTTGATCCCCTCTAAAAAGACTTTCTCTCGTTTATTTTTTTTCTGAGGTTGTTTTTTCTCATTTAATTTAACTTCCCTTTTGAATCCTCCCCCCCCTTACTTTCACTTCATCAAATTCATATATTTTCCCATTCAATACAGGTGTTTCCTATAGACAATCGAACGTTGCTTTTCATTTTTGCGGAAACCCCCCCCTTTTTTCTCACCCCCACCAGATTCCCCCTCCACAGAGAATCTTCATAGGGGTCCCTCCCTCGCCACATAATGGAGCAAGACCCCCTTCCTCAGTTTCTTCCCTTTTTGCTGACACAGAAAATTCCCCATGACCTTAAATGGATTCTCAACCCCCAACCTAGGTCATAACACCTTCAAAGAATTCTGAGTCTTGCCCTCCCTTGTGTCTCCCCCCCTTTCCCTACCACCGTTCTCTCCCTTTCTTGCTCAATGGAACACCCCCTTCTTTTCAATTCCATACCCTCCTTTTTTTCAAACCCTTCTCAATTCGTCCCCTCGGTGCTTTTACCAAAGCACCCTAGTAAAACTCTTCCCTTCTTTCACCCTTATGAGTTCCCTTGGCCTTCTCTTAAGTCGCTAAGAATGCCCCCCCCCTCCACCCAGGAGAGAGGGATCCCGGAAACACTGACCTTTTAAAACCTAGCTTCACTTTAAGTCTTTCCCCATCCCCCTTTTCCCCCAAACCTCTTTCCCTGCCCGCCCCCCCCCTTCTCTCTTTCAAGATTTGAGGCCCAACCCCCTAAACTTATTTCCCTTCTGGATCTCCCTCGTTTTTCTCTTTCCTGAGGGTCTGCCCCCCACTGACCCAGAAAGGCAACCCCCCCCCCCTATGAAACTCTCCCGCCGTGCCCCCCCCCCCCCCCCCCCCCCTGCCCGGCACCCCCCCCCCCCCCCCCCCCCCCCCCCCACCCCCCCCCCTTCCCCCCCCCCCCCCACCCCTCCCCCCCCTACCCCCCCCCCCCCCCCCCCCCCCCCCCCCCCCCCCCCCCCCCCCCCCCCCACCGCCCGCCTTTTTTTTGGTCTTACCCCATGTCCCCCTCCCTCCAACTTTGGTGTGACTTTCCCAATGAAATTCAGCCCTTCTCCAAACCTGATGATACAACTTCCTCTCCCCCAACGCTGGTTCTTAGCCCGGTGTTTCCTTTTCTTCATGACTACGAATCTCCCGTTTCTTTCCTTTGACTGACACCCCAAAATGACTTGCTGCCTTTATCTTTTCATTGCTCGTCCCCCTCCTCCTCCCCTATTTCTCCCATCCGCATCCCCCTGACCTTCTCCGGTTACTCCTTTTTCTCCCCCCCCTCTCACTCCCTTTTTCTTTTCCCCTCCCCCCCCCCCTTTGCCCCCCAAATCCCGTACACCGATCCCCCTGTCACGCCATGTCCCCCGTTTTCGAAATTCCCTTCTCACGTCCCCCCTCCTTAATTTGTGGACCTTTTTTGAAGTGTTCCTCAAATTCTTTTCCCCTTTCCCCTTTTTTCGTCCCCCCTGAATTTTTATTCTCTTCTCTTCGTCTCTTTTTCCCCCCTCGTTTCATAGCCCCTGTTTTTCACGCTCTAGACCCGTCCTCTCCACTTTCACATGGTATTATTTACTTGAACATCCAACTTCGAACTCTTTCTTCTTCGTATTCATTCCTGATTTTTTCCCCTTTTTCGCGTCAGTTTTTTTTTTCCCAATTTTTCAAATGTTGCCCCTTCCATTACCCTGGCCGTGCCCGCAACGTTATTCTTTTGTCGAGTCCACCTTAACAAATATCCCCCCGCCCCTTTGCTGGGCCCTTATAGTCTTCCCCCCCCCCCATTTTGAAGACACCTTCTTTTTCTTGTTTTTTCCCTTTATTCTGGTTTTTTTCCCCTTAGTTACTTCCCCTCCCCCAAAGCCCTGACTTTCAACCTTGGAAGTCCCTCTGAGTTGAATTACGCGTCCTTTTCCTTTTTTTTAAGCACTCAATACCCAATCCCACCCTTTGATCTCCCTCGCTTTCTATGCCAATGCTAGTTTCGTCTTTGTATCCAGAACCTTGGGATTGACTCGAGTACCTTTTTGAAATCCTTTTCTTTGCTTTGATCGGATTTTTGCCCCCCTCCCCCCCCCGATTCTCTTTTCCCCTCCTCAGCTCTTCTCTTTTTCCGTTTTTTCGCCGTTAACTTTTTCATAGAGCTTTCCGTTCGGAAATATGCTTCTTGATTTCCCCCCCTTTGCTTTTCCTCCTCCCCCCCCCCACCCAACTTTCTTTCGCCTCCTCTTTACTCACCAGCCTTCCCCCGCCCAATGACGAATATATGGGGCCCCCAAACACTATGCCCGTCCCTTGCCTTTCTCCCTTCGCACCATCCTTCCTCCTCCCTCCCCCTGAAGCCCTTGATAGTCGATTATTGTTGGGCGTGATTACCCTTTTTTGAGACTTTTGTCCTTTTTTGACAAGACCTTTCCCCCCCCCCATCCTCCCCGTCCCCCCAAGCAGATGCGAGCCCGATTCCCTTTTTCTCTCTCCTTTTGTTGGAAAATTTTTTAGCCTCTACTTTGGTGATCAGATATGCGACCTGCGCGCCTTAAGATCCCTTCATGATCGTCTTCCTTTCCCCCTTCTAGGTCATTTCTTCTTGTCGGTTTTGCAGCCGTTAAACTAATTCCCCTGTCTCCCCCGGTCCTGTCCCCTTTTTTCACTCCCCTTCTTGTTAGGCGCCCCCCCTCGTCGCCCCCCCCCCGCCGAGTCTTCTTTCCTTCCTTAGGAGATTTTCCCCAGTCCCCCACCTTGTTCTGTGTCCCATTAGTATCCCAGTTCTCCCCTAACCCCCCCCTCCCTTTTTCCCCCTTCCTTAGTTTGGCTCCCCTGCTTCGAAATCTTACCTTAAGAACTTTCTTCTTCCTTTCCTTCCCCCCTCTCCCTCCCTCCGCTTTTTTCCCCTCCTAGTTTGCCCCGC
>Ga0179593_1431095_pt1 | contig 17389 bp, 17 predicted proteins | sample CZODoug2_1_08_16_FD_185931 | JGI IMG/M metagenome (GOLD analysis project Ga0179593, IMG submission 185931) | Vadose zone soil fungal communities from Angelo Coast Range Reserve, California, USA - CZODoug2_1_08_16fungal (PacBio error correction) | ecosystem: Environmental > Terrestrial > Soil >... | reverse complement strand
ATTTCCAGCCCCAAGGTATGCACTACCATGGCCCCTGCTCTGCGAGGATTTTCTACCCCCAGGAACTTATTCTTTCCCTTCCTTCTCGTCCCCCCACTGATCCCCGGCCCACCACGGTTACATTGACCTACGTCTCTGACCAGGGCTTTTGATCCCACGGGCGTTCATGTGGCAGGCCCCAGCCCTGCCCCAAGTTCCTTCGCGGTTCTGAATAAGAAGGCCCACTCAATTCTCTTTCTCTTTCTCGGCTCAGGCCTGTTCTTTTCTCCCTGTCAACAACGACGTGGGGACTTTTTTTTTTTTCGCTTCGTAGAACCCCTCGAAGAAGAACAGTTTTTTCTACCCCTGCCATTTTGTTACCTTCCACAAGAAAGCCATGCGTTTTTTCGTTCTCAGGCAAACGCGAGGAGGCCCTCTACCCACCCCAGGCATTGAATTGCTAACCGGTCTTCACTCGCCTTCGAGGCTCTTTCCGCCAGGGTTCCGCTTCACCACAGGTCTCCGTGGCTGTGCTCGCTGAATTCAACCGATGGCCCATTTGCCGTGCCGAACCCCATCGTATGACGGGCATGGACCGTTATGTCGATTCCGTTACATCTCGGGAAACTCTCCTTTGAACACCTCGGAGACTTTCTTTTGGTTTCGTCCACCGGTCGATAACCTTTTTTTCCTTCCCCCCCCCCCCCCCCCCCCCCCCCCCCCCCCCCCCCCCCCCCCCCCCCCCCCCCCCCCCCCACCCCGAGGGTTTTTTGAACTTCTATAGGCCTTGTGGGAAAGGTGAAGGTTCTTTCTTCTGGGTCCTTCCGTGCGATACTCACGAAGCGGCCACGTGGAATTTACCTCCTGATTCTGTATTTCTTTTACGCGCTGACTCTTCCCCCTTCTTCTTTGGGTCTCCCGCTTGGAGGAGTACCTCTTTTCTCCTGAAAAAAAGGCCGATCGCTTGTTCTTTGTACCTCCCCCCAGACTATGCCCCTTAACGTTGCAACAGGGGATTCGTCCTTTTTCCCAGTCTTTCATCCCCTAGCCCCCTGGTTTTGGTACTTCCCTGACTTAGGGCCGGCTTTGATCGAACCCGGCTGCGATGGGCTTTGTCATTACTCCCGCAGTCCCTTTCCCTGACTCTGTTGAACTCTTTTTCCTTCACTTTGGTCTTTTCTCCGTACAGACGGCGGGAAACGCCGATTCTTTACTAGAAGTTTTTTACTCTCCTCATGCTTTTTTTCATCGATGAAAAACCCCCTTCCTTAGATCCAACCCCCCCCCCTTGCTCAAACGTTTGGATGGTGGTGCAACCGCCCCGCTCTTAAAAGGATATATCTTGAGACTGGAAGGGTTTGTGATGTTCGTCTACACAACAACAGGGTGGTTCTTTTGTGTGTTTCTCCTCTGCGTGGTGTTTCTGGCAGTTTTTCTCCGTTTGGATGCTGTTCGTGGCTGGTGATCGTTGGGGGTGCGGCCTCATGGTTCCTTTTTTTCGACGGGATAGGGGTATCTCTTTTCTTTGAGCTGTCGCCGACGGAGTCCTCTTCTTTTCCTCTGTAGATAAACCTCACTTTTTTCTGATCGCTTGTTTCTTGCGGTTTTTTCTTTTTGGAATTTTTTTTGATGTGTTTGTGATTGGTCGGCACCCCCGCTCAACAAAGTTTTCTTGTGAGGAGGTACTTTTCTCTTGCTTTTATGCAAGAATCCTTTTTAATAACCATTGGGGCTAACCTTTATTCTTTTTTTGGGTTTTTGTCGTATGGTTGTGGAGGTTTCTTTTGGCCCGGGTGTGATTTATCCCCGGACTTTTTTTTCTTGTTCTGCCCCCCCAACTTCCGGTTCCTTTCTCTTCTATCCTTCCTCACTTTTGGTGTTGTTTCCAGGATCGGTACTAAGAAAGGACCCCATTTTTTGTTCTCGCACAAAAAATTTTCCTGAGTAATCCCCCGTGCCCTAAGAACCACGCCACAACATCCGCGGCAAAAACATGGCCGTACCCTATGATTCCCTCCAGTCCTTGCCCCACGTTCATTTTTTTTCCCCTCCCCCCCCCTTTGGTAGTTCTCTACCATAAAACACTCCCCCGCCTCACCCCCCGTGTACCAGCTTTCAAAGAAAAACATCTTATCAGGTGCTTGTTTTCTCCTACGGCTCCTAAGAGACTGTAATTGTCGCCCCCATTCCATGCAATCGTCCCCCTTTCCCCCTCCCCTACCCCCAGCTACCTTATGATAACCCTCTTTTCCTCAAGTTGACAATGCATTTTACGCTTTTGATGCTTGCACGGCAGCCCACCTCATCAGGATGAAACCTCCCAAAGCCCAGCCCTTTGTTGTAAGCCTCTCCAAAATGACCAACCTCTTTCTGACGGACCTTCCAGCTGCTTTTGCCGGGTATCCTGTCGGAGTGCCCAAAGAAAGGGTCCTGGGGGTTTAATATACTTGGCCTGGGTTGTGCAGCATGCCCACCCCTCCTCTGGAGCCTTCTTTCTTCCTCTTTCCTTCATTCCCTTTGTGAAAGGTCATGTAGAAAACCCATTTTCAAAACCCGCTGTAAAGGACTGCCAGTCTCGTGCTTCGTCTCTTTGTCTCGCCTGACCTGGCAGCGGTTTTCTGTCCCGGAAAGAAGTCTTCTCACAACGCCCCCCCACCAAGTGGGCATCGGTCTTTTCTTTTACGGTGAAGCGACGCCCTTTTTGGCCCCCGATGGCATACGGAGGGGGTCTGGCATTGGACAGCGATCTTAGTCAAGGGCTTTCCCTCCGGAAGATGCCTGGGATCCCCCCTAAGCTTTTCAGGACTGTCCCTGCACGCGTCCGTGCTTGCGGCTTGGTTTACAAGGCCCTTGGGTCTTACGTGACGTGATCTCCTGCCACCCGGACCCCCTCAGGTCCGCACCCTTGGCCCACAAGTCTCTAGACGTCCACCCCCCGTAGTCTCACCTTTGTTTTCAGCCTGTTAGACCCCAGAAGCCCCCTTGAGGCTACGGCGGCTGTGTTCCCCCTCTGATTGACGGGGCTGAGAGTTAATTTTGTCATCGAGGCAGGATTGCCCTTTGATCAGCGATCCGGATCGGTTTTTGTCTATTTTGCTGAAATTTCGTGGCCTGGTGCCACCTTGTCAATGCCTGCCGTGTCCCTTCAGTTTAGTTTTTTTCCACCACAGCGATTTTTTCGTTTGTCCGGGTCCTTTAGGTGGTCGTTTTTTGATTAGTATGGTTTTTTACCTCTCCCATCCTCGTGAACTGTTCCTTTGTCCTGGCTTCAGTTGGACCTTCTCCCTCCCCTGAGGCCGCTAAAAACGCTCCTTTGGTTATTATCACGTGCCTTCTTCGGGACCTCCTGTCTCTACGAGTTTTCTCACCTCTGGTGGCCCTTTATCTTCGCTCTCGGTGTTCCGTGTCGATGCGAAAAATGGACGGCATGCAGGCGATTTTTCTTTCTTGTTTCTCCTCGCGATTTTGCGAACTGGTGTTGAGGCCTTGGTTTGGGTGGGCTGTCTCTATAATCTCCCCGTTTGGTTGAGAGAGCTAACGCCCCCCCTTCTTCCCGCCCCAGACGGCCAGTGTCCTGTCCGAGCGAAACCCCTCCCCTCTCTTGCGGTCTCTTCCGAGAAGTCCCCCCCCAAAAGAAACTCTCACGATCGTTGCCCCCCCCTCCGGTTGATCCATGTCCGTCTGGCTGTGCACGTCGGCCATGGGACGGGCGCGGGATCACTTTGACCCCACTCCCCCTTCCAACCTTTTTTCCTTTCGATGCCCCAAGCTTCTGTACCTTTGCCAAAAGTGCCGATTTTTCTAGGGTCCCCTTTCGCAGGACCACCGTCAACGGCCATTTCCCCCTGGACACCCCCGCAGCGCTGTTTTCTCCTTCCGCACGGGCCCGGTTAGGCATTGACCCCGGTGCCCCGCTAGTAGGCCTCTCCCCAAAAGGTCTTTATCTTTAGAAGAGGTTTCCTGGTTCCCCGCTTGACCACTGGGTTTCCCCTTTTTCGCTAGGGCCAGTTCAATTCTCTGTCCAGGGCAGGCACTCTCAACCGCGCCCTTTTTCTTGAGAGACAACAGGCTGCTTTAACCTTTTCTTTTTCTTAGTTTTTTTTTTTTTTGACTGTCATTTGAGCCTTGAGGTGCCAGGGGTTGCGGCGTTCTTTGGAATTTCTCTTAGATAACTTTCCCCACCCCCCCCCAAGGATAGCCAGGGGCCCCTGACCCAAAGCCCGCGTTCACGCGTCTGACGGCTGCCCCCCCATCGTCGTTCGGACGATCCGCAGTTCTTCAGTCGGTTTCCCCTGCAGGACCCACTCTTATCGTCTTGTCGTTGGACCGGTCCCCACAAGTCGTCACCAATTTTTTGAAAAGGTCTGGTGCGCCTTTTTTTCCCCTTTATTCCGCAGCCCCTGATGTTCACTCCGAAGTAGCCCTGCCTGGTCGACCGGTTGCTGTGCCTTTTTGAGGTCCCTGCCCCAAAAGAAGTCCCGTTTTCCAGGTCAGGTTTTTTTTTTTGTTTTCCCGATTTCCCTTAAACAATTTCCTCCGACGGTAAAGAGGTGCACCGGGGTATGCCTATCCTTCACTCGTACTCCCTCCTCGGACTGGTTTTTTGCAGGGATTGGTTTTTTGCAGGGCTGACCGTTAGTATCTTCCCCACCCTGTCCAACGGGGTGGTCTGAAACGCCTCTACGGGGTGAAAGGCAAAGCTGCCTTCCCTCCTCCTCCCTTTTTGTGTAGGTTATGATCCCAAAGGATGTTTTCTTTTTCTCTTGAGGGTTGTTGTGCGGGTTCCCCCCCCGTGGCTGTTGCTTGCCTTGCTATGTTTCGGCGTATCAAGGTGGACTGGTAGGAGGGACGTCACCCTCACGCCAACGCAGCCCTTTTCCTCTGGTTCTTCCTAATGATTTTCCCTCCCTTCGTCGACTTGTTGCCCCTGGCCTTCTTCCCCCGATTGGGTTTCTTTGGCTTTGTTTTTCGTTTATCTGTGTGTTGTTCGTTTTGGACCTCTACCCGGTGCGGTAGGCGGTTGAACCCGTTTCGCTGCTTTTAGGGGGGCCTGCCGGGCTCCATTTTGAAAGGATGATGGGGTTGTCTTTTGTTTTGGTTCCTGCTGTTCCTGTGTGATGCTCGGACTTTTCTTGGGAGAAGGTCCTTATGATATATTTCTTTCCGGGTCACTCTTTTTTTTTCTTTGTGTTGCGGAGAGTTTCGAGATCCCGGACCTTTTTTCTCGCAACCAGTATCCGTGTTAGTTATTCCCCCGTCGGCCTCAAAGACCCCACCCCCCCGTCCCACACCCCCCCTGCATGGTAAAATTTTGCTTCTCCCCCCCGATTTTGGCTGCCCCCCCTGCCGGGTGCTTTCATCTCTTCAAGACACACAACCTTTGTTTCTTGTTAGATTTCCCATCCCCACCCAGCCGCCCCGCCGCCCCCACGGCGAAAACAGTACCCAAACATTTTTTTCGGGAGGGTATGTTTTGCTTTCGGAACAATTTCCCGTCACGAAGTCTGACCTCTCCCTGCTTCCTTTTTCCACAGCAGGCCGGCGTACTACCACCGTAGTACCTTTTTATAGCTCCTGCCCGAATCTTAACCTCCCCCTCCCCAGACAGAGGGACTGAATGCCGCCCATCTTGTCATATCCCCTATCCCATCCGTCCTTCTGACAAACATCGACCTCCCCCCCCCCCGATTCTCCCTTTTCAACTAGCTTCTTGCCTAATCTTCTGTGAACCCCCATTTTAAGTAGGGGCCGGGTTGTCCTCTCTCCCCTTTGTTTTTTGCAGCACCCCCGCCCACGCTTGACTTTGGTTTCTTTTGCTTTTCTCGTCTCCTAGAGGCTGGCCACTCCTTTCTGGTCTTGAGGGCCCATTTTCCCCCCAACGCGTTTTCAAAGAAGACGGCGCGTTACGACGGCTTGTCCCATCGTTTTTGCCCAGACCTGCCTTTTCTTCCCGGCCTCTCTTTCTACCTTGAATGGACGTGTGCTTTCCAAGGGTGACCGCGCTTGACCTTGGTCCCCCCCCCGACCTGGCGGGGGGATTTTTTCCCCCGACGCGACTTCTTCTTTTCGGGCATGACCGCCGGCCTCTGTAAGGAGACAAGTCTGTGGCCAAGTCATCCCTCCCTCCCTCCCCAGTTTCTTGTGGTCAAGGCACTGTTCCCCGTGCTGACTTGATAGTCCAAAGAAGTATGACAACCCCGCCGGATTCCCTGGGCCCATTCGATAGCCATTCCAACCTCTGACCATGGTGATCCCCCCTGTTCCCTTTCCCATTTTTACCCGAGCTGTAGCGGGTTTTAACAGTGTGAGCTGTGTACTCCCTCGATGCACGAGGGAGGGCCCCCTGCGGTTGGACGGTCCCGTTCTATTTAAGAATCATTCCTGCATGCCCTGCTTGCAGCGATCCCTTTCAAGGTTGTTCTGGGCCCCTGTCTCGGGAAAGTTTGGCACCGGTTACCACTCCGGATGGTTCCTGTCCGGAGGTGAAGTACCCCTCGGCTGCGGTGTAGGTCCTTTTCCGTTTGTGAGTTCTTGGCTCTAATTTTTTTTCTAAGTCTTCAACTCCCCCTTCTGGTAAGTTCGTGTCCCCTGGATCAAGTTTGGTCAGTTTTTGTCTCCCCCTCCTCTGAGACCCGTTGAGTGTTCTTGAGGTCGCACTTCCCCTGCCGGCTTCTTTCGTGAATTTTCCCTTTCTCTTCCTTCCTTCTTTATCAAAACTTGGGTGAGGTTTTCGTGCGCTGGGGCGTGTTTCCTTTCGCCTGAAGACGACGCATAGTTTGGATATTTGTTTCCCCGTTGGTTTCTTTGCTCCTCTGTCTTCCTACTTTCTCATTTTTTCTTTTTGTTTTTCTCTTTCACTATTCCTTTTCCTCCACTCGGTTTTTTTTTTGCTTTGAGAAGGGACTCTCCAGGCACCTTAGTTTGCTTTCCCCTTCTTGGTCCGTCTGACGCTTCCCCCCCCCAAGTAAAACTTCTTTTTCATGTTTTCCCTTCCCCTTTTTCCCCCCTCCCGGCCACCACGGACCCCCCTCTCTCTCCCTTTCTTCCCCCCGTCTCCAACCCAGGAGTTACGTGACCCCATGCCAAGTACCGTCATGGCACCGGGCGCGCTAACTTTCTCCCTTCCCACCACTTCCCGTTCAGGTTTTTGCGGTCACGTCTTTTCCCTTCCCACTCCTTTCCTATCTTTTTTCTCTTGTTAACCCCTCCCTCCAGTCAGCAACCGCTCAATTGCCTCCCTGTTCCCACCTTACAGCGCTTTCCTCAACCCGGCCCTCGGGTTGCAGGTCCTTTTTTCCCACAGTCCCCCGTTATCCCTATTCTTGCCCCCAGCGAACAAAAGTTTCTTCCCCCGGGCTTTTCTCCTTGTTCCTGCCGGTCCTTATTCTGTGACCCTCATTTTAAAGTAGTCTACGATAACATATCGGAGACCCAAGCGCCTTACCCAGCGCCAGCCTCGTTTTTATGTTCTAACAGTTTCTTACCTTTGACTTTCTTTTTTGTTTGATGTCACAATGGGACAGGGTGCTTGATCCGCGGCGGTTTTGACCTCGGCCCCCCGGTGATCATTAATTTATCTTTTTTGCCCCCCTTCCAAAACCCCGCAGGGATCTGGTTACCTAGTCTGACCGGCTTGGCCCCCAGGGCTTGTTTTTTTTGCCTTATGGAGCAGTTTGTGGAGTGGGGTTCCTTCTTCCCGCCTACCCCGGATTAGATGTGTTTTCTCCCGATCAGTGTTTTTCCCCGAGAGATGCCCGGTCATCATATCCCCGCGCCCCTGTGGTGCTCTCCGCATTAGGGGCAGTCTGTGTAACGTTATTGCCTTTGTTTGCTGGATGAGACCCCCCCCTACGTTCCCGGCGCTGGTTTCCGGATTTTTTTTTGACGCGGTTTTTTCCTGCAAATGGTATCGTCCGTCCAGAAGGCGGGCACCGGGCCTAGTCTCCAGTTCTTTCCTCCCATCCAAGGAGAGGCCTTGCCTGTGGCATTCTTTCCCCTGACACAAACACCCTTTTTACTTCTTTGCCAACACAAAGGATAACTGCTGGTTTTTTTCCAACAGTGCGAACTGTGACTTTTTATTTCTTTTTCGCCCTATAGGGTGAGGTCGATTGTTATTTTTATTAAAAACCCTTTTGGTCTTTTCTGTCTTTTCTCCGTGTTTCTAGTTGTTTGCCCCGTCTTCCTTATTAGTCGCTGTTGGTAGTTCAGTATCTTTCCCTTTTTGGATAAGAAGGTTCCCCCCTTTTCTTTGTGTCGCTCCCATCCATTGGATTGTACTGGTAGTCCCCGCCTTCGTTAAGATTTTCCCTCAAAGGCCGTCGAGTCCACCTCCCTCTGATCGATTGTCTTTACCGTCCTTTTTCGTGTGGTCTGCAGTTCGGATTTTTTGTTTGTTTATCCCTCCCCTTCCTTTGTCTTTTTTTCTCTTATGCACTGTTTTCCCGATTGAGTTTATGTTTTTGATAGGTGTTGAATCATCCGTGTGGCACCTGGTGGGTTTTTCAGGGTCTTTTTTGACGTTTCGTGAGTCCTTTTTTTGTGATGTGCCCTAGGCTTTGGTTGCTACCCACTTGTGTCCGGGATGATCTTCTTTCCTCCTCTCCTCCGTTTTTTTTTGCTCTATCTCCCCACCTTCCCCCCCCCTTTTTGTTTTTTCAAAAGCCCCACCCCTTTTTTTAGTCATTCAAACTTTGCGTTTGCCCCGTCCAAACCCCCACACGCACCCCCCGCCGCGGTCCCCCCTGTATACCCCCCCCGATTTTGCGGCCCCTCCCTTTTTTCAATCGTCAAATTTCTGTTGGGCCCTCCCCGTTTCCCCCTTTTCTGCTGTCTTAACCACACCCACAGGCCAGTGCTGAAAAATCCCCCCCCCTCCACACCCTAAACATCCGTCAGTTCCCAATAGATGTGCACCTGGCGTGTTTTTTCTTACTTTCACGCTTACGAATCTTGTATCCGCCGGCTTTTTTGCACCCTCCCACTCCCTCCCTTCTCATCCCCTCCCGTCCCCCACCGTCTGAAACGGCTTTCTTAGCTGCAGATCCCTCCCTTCCAAACTAGGCACCCGAGGATGGCCCTCCCTAAACCCCCCCTTCTTTTCCGGTCGCCCCCCTCCAGCCCCCCCCTTCCTTTAGGTCCAACCCCAGGTACCCTTTTCTTCCCCACCCCTCATAGCGACCATGATGCTTTCCCTTTTCGGGGCGGCATTTGTGCAACCCCCCCTGCCGTAGAAGGTGTTTTTCCCTTTTCCTCCCCGTGCGTGGTTCTCTTTGCAGCCTTTTCCAAGACTTTGTTGCTTTTTATTTTCTTTTTCTTACTTTTATCCCAGATAGGGCCTTTTGACCCCCCTTCTTTGTCGGTGTAGTGCTGCTCCCCTGTTTCCGGCAACAGACGGTAACCTGCAGCCATGAGCCCAGTTTTCAGCCTTTCTGTACTCTGGGGCCAAACCGACTTCAGACCATGTTATGACCCCCGTTTAAAGCAATTCCTATTGTCTCCTTCACCCCAGCGGAGGAGGCGGATTATTGGACGGAGGTTCCCCACCCTCTTCCCTCTGGACCTCGAAACCTTCGGTTGGGCTTTTTAAACCCCCGGACAGAGTTTTCGGAGGCTTTCATGGAACAAATTGCCTTTCGGACCTCCTTTTTCCCCTGACCATATCGTTTCCCGACCCCCCCATTTTGGGAAAGCCTTTTTCAACCACCGGCTCCATGTATTCTTGTTTGGGGTACAAGGCCCCTTGGATCTCGGTTTTTGCATTTTGCCCTCTGTCTTCGGAAAGCAGTTTACAACCCCCCGTGGGCAGTGCTTAAGAACCCGTTGCCCCCACTTTCCGTTTTACCTTAAGATTCTCCACAAACTTTGTTAAAGTTTTTTGCTCCAGCCTGTTAGACCACCTCCGAGGGAGTTCCCCTCTCTTGCTCGGAATGGTCCGCCTCCCCCATACTTCTCTCGGACCTGCCTCATGCTGGTTCAGCCTTTCTCCCCCCGGCATTGCCCGCTGCTCCCTCGCTTCAGGATTTCCGTTTTTTGTTTCGCTGTCATTGGTTTTCGCATTCCCCCCTATTCCCCTTTTCCCCGGGTGGCCCCAAATGTCCTGCGTTTCCCTTTCGTTCGTTTTTCTCAGGCGCTTTTGCGGTGTCCCCCTTGGCCTTGTTTTCTCTGGCGGTTCTGCTTACCTCTTGTTTTTCGCGCCTGTCGAAGTCCCCTTTTCCCCGGACTCCGTGTTCTCTTTCTCAAGATTTTCTTTGACCCGTCGACTGAGCTCTAAAACCACGTTGTCCTTTTCTTCGATCCCCCCCCCCCTTGCGACGTTTTGGGAGTCAATGCCCCCCTGCGCCTGACCCCCTCGTTCTTATCAACTCCTGGGGTCCCCCTGGCGTTTTTTTTTTTTCTCCCCCCTTTGTCGGTTCCGTTTTTTCTCGGACGTTTCAGAGAATGAGTTTGTAGTGCGGGTCGCTTTTCCTCCCGCTTTTCTTTTGTTTTTTTGGAACCTTTTGGCTTTCCGGGACCCTGGTGGTTGCGGGGATCTTTCCTTTGTTTGAGAGGGATCCCCCACCCGTTTTGGGCCGCCCCCGTCTGGCAGCTTTCTTCTTTCGCTTCGCCCCCCCCCCATGCACACGATCTTTTTTTTTCCTCCCTGCGAACACGTTCTACCACGACTCCTATCGACGCCTTCCTGGAGGTCTCCCCACGTTTTTTCTTTCAGTGCATTCTTCACCAGCCGTCCGTTGTTGGCCCTTCCTCATCCAAAACGCCCGTTTTCGTGGATCTTTTTCCAGCGCTTGAGTCGGACACGCCCCGTTCCCTTGTATGCTTTTTCTTCGAACCCCTCGAACGCTTTTTTAAACCTTTTTCCACCTTTTGAATTGCTTTGGACAAAAACACCCCTCCCCAGTCAGTTTCGTACAACTTTTCCGGGGCACGGGAAGGTTTGGCCCACCTGTGCAAGGCCTCGATGCTCCCCTTTGTCCCAAACGTCCTTTTCTCCCTGCTTATCTCTGGCCAAAAGGAGGTCCCCCGTTCTGCCCACTATTTCCGTCTTCTCCGGCCGTCACACTCCGCGTTTACCATCAGACGTTCAACCCCTCTTTTTTGTTTTCCCTCGTTTCTTTTTTTCAAAAGTTTTGCTAAAAGCGACTTGCGTGGTTACTCTGAGCAGGTCTGACAGGTTTGGAAATAGGAGTTTGTTTTCCTCCAGGACCCCTCCCCTTCATAATTTTTTCAGGCTAGCAGGACGTCCCATCTGTGTAAGAAGTCTTACTTCTGGCAAAGTGCTGTGGCGCCGCTTTAGGCCTTCTTCCCTTCGGTCATTACAGTCTTTCCTCCCTCCCTCCTTTTTCGGACCCCCCTTGCCCAGCCGACTGCCCGTTCGTGCCCCAGATGTCGCGGGTCTGGGTCCCATCAATCAGCCCTCTCCCCCCTTTTTTTTTTTAGGCCTCCCCGGGCCCCTTTCGACCCCTTTTAGCAGGCTTTTTTTGTACCCCCGAAGTTTTAGTTTTCTACTGGCGTCGTTTTACGCGTTTTCTTCCCCCTTGGCGGGGGTGGGGTTCCCCGTGGTAGAAGATACAAGTTCCTATTTTCCCTGGACGATACCGCACCTACCCCTCGCCTTTTTTCTTCGTGGTTTCTTTCCCCAACCTTTTCCTTTGACCAAACACCTTCCCAGTGGTCGCGTGTGTCAAGGTCGGTCCGTCCCAGGTTTTTCTCTTTTTTTTTTCGACCCTGTTCTTCCCGTCTTCGGTGCAAACCGGATTGGGCCTGGTATTGGACCTGTTTTCCTTTTTTCACTTTTTTCCTTAATCCTTGATGATGGGATTTGCTGATAGGGCCTTCGGTATCAGCCGTTTTTTTTCCCCCAGTTGCTGGGGTTTTTTGCGTGCCTTCCTTGTTTTTTTTCGTTCGTCCTCCAATTCTCACAGCAGTTGTCGAGCACCAAACTGATGGGTTTTTTCTTCTGCCCTTTTTTTTTTTCGCAGTCCCCTTTTTTTTTTTTTATGGTTTCTTCCCTCTGCCAGTTTGCTGGAGCTTCCTTCCCCTTTTGACATTGATTATGTCTTTTTTCTCCCAGAATTGGTTGGGATGTCTTTTTTTTTTTTGTGGTTGTCTTAGAAGGTCCTTTTTCTTGTCCATTATCATTGGCCTGTTTTTGAGACCCTTTGGTCCGTGTATATCCTTCTTTTTTTTCTCTTTGTTGTTTGAGGAGATCATCAGGAATTTTATGACAATCCCCAAACTGAGGTCCCCTTTCCCCCTGGCGCCAACCCCTCCACCAACCTGCACCAATAATGAAGTCACCCCCCTCGTCCCCCCTATGAGGCCCTCCCCCTTCAATCGCACCTGTTTGCACTTTCCCAAGATAACATCACCCCAATGTTCGAGTGTTTGGGACCCCATTCCCCCTGCTTTCCCCCCCCCCCTTTTCAGACCAACCCCCCCTGGTCCCAAAAAAAAAAAAAAAAAAAAAAAACCAGGACGTCAGGAAACCCCCATTAGAGCAAGTCTGGTCCTTTTTTTTTCTACTCCTACAGCCCGTCTGAACTAGGTCTTTCCCCCCGCCAGAAGAAAACGGTTGCTATCCTCCCCCTACAAAATATAACTTCCTGATCCTCAGTCCCGATCCGCCCCCCCAGGTGACCCCAGCATGGGAAAAAGGATGACCGTAAGAACCAACTTACCCTTGTTTTTTCTCCCAATCCAAAGGCAGACCTTTTTTTTTATCACATCACAGCTACATCACCTGCTATTCTCTTATATGACTTCTGTTTTTGGGATTTCTTTCACACACATTATGCCTTCTGTTTGGTCACCCTCCCCTTTGTTTTTGTTGCACCCCCACACCTGCCTGCTTGCCAGTTTGCTTTCTCTTCCGTCAATCTCTTTGATTTGTTCCGGCTGTTCCTTTTTTGTCTCCCCTTGTTTCCAGGAAAAACTTCCCAACGGTCCCCAAGGCGCCTTGCTTTGGCCCTCCCCGCCTTTCTTCGGCCCCTTACTGGCCCCCCTCCCTTCGGGAGAAGGCCCCCGGGTCTCGTGCTTGGCTGATTACAGTGATTTGCCTGCCTTCTGATCTTCACGAATTGCCCCTTTTCGGCGTCGCTCGTTGGGTGGAGTTCACGTCCAATTCCCTTTTTTTCTTTCCGATGACCTGCCTGCCGTCCTTTTTCTTTTCCTTTAGAACCCCCTCTATTGGGCCAATTTTCCCGCAGAGACCGAGGATTTCAAGGCCCTTCTCTCGATGAACTTTCATCCGACTCTTCCACCCGTGCCCTATCCGCACCCTTTTCCCCAGTTCTCCCGAAGTTAAAAAACACCTCCGGGCCAAATTTGTTTTGAATCCTTACGGAACCATCAAGAGGGTGTTTTCTTCTGTTTTCCTTCTTTACGACTATTTAAGCTTAGCTACGTCAATGATGTGTTTCAAGCTAAGGCATTGAAGTGATTTATTCACTCGTCCTTTTAAGTAATTTTTTGTTCCGGGACTTTTCTCCCTATGAAGGTCCACGTCCCCCCCTTTCCCTGAACTGTAAAGTAGGGTTTTTTTGAACCTACACCCCTTCTCGTTTCTGTTTATGACTTCCGTTTGCTACGGTTTTTTCTCTTCGAGGGTTCTTTTAGAGACCGAGGCTGCCAAAAGGCCCTATTCCACAAATGTCTTTTTCCCTTTCTAAGTGGGGTTCTTCCGCGCATCTCCGCGCGAACGTTAGTTTTATTCGTAACAACCCTGAGGCTGTTTCCCTTGTCAATGGACCTTTTTTCAGTTTTGAAAACTACTTTTTTGCAGGCCCTGCCTCTCTGGGCGTCTCTGTGAATTTTCTCTGATGGAAGTCTCATTGAGGACAGTCTCTGCGGTTTGGTAGATATTTCCTTTGCTTGGGGTGCGGCTACGGTTTTGCTGATTTTTCCTTTTTTTTTTCCTCTCTTTTTCTCAACTTAACTTTGTTTCTTTGTAGAGGAATTTCCACCCCTCCCCCCCGTTTGCTACACATTCTTTCCCATTCTGAGTTATTCGGCAACGCCCCTCTTTCTTTTTTTCCTTCATGCAGTTTTTTTCTTCCTTTTTTTCCCCGGGCACTGAACCATCGCGTGCCCCCCTTTAGGCCCCCCCTAGTTTTTTATCCAAAGGAGTAGCCGCCCACCCAGTTCAAGTTTTCGACGTTTTTAGGTGTTTCCTAGAAGGAACCCATTTTTTTTTTAGCGTTCTAGGTAGGCCCTTCTATTGAGACCCGGACACGCCTTGGCCCCCTGAGTTCTTTATAGTTTTTGTCCCCCCAAACCTCGCCCCCAGCCTACCGCTTTCCAACCGGCATTAGCCTTCCCCCCTCCGATCCTTTTTTAGTCAACTGCCTTCCCCGTTCTTTTCAGGCTTGCCACAGGTTGTTTTGTCGTTTGAACTTCTATTCGGCCGATTGACCCCACCCCCTCGTATAAGTTCCGATGTTAAGGTGCTGAATTGCCGTCACGCTGGTACCCCAATTCCTTTTCCTCTTTCGCCGTAAATATAGGGCTCACCTCGTTTTCACCCTTTTCTTTCCTCCATCAGATGGTTCGCCCCCAAAAGTTCACCTTTGCCTTGCTTTTCCCCCTTTTCGTCCTAGAATGGGGCCACCTTGTTCTTTTTTTCTTTCTAAGTTGTTTATTTTTCCTCTGCTTGTCTATCACGTCTCTTTTCTGCCCTTCTTGTCCAAAGTTCCGCGTCTCCTTCTTCCGGTGCTGGGGCCCCAGACCTTTCCTTGTCCCCCTTTCCGCCGTTTCCTGGCCCCCCCGGACTGTTTTTCATGCTTTCTCCAAGCCTCCGATAGATTGTGCGTGTCCCCTCCCTTTCCGTGATGTTGTCGTTTCACCCCGGGAGCGCGGGTCCCCATCCATCTACCGTTCTGTTTGCTAGCTTCGGGGCCTTTTCGACGGTTGGCCCTTTCCTGGGTTCTACCCTTTTTTCACGTTTTGGATTTCCGGCCGTTGTCCACCCCCGTAATTTGAAAATGGGCTGCCGTTCCTCATTCTTTCCCCTCCGATATTCCGACGCGAAGTCCCCTCCCTCGTTGCCCTGCGGGCGTGGCCGTTTTTTTACAACCACGGTTTTCGAGGTTTTGGCACCCGGTTTAAACCACGGGTTTTTCTGGGTCCCCCGTTTGCTTGAACCCAGTCTTTGCTCGTCCTCCCCCGGTGTAGGCGCTTTTGGCTACCCCCAAGTGCTGGTCCTTGGTCGGTCCGGAGCTGGTGCTTTTTCATCTTTCTTGATGTTGGTCCGTGCTTCTTTTCCCGGTCGGATTGCATGGCCTGTTCCGACGTTCTTTCTTCCGGCTTATCGGTGCGTTCTTGCTGGTTCCCCCTGGGATTTTTTTCCTTTTTTTCCGATTGCGCTCCCCTCCCCTTTCCTCCTTACTTTTTTATGAATTGTTCGGTGTTTGGTCTTGTTCGTTTTTTTTTTTTTTTGATTTTGGTATAACCGACTGCCCCCCCAGTTTTTTGGTGGTTTCCCCGCTGTCTTTTTCCATTTTGCTCTTCGGTATGGTTCCCCCCCATTTCATCGGTCGTGATGCCCAATGGGCAAGCGGCTTTGGTTTGAGGTGGTTGGAGGTTCTTCGCCCGGCCGTTTTTGTTTATTCCTTTTATGTTATCTTTTTTGCGACCACATTTCCTTTCTTGGATTCTTTTTTCACTCCTTCCTTATGTTCTTTGTTTTTGTCTTCTTATTTTTAATCCCCCAGTCCCAATTTTTTTTGTCGCACAATTTCACCCCCCCCTGCTTTGCTAAAAACCCCCGTCTTCCGTCCCCCCATCCCCTTCCCACCACAGACCGAGTTTTCCCCCTGTTGTTTCTCCAATTTTCTGCCCCTCCCGCATTTTTCACTTTCCCCCCTTTCCAACCCTTTTTTGTGTTTCTGTCTTGGTCATCAAAAACCATCCGGACAATTCCCCCACCACGACCTATTTTCCCCCCCCCAAACCATTCGAGCATGGTTCTTTTGTTCTCTCACTCTACAGAACTCTTATGGGGATTTTTTTTTTTTTCACAGGCAGTCTCCCCCCCTGGCCTTGATTTACCCCCCCCCGTTTACTCCCAACAAGTTTGACCGGCTGCTTCCTCCGCCCCGCCACGTAACATGACCCTTTACAGCTGTTTTTTCCCTCGAATGCACCCTCTAAGTTTGATACACCCTGCAAATCCCATCCCTGTTAGGAGCCTCACCGATTCTCAGTTTCTGGCTTGACCTATGCTTCTGACTTTGTTTCTTTTTTTACCGCTGCCTGGACCCACCCTCAGTACCGGGTGTTTCCATATACCTTTCCCCTTTTTTTGTTGCAACCAGCACCTTTTCCCCCGCCTTTTTTGCGCGTTTTTCATATTTTTTTCTCCTCTTCGTTGCCAGGCGGTCCTTCTACCCAACCTAAACAAATCTTTTTTTCAAACCGCCCCTCTTTTGGAAGTCTCCTGGTAATATTCCCCCCAAGCCCCCTGCATCTGGTACCCCCCAGTGCCCCGCAAGTCTAGACCGTCCCCCCCGTGTTGGGCGGGTTGTCTTTGTTCCCCTGGATTACCGGGGTTTACCCCCCCTCCTCCTCAAAGCCTCTTCCTCGTGTAGGGGCCCGGGTTTTTCCCACCCGACCCCCTCTAGGATTGTTTCCCCTTATTACTCTACTTCTTCCTCCGTTGTCTCCACGCCCGCTTTGCCCCCCCGCCGTTTTCCTCCGCGTCGCGCAGGTTTTGCAAGGTCATGTATTAGAGGTATTGGAATGTATAGCCCGCCTCTGCAGGTGACACCCCTCCCTTGCAGACGAAACCTGGGCCCAGGTTCCCTTCTTTCTCCAACACCCCCTCTGAAAGGTTGATCAGTGTGACCCAGATATTCTTCGACTGGTTAGGAAGCTTTCTGCGATCATATATTTTTTACTTTTGAGTTCAGGACAGGTTTTCCCTTAGGTCATTCTGATGCCGTCCTTTTTGCAAAGCTGTCTCCTGTTAACTTCTACGTTGTTCTTGGCCTTCTGCCCTCTCTTCCCCTCTGGGCACCCGTTGCCCCATGGCATTGAAGTTTCCCCCGTAGGGGTCTTCCCGACTGTCCCAGAGATGCGGATTTTGTCCGGACCTGGGGGTGATGGTCTTTTTGCTCTATTTGTTTTTAGCGGCCTCTTGAACCATAGGAAAAGTCCGTTTGGTCCTCCCCCCCCCCCCCTCCTTCTTTTCCTTTTAACGAGGAGTAATGTTTTTTTATTAGAGTCCCTTCTTCCTCCTGGCTTGTAATTTGGGCGTAAGAGACCGCCCTTTTCTCAAACTCGTGGGAAGAGAGTCCTCTTTCTTTGTTTTGGGCGGTGGCAGATTATGAAGGACGATGCTGTTTTCTCTGGCGTTTTTTGTCGTTTTTTTGTTCATTGGCTCCAATTTTCGGCCGAATGGGGTTTTGTTTGG
>Ga0179593_1552793_pt1 | contig 17390 bp, 20 predicted proteins | sample CZODoug2_1_08_16_FD_185931 | JGI IMG/M metagenome (GOLD analysis project Ga0179593, IMG submission 185931) | Vadose zone soil fungal communities from Angelo Coast Range Reserve, California, USA - CZODoug2_1_08_16fungal (PacBio error correction) | ecosystem: Environmental > Terrestrial > Soil >... | reverse complement strand
CCCCCTCTGGAAAAGGTTCTGGGTTTTCTTCCTTTCAACCCGCACGATTCTTTCCCCGACCCTCTGATCAAGAGCTCCCGTCTCGGGGGGTCTCTTCCCCACACGAAGTTCGTATGGCTTTTTCTTCCCAGCAAGATCCCCCTCCCCAGATATTGAGCACTCCTTTTTCTCTAGCGTTTTGTGTATGTTTTTTTTCCTTCATTCGATTCCTCATCCAGCCGTCCCTCCTTTTTGTTCTTCGCTCTCTTCTTCTGGGCTTTCCGACAGATTAAATCTACCTCCCTCCCTCCCTCTTCCCCCTATCAGGCTCCGGAGCGCTTTCAGCCTTTTCACCGCGCCCGCCTCCCCCCCCGGTTGCCCCCTTCCCGCCCCACGAGATCCCTGTTTAACCAAACCGACGAGGGCCTTTCTCTTCTCACCTCAGGACTCCTCATCTTTCCTCGGTTCTCTTCTTCTCCCGTTACATTTGCTTCTTTTCGGCGTCCTGAAGTGTTCTACTCTTTCTCCTTTATCCGGAATTTGTCCGCGCGAGTATGTTTTCCTCCTGCATCCTCTCTAGCCCTGTATTAACAGAGTCTCTTTTTCTCCTCCTCTATGTGCTACCTTCTTTTCCGCGCAATCCTTGGACTTTCCTTTGATATTTAGTGGGGGTAAGTTTCTTTCTTTTTGCAACATCCTGGCTTTCTTTAGCTTACCTCTTCTCTTCATTTCCATTCCATCGCTTGACGGAAACTCCTTTTTCCCAAACCGTGGGATCCACCTACCATCACCTCTCCTCCGCCCAGTGGTGATCCCACCCCTTTAGTCTCTGTGACCTATCGTAGCGTGGTGTCTTCCAGCGTCCCCCGCTTTTCCCCTGGTCCACAACAGACATTTTCTTGACCCTCTTGAGAATTTGTTCTGGGAGATAGTGACGCTTTTCTTTCTTGGGAGCTATTCGTCCTGTGGTGCTTTTCAATAGCAACTTTTTTCCCTTCCTTCTGGATTTCCCTCCTCCGTCACTTACATCGTTTTTTCTTCCTGTCACGATCGGGTTATAACCTCTCCCCTCCCTAAGCGCTTCCTTCCCCTTGCGCCCATTCGGAGCAGGAAGTTCTTTCCGATTTCAATATTCGGCCCATACACCTTCCTTCTCCTGCTTTGTTTCTTTTGCCCCCACTCCTTCCTGGTCAGTAGATCCCGTCGCGGATTATCCACCCTTTTTCCAAAGGACTGTCTCGTTCGTCCCCTCCGATCTGAATCCAGATTCTGGTATATTCCAGGGCTTTTCCTTTTGCAAACTACTCTTTCTTCTCGACATTATGCTTGCTTCCATCACCCTGCCATTTTTTTGCGCTGCCAAATCACGAATCCTTTTAGAGGATGCACTTTTTCGTTGGCATAAGCCTTTTTTGATTCCGAATTGACGCCGTTTTTTTTTACTCCAAAGCTTTTGCCAAAGCCCTTCATCCTCTTTGGACTTGCGGTTGGTCCGATCCTTGACTTCCCATTACCCCCCTTTCATTTGATAATAGAGCGACCGTTGTTTCCTTTTCATGACCAGAGGTTGTTGCTGCCCTCCCTCTCTTTGAGCCGAAACGGTTTCATTTTATTTCTTCCCGGTCGCCGTCTTTTCTTTTCCCTCCTTTCTCCTGGTTCACCATTGTGAATTGCAGCGCTTCGGTTTCTTACAATCCCCCCCCCCCCCTCTAACCGATCGTGACAATTTCCTCATCCTCTTTTTTCGATGTCGTGCCTTCTTCTCCCTTCTGGCCTTCTCTTCGATTTCAGGCTGGTTTCCCCCCTGCGGGCTTTTAACCCCCCCCCTACCTGTCAACGACGGTCCCGGATTCTTTTTTCTCATCATCGTTTTCCCTTCTAAACCCAACAAGGGTCCTTCTCCCCATCTTCCATTTGTTGGCCCGTGGGACACCCCTCTTCACGCTGCGGCTTCTTGATGGCGACGGGCTATTCTGTTCTTCTTCATGGTTTTTTCTTAATGGTCCACATTTTTTTTCCTTTTTTGGAGCCGGTTTCTTCTTTTTCTTTCCGTCAGCGATTGTCCCGGAACTCTCGGTTCCCCTGTCGCTTCCGCTCCAACTCTTGGCAAACTGCCTCCCTTTTTAAATTCACAAGGGCTGCCCCCTTCTTGATTGCTAGACTCCTCCTTTCCACCTCCCTGGATCGTAGCTGCTCTGTTAATACATTTTTCTTCTGAAAAAGGCTTCTTCCTCCTCGCGGAACAAGTCCGCCTGAACGTCAAAACCCCTCCTCCCCCCTTTAGCTGGTCCTAAGGCTTCTACAACGCATCATTTAATACCTCCCATCTGGATGATTCCTGAGGTCCTTCTTTTAAAACCTCACTTTGGTTAGCACATTTTGTTTCCCCCTTTTTGGCCCACAGTTTTCTTCCTCTTTTCGGGCGCGGTGAGATCAGGTTTCCTTTTTCTCCGGCGAGCATGATAGTGGAATCGCTCCCTGACCCTTTTCAGTGTCGCTAGTGAGATGGAATTTCCCCTCCCCTGAGATCTGCCGAACAGCCATCACATAAGAAGCAGTTTTCTCTCGAATATCTCAAGGACGGCAATCCCCTTCTCTTTTTTCTCTATATGGCGCCATCTTTTTGCTTTTCTCAAGATAGGTTTCCTCCCAGTGTTGTCCTCGGCCCCCTAACCCTTTTTCCCCCCGTTGGGGGAGTTCTTTTCCTCCACCCACCCGATACTTCCTTTCTTCCTTAATTCGGCTGGGACTTTCTTTGTCGACACAATGCGGGCCGCTTTCCCAACTTTCCTATCCCGTTCTGGCCCCTTATCTCTCCTTTTCATCATCACTCCTTTCCCGAGATCTATCCCCTATTTCTTCGTGGCCAAAGACTGCGTTTTCTCTAACTAATCAAAACGGACCGATTGTCAGACCCCCCCTAGACCGAAATAAGTCTCCCCTTCGTCTGGTGTGAGGCTCACGCCTCCCTCTCCCATGCGTATGGACTTTCGTCCCCCTCCCGGACTCTGCACTTCACTTACTACGATTGTTGCATCCCCCCCGACCTTTCTCTATGATTCATCATACCTTCCCTTTTCTTCTTTCGTCAGATATCGTTGGCCCGGGGGCTTCCCCCCATCGACACTCCTTTCCGTCCTCCATATCAGGTCTCGCAGGAGCGTTTTCTCTCTGCCCCCTTTCTGAGAACCCCCCGCCGGGTGGCCGGCAAATGAGAGCCCCCCTCTGCTTAACCAAAGGCTGGATCTTCTTCTTCTCTCAGTTTTTCCTTTTCCGGTTACTCCTTTTTTGGGAAAGGCCTTCCCCTCCCCCACTTGGATTTTAGGTTAGCGTCCTTTTCTTTTCCCAGGAAGTCGGGACCTGTCTCTTTCTTCCCTGTGATGAAGAAGCCCCTTGCCTTTCCAGACGTTCGAGGCCTCTGTCCCTTTGATCCCCACATACTTCAGAGGCTTTTGCTTTTCTCTTTAGATTTTTTTTTGAAGGTTGTCCTCTGCGGTGTGTGTCCTTTACCAAGCGAGACTCGGTCCCTCCCTTGGGCACTGTCCATCGCTGACGTCCCCTCCGTCACCGAAACGGATCCAAACCCTCCCCCTCGTAGAAACATCCCCGTCTTATCGAGTGGAACGTTTAGCCTTTCCCAGTTTCTACATCTGATACTGGGCGCTCCTTCCAGAGTTTATGCGGGTGGTTGTCCCGACCCTCTTCTCACCTGAGTCACACCTTCTCTCCGTTTTTTAGCTACCCCCTTTGATGAGCCGGTATGATCGTGACCGCCCTTTCTATCCCAGTTCAGTTTTTCTTTTCTAGTCAACTGGCTTTTCCCCTACGCCGATGGCATTCCAGGACTCCCCTTCCGCAGATCGCTGACTCTTCCCCTTTCCCCGATGGGTTAGAAACATCAAAGAATACGAAGAGTCCCTCCCCAAGATGGAAACATGGGGGCGAACTCTCGCCACCCAACTCCTTCCTCCACATTCTTCCTCTCCCAACCTGCTTCCCCCACCTTCACTGCTCCATACATGTAATTCTTCCCCTGCCCTTAGTCCATATTCCCTTCCTTTTGACCGATGCAGGATCGGTTTTTCTGAAAGACGTTCTCCATTACAACCGTTCGGATCAGTTTCCGGGTCCTCAACCTCTGGTCGTCTGAGTGACATTACCCCTTTTTTTTGGTCGCTCTCTCCTCCCGTCCGCTTTCCTTCAAGATTAGGTCTCGAATCCAGCTTGGCCACCACCGCCCACCGCGATATTCAAAGGTTTTTTCTAAAGCTCTCGTCCCTTCTCCCCCCCCCTTCGGAATCCCCTCCCCTTTTTTGCTGATGGCTGCCTTCTCTATCTTTTCCTCATCTCTTTTGAGAGAGGATTGCATTCGGGAGTTCCCTCCGTTTGTTCGCTTTCCTGCCGAAGGAGATGTTTCTCCTTCTTTGCAAAAGAACACGTTTTCCTTTTGCGGTTGGTCAGAGAAGTGGCTTCCTTTCGACCTAATCAGGTATTGTAACTTCCTCTTCTTCTTTTTTTCCGTTCAATCCTCCTGACCCGATATCCTTCCTGGGGGGGGGGTATCCTCCCTGGTTTCAAAACCATACTTCTTTTCATTTTCCCATCTATTTTCCCTGGTCGCCGCTCTTTCAGAACCTTTCGCTGAATGGCGCAACAATGATGACTTTTCTCCCTCAAAAAAGGTGTTGACCCCCCTCTTTTGCCAATTTTCAGCAAATTTCTTTTCCTTCCTATTCTGGCTTTCCCCCCCGCGCGTGAGCTTAGATTCCTCCCCTTTTTTCAGAGTGACACAAGCCCTTCCTCGCGTAAATCTAACTGTCAACTCTCCCGATCATCCGACAATGCTCCATCTCTCTCCAAACCACCCCCCCCTTTTCAGGTGGGCCTCTTTATCCAAGGTCTGGGGAAGCTTTCTTCTCAACCCCCGCCTCCCTTCCTGCGGCAAACCGCTTGTTTCATATCCCCCCTTGGAGCCCGGATCGATAAGTTTTGTCACATTGGTTCCCCTTTTCTCGGTTCAGGTGACCCCTTTTTCCTTTGCCCCTTTTTATTTATCGGTCTTTTACAGATAGTTATACGTTCTTCCACACCTAAGGCCGGCTTCCCTCTAACTTACCCACAGCGAACTATCAAACTTCCCCTTGATTGCTCAAGATTTCCATCCAGAAGGATCCTCGATCGGCCGGGATGCAAATTCCCTTGCTCTCTTCCTCCAGACGCGAGAGGAACCCCCCCTTCTTTTCCCACCCCGTCGGACTCCCTTTCAAAGTTCTCCACCTGGTTCGACGGCTTCACCGCTAGGTACCCTTCCCCTTGGATCTCCTTTCGGTGTGCTCCCCTCTTCAATAGGGAGTGGGTATTCTTCTTCTCGCATTTGCGGTTTGTTTTGGGTTGTTTTCTCCTCTTTCCCCCGCTTTTTTCTATGTGTAGGGCCTTTTTTCTCCTCTCGCTGCCGCGCTTCCCTCTTTTCTTCATAGTAAGCCGGACTTTTGAAGTGTCGATAGTCTGTCCCCGGACCCCGTCGGCTGCTTCCCCCCTCAATAAGAAGCAGTTCTTTCTTCCTTAATCGAATCTCTTTCTTTCCGGCAAATAACTTCTTGGCAACTGGAGACATCGGACTCCCCAGGTATCTTTGGGAAAGTCTGTGATCTTGCTTTTCTGGTGTCGCAAGGCCACTTTTTTTTTTAGGAGGGGGGTCTCTCCCCCCCCCCACCAGACCTCCTGTCTTAATTGCGCGGGAAGCTTTCAATTCGGCGTTTGTCTTCTTCGTCAACGCCTTCCCTATCTTCCCTTTTTTCAGTACCTTTCCCCTTTTTCCCTCTTTCCTCTCCTCCGTTTTTTCCTTTTTCCCTTGCTACATCACACGCTGCCCTCCTAAAGTTGGCCAGACGGTCCTCCCTCCCTTCACAACTTCTTTCGTACAACCTCCCGAATGAAGCGCTAGCTTCTTTTGTTGGAGGCTCACGACCCCTCTCCCGAAACGTTCCCCCCCCCCTTCGAATCACACTCTTCGATATTGAGCACTCGATGTCTGCCTGCCGTCCTTCAGTGTATGTGCCGGACCTGGATCCCAGCTTTTTCCTTTCTTTTGGTTCGGAGAGAGTTTTCTGGCTCCTACAGAGTCCATCTCTCTGCAGTTCCGGTCCACTCTTCTACCGGAGCGCGTCTTTCTGAGCGCACTTTCCAAAAATAGACGAACCTTTTTGGCCACCCCCCCCCCCCCGCAATGCGATCCCCCACCACCCCGACTTATTGAGGTTTTCAGGGAATTATCCAGGTCCCGATTAGGTTACTTCTTTTTTGTTCTCCTTTGAACCCAGTGCTACCTTTTCCTCAGTGGTGGAAGTGCACCAGCTTTCTTTTTCGAGCGTGGTCTGCTTCTCTCAAGCCTTTTCATTGCAGAAGCTCCATTAACAGAGTCGTCCTGACCTGCTGGATTTGACTCCTTCAATCCCCCCTTTTTCCCAACTTGCCAGCCTTCTCTCTTTCGCTGTGGGTAATTTTCTCCTCCTTCTTCCTGGACTGCTCCTTAGCTTTACAAGCGATATCCTAACCGATCCCCAAGTTGACTCCTTCCTTCCGATCTCTCACGACCGGCTCACAAATGCTGGCCCTTGTGCCCCATCAACGATTATCGATACTATTTTGCCGCTTCGCCGACTGACCCGTCCCCGCCGAGTTATGCGGGTGTTTTTCCCAGCGTACACTTCTCTTTTCCCCCCGCCAACAGGGACCCATGTTTGTTAAACGATGATGAGCCTTTTGGTGGTCTGTTCCCGTCGTTGCCAGTTAGATTGATTTTCTCCATTTCTTCTGGTTCCAATAGTCACCTGTTCTCTCTAAGGCTCCGCCGATGGCATTCCTTCCCCCTTTTTTTTTGTCGGATCGCTTCTCTTTCTGAAATTGTTCCACGATTGCGGGTCCTTTCCGCCCCTCTTCAATTCACCCTTGTGCGCCATTCGGAGAAGGAACTCCTCTTTCAAGACGGAGATTCTCCCCATTACACCGTCTTCTCCGTATGTTTCTGGATCCCCCCTGGTACGGAGGATTGACTTCCCTTGGGTGTTCTGAGCTATCAAAAGTCCTTTCCTTTTCCCTAGAGTCGCATCCGCTTATGGGCAAAACCTTCCCTCCGACTATTCAAACGGTTCCTTTGATTCCACATCTTCTTTTTCTAAAAATGGAAATGTTTCTCTTCTCTTCCCACTCCCGAATTCCCTCTTCCTCCTCATCGTTTCTTTCTTCCTTTTTTCCGCCTTCAGAAAACCCTTTCACCCCTTTTCCCCCGAATTGACGGGAGAAGATTGCTCAAAATCTTTTGCAAACCTAATTTTAATATCGAGGGTGGCTTTCTATTTGCTTTCTTTTTTGAGCGCCCTTCAGGTCCCCCTTTAATCAAGCGGCCTTGCTAACCTCTTCTTTGTTAAGTCCAATCAGACTGTTTCTCCCCCATACTTCGCATTCTCTTTAATTTTGTCTATTGATTCATTTTCTTTCTACCCCAGCTCTTTGCACCTCTTTTCGGAGTCACCATTGTGAATTCTCTCTTTCAATCACAAACAGTTTTCTAACCCTAGCGTGAACACTTCCTAGTTTCACACGATTGTTCCTCCTTAATGCAGCGGCGGAGCTTCCCTCCCTGTATCCAGGTGACTTCCCAGCACCATGGCACTGGTTTCACCTTTTTCCCTTTCTAACCCGATCATCCGACCAACCTGCTCATTCTCTCCCTCCCCCAACAATTGTTCCTACCCATTTTCCGATCCACTTTGGACGTTGGAAAACCCCCCTCCTCACGTGCGGCCCACCTCCCTTGTGAAGCTATTCAGTGTTGTCTTTAGATCCTCGTGGTTTTTACTGCACATTGTCCCCTCTTTTTTGGGAAGACCCTTCTTTTCTCCTCCCCGATGTTAACAATTTTTAACTGGAGCGGTTACCTTCTGGGAAAGCTCCCCCAATTTCTGTAAACGCTTACCTTACCCACAGTCTCCCTCAATGTTTGCAAGGACCCCTCCCTCTCTTCCCTGTTCAGCGCAACTCCCCTTTATCCCTTCTCCCTCTTCTCCCCTTGGCTTCGCTGCCCCCCCCTGACAAGGCTTCTGCAGCACTCTTTTCCTCGTCCTGGGGAACGTCCCCTTTTCCCCGATCACCGTGGCTTTTTTCTCGTGCGGCTCACTCCTTTCGTGTTTGATTTATAGGTGCTCCAGATCCACCTCATCTTTTTTGTTTGCGAGCATTTGCGTTATGGGTGTCCCCCCCCCCTTTCATTTCCTCCGGTCGACGGCGGCGGCTGAAGCTTTTTTTTTGAAGCGGAAACTTTTCCAGGAAGTGTCGCTCTTGTTTGGAATCTGTGGAATTTTTTGATCTTTTCCCACAGACAAGACTCCTCCCAGGCATTCCTTTCTTTTTCAGGCGGCGTGTTGTTTGTTTTTTGTTCTTTAAACGGAACGGAAGGAGTTCTCCCTCAAGACATCGTAGCTTGGTGAGTGCTCTCTTCTCTCTTCTGCCTGGATTCCGTTGGTCGAAAGCCCTGTCGGTTCTCCTTCTCGTGCGCCTCCCCTCCTTATTCTATTCTTTGAAGATATTGTCGTTCTTTCTTTTGCTGAATTTTCCCGAGTCCACGCCGGTCCTTCCCCCCAGTTTCCCTCCTTTTGATAGTCTCCTTCCTAATCCGTTGTGTTGTGTCTTCTCCAAAAAAAAAAAAAAAAATGCTGTTGCCCAAGACCCCCCCTGGTGGCCCTCTCCTCATCCCGCAAAATTGTCGCCCAAGTTTTTCTTTATTTAAGACGCTAGATTTAAATAGTTTTCTCTTTTCTGGTGGGTGGAGTCTCCTCCCCTCCTCAAACACTTCCTTCCCCCTCCCCACTGCTCTTGCAAGATCACGAATTTCTTTCTCCACCCTTAACTCCTTATATAGCCATTGTCAATTTCAGTGTTCCTTTTTTACTTCTTTCATATTCGCTTCCTAATCCTCTTCCAGTGATTTCTGTTCGTCTGCCCAGGGGCTCCCCCCCCCCCCCTTTTCACTATCGACACTTCTCTCTTCCCCCCTTCCTTTTTTCGGCGTCAGCTCTCTTCTTTCGCCCGAACACATATCCTCCGGGCCACCCAGGCCCACCCGCAATGCTTTCCCCAATTCGAACACAATTTCCTCTGAGCACCCTCAGGGAATCATCCCCTCCTCGCGTTATTAACTGATGCGTTTGTCTCTCGCAACCCAGGGCGAGAGTCCGCGTTTTTTGACGTTCCCCCTTTTTGACGGGTTCCGCGCGATTTTGAAGCCTTGGACAGGGCCTTTTTTCTCCCGTATCACTTTTTTTCGAGGATCCTGCTGGCCTCTATGACACAGCTTCTCTTTTCTTGCAAACATTGTCAGTTTGCTTCTTTCGCTGTTTCGTTATTCATTTTTTTTTTTCAATTTGTGTGAGGTTTACCAGCGAGATCTTTTTCCCGTCCCTTCTTACCCCCTGCGATTCTCTATAGTCACCTCCCCTGCCTCTGGGATAAAAGCTTCCGAAACGCTTATCGACGCCTTTTTTCTGCCATTTTCCTCCCCCTTCTGTCGGTGTCCGCAATCTTCCTGAAGAGTTCTTTTCTCTTGGTGTTCCATCTTCACAGCCACCTTCTTTTTTTCAAGGTTCCCCTTCTGGTTTAGCTAACCCCCCCTTCCCTTCGAAAGGGGTCGGAGTTGTCAGGAGTTGACGCTTACCCAGTGACCTTTCCTTTGTCAATTCCCTGGCTTAGCCTGAAATCGCTTCTCCAGAATAATCTTGTGGCCGGATCGCTGACTTTGAAATTTTCACGACGGGTTCTCCTAAGTCCCCCTCCTTCTCTCCAATTCACCCTTTCCTCAATTTTTCGAGAGAAGGTTCCCTCTTTTCCTTTTTTCTAAGACGGCGTCTCTCCCAATATAGCCCATTCCACCGTTCGGAGTTTCACTCTTTTGTCCCCAATCTTTTTTAGTCTGATCACCTCCCCACGGTTTCCTGTCAAAAGTCCGCGGTCTCTGTTCGCGAGATGTATCCAGCTGCCGGTCCTTCCCCCCTTCCAACTCCTTCTTTTTCTCCCTTTTCGTATGATTCCCCTATGTTAGTCATTCCTTCCCCCCTGTTCATGATAGTAGATGATTCCCCCCCCCTCTGCAATCTCTCTCTTCCCCCGCTTTTTTTGTTGAGATCTTTCTCTTCCGCCCCCTTTGAAATTCCAGTTTTGATTCGAATGACTGATCTCTTTTCTTTCCCAAATCTTTGGCAAAAAGAAAATTCACGTTGTGGTTCCCGAGAAGCTGATATCCCCTATCAGTCCTTTTCAATAAAGCGGAATTGCCTTCTTCTGCCCCTCTAGAAGACACCTTTTTCTGCTTAAAGCCCCCGCTAGCTTCTAGAAAGGGGGAAGGGAGAGAGGGAAGGCTCTTTGCCCCATCCTCCTCCCCCTCCTCCCTTCGCCTCCCTTTCCTTACGTGTCCACCTTTCCTTACCTCCTACCCACTAACTCCTCTTCCTCCCCTTCGACTCTGCCCGCCCTTTTTCATACGCTCCATCCTTTTCCCCTCTCCATCCCTCTCCCCCCACACCCCCGCCCTCTCCTCAGTTTCCTTCCCTGCTTCCCATCCCCTCTCCCCTTCTCCTAACATCTCCATAGGAGCCCCCTCCCCCTCTCCCCCTTCCACTCTCGGTACACCCCGAGATAGCCCTATCCCCCCCTCACCATCCCAGCCCCCTCCCACTCTCCCTCCTTACCTCCCCCCTCCTACTTCCCCCTGCCATCCCCCTCCCTCCTCTCTCTCCCTGCTCCCCCCGCTCCCCCTCCATACCCATCCCCCTCCTCTCTTGCTTTTATTCCTTCTCTCCTTACTGAACTTTCTACAATTGTTCACACCTCTCTTGACCTTTCCCCTTCCCCCCCCCCACTGTCTCTCCCCGCTCGTCCCCCTCCCCCGCTCCCCTATCCTCAATCTCACTTTCCCCTCTACGATCCTCTTCAAAGCCCCTGTTCATCTCTTCCACCCCCTCCTCACTCTTCTACCGCCATTCCCTTCTCATCTCACTCCCTCGCCCCTAGCTCCCTGCTTCCTCACACCAGCCGCACCTCTGCCTTCATTTCTCCCTCCTCCCCCTGTCATGCCTTCACCCAGCCTTTATTATTCCCCGTCCACCACCGACTTCCGCCGCCACCCTTTCTTGTTCGTCTCCTCTCTCCTAGCCTCTTTTTGTCAACAAACCCCCTTCTTTCCTCTTAACTAACCGTCTGACCTTCTTTGCCATTCCCTTGTTATACCCCCCGCCGTTTTCCCTCTTCTTATTTTCCCTCCTCCTCTTTCTCCCCTCCCCCACCCCCTAACCCTAATACCATTTTCTCTCTCTACTAATTCATTTTTGCCTCCTTTTCAGACCACTGTCCCCCTCTCTCTAGTCCCCTTCCCCTTTCCCTCATCCTCCCCCATCCATCCCCTTTCCAATCCGCTCCTCACACACCGTTCCCTCCCTCATCACCTCTTCGCGCTTTTTTCCTTCGCCCCCTTCCGATACTATCTCCCACCAACCCCCCTAACACCCCTTACCTTGCTATATTCTCCCTCACTACTGCACCCCCCGCACGATCCAACACTCCCCCCTCTCCCTCTCATCCTATCTCCCCCCTTGCTCTTCTCCTTCCCATTCTCCCATGCATCTCCTCCCCCTTTCTCTCCCGTTACCTTCCCCCCCACACCCTCCTTCTTCCACGTTTCCCTCCCCCTAACTGCTTCCCTGATTTCCACGCCCGCCTTCTTCCCTCCCTCTTTTCTCGGTATCCCTCGCCCGTGATTCCGCTTACTCTACCCCTCCCCCCCTTCCTCTTCCCCCCTTCCCCTCCCTCTTCTCTTATCCCCCTCTCTCCTCTTTCACCACTCCCCCCCGTTTTCCCCCGTTTCCTGTCCCCACCCACCTCTCCATCCTCTTAAGCCGCTCCCTCTCCCTTCTCAACTCAATCTCTTCATTAGACGTCTTTCATCCTCTCTCCTCTCTCTTTCCTTTTTTTTACCACCTCTTCTCCGCCTCCTCCCTTCTTTCCAATCACAAAAGGTTTGATTTTTACAATTTCAGGCAAGATCTCCCTGCCCACGAGGTCTTCTCCTTCCGAGCCGCTTCTTCTTTCGGCGTCTCCCGTTTTCTCTCACCAGCCAAATGTCCTTCTAGCGTCACCCTTCCCCCGACAGGTACTCTCATATTTCCTCCCCCCCACATTTTCCCTTTCGGTGAAAGCCGATTAAAAGTCCCCACACACGTACCCCTCCCTTCTCCCAAAGATCCTCCTTCGCTTTCCTTGTGGGTACTCCCCATGGAGGATCTGGTGATGGTGACCTCCCAGAGGGGGGGGAGATTGGTGGGTGGGTGGTTGGGGGGGTCTCAGTTGACCTCCTTGTCCTCAGCGATGTCCCCTGGTCAACTGGTCGTGTCTGCTTTCAGCTCCAACCCCTTTCTCCCAACCTGACTTCCCCACATCGCCCACCCCTTGGATGAAAATGCTGAAGATTGTCCTCCCAGCAGTCTCTTCCTACGGGCTTTGCTCTTTATCCCCAATCCCTCCCAGCCCAGAATAGCCCTCGACTTCCTGGTGCCTCCCCCCCAGTTAAGTAACTCCCCCCCTCATTTGTCCTCTTCTGTAGCCCAACTCTTTCCGGTAATAAAAGATCTGTGATGATTCCTGATTCTTCTCAAGAGACACCCCATCTTTGTTTTGTCCCTCCTTTGCGGGTGGACTGCCCCCCCTAGGTGGAGTAGATGTTAAGGCGCGGGGAGATCCCTTCTTTGAACCGCGCTCTAGGTGGAATCCTCCTTCCTGGAATTTTTCCCCCCCTTATGATGCCCTCCCTCGTAGAATTCCCCTTCCAACGTAGATCTGACTAATACACATAAATCACTCTCCTTTATGCCTCCTACGTTCGTCCTTTCCCCTTCAAGGACCTTTTCCCCCCCTTTGAAGACATAGGACCTTTGACTTTTTCTTCAATATCTGGGTTTGCTCTTGGCCGGCTTTAGAACTTCTCCTTTTTTGTGGGTAGGCGTTTTGGAGACAGAACCACGATAATTTATTTATCCTTTGACTGCTTTTTACTCGAACTCCGTTTCCTTTTGAGATTCCCAGAGTCCAAGAAGTACTCGTCCCCCCGTTTACTTTTTTCTCTAGTTCCCCTTCCTGTGTTTTTTTTTGTCTTTTTCGATACTATCAAAAGATGTTTCCATCCCCCTTGTAACGGCTTGACTCGTCCCTCCCGCCCAAGACACGTTCAAAAGATATTACAAGCCCATTACTACCCTCTTTTAAAGTATAGGCTGGAGGACTAAGACCCCCCCAAACGCCTATCCCCCACAATTGCTCCTTCGATCCAAAGAAGTTCACTAACCGTAACGCCCCCTCTTTCTTCCAGATCCCCTCCCCTATGGCCTGACACTTCTTACCTCATCCAGTACTCCATTCTTATGTGATTTATGTTGCGAAAGGGGATTCTACTTTCCCTCAAGAGTAGTCCCCCTCCCCCCTGAGAACCTCCTCCCCCGAGGAGGCGTGGAAGAAGACGCAGGGAGGCCACACAAAACCCCACCCCCCCCCCCCCCTCCGGAAGACCCCTATCTCCAAGAGGCCCAAAAAGGCCCCTCCCCACCTGCCCAACACCTCTACCCAAACCCCCGATTGAATGGCTTCTTCTCTCTCTTCATAATCCTTTCTTCTCCTCCCTTGATGCGTGTTCTCCCCTCCCTCCCCCCATCTCTCCCTTCCTAGGCTTAGAACGTTAACAGGAAGTCGCGGTCCTCCCTCTCCCTCTTGTGATGCCCCTCCTCCCCCTCTTAGTGTACCCTCTGTGTCGAGGACTGATGGATCTCTCCCCCTCTTCTTTCTTTCTTGATACTTCCGTTTCGGTTAAGTTATGATTCCTCCCCACATGGCATGAGGTGTGCCTCTTTTACCAGCTATCTCCCCCCCCCTATCAATTTCCTTCCGGAACACGCTACCCCTTGCTCCCCCAACCCGTCCTGGCCCCTCTTCCCAGGATCCTTCCTTCCAGTGCTGAGTTCGCTTCCCCTTGGCCAATACTGATCCCGCTCTTTCGATTTTATGCTTTTTTCCATTTTATTTGCGTCACACCCCGGACAATTGTTGGTTCTGGAAAACTATGAGCAGGGCTTCTTGTTCTCTTCCTTCGATTGTACGCTTTTTCCCCCATTTTTGCTGGGTCCTCTACACCGAGCCTGAATCCCCCCCCTCTCCTCCCGCCGCTGTCCCTTCCCCTGATGACTTTGCTGACTCCCCTTTTTCAACTTTTTGTGATGGAAAGAAAGACCCCAGGGCGGGCCATGCGGCTCTCCTTTTTCTCCTAGTTATCGGTTTTTTTCCCCTCCTTTTCAAGATCCGCCCCTTTTGGATCATGCTCTCTTTCGGCAGCAACTTACATGACAAACGGATTTTCTCGAGCTTTCTCCCCCCTTTTCTCCTGTCCCTGACTCTCGGGAAACACCGCCCTCCTAGTATTCAACCTCTTTAGTCCGATGCCCCCGCCTTCGAATTTCGACCCCCCCTCTTCAATGATTTCTCTTTTCCCCTCATCTTTTTGAGGATATTGAAGTAGGTCTTCTCTTCTCCTGAAACATTTTCCAGTTTGATTCTACTTTCCTCCGCATATGTCGTTCCTCTTCCCTCCCATCGAGTTTCTCGCCTCCTTTATCAGATCGTCTTCACCTGTCTTAAATCCCGCGGAATTTGTCTTTAATGTCAATCAGATGCCCTTTCCTCTCTGCTGCCAGAAACCATCCTTTTTTTCCTTCAATGGGTATATATTTTCCTTCGTTCCCCTCTTTTTCAAACCCAGTAATCTCTGATCAGAATGGCGCCTCTCTTCTCCCTCCCCCGCTTATCCCAGTCCTCCTTCCATCCCCATTGTGATAACCCGCTCTTCCTTTCAGCAAGAGTAGAGATAGGCCCCTCTTCTGGATCCCCTTTGGCTTCGATCTTCCTTTTTCCGCTGAAACTGCCCATTTTCCCCCCAGTGAGCCCCTTCCCCCCTCCGGTCAAGATCATCCCTCCCCATCAGTTTTAAATAGTCTCTACCCAATTGTCTGTTGGCTTCTTTTCCGTTGTTCTTTTTGGCCCTTCTTTTTCCAAACGCAGAACCCTGCGGTTCCTGCCGGAGCCTGGCTTACTTGCACCTTCTTCGCTAAGCGGTTGATTTGTCTCCCCCCCCTTGGACTCTTTTGGGAGCCGACGTTCCTCCCTCTTATCTTTTTCCCGTGCGGTGCCCCCTTCCCTCTGTTGACAGTTCTCTTCTTTTCCCGAGAAAACACCCCAAGGATGTTTCCTCCCAATACCCCCTTTCCCTATCACAAGGCTGCTCTTCAGGGATTGTACGCCCCCCTCCCCCAAATAAAGGCCTTTCGAGCGCCCTCCTTCTCCCCCCCGAGCTCCTGGCTTCTGCAGCACAGCCTCTCTCGCGTCCGCGACTCCTGGGAACGTGACGCTAACGAATCACTCTTCTCTTGTCGAAGGCCTTCCCCTTCCTTAACGCTCCTCCTCCCCTGAGGGTTGCTCCTCACCTTCCCCTTCGTTGGTTAGCACCCTTTTGAGGGTGGATGGGTTTTTCTCGTCTATGTTTTTTTTGGGCTTTCACTTCTTGCCTGATAGTGACCTTTCCTTCTGACTTTCAGGACTTTCCGAGATGGAATCTTTCCTCCTTTTCCAACGGCGATCTGCCTCCCACCCTAACCTTTTCTAGGAATCTCCCTCCTCCCCTTAGGTCCAGGAGTGGCTATATCTTTCCTTTGAGTAAGTGAGTGCTTCCTTTTCTTGTCTCTCTTAGTGTGTCGAAACTTACGAACGTTCCTGTAGGAGGGAGTACCCACCTCGTCACCCCCCCCTCCCTATTTTCTACTCCTCCTTTTTCCTGTCAGAACAAATCGTTCTTGATTTGACACTCGTCAGACCTTTGTCCCCCGGGGACTTTTCCTTTCCTCTCGAGCTTCCGAAGAATCCGTTATTTCTCCTTAATCGCTCCAGAGACACCGAGGACCCTTTGCGAACCCCACGGCTTGTTCCTGTCTCATAACCTCAAAGCCCTGTCGACACCTCTCTCCTGCTGACCTTTGGCTCTAGCATTACCTTCTTTGTGGCGCTAACTCCCCACTAACGTTTCGTCCCCTCACAATGCTCCAGTCCCCCCAGAGGACACTCCCCTTCAAGACGCCTTATCACGATCCTTTCCCGTTCTTTCTGAACTACCTCCCCCTCATCCCAGGCCCTTGATCTCTTATGTGATTTTTCCTTTTGCCCGGGAGTCTACTCCTCCCATCTGAAACCCTCCTTGCCCTACCTACCTCTCTTCGCGCGCGTTTCAGCCTCAGCTCGAGACCCAGAGCCGAAAAACCCCGCCCATCTCTCATCCCTTCCAAAAAGCCCCTTTCCCAATGCAGAGAAAAACACTTTGAGAAACCACCTGCCTCCCCTAATATCCACAGATGGTCCTCCCCCCCTCCCTTCAGTAAATGATGCTTCTCCAGCATTCAGAACCCTCCCCCTTGAGTAGGTTTTCTGTTCTCTACGTTCACCAGTCGCGTGGATTGTCCTTTCCTTTTTTTCTGAAGCATTTTAATTCTTCCATAGTAGCTAGAGATTCTTTCTTGAGCTTCACACTCTCTTTCACCACTTTCTTTGTGGGTAAGTATGTCCCTTTCCCCCATCCGGGCATGAGTTTTCTTCTCCCGATTAATAACCTTCCCCAGTTTGCCGTTTGTATGCCCATCCCCCCTCTAATACGTCACCCCCCCTTGCTCCCAATCATCAAACCAGTCTCACCATCAAAGCTTATCCGACTTTCCACTGCTCGTTTTCCATCTGATCGGTGGCCCTTTCCTCGTGACTGAGTTAAAGAGTTTTGTAAAAGCGTCCCTTCTCCTTTCTATCTGTCTGTCACCCTGCTTCCCCTCCTTCGCCCCTATGATGAGCAGGTGTTCTGATGATGGACCGTCGTTTCTTATTGCGCCTACCGACTTTTTGGTCTACCGAGCCTGAACTCCCCCCGCCTCTGTGCATGCCATTCCTCCGGATCGCGACTTTGCTTCTCCCTTGTTATCAAACAAACCCTTTTTGCGCCCCGCCAGCGCGGCAATGCACAATGTTTTTATCGGCGCTTCAGAGGATGCACGCTTTTTAGACGGCGAACGACCTCTTCTGCCCATTACACCGTTCTTCTAATCCTCTCCTTTTTGCCATAAATATGGTCAGTCTGCTCCCCCCCCCAAACGGCCTTCAAAGTAAGCGGGATTTAAAAGCCTCTCTGACCTCCAGCTTCCTCTTTTTCCCCCCAGTCCCAAAACCGGGGTTTTTTTTTTTTTTCCCCCTCTTGGCGTCAGAGGTTGTAAGTCAAGTCGGACCTTCCTTCTGGT
>Ga0179593_1269941_pt1 | contig 17390 bp, 18 predicted proteins | sample CZODoug2_1_08_16_FD_185931 | JGI IMG/M metagenome (GOLD analysis project Ga0179593, IMG submission 185931) | Vadose zone soil fungal communities from Angelo Coast Range Reserve, California, USA - CZODoug2_1_08_16fungal (PacBio error correction) | ecosystem: Environmental > Terrestrial > Soil >... | reverse complement strand
AAGGATCCCCCCATTTTCGCCAACGAAACTGGCCTACTTATATTCCCTCGTGTATCTAAAGATCAAATCTTTGCTAGTTTTCCTTTTCTTCTTCCTGATATCGGCACCGACGTGCTCCCCCCTCATATACGATAGAATTGGGCGACCGCGCATCACTCCCTTTTCCGAGGATTCCCCTCACCCCCTCCCTCCAAACCCAGTGTGAGGTCCTGTCCCTTATAGTTACTCCCTTCTAGTCTAACCTTAGTGTTCACCAAATGCACGGTTCCTCTTTTCCTCTTCCCCTTTGTAGTTCCGATTAATTTGAGAATTTTATTTCTGTCCGTTTGTTACCTTTTCTTAGACGTAACACCGTTCACTGCTGCTTTCTCCGATGATAGTTATTTTCTCTCCGCTTCTTGGTCAACTGTCGCGGTTTGCTTTATCATGTTGCCCTTTCCAGTTTAGAGGTTGATCCAATTGCCAAGGTTGACTACCCCCTCTTTGTTACCGGAATCTATATTTAAGACGAAGGCCATTCCTCCTTCCGGTACTTTAGTTGTTGCAACCATTTCCTACGGCCCTGCTTCTACATTTCGGCTCCTTCACATTTCTTTCTTGATTCGTCTAAAAAGCCTAGAGCTCCTTCAAGAAGACCCCGCCAGGCGCTTGTATGCTGACCTGCATACTGGAGGGAGCTTGAAAGACCCTTTTCACCTTTTGAACGCTCCTACGACAGGGTTTTCCTGCGTTACTTTTTTCCTATGTAGTGTATTATAGGCAAGCGCCTCTTCGTGTAAACGACTCCCTGCGTAAGCAGTTGCTTGAGGACGCAGACGGCCCCATGTTCCCCATCTTTCTTGACCCGCCGAATGAACCGTTCTTCCCTTCACAGGAAAATTTATGTTCTGCTCGTCCGTGTCGCTACCGATAATGTCTCTCATTTTCTTCCGTTCCTCCTCGCCCGTTTGCGCCCCTTACCCAGCTAACTCTAGGTGCGTTTTTTTCCCAGAGTGACACGAGTGCCTGCGGGCGTGCAAAGCGCTTTGCCCCCCCGGACGACTCCCACTGCCTGCCTCGATGTCACCCTTTCTGCGCAACCACAAACAAAACAATTTTTTTTAGCGTCCGCACCCTCCTTCCAGGGATTGTGGCGATGCGTATCGTTTTTTCTTACACCCCCCCCCCGAGATGATCCACTTTTCGTCTATAATAAGTGCCCGTTGCGTCTCTTAATCTTTGGCTCCCTGACTCGCGATTGTCCCACTGTGCTCCCATTAGCGCGGCACACCAGTCACCCTGTCCCAGCCCTCTATCCGCTTTTTAATTGTAGATATCTCTTCTACACTGTGCGAAGTGATTGTTAACGCCAGGAGTGTTCGCTTTTTCCTGCAGGGCTGATCCATTTTGTCTGGTCTCACTCATCAGAAGTCCCATGAAGGGCTTTACCTCTGTATTTTTTTGCGACGTTCTGGGCCTTTCCCTCTCTCTTTTCCATACACGGGATGTGTTCCCTTCTTTTACATTGACTAGAGTTTTACCTTTGAGCTCACTGATCGCATATCGAGCGGTCCTTGTTGTGGTATATGGATCAGCCATGTAGAGCTTTTCCGCTCCCGATCTCTTCCACTAGCGCCGGTAGCTGCCTGCCGTCTATTCCCACGATTACCTCTTGGTTCAGATAAGAATAGTACCCTCAGTATACCACTTCCCAACCTACAGTCCATCCCCCTTCTTGATAGCACCGATTCCTTCTGGGTTGCCTCTCGCACACTAAGTCTACTTATGCAGTTATAATCAACGCCCCATCCAAACCCCCCCCCATAAACCTTTCGCACCATAACATCATCTCCGCTCGTTGATCTGTTGGAAAGACGATGCCCTGTTGGTCCTATGGTGTCGTGTTTTACCCCCCTTTTTGTTTTTTTTGCCCTAGTCTGTTCCTTCAATCGCTTTTCTTACCCGAGTCTCTTCCACTCGCGCTTTTTCACTCATCCACAACTTCGACGGTTTTTCGCACTTGCTCCCGTCTTGCCATCCTTTTTCGTTTAGTGCGATGTATCCTTCTGTGCTTTTGCCCTTCCCCCTCCCCCCCAACGCAGAGTTTTTCCACCCTCCTAATCCCACACTCGTCCTCATCAATCGGGAATTGCTAGTTAAGGCAGGCCTTAATTTCCTCCTGACTTTTCCCCTATTCACCCTTTTTTTTGTGAAGCTTCCGATGTGTCGTCCTCTCTGCTTTCTCCCGAATTTTGACTTCTTCGACCCATTTCGTGAAGGAAACCTACTCCTTGAACTTTTTATTGTCGTTACTGAACCTCGCCACTTAGAAAGTGAGGAACTCCTATCTTGCCTGGTGACTTTGTCCTCTTTTTTTTTGATAGACCCCCCCCCTCCTAGACTTCAATCCAACCGTATTGACTTTTTTTCCGTTTCCTTCGGAGTGGATTTTATCATGGCCTGAGTACTCCCGGTTGTAATAGTCTTCCTCCCCCGAGCACTTTGTCTGGCGGTCATCTACCCGTGAGGTGATTAGCTGTTACCCCCGGTGCTGTGAGCCCTTCATCGAGACTTCCACCTGTACACGACGCTTTTAAGGGCCCATGTACCCATTGGTCGATCTTGATTTTCTTACACGGGCAAAGCTGCTGTCAGGGGTTCCATCTGTATTGCTGACCTTCGCGCTCTGGTTTCACCTTCGTAACCGCGGTACGTTTTCCCCTGTGAGCTTTTCGAGGGCCGATGCTACTTTGCCCTGCCCTTAGGATTAACTCCGCAGACATACGGTTCCTCGCGGGTCTTTCATGGACCCCGATTGTTACAGTCAAATACTTAGCCCCTTTTTACCCGCGACGATTCCTCTCCACCTGCCTCGAGTCTCGCATCAGTCCGACGATGACTCCTTCGTCACATACGTCGTTCTCTGCGCCCTCCCTACTGGGCCTTTTGCCGGCCGATGCCTCCCTTCGGAGCACTGCAGTTCCTATTCCGAGCCAACCGCTCCCGACCACACTAGTCCTCCTGTATGGACACGGCCCCTGAGGTCCTGCCATGCCCTCTAGTTTCGGTTTATCATTCCTCCCTCCGAAAAACGTTTTCTCATCGGGCAACTTAAACTGCAACCTTTTCACCTAATTATCGAACCCTTCCCAGGAATACCGCTAGAATGTTGAACTTGGGGTCTTCGGTGCTAAGGTTTTTACGATCCAGACCACAGCACTGTCTTCGTTTAACAGCTTCTTCTGCGTTTTATATTTGGACGACCCCCTGCCCTCCTTTTCCTCAATGTCCCTGTTGTTAAGTCTTTGCACCCCCTCTTTTGTAATGGCCCCATTTTCCCCCCCCGCAGATTTACCTCTTCATTTCTTTTTGAGGCCTGATCAGTTTGAGAACAACCTTTTTTCTTTTTGCCCCCCCACCGAGCCCCATTCGTCTTCCCCACCTCGTATGCCTGTTGAGTCGCGATTTTTATGGTCCCACCATGTTCCTTCTAGACAGTACCTGCAAAACCCTCTCTCTCCCATCCAGTTTTTGAGGAGTCTTTTCGCATATTTATTTTTTGTCGTTTTAAGAGTCGTTTTGCTTCTTTAGTTGGAGTTTTTTTTTTTCCCCCTTTCAGTTACCACCCCTCTCTCTTGAAGTAGGGCCCCCTATTTGAACGTTCAGGCTCCCTCCATTTGCCACTACGCGCAGCCCCCTAATGCTTGCAGGAGGACTAGGACTTCGCATTTTGTTGCTCACGTTCACTCCACCAGCCCTTCGTTGCAGATACTTCTTTTCCCTTTACGACTTCACCGTACGGATGCCTAGCTGTGTTCGTTCGTTTTCCTTTCTTTCATATGAGAAACTTTGTTATTGCCTTCCACAACATAAGGCACCGTGTCTCTAGAGTCGATATCGATGAAGCTTCGTCCCCGCATCCCTTTTTCCCTGCTTGCCTATAGACAAATGTGTCGTAGATCTATTCTCGTTCACCATGTATCTTTGACTTTCCTACGATGTCGACCAATACTACTGCTATTTTCTTTCACGCTAGAGGGTATGCCACAGTTATAGGCGGTGTCAACTCCGGGCAAGTGCCGCTTCACTCGCCATCATTTACGGCCTGCTACCCACCTATCCCCACGGTTTTTCCCAACAGCATTATTAGACCAGCACTGCCCCAGAACCCACAGTTATTGGACTCGTGTACACCCGCATTCCCTTACACACTGGCCCTTCCCACAGACAATCCCCCCGAAGAAAACGTTTTTTTTTTTTTTTTTTTTTTTTTTTTTTTTTTTTTTTTTTTTGTTTTTTTTTTTTTTTTTTTTTCGGTGCGAGTAGTTATCTTAAATGGTTCTTTTCCGTACTCCTCCGGACTAACGGTTTTTTCTTTTGAGGGCCACATACAACCCTTGTAAACACGGCAATCAGTCCCCGGGTCCGATCTGTTTAACCTTCCCCTTTACCAGTCGTTCATTGCGGTCCTTCCCCGTTTTCCCCCCTTTGCATTGCTTGAGCGATCCCAAGAGCGTTTTTTTGCCCCCATTTCCGTTCTGCTCTTACTCTCTTTGATCTCATGGTCCTCTTTCTTTCATTTGACCCCCCTTTAACTGAGACGCCCCCCCCCCTTCTTATATCTGCCTCTTGTTTTCTTTTGGGTTGCTTTTTTTGTGTTTTCGCCAACAGAAGGAGCCCCGCAGGCTCATTTTTAATCTGTATCTTTGACCCCCTCTTTCCGTTTTTTTTCTGAGTTTCTTTCTTTTTTTCCCCCTTTGTTTACCTTCCCCCCCAAGTTACCGACCTTGGTAGCTAGTCCCTCCCCCTTCTGTCAACCACAGGGACGCTTGTGTGGTTGTCAAGCTTAGTCAGGACTCGCTCTGCCTCACTTATCGGTCCACCTTGAAATGACTATCCTACTCCTCACCAGCGCCTTGCCTTGTTTGTAATTTTTCCATTCTCTCCGTTTCCTCCTGTTTGTATGCGTTTTTCTGTCTTTTTTCTGATCAAGTCCATGCCTTCTACTCTGTCTGTATGGCCCCAGCTGGCCCCCGAATTTTTCTACGCAATGCCTGTGCAACGATGTGCCGGAGGGCGGGTGTCTTAGCCGAGTCGCAGTGATGCAGGGAAACATTCTTAGAATCAGATCACCAATTTGGCATTCACAAGACTAAGATAGACCTGCCGCTCAATTTCTAAATTCCTCTCCCAAGGATGGACAGATGGCCTTTTGCTGGATGCAGCAGCCTATTCCTGTGTCCCGACTCACAACACCCCAAGGGCGTCCCAGGCCACAGAGATTGACCTGCGAATTATTATCTACATACTTCTCAGAGGTGGTCTAGATAGGACGGTCATTCCAGAAGACCATATGTCTAAAACGACTAGAAAGCAGTCTGATCTGGGCCGTGGGCGGAAAACGTGGAAGGCCGTTTTGGTAGCCGAAGCGTTAACGAAAGCCGCCGCAAAGATAGCAGAGTTACCAGAAAAACGCCCAATGACCGATGCAGCGGTCTACTTCGCCCCCCCCCATCCAAGATCACTCATTGCGATCGCAACGTGATCATCCCCCTTGTCGCTCCTAATCTGAGGCTTCCACACACGGCTGCAACGAGACTCAGGCCCGTCTCGAAAGCGGGGACAAACATAGCAAAGGAAGCCAACGGACACAGGTGCAGTGACACATCCACTGGCCAGGAGTCCGAAGTCAGGAATCTGCTTCGCGAAATACGCACGTGCCACCGATACCCGTCCCAAGGTTCAGAACATTAACTGGATGTGAAAAACAGGCCGAATCCCGGTGGATCCACGGATGGAGGTGTATTTCAAGCTCGTTTAGGAGACCCCTCCGCTCTTCTCTCCCGTGGTTTTCCCGCCAAGGCGAACCCATGTTTCCTCATCCTCAGATTTTTTCCACTGGTGAACCGATGCTCAGGCTTTTTGAGCTCCCCCCGAGGGATTGCTGTTCGTGGGGGTATTTTTATCGACCAAATCAATCCCACCTTCGGTCCCACCCTCCCGCAGGGGTTTTTCACCCACCTTCCATCACGCCCGCCTGATGCACCCCATATCACTAGCTGTGCTGGTACAGGCTTTGTTGTGAGTTCTAGTTTCGCTTCCCAGATTCAATGCAGCCCCAGTGTTGTACCTTTCTCCTGTTTCCGCTTTGAAAAGCTCTCCGTTTTCCGCGCGTTAAATTTTTCTTTTTGAGTCCCGAACCGTGCGAACTTTTTTACAGGTCTTCGCCCTTGGATTGCACCCTCGGCAAACTGTGATCCCCCCTATCTGACTGAAACTCGCCCTGGTTGCTGTTATGAGGAGCTCATCGATACCCAACGTCTTTTCCCTTTATTCGGTGTGTAAGGCCTCCCCCCGTACTTTTTGAGGCGCTCTGTACATTCCCTCCTCTCACACCTCTCCCCCCCCCCCCCCCCCCATGCGATTTGCTCTAGCTGGTAGATTCTCTTTTTCACCGACCAGATTTTGTCCCGTTCCGTGCTTATGCTACCGCCATAGCATATGCATTACCCCCACTGCCCCCCCCTAAATTAGTGTTATACGCCCCGGTCTTTTTACCGTCCACGCCCCGCGACAGGGACCCAGCTCATCCCTCAAACCGTGCTCTTCTGCAGTCGACTCCAGGTTTCCCTTAGACCATACCTCTGCCCCCTTTCGGTCGGCTTACACGTCTTTTTCGGTCGACCTTTTTCAATCGTCCCATTCCGTTATCTCTGTGGTTCCCCGTCTCCCCGCCTCACTGACCCAGCGCTGCTCCTCCAAGTTCAACGACCATACAGCAGTATCTTCCTAACTCTCCTCCTTAACAAGACCAGACGGTATATAAAGTACTTCTGAGATGTATCAAACTAGAAAACCTTTCATCCAAGTTCCTGAATCCTCCGCCCCCAATTGCTCAAACGCCTACTCCCCCCGCGACAGTTCCACGCCCATACTATAGAGAATAACTATACATGGGAGAGACAACAGAAGTCCCGCAAGAATTAAAGATAAAGTTGTTCCCCCCCTATTACTTAGTTTACCACTTTTGGAGCCACCTGGTATCCCATTTTGCCGGTTTTAGTTTTTTTTACAACCGGTGCTAGCCTTATTTAGTATCCTCATAGTTCCCAACACCCCCGTCCATACAGGAAAAGACATACTGTCTCCAAAAATCCCCTAATTCTCGCGACTCTACCTTCGACTGTCATTTGGAGCTCTTCCTGTTTCATAAGTGTCCCTGGCAATTCACGGAAAGGCGTACGGCCATACCCAACTGTCACTTTGTGTTTTTGCCGCTTTGTATCGAACTGTGTCTTTCTGTAGAACTTTTACTCCTAAAAGCCTCGCCGTTCTGGCGTCTTGGGGAAATACCCACCAACTCCGTACTCCGGTCTTTGAGCGGAAAACCGCACGGAAATCAATCAAATCAGCGGAGCGTTTAACCGTTCTTTGGTCGTGGCGATCTTTACCTTTATTGTACCCTCTATCGCAGAACTCATCACATTCAACCTCCTGTTGCGGAGGCAAGGCCAGTCTGCCAACCTTTATCTCCCCCCTTAATCGTGTCCTTTTTTGCCGTCAAACACACAAGTCGAAAATCCCCCATCGTCTCGCTAGTGACTCGCGACCTGGGGAACCCTTTTTTCTTTCCTTCTCGACGCGCCTTGCTGTTGAGTGGTCCCCTTTCCCGCCACAGATTTTACAGCCCCCCCCCCCCCCAGATATAATTACACCTGAAGAATATTACGGTCGCCTCGCTTCGCCAATTGTGTACCTCTTTTTCTTTCGCGCGCCAGAAAATCCCTTTTTTTTAATCTTGGTTTCTTCCTTGGCCCCTCTCTTGACTTCGTGGCCGGTGTAGCGACCTTGATCGTAGCCCCTCCTTTAACTCCTCCCTCGGCAACCCCCTATGGAGATCCTCCACTTCCTCTTGCCGCTTCCCCTGATTCCCAAAAGCATGATTAGTTTTGATGACGCTCTTCCACTCTTTTGTGATCTTTGCATCCTTTCGCCTATGTGACTTCCTCACCTTAACCAGATGGGCCGAATTTTCGCCCCCCCTCCACGACCACTGACTCGTGCCGGATCGTCACCCTTATTCCTTGACGTCTTTCACCCCCTCGTCCTTTTTGCCACCCTTTCAGAAAATACGCGTTATCGGACAGCAGTAACAGTTTTTTTTTCAAAACCCTTGTCCCCCCCGCTCGTTGACCGACCTGCCGTACGTTCCACGCTATTCCTCTGCCTCCAAGAGGGAGTTTCTCCCCATAGGCGCAGCCCCCCCAACCGGGCAGCACTATGAAGAGCCAAGGAGAGCCTCTCTGAGAGAGAGAGTTGGGGACGCGCATCGGCAGCAACCCGTTGGAAGTCGACTCTTTTTTTGTTTTTCGGAGATAAGAGATTCTCATGCGACGATCATTTTGATTTCCTTTTTTTTTTTCGGCAGGTCTTTTTTTCTCACCCGATCGAATATGCATCCAGTTGAAAATTCCCCTGTTCCCCCATTCACCCCTGTTTTTCTTTTCTTTTAAGGACCAGATTGACATGGGCGAACCCTCTACCTATTGGCCCCCCGCACAGGTCGTGACATGTCATTCTCGTATTAATTTTACCTCCCGGTTTCTTCCATTAAATAGAGCACCATGGGCGTCACTACTCCCCCCCAGCCCCCCCCCAGGGACAGGCGTGTGTTACTCGCCCTACGAATTACATCTTTTTTTCATTTTCATCTTTCCGTCCTGAAATTTACGTAGTTTACTATGCCGGCTTTCCCCCCCCCCTCCCCTTTTTTCCTGGAGCTCCCCCCCAGTGCCCCACCATTTTGCGTTAGTTCTTGGACCTGCCTCACTAACCCCCTTTCCCCCTTATCACAGGTCTTGCCTTCATTATGTTACTTTTTTTTTGAGTGAGGCCGGCCACCCCCCCAGCGCCCCCTCCTAGTGACTTCTTTTTTTTGCCTGGTTTAAACTGACAAAACTTGACTTTTGTCGATCTTTTACTCAGACCTGCTACTTACTTCTTTTTTTTGTCCTTTCTCAATTTAACACACGTACGTGTGGATGATCCTCATGTCCCCTTTACAGTATCCCTTTTTCTCTTGATGTTTTCGCGAGATCGTAAATCCAAGTCCACTCCCCCCCGATGACCTGAGTGTGCCCCCTTTCTAGTCCCTGGAGATCTCTACCACCGCGGAGCCAACCCCCATCCCCCCCCGCCTTAGACTTTTGCCGGTTGCCGAGGTTTGTCGTTTTCTAACCTGCTGGTTTCACACCTTGCTGGATGGTCATATTCCAGGTGTTCACCCCCTCTACTTGAGCCGCTGTCTTAGTCCGAATTCTTCGTTTATTTTCCCCGCTTCCCTCATCCAATTGATGTCGCCGCCTGTTTCGACTCGGGTTCATTTCCCTTTTCCCCCTTCTCCGATTTCTGGTGTCGGACATCGCTAGCTTTTTCAAAAACGTCGTGCGTTTGGTATGCGGGGCCTTGTCATAATTTTCTTTGCCGTCAATTTCTGTCTTCCACTCTTAAATTCCATTCTGGTAACGCCGTCTTTTTTTTTTTTCCTTTTTTGTCCTTCGCTTATAAGTTACAGATATTATTGATGTTGTAGTGGAAACTTCCTTCCATCTTCTTTTTTTGACCCGGCTGTTTCCAGTGATTCGTGACCCCCTTTTTTAGGGGTGCTATATACGATGCGATTTGTCCTCCCCCTCTTCCAGAGTTTGACGCAATTCCGTCCCCCCAATATTCTCTTTTTTGGTTCGATTTCCCTGTCTATGGATGAAGGGGCCCAGTTTTTCGATTGTCCCCCACTTTCGTTCTTTGCACCGGGGTTAGTACCTACTCTCGTCTTGCCTCTTTTTTGCCTTTTTCAGATGCTATTTGTTTCTTCGGACGGACCGTCCCCTTTTCGTAAATCGGATCCCCATCTTTTTTTTTGTTAGTCCGCTTGATCTTTGAGTCTACGTTGCCCGTAGTGGAAAGCGATTTTGCGGCACAATCCTCATTCCCCCCCCCCCCGTTTTTTTTACTAGACTTCTTTACCATTGCCGAGATGATTTTGTAGGTCCAGTTTCTTCGACCCCTTTCCCCGCGCCATTCCCCGCTCCCTTTATGCCCGACTTTAGGTGCTTCTCCTCTGGCCTTTCGCCCAAACGGAGATTTAAGGCCAACTTTCTGTCAAAATCTTTCTCCTGACTCAATCATACCGCGTTTCTATGGTTTCGTCTTTGTGTCTCGAGTTGTTTCCACTTGTCCGCATTTCGCATTCCTCTCTGGTGCTCTATATTTCTTTCCCTTTTTTTAACCCCTCTCCCTTCTCCCTTTGAAGCCTTGGCTTTCTGACCCTAACGCCTTTGTGAAGAATCGCCTGTTTACTCGATTTCTTTTTCAATCCCAAAGGTTCCTCATTTGACTTTTTTTCCCTCCCTCTGGGGATAGCTTGCCTGTTCATTTCTCACTTGCCGTTTTACCTCTGCGGACTTGGATCTCCTCTTTAATCCCGTTTTGTTTCGAAGCTTTTCCTTGTCCCCCCCCCTCCCGATATAAATTGCGCTTGCCCCTCACGGTTACGCGCCTTTTCATTGTTAGTAACTTCCCCCCAGAGTGGCGATTTTGCGATGTCGCTCTTTTTGGATGCCCTGCCCCCCCTCTGCTCATCCATGGACGGAAGCTCTTTTCTCCAGCAATGCTTCCCTGCAGAGCCTTTCTCAGCTTGTCCCAACACTTGCACCTGCTCCCCCCCTACATGGGTTCTACTTCCCTTCATGGTTAAGAAGGCCCCCTCCTCCCAGCCCGGTCGCGCTTATATCGACACTTCCGTGTATTCAGTCCTCTTGTATGCTTCTTACTTTTTGATGTTCCTTTTCCCCCCCCCACTTGCTCAAACTTCCCCCCCTGAGTTCATGACAACTTACCATCCCTCTCCGAGTCGCGCATGTATGACCTTGTCTTTTCTTTCCTTTCCCCCTCTTTGCCTCCCCTTTTTTAAGACCAACCATTTCAGTCGTGTGCGCAAAGCTGCTTGCCTCTCCCCCGTCTTCCCCCCCTAGAGACCTTCCCCCTCCCATCAACTTACAGAAGCATAGTTCCTCGACGTACTGTTCTCAATTCTGAATCCTTTTCTGGTTGGTATTCATACCCACTAGAAGTCACCAGAAGCGAGGAATGTATACGGGGTTGTACGGGGAGAAACGGGGTAGCACGGATAACCAAAGAGTCCCTCGTCGGTGACTTTAGGCTTCTTTTTTTTTTTTTTTTTGTTTGTTTTGTTTTTTTTTTTTTGTAGTCTTTTTTTTTTTTTTTTTTTTTCGTTTTTTTTTTGTCTTTTTCTTTTTTTTTTTTTTTTTTTTTGTTTTGGTTTTTTGCTTCACAACCAACCTTCCGATTTTCCCAACCTCCTCATGCAAATAGGGCGCGATCGGTGACGGCTAGTACCTCACACGACCCGACCCCAGTTCATCCATAAGTTTATCGTATCCCGAAAGGCCCCCTGTGGTCCATTTCCACTTTTTTTCCTATTCCCTCAGGGCCCAATTGCTTCCCCCGTGACGGGCCCACGTACGACTCAACATTCGTTCAGTTTAGCCACAAAACTCAGACGTGGTCCTGTCTAGTGACTCCGTTTTTACCCAGCAAGAGTTTTATTGTTCCCTCATACACTTCCCACCTGCCCTCCTTCCGACGAGTGATCCCGCCTTGTTCCTTCCCCCCCCCCCCCCCCCCCCGTACCTGTTCTCCAAGACAATTCCCGGTTTGGTGCGAGCCGCTTGCTTTAGGGAAGTCGTGACGACTTCCATTCCATACTTTTTTTTGGCTCCTGGAGTCCCCCCCCGTGTCCTCCGCCCAGTACCGGGCCCGCGTAATTCTATTCGTTTTCTCCTTCAGGTCGGGTGACACCTCGCCACACCCTCTGTAGGACTTAGCACTTCTCGTTCTAGCTGAATTGACGTTCTGACCTTGACCCCCCAATTTGCTCGTAAATAAGGACTGGTTTTCCTTTGCAAGAGGTTTGTCTTCTACTACGCAAAGTCCTCTTCTAATGTAAGTCCAACCTATCCTCTAGTGTACTCAAGGACAGTCCTACACCGTTCTCCGTGCTCCTGAGTTTCCGTATGGACTTACTGTAACGTACATCAAGGGGAAGGACAGCAACTCGGTTTGACACTGGCACAGATATATAATGCATTCTTCAGTTTTTGTAACCACAATCAATCAGAAAGACCTCTGTTCTATGATGTTGCCGCTTTATTCACACCCTCTAGAGCACCTAACTCTCGTAGACACGCCATTATCTCCCTCTCCCTTCACTTTCAGTTCCTTTTAAGCGATCGTATTTTTTTTTAGCCCAGCAAGTTTGGAACTAACAGCGTGGGTCTCCTAGGGCTTTGTCCTTACCTAAAAGGAAGATGCCGAACAGCAGATTTTTTCCGGGTTGCAGTCCCCTCCTGAAGGTTTGGTGGGACGAGCTTGTCTCATTCCCAGAGGGGCCCGAACCGTTCCAATGTCGCTTCCCCCTTTTTTCCCCACACCGCACGGCTTCATCACCCTGCTGCTTGCCTGATGGGTTTTTTCTTACAGGTACTTTACCTTTCCCGTAATCTGCTCCCTCCCGTTTAGAGAATGGCCGTCCCTTGTGCCACATGGTTACACACGATCTTTTGATTGGCTTTGGCTTGTTTAGATGACCCCCCATCCTGAATTAGTAAGTGTTGTATGTGATTGAAGTTCTTTTTCGGCCCTTTGCCTCCAGGGCCCAGAGCCACGAAGACCTCCATCGGCTTATGAAAACTCAACTTGTCTTGTCCTCACCAGAGATCCGCATTCTGAAGATTAGCCCTCCTCTAGCTTTACTCTTTTCCTGAGAGACGTATGGGAGTTGTACGGTTGTGGTGAGGCTTAGCTGTTTTTTTTTCGCGTATTCAGCAGTCGTACGTCGTCCCTCACCTAAGCCAGAGGCTTTGTACGCTCCGTGACGGCGGGAACAAAGGTTGACTAAACGAGCTCCCGTGGAAGAGACAGCCCGACGCCAACGATGAGCCCATCGCCAATGAGAGGAGAGCAACGTTTACGCCCGATGCTAGCGAACACACCACACACTTTGACGGCCCCCCCCCCCCCCCGACACCCAGACGCCCCCACCACCCCCCCCCCCACCTGCCCGCCCCCCACCCGGTGCCGCCGCCCCCTCCCCCCCCCCCCCCCCACCCCCCCCCCCCCCCCCCCCCCCCCCACCCCCTCCCCCCCCCCCCCCCCCCCCCCCCCCCCCACCCCCCCCCCCCCCACACCCCACCCCCCCCCCGACCCCCCGCCCCCCCCCCCCCCCCCGCCCCCCCCCCCCCCCCCGCCCCCCCCCCCTACCACAAAGCCCAGCTGCGTATTGAGCAAGCTGTGCCGCTAATTTATCCGCGCCCTAGTCACGTCGCTAAACCAGTCGGTTATGCACGCACTCGTCAACGTGCTATGTGTAATCGCGGCGACGCACATTTTCAACGCAAAATAAATTTTTTAAAATATAGGGGATTTTTGCCGGTGTGATTTAGTTCCCCTCAATTTCTTTCATGGCCGTGAACGCCAGAACTCCCCCCAAGCGCGGGTACGTCATGCTCTTTTTTCTTTCGCTCCGATCCCACCCTGAGAATAAATCCCCTTCACCACTCGCCCTCCGCCCCCCCTCTCGTCCTTGTGCTGCACCGCGGGGGGACATTAGGCGCGGCGGAGTCTCCACCCTGAATCGACGTTAGGGGCGCTAGATCCTGAGTCCTGTCATGGGAAACGGAACTCGTAGAACTAATCCGGGCACCAACTGGGGTGGAGTCGCTCTTAAGTCGCGGGCACCTGCCCACCCACTAGGTGCATAGAGTTTATACAACTTTCCCAAGCCTGCGCAGGGTGTCGGACTTCCCTCTTCGACTCAATTGGAGAGTTCTTCGCGAGCCTACGAGTGTACATCAGTAGTGCAATACGTCGAGCCTGAAATAGTCATTGTGTATACTGCCCTTTTGCCCCGGTTTCCTTTAAATTCCCGTCATAAACGCATTGGTTCTCGTTCGTGTCTAATTTGTGCTTCTGCTGTCTTTTCTGACCGGAGCACTTTCTTGGGGTTGTTGTTAGTACCTTTGTCGGACCCACCACCCAGTAGGGCCCTAATGTACTACTTCTTCTTCCCAGTCTTGCTCGTCCTATAGACGTTTGCTTAGCTCAGTCGAAACCACCGAGTTCCCGAACTTTCAGCAATCAGCAAAGAGGGGCCGAACCCCCAATGACGGGTGGGGTTTCGTTACCTGCCCTTGCCCCCATTTCTTCCGCCCTCAGTTCACTCCCCTGAACCCTGGTGTTGACAAAATTTCCTTGGTAGTTCCCCCATGGGGATTGTAGCTCTTTTTGCGTTTTGCCACAGCCTCTTCTCCCTTCCTTCGCATAAACCATTTGTTTTACAGCCATGGGTTACGAATGCCATAGCATGTGCCGTCTCCCCCTTTCCAGGATTTGTATTGGTGGTCCCTTGTTCTCCTCGACCAAAATGTTCTTAGATTTTGTTTTTTACACCTCAGAGTTCGGTCACAAGTTTCTTCTGGTTACATTCGGATTTTGATGCGCTCCGCTTCTGTACGCTGCCCCCACCCTCGGTAGTGACGTCTGTAGGCACAGCCTGGACGGCCTCGTGTACCCCCCCCCCCCCCCTCAACCCTGCAGCGTGCAATTCAGGGAGCGCATCCCCCAGGAAACCCATGTCCTGGCACCAATATCTACATTGCATTTTTATTTTGTGTACCGCCTTTGGCGAAACATAGTAGGGAAGCCCGCACACTCAAGGTCGAATCGAGAGAGGGCGGGTCGAGGTGGCCTGTTACTCTAATTAGCAAAGGGATAGAAGAGATCTTAAAAAAGAAACATGACTTCAGACGAAAAGCAGCGAGCACTCCTTAAACAGAGCGAGAACCTAAAACTGGTCAGAGATTGACGTTCCAAAGAGGACACTCTGAAAACGTGAAGTTAGAGTCCCATAGCGGTACCCGCCCCCAGGAGCCCATTGCCTTTCAGTATAGTAGATTGAACCCCAGGAGCTTCTACTCTGAAGGTTGTCCAGACCAGTGCGCACAAAGACCTTCTCCCCACCCACGAAATACTAAGGGGGATCAAAGGGGTAAAACCTCCACACGACTTGATGCAGACGCATTACCTCGATGTGTGCCGGCACGAGTGCAACTGGAAGCAAGATCCAACCTCCTTCACATGCCCTTGAGGAGTGTATATCGCTACAGTTTGTGAAGTCCAGCCTCTTCCTCCCTTTGCCTCATCCACGTCACATCCCACCTTGACCATCGCCTCATAGAACCGATCTACAGAAAATCACGTTAGCTTGATTAACGGGAGGCCCTACAGGCGGCTGCGGACCCTGTTCCCTTTGTTTTCCCTGTCGCAAAGCTGCCTCAAACTTCTATAGGTGACGCCGGATTTCATCGTTTTGAGTTTACCCGGGTGCAAGACTTAGAGACGGACCGGTCACCAGAACTCTCTCCTTCTCACTAAGAATCTCACTGCGAATCAGAAACCCTATGTTCCGCCCCGGAGATCTCTTCGCCCCACACGACCGCTTTGTGACATTTTCGACTCTGACACTATCCTAGAGAACGTAACTTGACGCGTTTTCCGGCTTTTTTTGCCCCCAACGCAGAACAAAGAAATCTCTTCCCCGCCTGCGCCCATGGCACAAGCTCAAAGGGGGTGAATACTAAGCGGATGACTTGGACATAGACATGGATGCCAAAGCGTATTGATCAGTTAAGTTTTGCCTCCACTCCCCTCCGATTTTTTTAGTTGTCGCATTTTGGCAGAGTCAAATCTTTCCAATTTTCCCTACTCCCTCCCTGAACTAGAATCCGGCTTACACTCCCCGGAGTAAAGTGGTCCACTGAGAAAGGAGCCTGAATTTTTTTGTGAACTTCATACCCAGCACTAACCGACCCACCCCCTCGGGCCCACCCCCTCCCTCCCCAGCTAGGAAAAACGGCGGCCCGAATTTCTGCACTTTTCCCGGACATTTAGACAACAGCAACGTCCCCCACCAACCGAAGAAACATGAACAACTCTTAATCAGAAGGACTCGCCGTTGTTATCTTAGGAACTATTGGGTGGTACCGCCAAGTAGATGCCAGTGACGCACCAGAGATCAATAGAGGCCGTCCCTAACGGGACATAACTTCTATTTCTCGGGTTTGTGCGTCATATTTACGTCAATGCTTCTTTTTTCTTTTATCAACCTTCCATTTCTTAACTGCAGAAACCTCCTAAAATACCCTCCGGACCTTGCCACGAATCCGAGAGATGAATCCATAATGGGAGAAGAAAACGTGAGACTGATCCAGACTAAAATTTTGGAGCATCACTTCATCAATTTCTTTCCCGATAAGGCAATAAAGCGTAAATCATAGGCCCCTCCCATTTTTTCCCCCCCATCATGATAGCCCCCTCGTCAAAAGAAGGCAGACCACTCATCCGCTAAAGGGTTTCGAACAGGCGCGATTTTTTAAGAGGGGTCTAGCGAAGAGATTCCAGAGAAAAAGGCGTTTTTGTCCCCACCCAAGTACAACATTGGCAGTCAATGGGTTTGGGGAGTGCCCACCCCCCACCAGATCCCATTGCATCCTCTCTCCCCCTAGCCCTTCCAAAATCCCCCATTCAGGGGTTGTATATTTTCCCCACATGCAACTGACGTCCCCCTGTCGCTAGCCTCCATCGTCCCCTCAGTGGCCCATCGAAGGCTTCACTGGGACTAGCCTCTGAAATGAGACGTTCGAACAAAAAGGACACGTGTAATCCTCACCATCCTAGAACTGTATTTTTTTTTTGCCGGTGTTTACCTTCCAGCCGTATTTGATGTTTTTTTGGCAGACCCCCCCCCCCTGCCCCAGAGACCCCGGGCCTTTTTTCCCTGAATCGACGTAACTTTTTGTTTCTGCAGATTCCAGACCCACCCCTCCTCACTAGTGCACGACTGGGCGACGGGCCGCTGAAGGATTTTGAAGACTCTCTCCGAGTTTCTACTCCCCCAAGCGCAGAATGTCCGGCATCTTAGAGAACAACACTCAGTTCCATGACCGCTTAGCATTTTATTAAACCTGCCATGTATACCCCCTTTTGAGATGACGTTTGTGAACCCCAGCCAGTTTCCGAACCCCCCGCCTGTTGAATGCAATCCATGACCCCCGAAATGTCCCTCGACAAGCAATTCAGGAGGTGAACCGTCCTGCGGTCGGTCAGTCTGGTGCCAATTGAAAAGAGAAATCAATAATAAAGGACAGATGGAGAAACAATTTCGCGTCCCTTGATAAGTCACGACCCCCCCTTATGCCTTTCCCTCATCGTGAGCCTGCCATCCACCGGCTCCACCCTTTGAGCCAATTGATGTCAAGGAGAGGATCTACTTC
>Ga0179593_1487859_pt1 | contig 17391 bp, 23 predicted proteins | sample CZODoug2_1_08_16_FD_185931 | JGI IMG/M metagenome (GOLD analysis project Ga0179593, IMG submission 185931) | Vadose zone soil fungal communities from Angelo Coast Range Reserve, California, USA - CZODoug2_1_08_16fungal (PacBio error correction) | ecosystem: Environmental > Terrestrial > Soil >... | reverse complement strand
CCTTTTAACATGATGTGCCGGCATTGCTTCTAACTCCCTCGTCACCCGTACACAGACACCGAGTTTGTTACCTCCGCCTTGCTGTTCTTTTTTCTCGTTGCGGACCTCTTTTTTGCTATCAATTGTTTTTTTCAACTTTGGCTCGGGGCCGTTTCCCCATGGCCCCCGCGGCGGCTTCACCCCCCGGTTCTCGTTTCCCCCATAGGGTTCCCCCTACCCTGTTGGGTTGAAGCCTCCTCCGGGTTTTCTTTTCGATAAAATCGACAGTCCCTAGTCCAAGCTTTTCCAAATTGTTCATGTCGCCCCTTTGCCAACCCCCAGCATTCTCTCCCTCGGTGGTTCCGGCTGCAATTCGGCCGCAGTATTGTTTTTCTAATTACCCCCCCCCCAAAATGCCCACGAGTTCCAACGGTCGTTTCTTCCCCCCCAACATGCGTTTGGTCGCTGTGCTTCTTTTTTCTGTCTCGTCTCCCCCTCCGAGGCCTGCCACCTGGTCCCCCCACCCCGGTATTGTGCCTGTCGGGTCTTGCTCTGCCCCCACGGAACCCCCTCTGCCCTCCATTCCCCGAAGAATGCATCTCCACGGTTGACCCCCTTGTTTTTGGCATGAGGCTCCGCTCGGGCCCCTGCCACCCCCATGAAGGACCAAGATAACTACTGTCCCGGTTGACTTTGGTTCTTCTTTTTTGCTCGGAATGGTCCAGTTTCCTAGGGAACGATTCGACCCCCTTTCTTGTTGACTTACCCGAGCATCCCCTTTTTTCGATTAACCCCCCCTGCAATCAGCTGTGCCCATAAAAGGTTGTAGAATTGGTCTTCCCCCCGCCTTTCAAAACTGCCCGACTTTTCTTCGTACCCCCCCCCCCCAACACCACGGCTTCCTTGGCAAGCTTGGGTCACAGTTGCCCCGATCCCCGACCTATCCTATTTTTCCACTGACCCGTTTTTTCCTTGTTAAAGTCCTGTCAACCTAACACCTCTCCCCCCCACTCTTCCGGTCACAGTCTCGTTGCTTCTAGAAGAAAATTGTCCCAGACGCTTTTACATGCTCAGTTGCGAGCCATTGGCGCCACAAAGAAGCCCCCCTCATTCGTGAGGGGTGGCTCGATTTTGAGTTTCTCCGAGGAGTAGCCGAAAAATCTTACTCCGTCCTTTTACATATCGTGCTTTAGGCAACTCCAGACCAGGTGTTAGACCTGTTTCTAGTCTTCGCCTCTTCCGGTTCTTTTGTCGGTTTTTTTTCCTCTTTGTGTCTCCCACTGGCAGTTTTCTTTTTTCTCCCCGGCCCCGACGCCTCCGCCGGAACGTTTTGCCCTCGTTTCTCCCCGGGGGGGGCCGCCGCTCATGTTTTCCAAGACCCCCTACTGTTTTTCTTCCGTGGGTCTGCCCCCACGTCTGGTTCTCTAGTTCCCGCCAGGCCTTTCCCCCCCCAATATTTTTTTTTTATGCCTCCCCCCCCCCTCCTGGGAAGGACCATTCCCAACGGTAAAGCCAACGTTCCTGACCCCCCAACTCGCAAGGACCGGTCCCCACGGGGGACTTTTAAGAAATCTGAAGTTTATTTTTGTAGTAGCTTGTCTCGGGCACCAGAGTGCCCGTTGTAGCCCTCAACTCCTCTGGCTTCCACCCTGGCGGTTTGGAACCCTTTGGGTGACCTTCTCTTCGTCAGTTGGAGGAGGAAAGTTTCTCTTCGACCTCGACGGTGTTTTTTTTCACCCGTCTTGAGGGCCCACCCCCGTGCGGGCATAGAGGAACGGTAGGCCCCCCTACCTTTCTCCCGTTCCTCCCCCTCTTGGGACGGCCAATCGAATCGGCAAGACCTCCCTTCTTGGGTTTGATCCCCCCCCTTTTTTTCCAGCCCCTCGTTAGCTTCTTCTCTGTTCGTCCCACCCGACACGTTTTTCTGACCCTGAGCCGACCTTTTCCGTCTCAGCCAACCCCGATTTTTTACTTCGAGTCCACCGTCCGACTTCCCCTTTTTCTGATTTTCCCCACCCAAGTCGGGTTAGTAGGTCGTCCTGTCGGTAGTTTTTCTTGCTTTTGGCACAGGGGATTTCGCAGGGCCGGGTGCGCCTTTTTTTATCCTCTCCACGGCCCCCTTTCCCCTCCCCGGCCCCCCAGTCGTTCCCCTCAGTCTTTGTTGACCAAGAACATCGATTTTTCCCCAGTGTTTTCACCTTTCGTACGACCTGCCCCCCACGCCCCCCCCCACGTTGAACAATTTTTGGCAGGCCGGCCACCAGTCTTCTTTTCCCCCTGTCGGTAGTGTCCTTTCCCTCCGCTTCGTTTTTTTTCCTTGTCTTTGCTTCGCCGTTCTTTTCCTTCTCCTCCGACATGTCTAGCAGTGGTGTTCCTCCCTTGCCGTTTGCGCGCGGCTTTTCTTGACCTGGTCTTTGCTTTTCCACCCCGCTGTACCCCTTCCTTGACCAGCCGTTTGTTTTTGGAGATCTTTTTTCCGCGTTGCCCCCTTTCCGCAATTACCTTGCGACCTTCTTTTTACGGGTCCTCCCTGTCTTCAACCCCCCCTGCACCGTTGGGCTTTTCCCTGACCCACCCGTGTGCCCTCCCTCAGCGAGGAGGGGGGGTTGGTTCCCCTTTGGCTATCCCTTCCCTTTTTCTTTTTCTCTTTCTCTGTTCGTTCCTGATCCTGGCGCTAACCGAATTTTGACGTTTCCTGTGTTGTTGGTTCCGCCATCCCCCATGTGGTAATGATTGTGACTGCGCCCCCTTTCCCAGGGGCGCCCTTATTTCCCACTTCTACTCCGAAAAGTCTAGGGCAATGTAGGCGCGTTCTCCAGTGTCCTCCCCAGCAGCTTTCTGACCACCCCGCATGGTCCCCAGAAAATCGCGCCATTGCGCCCCCTCCTCCCCCCTGTGTCCCCGTTGTGTCACCCCTGCCATCCTTGTGGGGCCCCGTGGAGGAGTTCTTATTTTCCGTCTCATGGCCATGCCCAGCTCGCGGACTTCATAGTTCTTCTAACTTTTTGTTTCGTGCGTCGTCGGTGGCGGGTTTCTCTCGGTCCACACCCGCGCGTCTTTCCCGTTCCCTCTCCGAGTGGTTCATATGAAGGTCCGATTTCCCCCGCCCGTAGGACGGTGGGTGGGTACTTGGCCCCCCACCCCCCCGTGGTCCACTCCCCTTAAAGATCTACCTGACCCAGGGTTCGTTTATAATTCGTCCCCTGCAGCGACACCGTGGTCGTCCTTTTTTGTGGGTCTTCGGACGTGCCGCCCCACGTCTGTTGAGACGAAACCTCCTTTTCTCCCCCCCGCCGATCTTTTTCTTTTCTTCGGTTTTTTATCGAACAGTCCGTAGGTTGTTCTTTTCCTTAGGTCGTCCCTTTCCGGGACAGTTCATTTGGATGGTAACATTTTTTTTTCCCATCATAGGAGTGACCATAATGGGGTGGGGGTCGTAGCCCAATCAAGATTTATTTGCCTCTTTCTTGAACCCTGTGAGAATAGTGCTTTCCGGAGCTTCATTCTTTTTCCTTTCACCAAGAAGCTGGTCAAAATTTCCTACACGACCGGCACGTTGGGTCTCCCGAGAAACTTTTGCTGTGGTTTTTAGCTCTTCTTGTTTTTGCCCAGTTTGAGTGTTTTGCGTTAAGTTGAACAACCGACCGCCTTTCTTTTGACAGTCCTGTACATGTTTGTTCCTTCCCGATCCGTTCTCCTCTCATCGTTGAGGTTCACCCCTTGTTCCCCCCCCCCCCGACTGGGTAGATGGACCTGACCAAACCCTGGCCGGTCCCCTCTTCACTCTTTGTTTTAGGATTTAGGTGTCTGGTCTCGGCCATCTGGCCACCCCGAGCACTGGTTTCCCCAGATTTTGTTCTAGTTCCCCCCCAATCCGGATGATGTTCCCCCTCATCGACATCGCCCGCGTGCACAGTTTTGGTGGCGGCAGGTGACAAAATAGGTTCTTCCCTTTCGGGCGGGCTTCCATGGTTTCGTTGAAAACTTCCCCCATCGGCTCATGTTTTAAGGTTTGTCGGTTTTTTTCGAGGTCGGTGGGTTTTTTTTATTTCTTTTTGACGGCGGAAGTTCAGTTTGCACCCCCCTTTTCAGTTTTCGGCCCCCCCGTCCCCCGTCCAAGTCTCCATTCCCACGTTGTAGCCGTACCCCCCCTCCAATCACCTCCGGTTTCTGTGAATTCCCCCCCCCCTGGGACACCCCCTTTCCTGGACGACAAAAAAGAAAGGGAAATTTCTCCCGGGTGTAGTTCCCCGGGCCACATTTTTTTCGGCCCGTGAAAATTGCCTGCAGCGGTCGATCCTTTTTTCTTTTCCTATTCGCGCCGGTCGTTTTTTCACCTTACCTTTGTCTGAATTTTGAGATTGTTTGGAATTGTAGCCGGTCCGTTTGCGGGCCAACGGCCCAGCCGAACTCCTCACGAGGGATTTGAGCCACAGGGAATACCATGAAGTTGCTTTTAGCTGAACCCCAAGCTTCTCCGCGTAGGGCGGTACGGCACATTTTTGAGGGGGTCGAGTTGACGCTTATGTATTTTTTTTTTTTGTACTTTTACACCTTTTCTCTGTTGCTCGAAAAAATGGTTGCCTCCGGTACATTAGAAGAGCGAGTGGGACAGTACCCCCAGTGGTGACCTCCACCCCCACCTCAAGTTTTGGACGAGTCCCCGAAGGGACGCTTCTTGCCCGGGTCCCCGGCCTTGTATTAGGGTCCTCTTTTCCCCCCAGCTCGCGACCCCCCCTCCTTTCTTTCCGCGACCCCCCTTAAGCGATGGTCTTGGCGTTTTTTTTACCACCCTTGGCATTGGCCCCTTTTTTTTATTTCAAGTACTTCCTTTCCCCCCCGAGGGCAGTGATTCTGTTCTTTTTTTTTGGATAGGGTCTTAGCTCTCGATGGTGCTTAGCTTGCTTTTGTGGCGTGGGCCGGAGCTTAGTAGCACCGCCCCACCGGTCACAGCCACTTCTTCCCGATGATGGGGACAAATGAGCCAGGTACCTTTTTCCTCAGCGCGTAAGGCGGGGAGCCCTCGTCGAAGGGTTGCCAACCTCTTTCCACCCCACAAAGTCCCCATAAAGTTTTGCGATGCTGTGCAATCAACCCCGTCTTCTTTTCTCCTTCCTCCCTTTGTTTCTGAGATCTTGCGTTCGCGTTCCCTTTTTAGCTCCCCCGTTATGCAGATTTTCTTTTGGTTCATTCTCCGGCTCTTTTTTGATACCGCCTTCCTCATGAGGTCGCATGTCACGAAGTAGCAGTATTTTTTTAGTGTCCCCCCCTCCCTTAGTGGTTTTTCTTTCCTTTTTTTGGGGGTGCGTTTTTTTGTGGCTTTGAGATAGGAGGACACGCCAGCCCCCCTCTCCCCCCCCCCCCCCCTGTTTTCCTTTTTTTTTTTATCCTATCGACAAACTCATCTTTTTTTTTACTGCAACTTTTTTTTTTACTTCCTCTGGCCCATTCATTTTTTCTCCTGAAAAAAAGTCCAATCTGGCCGCTTTTTTTATCCTTCTTTTTCCTCTTTCTTTCTTGGGTCTTTCGCCGATAAGAGGAAGTGTCATTTACCTGGTTCAGCACTTTTCGTCCCCTTTTTTTCGGGCCTTTCAGGACTGCTTTTTCCCCAAAGGTTTGTATTTGTTGAGGTCCCCCCGAGTAAGGACAGTAGGTACCTAACTCGGCACCCTTGGTTTTCTAGGCTCACGTTTTGCCACACATTACAGCCGATTTTTTCTTCCCTCCGCCTGAGACGAATTGGCTCCGCTTCCGTGGTTCTTTTTTTTTTTTTCATCGTCCCTGTCGGCCCTGGAGGGGCACTCCCGTCGTTCTTGGGCTTTTGTGCTTGTCTCAACCGGGACGCGCAGGAATGGTCACCCCGCTGCATTTTCCCCTGAGGCCGGCCGTCCGCGATCCCCTCCCCTCGCCGGTTCTCTCCGTTTTTTCGCACAGGAGTTTCGGTCCCTGTTTTTCTTTGTCGTTTTTTTTTTTTCCCGTTTGGGTTGGCCGTTCACCAAAGCACCCGTGAGGGTTTGGTGGGGAGGTTTCTTGGGGTTGTGAACTTTTTTCTGGGACTTTTCCGACGGTGTTTTCAGAATTACGCAGGTCCGTTGGTGTCACGAACGGGTGTAAGTCCCCCTTCCCCCCGGACTCGAGCCCCCCACGTTCCAGGAGATCGGGGTTTTTTTGACTGGCGTTCTGCCCCCCCCTGTTTTTAGACCGCCTGGGTAACCTTAAACTTACCCCCGGTCAACCGGTGACCGTTGTCATCCCTTTTTTTTTTTTCTCGGTCCGATTTCGGCATCTCGAGTTGGTTTTGCACTCATCGTTTTTTTTTTTTGTCAATGCGGGGGGAAGAGTTTGCCGAAGCACGCCCTCCTCAGTTTTGATCTTTGCCGGGGCCCTTAGGCTGGGCTACCCAGGCCAAGACCCGAACGTCGTTTTTTTTGTTCAGGTTGACTTTCCCTTTGGCTTTTTCACCGTCGTGATTTTGATTACCCCAGGGCCCGGATTCGTATTCTTTTTTTTTCGGGACCGAATCCCCCCACCCCCCCTTGGGCCAACCCCCCCACTTTGTCTGCCACACCCCACGCCACCTTTCGGACTCACTGCCCGTTGGTTTGGGACATTTTGTGGGGTTGGGATTAGGCTTTGTTAGGTTTGATCAACCCGTCGACGGCAAGGCCCGTGCCGTGTTTTCTTCGGGGACGGTTTCCCCCGCTGGTGCTGGGATCTCCCTCCCCTTTCCAGCTCGTTTTGAGTTTTTCACGGCCGGATCCCTGCCCTTTTTTCGGCCATCCCCCCCCCACGTGGGAGCCTGTACTCACCCCCGAGACCCTCACTAGTTGCTCAACCGCCCGACAGGAGTGATTGCGGTTTGTTTGTTTTTTCGGCCCCGCTTTGCTTACCGGGGGTCCCCTTCTCCGGTTAACCACTTCTGCAACCGTGTCCTGTCTTTTTCGGCCTGCCGGAAGCACGTACCGTTCGTTTTTCCTCTGTAGGTTCAGGTCTTTCCGGGTCTTTTTTTTCCCGATCCCCCGAGTTTCTCGTTCTTTTGTGCGCGTTGAAGCTCCCGCCATATCTCCGAAGAGCGTTTTGTTTTCTCTCATTCCCCCCCCTCCTCCTTTCCCCCTATTTCGTGACTCCTTTCGGCAGTGTTTTCGTGAACGCTGTCTTCGCCCCCTCCCCGCCCCCCGTGGTCGTCCGGTGATTTACCCGGCAGGGGGGAGTCGGGGGAAAAAGGCCTTTTAGTTGGAATTGCGGGTGTTCGTGCCCCTGTTTTTTTCTTTGCCGTTTTGTCTGTCGTCCCGCTACATGTCCCTCTTGGCCCGTCCGTCCCCCAAGGGAGCCATGAGTGCTTCCAGGAGCCCTCCCGTATCCCGTTTTCCTTTTGTTTCTGTTGGTCGGTTTTCCCCCTGCGCTTGACCGCACGTTCCCCCTTCGTCGGCAAAATCTCTTCCCAGTCAGCGACCCTAGTTCCTTCCTGACCCTCAATTCCCCTTATTTTTTTTTCTCTGCCCCCGCGAATGCTCTTCACTGTGGGACTTTAGTCCAGCCGTGTGGTCGAAGACCCTGCTTGCCCGTCACCTGTTTTTTTCTTTCATTTTTTGCTTTCGGGTCCTGTGCTTCCGCCCCTCCATCCGCCTTTTGCCACCCAGGGATTTGTTCATTGGGTAGATTTTTCCTTCCCCAGTGATTGTCCCCCTTGACGCTTTTTCGTCCACCCCTGAAAGAAGTCCATTTTGGGCTTAGCGTTCCCATCACTTGAGTTTCAAGAAGGACCTGATTCCTAAGCCTAGCCCTGGAAAATCCAGCTTCCACCCGCCCGCTGGTTTTTTTTCCGCTTTCACCATTTTTTTCGCGGTGCACATTGGTTTGTTTCCTTTTTCTTTAGACGTGCCCCTTCTCGATTATTTTAACTTTTTCTTTTTTTTTTTCTTTCATCGGCTCCTAGTTTGATTTATATTCTTCACTTTTATCATCCCCTGCTTTTTTTTTGGGGTTCATCCCTAGGTGCCTGCAGCCCCTTCCCTCACTTGACGGACTGGGTTTATCTGGTTTCGCTTGAAATGTTCAGACTGGTGTTTCGACTTGTGTTCTCTGACCTTCTTTTTTTTTGGCCACCGGCCCTAGAGGTTCGGCTTTGTCGCCCGTTTGAGGTGGGGCCAAACGGACCTCGTCCCCCGACCGTCGTTCGATTACTTTTCCCTGTTATCTTTGTCCAGCCACATTCTTGACGTCGTGCTTTTGCGAGTTTCGATTGGGCCAACGGCGGAAGACCACCTTTTTTTTCTTTTTTGTCCCCCTGCTGGTCCGCCCTGGTTTCCGTCGAATCTGCCACAAATTGGTTGCCCTCCAGTTCCCTGTCGTTGAGTAGATTCAACCCTTCCGGGCCTTTTCACCCTCCCCCCCTGGCCTGTCCGCCCCCGCTTTTGTGCCCCCAATCCCTTGGGCCCGGTCCTGCGCCATGGGGCAGCACCCCCTCGGTCTCCCCCCCTTTTCCTCCCACGATTCTCTGACCAAACCCTACAAGGGAGGTTACTGGTGCCCCCCGGGGATCATTTCGTTGGTTAGGGTTACTTGACGTGTGGGGCTTTTTTCTTGTTGGCCGGGTGGTTTTCGGGACTAGGTCGCAGTGTTATCCACCACTGGGGCGATCGCTTTTACCACCTAGTTGTTTGTGTGAACCAGTGTCCCGTTTGCTTTTGTGGAATGTTCACATGGACACTTTGATTTTTCTGGCCGTGCGTTCGGGTCAGGATGCGTACTTTCTTGCCGGTAGAAAACGTCCCAACATGATGAGTGCAATCCGCCCCACTCACCCCTTTTCCACGTCAGAGTTTTGAGTCACTTTCACTGATCTGCGCCTTGCACTGTTTCTTTGTTTTTTTCGGAAGGTAGAGACCCAAGGCCTTAGAGGTCGCTCCTTTTTTTCTCGCCCCATCACGATTCACGTCCCCCTCCTGAAGAGTGGACGTGAGGTGTCACCCTGTTTTGGCTTAGCACGTCCCGCGTTCCACGCGTCGGTCTTCTCGATCTTCCACTACGTCTCCTTCCTTTTCTTGTGCCGATTTTTTCTTTGACCTTTCTTGAACCCCTTTTGTTTTGTCTAGGACCGAAAGTTGTCCCCTTCTTTTCCCTCTGAGTGCGTTTTTGCTTACCGTTCGCCGTTCGACGCCCAACCCGCGTTCTTTTTGGCGGCCGTGTGCAAGTATCTTGCATCCAATGGTTAAGTTCTATTTGTGTGTATTTTCGCGACCTTGTTTCTCCAATGTTTTCTGTCAGTCCCCCCACGGAAATGCTTCGGTTAGAATAGCTGTATTTTAGCCCTTCTCTGCGCCCATGTTTTTTTCCAAAACACCCATCCGCCCCCGCTCTTGCTGGCATTGGTGGAGCCTTTGAGTACACGATTTTGCCCTACCCCCTTCGGTTGCCACCGTTACCGTAATTGGCATCTTCAGGGGCCCTCTTTGCTTCTGCTTTTTAGGACTATTTTTCGAGCCTCTCATCCTCAAACCTGGGTTTGGGTGTGAGGGTGGTTTCCGGTTTTTAGCCTGGGGGTTTTTTTTTTTTTGCGAGGCCATCTACCCCCCCACCTTCTTTGGTTCTTTGAGATCCTAGCCCCCCCCCTTGTTCTTGTCAGGGTTGTGTAGGGTCAATTTTTGGGGTACAGGATGATGTTGCGATCCCCCAGACTTCAAAATATGTCTTGAAGATGCGCAAAAAACCCCTGATTCCCTTTTACTCCTTCGGTTCAACGCGTCCCAAGTGTTTCGCACGTTGACGGCGTGCACCCCGATGGTGATAAATTCAACACGGGCTTCGTTTCCTCTGTTATCGAAGTTTCTTTTGTGCACAGATCGACCACAGGTTGCCGCCGTGAGTATCAGGGTGGCGAAGTGCACCGTTTTTTTCCCCCCTCTTATTCAACCCCAACTGAGGTCCCCAAACCAGGACTTTTGTCACCATTTTGGACGCTTTTACCATGCATTTGCTGGTTTCCCCCCTTTGCTCCGGGATTTTCTGCATGCCCGTTCCCAGTTGTTGGGCCCAGAGGATCTTTTCTCTCCCCTCCCCGTTGTTTTTTTTTTGCTGAGTCGCTTGGACCCCTTTTAGTTGCCGTTTTTCAGGGTGGCTGGTCCCCTTCCTTTCCCCCTTCCCCTTTTTCCACGGAACCACAATGAAAGGCCGGCCTTGCCTCGTTTCCTCACTTGTCCTTCTGTGTCACATTCCTTGGCTTTCTTTTTTTAAGCTGGTCCAAGTTGATATTTTTTTTACCTCACGATGGCTTTCGTCAAACCTTTTCTGATAGGTTCCATTATGACTAAATACCCGTGGTGCGTCGTGGCGCTCAACCCCATTTTTCATTATCCTAGACCCAGTCTTCCCGGTGCTCAGTTCCGCGTATGACTTGAAACGCCTTTTTCCTCTCGACCATTATGAGTTTCTGATGCTTTTATCCTCTTCATGACGGAAGTTAGAATAACCCCCCCCCAAGGAAGCCCTCGTAGAGACCACCAAACCGTTGGCCTTCCCGCACCATGCTTCGTGTTTCGTCTCATGTCGTGGACCTGCTCTCCCCCCGCTTTGTCGTTCGGTCTTTCTTTTCTGCTCTTTTTCGTTGCCCTCCTTCGGGCCTTGAACACTTTCCCACCCGCCACCAAAGGGTGCGAAGCTTTGATCTAGGGTGTCCCCCTTTTCCCCCCCCCGGAAAAGATCTGTTAAATCCTGGGCTCAGCCCTAAGGTTTGCCCATTTTTTGGCCATCTTTGGGCCATTGTGATAAGCCTATTGAGAAAACTTGGACCTGGTGAAACAGATAACTTTTTCGGGGCTGTTTTTTCCGGGACTCTTGATCCTTGCTTTTGGCTTATCCATCCTGCTTTTTGTATGATTCCTCCATTTTGTTTCTATTCACTCGAAATGATAAAAGGTCTTTTTTTGCGAAGTCCCCCCCACCCCAGAGCCCCTGACTTCCACTAACCATTTGATGAAAGGAAGTTCGTCCCACGCACTGGACCACCACCCAGTTCCCCCCAGATTTTCCTTTTTTTAACCGTAGGGTGTTCAACATCCCCAAACAGCCTTCCCCTCATCGACTGGACGAGAACTTGGTTCCGTGACTCATTCAAATAGCCTTTTGTTAAGTTTCCAACCCGTCAAAAAACCTCCTGTCCCTATTTTGTCTCCCTGAACCCGTTTCTTTTTTGATACCCTGAGACAAGGGCCGACAGCCGTTTGATTCGACATTTTCTTGGCGTCGTTTTTTTGGCACAACGCCCGGCTGAATTTCTTCTGGTTACGGTTCCACCATAGTGGCTGTGGCTGACTTACCCTGCCTACCTGCGGTAATTGCCTTCGCATTTTTTTTGACCTCTTGTTTCGATAAGACCCCTTGGTGCCTTCCAGGCACAGGGTTAGCATGCCCCCCCTGGTTCCCTCTGCCCACCCTCCCCCCCCCCCCTCCTTTGTCGGTTTTTTCTGTTTGTCTTTTTCTTGTAGTCTGTTTGGCTCTTGGTCTTTCTTGTCGACCATCCTGTCTCCCTAAGGCCTTGACAGACCTCGTGGGGAAAGCACCCTCGTCCCCCATTGTCCCTGAACACCTCCCGCAGCTTTGGGCTGGGTCTCCCCCCTCGGTTTTTCCCTCTTTTTTTTAGTGGCCGAAAGGTCTGGACCACTAACTACCACAAAGCGTTTCCCGTGCCCACCCCCCCCCCAATCTACTTCCCCTTCCCCCCCCCAACGGTCAAAGACCAAACCGTAGGAAACCCGAAAAGATTGCCACGACCCCCCCCCGTCCCCCTTGTATTCCATCCCGGGTCGGGTTTTTTCGTTCTTTTTCTAGGGGAACCCCCCGTTCCTTTTTTTTTTTTCCTGTCTTGAAAATTGTCGCTTCACGGCCCACCGGATTTTTGTGCCCCCCGGGTGTCTTTTGAGTCATGTGGTTTTTTTTTCGGGAGGGGAGGTGCATTTGGGTTTTTTTGTTTTGTTTTTTCCCCCCCGTCTCACCTCGGGCCTCCCCTCCTTGGGCGCCACCTGGTATAGACGCCATGTTTCCCCTTTTTTTTTCCCTCCCCGGTGTCTTGCCGCGTGGGTTGCATTTTTTTCATGATTTGAAATACTTCTCCCCAGTTACCCCTTGATGTTTTTTTCGCACCGATCCAGGAGTCCTTTCACGTCATTCCAGTAGAGATTCCCTCTTCCCTGTCCCACCCCGCCCTGGGCTCACCCCGACTGACGGCCCCAAAGATAGTTGGATTTTTTTTTGACACAATCTAATGGTCTAGACCCAGCGGCTGGTCCCCCCCCCCCTCCCTGCAGACGTTTTTGTCTTACTCCCCAAATCTTCTGGCCCTTTCTTCTTTTCGTTGCTGCGGTAAACGTCGTAGGTTGGATGCCGACCCCCAGAAGGGCTGATTTTTATATCCGAGCACTTCCCCCTCCCCCTGGGTTGGCCGTCCCCATTCCTCTTCCCTTTAGGACTCTTTTGACTTTGCAGCGTACCCCCCGTCGACACTGGCCACTCTCCAAGTTTAACCCGCGACCCCATTTTTTCACCCCTAAGTTCTTTTCCCCACCCATTTCCCGCGGGTGAAACCTCGCGGTCCGATTCCCCGCTTTCCCCTTCTCAGCTTCCGGTCCTTTCTTTTTTGGCCGGCCGTTGATTTAGGCTAGGCCGCAAAATTCCCTCCCCAGGGTTTTTCCGCCCAAGAAAGGGGTTTCCTAGGCCCCCCCTTACGTTGAATTCCCTTTCCTTTTTTTGACCCCCCCCCTTTGTTGCTGACGAGACCACCAGCCGGTTTTTTCGGCCCTTTTTTGATGGGGGCTTAGTGCTGGGGGACCCGAAGGGCTCCTCTTTCCCGGTCGCCGGTTTCTTAGTGACATCCAAATAACTTCTTTTGGGGCAAACAGGTGTGGCGTCGCCTGTTCTCCCCTTTTTTTGGTTTCCCTTGACTCGAGTTTTGACGATATTTTTGCCGTTTCGACGTTATTGGCTGATCGGTGTTTCCGTGTCGTCGCTTTGGCGTTTTCCCCCCACAACGGCCAGGTCCCATTCGCGGACTCTGAGTCGCTTCCTTTTTTTTTTTCTTTCTGCTCGACCCTTGACATTCTTCTTCCCCATTGGGGGCCAGTAGCTTTTTTATCGCCCTTCTTTTTCCCCATGCAATGGTTTTCTGGACATTCGCCCCCGCAGCCGAGCCTGCCTCCTTTCTCCCCCCCCCCGACCTCCTGACGTCACCACGCCCATCCTGCGGACCGCGGGGAATGCCGCGTTTTGTGTGCCCAGCTCACGCCCCGAAGTTCCCGTAGGTGGTTCCGCTTTATCCTTGGTCTGTGGTCCCCACCCAGTTCTTTCTTTGTCGACGAGGACTTGCGGCTTTTTTCTGTTGTGCCCGGATTCCTCCAACAGTGACGGCGGCGTTCCTCGTGCCCCACGACCCCGGTGTAAAACTTCACCCCGCACGCCGATCCCTTTTCACCATTGTGACGTTCCCTCCCCCTTTCAGTTTTTTTCTGAAGTTCGCACCCCCTGTTGCTGATGGGTTCTTTTTTTGCGTCTGTTGTTGGCGATTTCAGACCTTCCCCCTTTTGTCGGGCGCCCGCCGACCAGCTCGCAAAGGCCGCTCCTTTGCCTCGTTCGGTGGTTTGATGCAAGACCACGTAGGTTGTTTTTTTCCGCGGGTTGGGAGTGAAAACCGGGAAATTCACACCACGCTGTTTTGGTTGATGGATTTTTTTTCCCCCCTCCACCCAAACCGAAGGCTGGAGTCCCTAAGATGGGGTCCAGGTCGTGACCAACAGCCTTCCCCTGTCCCCGTTTCGGCCCGCGGGTCCTCCTCCGTTCCCTCATGTTCTTTGGCACGGAATGGGTATAAACCTTTTTTGCCAGCTGTTCGGCCCTTTTTTTTACTCCACGAAGTCAACTGGTTGGCTCGTTTCATTCTAAAAGTTGGGTTTTGTATTTTCTTCTGTTTTTTTTGTTTTCCCCCGTTGTGTGTTGCGGTTACCCCCAGCCAGTCAATAACACCATCTGCGTCGCTGGACTTCTTTCCCTTTCTCCTTTTTTCCGTCCCTTTGCCACCCGCCCGATGTGGTTCACCATTTGACCCCACCACGACCTGTTCGGGCGTTTGCTTTTTCCCCCCTCGGCCGGTTTTTTTTCCCATGCTTGGATAGGGTTCGGGCTCGCATTCGGCCCCTCCCCCCAGAACAGGTTCTCCGGTGGTACGATGGTTTAGGTTCTGCTGGAACAACTCGACTGATCCTCCCCACCATAGACATCCGCACGTGATTCGTTAGCTTAGGTTGACCCTTTGACGGTTTGTAACCCCCCTTTTTTTCGCTGCTTTGTTTTTTTGTTTTTGCCCTTCTCGGAACGGCCTCCATCGACTGGGAACCTTTTTCTTTCTTTTCGGTTGGGGTTTAGAGCGCCGAGAGACTGTTCTTGCAACACCTCTTTTCCCCTTAGTAGGCCCCCACACGTGGTACGATCAATAGAAACCAGTTTTAGTGGTCCGCCACTCCCCCTCCCCCCCCATCCTTTCTTTTTTTGTCCCCCGACCCGTTGCTTGGGCTAAAGGACACAAAGACCTTCCAGGGCCAGGTGGTTGTTGACTGGGCCAATGTTCTAGCGTGTATATTTTCAACCCAGGCCATCCCCGGATGGTCGTGATTGATCTCGTTACCGGTCGATCACCCTCCTGGTTTTCCAGTTCAGTGGGGGGGAGCCTTGTCGCTCTTCTGTTGTGGCCCTGGTCCAGTCCCCCCCGCCTAGGCCCCCCGGCTGGCCGCATTTTTCCGCCAGGACCCTATGAGCGACACCTGAGCATCGTTTCCCTGCTTCTGCGGGGCTTGCCATGTTTTGATTCTATTTCCTTTCCACTGGCCCGAGGTCTGTTCCAACCAGTTTTTGTCAAACAAAGGGTTTGACTCAGGTCTAGTCTTCCCTAGGCGAGAGGAGTGACCAAGCCCTTTTTTTTTGAAGAACACCGATCCCTTGGTGTGTTTTTTGGTTCTTTTCTTCGGCGGCGGACGGCGTCGGGCTGGGCCTTCCCAGCAGGTAAGGCGCTGACGGGGTCCCCTCCGTCCCCATCTCTTGCGACCTATCCCGCGTTTCCCCGCGTTTTTTTTGCTGTTGGTGGCTGGCACAAATGCAGGTCCCGTTTTAGGACATTTCCCCTTTTCTTTTCCCATTCAGTTCTTAGTCGTTTTTGGATAGTTTTTTCGAGCCCTCTGTTTGTGATTCTTTGTTGGCGTTTTTCTCCTGCCTATCTGCGACCCTCAAAATTTAGACTGGCCACCCCGATGCGGTGTTTTTTTCTTTCAACCTCCTCCCTTCTGCACAATTTGGTTCACCCGAGCAGGTGGGCGGGGGTTCCATGCCTCGAGTTGTACCCCCAACTCTTTCCCCGTTCCTCCATCCCTTTTTCTACGAGCACGTCTCCCCTTGATTCCTTTTCCTCTTTTTTTCCCTCCGTTTGAGGAAGAGATTCGTTTCGTTCTTTTTTTTTTAGCCTTCGGGATTTTTTTGTCGAGGTTTCTCTCCGACGAGGTTCTTCCCCCCTCCTTCTTCCCTCATTTTGGCCTTTTACCATTTTGTCCCTTTTTCGTTGGTTTTGTCGACCCTGCATAGTTGACTCAAGTTCTTGCCTGTGATCGGTTGTTTTTCGAGTCGGTTCTTACGCCCAGCCTTTGGCCCTCCCTTCCCCCTCCTTCTCGGCTTCCTCCTCTCACCGCCCCTTCTTTTTGACTTCCGTTTTCTCCCGGGCTGTTTTCCGACCCACCATAGCGTACTTTTTTTTCGAGGCCGGGTCGCCCGAGTCTTTTTTCCCCCGTCTTCCCCCCCCCCCTGATCCCCCGCGCCTGTGCGTCTGGCCCCCCCGCCTTTTCGCAGCGGTCGAGACCGTCATGCCCTGGTTTTTCTGTCACGGCGTTCGGCCAGCTTCTCCTATTTTTCCTTCCCTACCTTCAATTCTCCTGGTGGTAGAGTTTTGCCACACGAGGACATGCTCAGTCCATGCGATTTTTTTTTTTTTTTTTCGTACCTGGCCTTGCCACTCCCTCTTCCCCGGTCCTCTCGTGTCGATTTTCTCTTTCTGCGCATGTGCCACCGATTGTTGGTTTTTGGCGTGGCCTTCCGGCTCTTCTGTCCCCTTTTCCCCCGCTTCCTTTCCCCCCTTTTTCTCCCCCCCCCCCCTTTTTATCCGTCCCTTCGATGCCCCCATTCGTTCGGTTCACCCGATCCATCCCCCATGGTCCGTTCCGTTGGCCTTTTTCCCCCTTGGTCTTTCTTTGTTTCTTTCGTTGCATTTTTGGTGAAGTTCCGAAAACTTTTTCTTCGCGGTTAGGGGTTTTTTTTGTTGGGTCTACACCTGGTTGGTGCGATGGCGGGCCTCCCGAGTTCCGGCGCCCCGAGGCTTCGACGGTGATTATCCGTCTCCCCTCCCGCTAACCTCCCCCCTCGTCCCGCACGGTTCCCGTCGCTCGTATTGTTCGCGTTCCTCCCCTTTTTTTTCTTACCTCCATGCAACCTATGCTTAGCACAACAATGTCAACGACGTGCTTTTTTCTTGTCTGAGGTCGCTTGCGGCATTGTTTGGCCTTTTCGACATCGGCCTACCTCGCGGTTTTGGTTTTTTTTCGGAGGGCGAAACCCTCATCTTTGTCATGAAAGGGGAATCGGTTTTTGTTTTTTGCCTTTTTCTTTTTGCCTTCCAAGTCCATCGACCCTTTACCTTCGGTCCCCACTGCCCCCACCTTTTAGTTCGAGTTATTACCCCCGTTTGCCCTCTCGCCTGTCCTTCCGTGTGGACAACGACCCAACCTGGCACAACACCCCCCCTTCGTCTCTACAACCAATCCGTTCCTCTGTCTTGACCTCCCCGTTCGTCTTTGTTTCTTTCTGTTCTTATGTGGTTCTTTTTTGACCCACTCGCTATACGGTTGCCCCTGCGTTAAGTGCGTCGTCATCTGTCCTCCCCTTTTTGCTGTCTTTGGATAGAATGACCTCTGCCCCCTCTGGCTGCGATATATTTGCTGTTTTCGTCCCCAGTGGTTAGAGTCCCACCCCAAATGCATCCCCCCTACCTTTTCTTCTTCCACCCCTCTCCGCCCGGAGAGGTCTGTTCTTTTCGTCTGTCCTGCGTGGAACTCGGACGGTTGGATTCTCGCAGTTCCCAACAATTCTCACCCGTTTTCTTCCCTTGGATGATTTTTTTTTGCGTCGGTGCGTTTTTTTCCTCGTTGGACCCGGACTTTGTCCGGTTGTCGTTTTTTTGTCCCTCTCCAGGTTTTAAAGTATTGGTTCTTTTTTCCTTAGATCCGATCTGTCGACACACGCGGTTGGGAACAGAGGAAGACCCGCCCCTATACGCCTTCCCACCTATCGACTACTCCCTTTCGGATGGCAAATCGCTTGCCCATAAACCTG
>Ga0179593_1591726_pt1 | contig 17393 bp, 20 predicted proteins | sample CZODoug2_1_08_16_FD_185931 | JGI IMG/M metagenome (GOLD analysis project Ga0179593, IMG submission 185931) | Vadose zone soil fungal communities from Angelo Coast Range Reserve, California, USA - CZODoug2_1_08_16fungal (PacBio error correction) | ecosystem: Environmental > Terrestrial > Soil >... | reverse complement strand
CTTTCCCCTTCGGCCGTATCTCTTTTTTTCCCAACCCCCCCTTTCCCCTCCCAAGAAAGATCAGTTTTCCTAGTAACGCCTTAATTGGTTTTATGGAACTGAAGATGACCTCCCCCTGTGGTTCCTTTCACTTTGGAGTTTCCTAGCTTTCTTCCCTCCTCATGAAAGAAAAGGTCTCCTCAACTAGAACGAACTTCCCCCCCCCGACGTCTTGCCCCTCGCGGTTTCCCCCCGGTTTTTTTTTTCGTAAGCATTGAGGTAAGTTCCCACCGCGAGGTTAGGCGGTCCCATTCCGTTGAAGGTTTATTTTCTCCCTCCTCCTCTTTCCCTCAACCTCGTCCAATTTAAGATTCCTCGTTTCCTCCGCCTCCAAGGAAGCTTCAGCGCTGAACTTCTCCTTCTCCTCCTTTCAAAGATGCTCTTCTCTTGGACTTAATCGTGCCTCCCCACCGTCCCACGAGCGCTCGGCGTTTTTTTTTCGTCTCCCTTTTCAGCTGGAAAAAACCCCTCCCATACCTTTCCGTCCGGGTATGGGGGATACCACCCTTTCCACATAATGATCCTTTTTTGGTCGGAACTCGTTTCTTCCTCGGACTCTTTTTTCCTTGAACTGTGACGAGACGCGTTTCCTTCTCTTACCCTTACTGAACAAGCCTTCCGTTGAATTCCTCCCACCTTTCCCGCAGGGCAGGTCCCCCCCCTCCTTCGGCTTTTCTTCTTGAAGGACCTAGGTCTGGACACTTTACTTCGATTACTTTGGTCCCGTGAGATAGGGTCGCTCCTCCTGACGTCTTTGGATTTTCTCTTTGACGCGGATCGGGATATTGGTCTTTCGCCCGGCTATTTCAACTTCCGGCGAACGAAGACCTATTTTTCGAGCGGCGTTTTTTTTTTTCGGCCCGACATGCTTCCCCTATCGAAAGGCAGATGGTTTTTTCCCCCCTGTTGCGCTTAAAGACGTCCACCCTTCATGTTTGTTTGCAGGAGCCCCTCCCTTGGCTTTGAATCGTGTCCTTTCAACGACGCCCAGGCTCTTTTTGCCATTTTCCCTCGCTCTTAGTTCGACAGTACTTCCCCCCCGTCCGTGATGAACCCCAGATTTTTCCCCCCTGAGCTTCTGTTTCGTTGGGTTTTTTTTTTTAAACTTATTCACTCTTAACGTGCTCTTAGCACCAGGTTGGACCGGTCTGCTGACCGGCAACATGGGTAGACATCTCCCCCCCGCCCCTTGTCTTCGTTAGAAAGAGCCCCTTTTTGCACCCTGCCTCGTCTGGGTCTCCCCCCGGTTCCATGTTTCCCTTTCCCGACGCGGTTGCTTTCTTCTCCTTGTACGTCCCCCCCCTAATTACCCTTCTCAAATTTCCCCCCCTTGTCGTGTCGCCTTTTCGAGGCATCGGCAAAATTTTCCAGATCCCCCTCTTGCGTGTTTAATAGAACTTCTTATTCAAGCTGGACTTCATGAGGCACGGAATCCCCCCCGTGCCTTCCTTCCCCTTTTGTGAAGGGTTCCTTCAGCCTCCCCCCCCATCCCTTTAAAGAATTAGGTTCTTTTCCTCTATTATTGGTAGCTGTATCTTCCTTCCTCGAAAACTCCCTGGTAAATAACTCTCGATTCCTCCTTTTTTAGGTGGTAGAATCAGTCTTGCAAATAACTCTAAAGATCCCTGTTGGTCTCCTTTACAGACCCCAAATCCGTAGGACCCAGGGGGGTTTCGGCCCAGTTTGGTAACCGGGCCGTCCTGCCTTTTCCCTTACGCACCCCGCAAGCCGCCCGGCCAGCCGGCCGGTTTTTTTTTCCGTTTCCCCCCTTCGCCCCCTCTCCGGCCCCACCCTTAACGTAATAAAGACGTTCTTTTATCTTTTCCGTGCCGCAGATCCTCCCCCTTTCGTACCCTCCTAAACTCGTCTTTTCCCTTTCTTACTGAAATAAGAAGTTGTCTCTCACATCCGCTCTTCAGGGCGCAGACTTTCGCTTCCTTTTTTTTTTTTTTTAATTTTGGCCCGTTCCATTGTTCAATTTTCCTCTGCTGCTGGTAGCCTCTTTTGGAAGGGGAATTTTTGATCCTGTCGCTCTTCCCCCTCCCCTTTCTTTTTTTCTTTCCCTTCAATCCGCGATCGCGAGTAGGTCCCCCCTTTCCCCTAAACTAGCTTTGAGGCAATCTTCCTCCCTCCTTCCTTGTTTTTTTGTTGTTTCCCTCTGATGGACTCAAGCGCGTTACGGATCGATCGATCTTTTTTCCTTCCTTCCCAGACCGTCATGTCCGAATCAGGATTCTCTTATCACATCGTTTTAGTTCCTGTACGACGGCGACCTCCCTCCACGCGTCGGCCAAAGTAGGAGCTCCCTCTCATCCAGCAGCATCTTTCATTCGTATTAAGTACGCCTTTCCTCCTCTCAGAACCAAATCATTAGTTAATCCTCCGCAAGGTTGTCTTCCTTTGGCTCGCCCTCTCTTGTTCCAACCGACGTAGTGATTACTCCCCTCCCCGTCAGGATCTGCTCTGCAAAGGACAAAAGGCCCTTCCTTGGCCTTCTTTGTCTTGGGCGATTTGCACTCTGCCGGCTGCAGTTTCTTTCCTCCTCGAGGCAAAGGAGATTCTCTTCCCTTTTATACCGATCTTTTTGGTCCTTCCCTCACATTCAAGATGATTAGATCAAGCGGACCCTGGATTCACAGGGTGATTTGCACTTCTTTCTCCCGGGCGGATTCCCTTATGAGGCGATTGTTCTTTTTTCAATTTCCGCCCATTTCTCAGGAAAGGCAGGAACATCTCTTCTCCCGCTTGCACGACCTGTTTCTGCAGCGGAGTTCCTTAAAAACGTCTTCCCCTCGAGAAGGAAAGTTCCCTTCGGCCTATTTCGTAGAAGATGATCCTTTTGACCGTTACGAGGGTCGGCACCTTTGTACCTTCTCGAGTAAACAACGCCTCGCAAGCCGCCTTTTTGAAAAGGTGATAATTTGTCTCTCCTTTGTCTTACTTAAGATTTTGGCTCCCCCCCCGCGTCGTCAGATGCTCACCCCTCAGAACCCAGCTTTCCTGGCCAAGGGGGCCGCTTTTCTCACTGCCCCGGCTGGACAGGGACCTTCCCCCTTTTGCCGCCGCCTTTTTCCCAAAACGGGTTCGCCTGGAGCCTTACTTTCTTGAAGAAGCCCCCTTTTTTGCTCGACCCTGTAACAGCTCGGTTTCACCCCCTTTACGAGCACCTTTCCTTTTTTCGCGCATCGTCAATGTCCTCTCCATACCTGGGCGTCAGTTTGCGCCTTTTCCACGTCGTCTATTCATCTTCCTGCCGCGCCTCTGTGACGCTATTCTCCTTGGACTTACGGTACTCCTGCCCGGGTAACAAACAGCGGGCGGGGCTCTGTCATGTCTTTCCACGGGGAGACAGGTCCTCCTCTGCAACTTGAGGAGTTCCTCAGATTTTTACCCTTTGCCAGAGAGGCTGCCTCTTTTAAGGGGGCCCCGTCAAGTTCGCCATCCTTTCTGGTTTAAAGTCTCTAACTGGAGGCCGCTCCTCTTCCGACCGTTCCTCCCGCCGAAGAGGTTTTCCGCCTCGACGGTTCCCTTCATGAAGAGTGTAGTGCATTTTACGCAACACAATGCCTTTCCTCTCTGTTCATTGATGAACCCCTTTCGGAAAAGGTCCTCTCGTCGTTTTTCTTCTTCGGTTCTCCCCGCTTGCTCATTATTTCGGCTTTTTTTTCTGCCCCCCCCTTCCTCGATCCTTTCTGGTGTTTTCCCCTCTCCGAAGAGAAGCCGCCCCTGCCGAGCGACTCGTGTTTTTTGCGCAATTCCAGTACAATCGATCTTCCCCCTTGAATTCCCCCCCCTCTTTTTTTTCCGTCGCCGATTTTCCTTGTATGCTCGAATTCTGGACTGAAGAATCGTAAATGGACGATCCTTTCGGCGCCTTTTTCCCCCTCTACTTCCACATCGTTCGGAATCGACCTGGAATCCCTTTTCCTACCCCTCCCTTTTCGTTTCTAGGTAAATCGCCAAAACGTCTTTTCAACATCCTCCTTCAGGTTGTCTAGTTTCGGAGCTTTCTTTTTCCTGGAGGCCTCATTCATTGCTGCTCGGCAACGAAGAGAATCCTCCCCAGCCCCCCCCCCCTTTTTTTTTTGTTTAGCTTAAGTTCAAGGAACTCGTACCTCCACCGAAGGCTTTAGGGTCCTCTCGGATCACCTATCTCTTTCCGCGAGGGACTTACACGGTCCTTCTTTTGGTGACACCTCCCGCTATTCGAAGACCCCCCGCCCTTCCGATCGGGCGGGACCTTTGTTTTAAGGGTATTTCCATTACGGTCCTCCTGAGGGAGATGGGAGTAAGGGTTTCAGCCTGACCTTCCCAACAGAGACATTCTGTCCCCCCCCCCTTTTTCCCCCTTACGTCACCGTGACCGATTTTAGATCCGTCATCCTTTTCGGGGAGAACCCCGCTTTTTTGTTACCAATGGGGACGACGGCTCTCCTGGCCGACCCGCTGGCGAGTTTTTTCAAACCTCCCTCCCCGTAGAGGAGTAAAACTCCTTTTTTTTGGTTCTCAGCCGGAGGAAACTCCCCTTTGCATCTCCTTTTTAACATATCCCCCCCCCCTCATCCTTTTTTTTTTTTTGAGGATGTTTCGGGCAAAAGAGCAAACCTTTCTCCCTTTTCGGACAAAAACCTCCCCTGCGACGGTGGTAGTAACTCTTGTCTCACCTTGCCCGCCAATCCTTTTTTTCCCCTCGGGACGTGGCCTTTTTTTCCAGTTATTACCAACCATCTTTCGTTTTGGTTCCGACTTCCTCTAATATTCATCCGTTTTTCTGTTTCGGGGACACTTTTTTAGAACTGGCCCCCCCCCAGGTAGTAGTTATTCCATGGGCCGGTCAGTTGGACGGCCCCCGTACCTCCCGTTCCCAGCGGGTTCGGATCCCTGCGCCCCTCCCCCCCCGGCGGACTTGCCAGACCCCGATCTGCATGAGCTGGGGGTTTTTTTTCCCCCTCTTCACGCTCCCTGTCCCAAGAAGCCCTTCGTTTCTTTTCTTCTTTGAGGGCCGGGCCTGCCGACCTCCCGTTAGTACGCTTTCCGTTCTTTTGAAACCCCTTTCTTCTGGGCTTGGCACCCGCTTGCGATCTCTTCGTTGCCCTCGGTGGGCCCCATTTTCCTTTTCTCCAGACCACGGTCTTACCCCCCTCCCCTGTGAGTTTTGCCATTCGCGGTTGTTCTTACCTGGGACCGCCCTTTACGCATGTTGCGGTGTCCCTAAAGTACTCTCGAGTTAGTCGTTCCAAGGTCGATTTCTTTTGCATTTCTCCCATCTCCCATTCGCGAACCAATAAGCTTTCCCCTCGTCCACTCTTTTTTTTCTCGTTGGAGAATATCGGCCTTCCCTACGCCGCGTTCGAAAACCCCCTTTTTTTTTCACGAGGACATCGATTGGTACTCCACCTTCCCCTTCCCCCACGGTCCTTCGACTCTTTTTTTCTTCTTTTTTCTCGTCGCTGCCCCGTTGACAAAAAAAAACTTTTTGCTGTATGGGTCCCCGCGCGGGAGAGCCTTCCCTCTTCTCCTCTCAATAGTCGGACCCCTACTTCCCGAACGCTTTCCCCTTCCATGTTTTTTTCCGGGACGCGTTATCAAGTCCCCCTGAAAACCCTCCCCCCTCAGCAGGGGTGCGTGACCCTTCAAGACACGCTTCATGCTCTCTTTTCGTCTGCTGTTGCGACCCTCGTCGGCGTGAGTCTCGGAATAGGTCTCTTGAACTTCAATCACTCGATCTTCCCACCCGTGGAGATCCCGTTTTCAGCCCGACAAAAGCGATTTGCGGAACCTCTCGGAAAAATACTTTTGAGTGGCCGAACGATCGGGGATCCAGCTAGGAGAAGCCGACCTTTTCGGGTGGACTTTTTCTTTCGGACCGCCCTCTATCGCCTCCGACTGGTTGTCTTCTTCTAACCTACAGTAAATGATGGCTCCCTCTGCACTAGTCTTCTCCTGGGCAAGGAGCTCCGTCTCTTCTCTTTTATTCCTTGCGCGACAACTCCCCCCTGGATGATAGGATGCATTGACGACGCCAAAGTTCCTAGTACCCCCCAGTCAGGGTGTCTGTGGCAAACAAAAATGTCACGCGCTGTTCGGTCGAGAGCTTTGGGCCTCTCTGGAATAGTTGCCTGTCAGACATCGTTTCGCACATCGGGCTGTCGGACCTCACACCCCTGTTAACTGTTTCCCAGCAAGTTTCCCAAGAGAGTAGTCTTTCCACCTTTGCGGCCTAGTACCCCACCCCTTTTCCTTCAGTTGAAAAAATAAGAGCCACGCGGGTCTTAACCTGATCTTCCTTTTTCAGGCTCCCTTTTCACCAAACTTGTCGTTTCGTGGAGAGAGCCCAATCGACCACATCTCGTGGGAAGACGCCCTTAGGGTGATTGTTTTTTTCCTTTCCTCGAAAATTCCTACTCGTCCTTTCATGGCAGTGGACATAGGAACTGGGCCTTTCCGCGTCGCTGGGTGAGAGGTGTATTTTTGCCCCCCCTTCTTCCCCCCTCCACCTTCAGACTTCGGGATCCCTTCGGCTTTCTCTTTCCCCCCTGGGTTCGGAAATTGGCCTCCGCCGTACATAAACAATACGACCCCCCATTTCCGGAATTCCTCTCCGGTTTTTCTTTCCGTCCTCCCCCCCTTTTCAAATAAAACAGATAAAGCGGTCCTTGAATCTCCCTTTTCTCCGTGATGTCGAAGGTACGCCCCCTTTTATTTTTTTTCCAAGACGTTGGTCCTCTCCTTGATCGAGGCCCCTTTCCGGGCGGCATTTTGGCTCGTTCAAGAGTTTTTTTTCGCACGCACGTCCAAGCGGGCCCCAGCCGGCCGGCGTTTTTTTTTTACGTTTCTCCCCCCGACCTCCTCCACGTTAATTCACGATAGTCGACCTGAGCGCGATTCGGCCGTTTCTTCCCTTGCGGAGGAGGAAAGAGTTTCCACTTTGGGGGCGTCATGCAGAAATGTAGTACTGCCCTTTGATACGCCCATAGTCTTTTTTCTGAGGGGGGGGACAAACGGTGTTGAGGGCTCGACTTTTGGTCCTCCCCAAAAGGAATTCTTTTGCAGTTTTAAGCCGATGATTGCTGTTTACCCAAGGGACCGCCTTTTCGAGGTTCTTGATCCGCTAGATCTCAATGATTCGGTTTGGCAATGACGGTTTCCGTGTGGCTAAGAGACATACTCTCTTTTCGTTCACAGGTAGATCCTAAACGCGCCCGCTTCTTGCCCCCTCTTCTTTTTCCCACATCTATTCTATTTTAATAATTCCCCCGTTGTGTTTGATAGGTCAGATGTGTCCGATGGCATAAAAGCGTTTCCAAAGACCTTCGAATCGGGCGGTATAGTAGATGAGCCCCTTTCCCCCCTAATTAGGAGAGCCGGGTCTTCTCCCCCCTCGGTCGTCCTGTTTAGAAGGCGCAGCATAATCTCCCCCCGAAAAAAACTGCCCACCCTTTTCGGGGGCATCAACGGGTATCTCTCTTCCTTATCAAGCAGCATAGGGGCCCCTTTTTCGTTACTCATTTCAGGTCCTCTCTTCCGGATGGAAATTTCAAAGTTATCCTCCGGCAGTTTCCCCCCCGCGGACGCGAGATCGCGCCCCAGATCACGGGACTTTCTTCCCCCGCGTATACGGCAACGCCGGTCCCCGGACAAAACGCGGCCCTTCTTTCTCGGCTTTGAGAGTGAGGGGCTACTTGAACGAGCAATCAGCTTGCAGTAGCCGTCCCCCCCCAAACCCTTCTTTGGTCCCCTTGGGCGGTGACCTTCGACATGCCCCTCAAGGACGTTGCTCTTTTTCCCCATTTTTGACACAGGAGGATACAACCTCCCGGCCGGAGTTACTCTGGTTGATGTTGATTCCCCTCAATTTCAGAAACTTGACTTCTCTTGACTCACCTTATAGATTGCTTTCCCAAGTTTCTGCAACCTCCCGTTTCTGCAGGCGTCTCCTTGCAAGAAAAACCCCCTCGCGAGGGTCCTTCCCCTTTCTTCCCCCTGCCCTGGTCATCAGGCACGAGTCAGACTCGATAAGGAACGTTCTAGGAAATCACCAGCAATTAGAGCCCCCAACGCTTCTTTTCTCGCGCCAATGTCCTGAAAAGTTGACAAAGGGTGCTCTGGTAGTGGGCCTGACCACGCATGCCGCAGGTGCCTTCGTCGCTGAGTTCCATGGAAAACATGGCTTCCCCGGGCCTCCTTGCCAAAAGGGCGCGTATACGCTCTCCTTGGCTTTTCCCCTTCCCCTCTCTTTTTTTTTTCTGTTCGACCAGGGTTTTTTAGGTGCCTTTCCGTCGAAATTTTCTTCAACATTCCGCGGGAAGAAGTCCTTTTTCCCAATCTTTCGCCAAAAACAGATTGACTGGGCCTTCCCCGCGGAAATTGTCAAACCGCTCATCGTTCAAATGTCCTCTTTTTTCCGTGCGCGCTATCAAAGCATCGGCTCCTGCCGCGCCCCTTTTGTTGGAAGATGGAGGAGAATACCCCTTACTTGGAAAGCGCCGACACAAAAGTCGGCTTCGTCTCTTCTCTGAACGTCTCCATTCCCCCCGGCTCGGCCTTTGCGTTCGCATCTCTCCTCCTCTTGGGGTTAAAGATGGCTGGAAACGAAAGAGGAACGATCGCCCATCAGGCCCCTCCTTTTTTCTGGGTTAACCTCTCCTTTCCCCGATCGATAACTAGAGTCCCTGCAACGAGGCCGCGACGCAGAGCCCCTCACGATCCCTCCTTGTCTCATGCTCTTTTGAATTTTACGAACAGATTCCTTCTTTTCCCTCGATGGGTTCATCCCTCGTCGCGGACGGGTCTTCCCGACTGTCTACCGCTTTCGACCACGTGCAGGTTTCTTATGTTTTTTTCGCCTTTTTTCGAGCCCAAGCCTTTGGATGTTTTTTTTTTTTTTCCACGGCAAGCGACTTGAAGCCGACCCCCTCGGAGGCGCCTCGTGTCGCAATCCCCTCTAAAAACTAAACCTTTTTCTTTTTTGAATTGATCGTTTCGCATTCATTGGATTCCTCTCAGCCTTCTTCTTAAACATTTTTTTTGTGAAGCGGTCATGGTGCCCCCCGAATGCCGTTCCCACCTTCGTCGGAATTCCCTTTTCCCTAACTCGCGGTGGCTACCCGCGTGCGTAAGGCCGTTTCTCCCGCCAAAAGCGCCCCCCACTCACCTGTGGTCTATTTAGGAGAGGATTCCTAACTTGGTCGGTCGGAGTCTTCATGTTGGGCCCCCCCCCCTCCCCTCGATCTCCCAGTCTTTCCGAACAAAAAATGGGCACCCTGTTTTCCTGCTTCCAGTCCAAGGAAAATCCCCCCGATCTTTTCTTTTGGTGTTGCCCTAAACTCCCCAGAAGACGCCCCCCCGAGACCCGGTTGGGACAAGGTTGTCTCTCACAGCTACGTCCTCGCCGCCCCCAGCGTCTTCTTGGGGCCTTCCTCTTGTTTTCCTTCTTGCGCCCTTCACAAGATCCGACCGCTGCGTTTACTTCAAAAGAACCACTATTCCTCCTGATCTACGAACGGGTCGTGTTACTTTCGACGTCACGTGTCCCCCCTCATTTGCTTTTCTATCGCATCCTGGCCCCTCGACCACTATTCTTGGGTGAAAACGGGGTCGAACCTCGGGCCACGCCCTCACGGTTCGATTTTGCGAGATTTTCTACACCGTAGGCTCGACCCGGGCAGTTTTGGTCCAGCCTTTCCAAGTGTGCTCTTCAAAATCTTCTCTATTTTCTCCCTTTGTTTTATCCCTCGAAAGAGAACTTTGGCGTGTTTCGCTGCTTGGGACCAACCTCTTGAAGGTGTCAAGTGGGTTAAACCGGTTCGCCTCACCGTGAGGAATGGGAAAGTGTTCTCTACGGGTTCTACCACCCCTTTTTCGTGGGTCTTCGTGGGACAGGGTTCCGATATCATACATGGACTGATTTTTTTTGTCCCACGTTGACGGTCTCTCCCCCACGACCAGTCCTAGGAGATAAGGCGGTCTCGTGACGGCCCCCAGGTCTTTTTTACGCCAGTCCTCGCTTGTCTTTTTTTCCTTCATGATGGAGGCAAGACCAAACACCGGCGGCCTTTCCCCGCCCTCGTTGTTTGTATGCCCCGAAATCAGCCCCCGGGTACTATCAACTTTTTTTTCAAAAACCTTTGGCCGCGTCTTCGGCGTAGCTTGAGGGCCGGCGCCACCCCCGGGGACTTTTTGTTTTGTTTCTACGCGTGGCCGGGAAACTTCCAGTTCAAACAAGGGTTCTTTTAAACCCGCTTGCGATTCCCCGCTCCGTTTCCTTCGGCTCCTGACCGAATCTTCTCCGCGCCCGAAAAAACGAATCTCCCCCTACGCGTGTCCCTTTTTTGCCCCCCCTGGTTGGAGTTCCTCACTTCCGTCGCATTGGCGTTAGGCCCCGGCCGGCGTTATTTCGATTTACTTCGAATCATGCAGAGAGCACTAGAGAACAACCCCACTCTTCCCCCCGATTATGAAGAGTCTTTTCTGATTCTTCCCAAGGACGCGGGCTGCGAAACCGCCTCCAAAAAACCCCCCTCTTGTTCTTTGAAGATCGACCTGGGTTACTCCTGCGGCCCCACCACGGTAAGAACGTTTTCGGTCTTCTTTCCTTTCTTTTGCCGTGACCAAACCCCTCATAAATTCTTTTTTGGGGCTAACCACCAGGCGGGGCGCCGAACATAATGCCCCCTTCGTTTCTTCCGACAGGTCTTCCAACAAGAAATGTTACGCGAGATGACCCCTTCTTTTGAAACAAGCCTAGGTTTTTCCTCTCCACGACCACGCTTATTGAAGGCAGGCAGTCCTCCGTCGCGGACCTTCTTTCGGCCCTTTTGCTCTTTCTTTTGTTCACTCGTCGCTCGAGCTTCAAATTTCTTTTCTGGCGCGATTAAAACCAGTTTTCCTGCAGTCCCCTGTCTGGCGCGAACTTGCGCGGATTTTTTTTTCTCCGCTCGTGGCCAACCTTTTAGGCTACGCCGACAGTCCCTTTTTTTTCGGGACTGTCGCTTTCTCCCATGGACTCGAATATCAGACCAGACAGCATTTTTTTGTCGGTCTTCACTGATGCGCTCCCTCCCCCCTCGGAATTGCGCCTTTTCCTAGATAATAGACGACGAGGCTTGATAGTTGCGGGACGCCCCAGGCTTCTTGGATCCTCTCTTGCGCCTGTTGACAAGTTAGCCCCTCTCTGGGTGTGACAACCCCGAGATGTTTTTTCCAGGATGGTTAGGGAACAGGGTTGATATTTATCCGGATACGTGATAATGTCCCTCCTCTTTTTTTGCGTTGACATGATGATTTTAACCTTTTCAAGAAAAATCCTGACCGGTTCAAAGACAGTGATTCCTTTTTTTTAGAAGCTCCCCCTTTGGAAAAGTCGGGGGTCTTAAACCCGTTTTAAATGTTGCAATCAACTCGGGGACTCCCCTTCTTTCCGCCCCTGTTTGCGCCCATCGGCCTTCTGTTCTCCTCATAAACAAGTATAAACTTGTAACCAATTGTTCCCCTTGCGCCTTGGGCCTCTCCTCCCTTTTTTCCAACCTCTAGTGGGTTTCCCTATGGTTCAGATGACCTTTATTTCGCAAACTTTTACCTCCCCCAGGGCTAGGACCTCGTTGTCCTGATGCCCGGAATGGTCTCTTGCCTTTTCTCGTCTTGGGTGAAGAGGTTTTTTCTCCCTCCTTTCTTTCTTTTAAAGAATTTTTTCGGATACGGAGGGTCGATGTCTCCCTCATTTTTTCGACCTTGCTCCGAGAGTCTTCGGCCTTCAGAGGGGGCATAAGCCGGGCGGTGGTCTCCCCCCACCAAGTATTTCCCATGGTTGCCTTGATCTCGATTCTTTTTTTTCCCCTCCGGTAAAGGCCCCCAGACGATGCCCCCAAAGGGACGGTTTCTGATTCCCTTTAGGTCTGCAGCGGAATCCTCTCGACCTCCCCTTCCCCCCCGGCCAGAAGGCATTTGCTAGCTTTCAAGTGGCCCATTGAGTTTACCGAAATACTCCTCCCGGGTCCCGTGGTTCCCCGAGAGAGGATCCCCCGGAGTCAGCTGACACAAACCTTGCGGAGGCTTCCCTCCTCCTCGGGGGATCATGGAGACCTTCGTACTTCCTTCGGGATCGTCCCATCTCTTGAGCGCGAGGAAGAAAACTCTGAGGATAGACCCTGAGACTCTCTTGCCCTTATGAGTCGCATCCCCTTCGAAAAGGTTTTCCTGGGTTGTTGATCCTCTCTCTTCTCCCCAATGACAGGATTTCAGTTGCTCCATCTACATACTCTCGCCGTAGGTCGTTCCCAGGGGGTTCCCCCCTCGGCTTTCTTCCCTCTTGACCCATTTTTCATCTCCTCCGTTGTGGTTGTTGCGTCTCTGCCTCAAGGCGCTTTTACGTTTTTCCCTCAGACATATCGGGAGAGCGCGTGTCGAGAGAACGCCCAACCGTTCATTTTTTCCCGTGGTCAGGAAGATTGCTCCCCTTACTGTCCGGACGGCGTCCCCTCCCTCGTCCCCCCCCGAGTCAGAAAAGTCTCCTTAGGGTCGTATCGGCGCAATGAAAGACTCATAATGGGCCCTCCCCAAATAGTATTTTCAGTACGAAGGTCCTCTCATTTCCCTGTTTCTCCTTTCTTTGTCGGCTGACGCCGAGAATCTTCCCCAGATCCACCGACGTTCTTTTTCTACAAAAAAAAACCAGTGACAGGCGATTCGGCACAGACGGTCTCTGAGGCAACGCCCCAACGCCTTCTTTGCGGGCGATTACTTTCTCGGCCCCACTTTGCCGATCAGTCTCCTTCCCAACCCCCCTCTTTGTCTGGGCGGTGACCTTCGAAATCCTATGATCCCCCTGGGATAAAGACCGCTTTGATACGGGTGATTTGTCCTTTTGGGAACCCCTCCTCCTTCTTCTTCTGAGGATGAGGCGTTTTGAGCCATTTTTCCCCAGGACTGAGAGGGACATCGGACCCTCTAGGACTCCCTCGTCTTGCCCGGACCTGTTTCTGCCTTCCCTCCGTCTCAACCAGCGCGAGACGGCCCCTTCTTGCCTTTAGCACTATTCTTCTCAGGAAACTTTTTTCGAGGGACATCACAACAAGCACCTTGATGGACTGCTAAACCCCCCTCGTTGGGCGATTGGTTTCCCGGGCCCCCTTTCTTGATACTGAGTAGGAGGGGAGCCCAACGTCCGGGGTATTTTGACGCACTCGTGAGTTTTCACCTTGCCCCCGTAGGTTTTACTTTTGCCCATTTTGCCGCGCTATACCCGGCTCAAGGACTCACTGGCTTTTTTACATTCACTTTTCCCAGGGTTGCACGCCTTGCCCCCTCGACAGTAGAAAACCCTTCTCTCCGGCGGCACTCCCACCCAGGCGCTTGAGAAAAAACACTTTTTTCACCATGAATGTTTTTCCTTCAAACTTTGTTCAACCCCTCCCATAGTAAAATGTCCTCCAAGGAGCCTGGGGAGGTTCCCGGTTGGCGCCAGCCCTTAACTTTATATCATGAGAGCCGGTCCTCTGGAGTCCCCCCAGTGAATTCGGTTTGGACGGGACGGTAAACCCCCTTCCTTGCTGTCGATATTCGACTTGGCGAACGCTCCCCATCTCTACTTTCCGGCAGTCAGGCGTACCCCGATGGCTTTGCCCGAAGGCCCCGTAGCCCTCTCCTCCCAAGTTCGGACATAATTCTCTGTGGTTCGGCGACGATATAACCTGGAGGGCGCTCTTTTTCTTTTTTTTGACTCTTCAAGACTGGAGGTCCTTCGACGACAGAGTCGACTAATGGCGGCTAGTGTCTGAATTTCACGCAAATTGTTCCCCTTGGCATTGTTCTTCATCTATGTAAAAGAGGACCAGGTATTGACTAAAATTTGGTCCGTCGCGTATGGTCGCTTAACCCCAGATCATTATGTTCTGCGCCTGGTTTTTTTTCCCAGAAAGGACAGAGAGTACGAATGTGCTGTGGTCCACTGTCACGCGACGAGCTCCCCCCCCCGATCTACTTTTTTTCTGTTAACAGGGTGTTTGCCCTTTCTTAACACTCGCTCCCCGTGACAACAAGAGGGGTAATTCGATCTTGTTCGCGGCGTCGGCCTCTTCCTAGCTTTCCAGACGAGTCCAGGTCCCCTTTCTTGAAGAGGGAATTGGGTTTCGAATGGAGATGATCCACCAAGTAGTCTTTTGAAAGAATAAAACTCGTCTGGAAGAACGCAATTTGGTACGGACTTCCGTTCAATCAGAACACCAACTCAAGGCGCCCTAGATTTCGTTTTAGGAAGGCCCCTGGTCGGTAATTTAGTCAGTGTGAATCCGTTCAAAACGCTTCTGACCCACCGCACAACATGGGCCTCTTCTTCTTTCCGTTTACCGACCCAGCCGTATTCGTCCAAACGACCGGTGTTGCGCCCAAGGGACTGACGCGGGCTGTACAAGGTGATAGCGCGGCGAAAAAACGCGGTGATCACCCCCCGAGAAGCTCCACGAAGGGCCCCCGCCGCTTTTCGGTTCTTTTTGGCTATTAACTCGGCCGACCCTTTCGGCGCTGGGCTCAATGGGGGGGTGACGCCTAAACGATGGACTTTCTGATCTACTTCAAGTTCGGACGTCCTTGGCCCGAATTCAAGATCGTCTGGCCACGGAGGGAGACCCCACGATTTGGTGTGTTACGAATTTTTATCGCGCCACCCGTTTTTTCCTGCCGAACGCGTCGGTCTCGGTTCCAATTTGACGAAAAACGTTCGCCGCCTACTCAGTGTGTCGCATGTGGGATCTTTCGACCATCTCTCTCTTTCATACCTACCTCTTTAGAGAGATGTTCTTAAATTTATCCTTGGATTGCTAGATGAGGACCCCCCAAAACCCCTCCTTTTTTCGTGTGGGTCAGGAAAACCCCGTCTTAACCGGGTTTCCCCATGAAAGTGGCGACCGTTCCCCATCTTTACCCCCCAGATCGTTTCAAGGATGGACGTCCCTTCTGATTAGGGCCGGTGACTTTAAAGGGCCACCGAAAAGGTCCGTTTAGATCAGGACCGGTGGGTCTCCCTTACGACCATTTCTCCCCCATTTAGCTTCGGCATCGTTAATTGATGCGCACAGGCGTCTTGTCCCCCTAGCTTCAGTGCGCGTTTCCAATTAAGCGTTGCGGTGATCACCCCAGCGATTTCACAAAATCCCCAACTTTTTTCTCGGCGTCTTCTGGGGGGCCGGCGCGCCAACACCATCTTTTTTGCCGCTCCGAGTACCCCTGAAGCTGACAAACCCGGGATTGCAACAGGTGTGGGTATTGAAAACAACGGCTGGCGATCTCATGACGGGCCCCATCTTCGCCTCCTGACTTCGGCTCCGAGCCTTTCAAAGAAAAACCGACGGGTTTGATTGTTTTGCCCTCTTCGATTACCTCGTTGGATTCGATACGCATTGGTAGGGCAACCTCTCTTTCTTCGTTCCAGGTCGATCCCCGTAAGGTGCGGAAGAAGTGTATAGCCAGCTCCAATTCCGCTTCGCTTTTCTTCAGATTTATTACTTCGTCTTTCGATCGGCCTCCCCAGAAGGCGGCGGACCCGAAAAAACGATCGACTTTCCCCTAGGATGGTTTTCACGATGAGATCGATTTTCAACCCCCACCCCCCACCCCACAGCGTCTGCGGGAGGAGTCTCTGTTGCCGTTCAACCCCAGCACATTTTCATAATCGCTGTTTCCTCCCCCGGCTGGCGTGCTAAAAATAAATGATCTGATCGGGTGCTGTTTGAAACCGGACCGCCGGACCCCCCCTTTCGGGCCGCCTTTGTCACGCGACGAGTTTTTTCAACCCATCTAGGACTTTTTTTTAAGGTTGCGTGACTGTTCCCCCGACACGCTCATTGAGGCAGAGGACGCTGAGCGTTCTGTCGAACATCTGAGTACTGCTCGTCCTCTCGAAGGTAGGATTCGGGGCCCCTCCCTAGATAGGGTAGGAAGATACACAAAGCCTCAAGATTTTTTTGATGCGAAATTTTCTCGGGATATGGTTCTGCAGGCCCGCTCGGGACCTTGCGACGTCCGGACCCCCTCAGTCTAGAGGGCCCCCTGGGGGGGGGCTGGGGCTTGGGGACCGTCGCGTTCGCCCCCTCTCAAATATCGGACAGGTCGTTGTCGGTGTTTTACCTTCTCACTGATGCAGCCCCTTGGCACCTCGTTCCATTGCGGCAGGATATTATAATAGCACGACGTCGAGGATTTGATCCGACGCCCCCCTTGGGGAGAGGACCTGCCGATGGCGCGTTCACAAGTTAGGGGCGTCCCAGTAAGGTTGTGAAAACGTCTTTTTCGAGCGTCCCATGGGTGAAGTCTTTTATACGTTGCATAACTTACCGGGTTCTCCTGGTCGGACTTGCCAACACCGGTTCTCCAGAAAATCACCCCGAAGTTATGTCCTTTCTCTACGTAAGAGGAGAGGCCCCTTTGGACCCGTCGTATTTTTTCTTTTTTCGGTCCCCTGTTTTCCTAAGCGAAGAAGAGGTTGCCGGAATGCGTGTCTACAAGGCTACCAGCCCCTTCTCTAAAAAATGTTCACTTTCCCCTCCCTTGGCGCCCTAGGCCAAAATCTAGTTGGGTTAGCCCCTCTATTTTCCGATCCCTTTTTTTTTTGTTCTAGAACTTTTTCCTTTCCCTAGACTCGTGCCGGCTTTCCCAAGGTGACGTGGCCCTCGTCTTGGGAAGAGTTGTCTTGCCGCCCCCTTGTCCTCTCCAGAAACAGCCCCGAACCGTCCCAGGACTCGAGGGGTCGGCTGTCTTCGGTCCGGGTCGTCAAATTGCTTCCGGTACCTTCCCCATCATCCCAGAGGACTCCTCCCCGGTGAGTCGAATAAGTTAAAATCCCAGTTTCTCCATCAAAGGCGTTTCCTTTGACTCCTTAAGGCTTAATTCCCCGAAACACCAGATCGTAGACCCAGAAGGTTGGTCCCTTCCCTTGCTCGAGGACCTCCCCAGAGGAATTTTTTCTTCCCCTCTTCTGCACGACTTCCCCCGGCCAGCCGGCCCCCTTTTTGTTGGGACGTTGAATAGCCCCCTCTTTCATCCGGCTCCACCACGCGCGGAACGTACTCTTATATTGTAAAAGAGCGCGATTCGGCGTAGCTCCCTGGATGCGAAATGTCCTAGGGGGCTTAATGGCATGCTTGCGTTTCACCTTCCATCCGAAGTTGCTTTTTTGATTGATGCCTCTTGCCACCCGGTGTCCCTCTGGGGCCTTACCTCCGACTGATGCATGTCCGCCGTCGAACGACACCTTCGACCGCGTCCCCTCTTCACTGATTAGGGTCCCATGCTTTTTCCGTGCTCCCCATCGAAATTTACTTTTTTCCCAGGTCGATCCGTCTCCTGCTGAGGACATAGGACCC
>Ga0179593_1478057_pt1 | contig 17393 bp, 18 predicted proteins | sample CZODoug2_1_08_16_FD_185931 | JGI IMG/M metagenome (GOLD analysis project Ga0179593, IMG submission 185931) | Vadose zone soil fungal communities from Angelo Coast Range Reserve, California, USA - CZODoug2_1_08_16fungal (PacBio error correction) | ecosystem: Environmental > Terrestrial > Soil >... | reverse complement strand
GCCGCGCGAAGCTTCTTTCCTTCCCCGAGATTTTTCTTTCTCTTTTTTTTTCTATCGCGTTCCCGACACGTCCGCTGCGGTCCATCACGCCAACTTGACACTGTACCTTACCCGAGAGCTGCACGTTTTACTCCTTGTGCCATAGTATTGTTGCCCTCCCTACATGTTTGTCAGAGGCTGATTCAGAATGTACGCGCTTCCGTTTGTCTTTTGCCTTCTTTGACGAGCCTGCTCTCCGGTCCTTTCAATCTTTTCTCCCCTTTGCCATTGAACACTCTGCGTCGTGGACACTTATTGACCTTTTAGCTAGAAGAGACTTATTCCCGGTACAGACTCAAGCGAACACAGATATTTTTTCCCCTCAGCATTCACCATGTTCTTTTCTTCTCAAAGGACGCTGATGCTTTCGAAGAGTCTTGAGTCGCCCAACAGTTCACTCGATACTTCCCTCAAAGTTTTGACACCCAACACGGAAGTTTTTTTCCCGAATTCTGTCGTTATGTGGGCCTCTGTCCCCACCCCAAGGCCTTTTCTCGTTCTTGTTCTCCAATTCTAGTGAAGACGGATTTATCATTTTTTCTGTGTTTGCCTTCATTGATGAATTCTGCTGTCTGCCTTTTCCGTTTACTTTTTTATTTCGTCCTCCTCCGCAGTTTTACGAACGGAAGAGAGAAGTAGTGGACGTAACTTCTTTCGCAGCCCTGTCCATAGGACGACAGCCCAGCATCGACTTCTTTTTACGACCCTTGTCCAGTTATATCTTTCGGTCCTCACCGCTACTCCCCTTCCCCCGCTACGTTCCCAGAGTCAGCGAGTCATAACTCGCGTCGCCCCGTCGTCAGTTTTTTTTGGCATGTCAAAACCGCCGTCCTCTTTACGCCTGTGCCCTCCGCGACACACTGGAGTCGTTTATTTACTGGTCCCGCTGACGCGCCCGCAGTGGACGCCTTTGGGGCTTTTTCTGTTACCCAACCACATCTTTCCAAATGTTTTTGGTTTTTTGTCAGATTCTATCCAACTCAGTCCGCTCGCCTCGGTTCTTCTGCCTGTTTCTTTCCAGTGGACCATTTCTCCCAATTAACGCGGCCTCCCCCATGCCCGAGGAACTTTCTGCGCCTCGAGTCCCTCCTCCATTTTTTGCACAAGGCGTTCTAGACGAGCCTTTTTTTTTTTGTCGGTCCGAGGTAGGAGCCCCCCCCTCATTTCAGGGCTTACTTTGTTCTTGCTAGTTTTTCACGGTATAGATGGCTGGGTGCCTGGCGCGTGACTTTTTCTGCGTTGGCGCCCCTTACTGCTTCTCCGTCAACCTGGGAGTTGCTTTCCCAGAACGCGGTACTTTCTATAGGTAGATGTTTTTATCCTTTTTGCGGGCTGGTAAACACCCTTAGCCACGTCTCCCCTGCTTCGACTTGGATTTTTTTCAATCCTTATGTCTAGGACACGCCCTTCTTTGTCTTGGACGAATCTCTTTCCTCTTCTCGCGATCGCGAAAAGGCTGAGAAATCGTGTTCTGTCCTTAATCTTGCGTTCCCGTACGGTTGTTACATTTTTTCCTTTGGTGTGTTGATTGCCTATAAATTTTCATGCAGCAAGTTTTTGTACGCGGTTCTGCTTTTCTTCTATGTTTTCTAACGTGTCACCTGGCGCGGGATTTGCTTGTCTGATCTCACGTCTCTGGACGATTTTTACCTGTTGATAACCTCAGGGCTCTCTTCGCATCTATTCCGTATACTCCTTTTTTTTGAGAGCTTCTTTTCTCTGGGCTCAACCGTTTGTTGATCCCTTCCTCCCTCCCTACCTTCGGGTCCCCGCATCACTCCCCTCCCTCCTCCCCCTCACGAGGGTTCTGTCACATTGCTCCCTCTCCTCGGCTTGCTTCACCTTTCGGACATTGACGTTGGATCGGAGTGCTCCCGCCACCCTGTCAACCCCTTTTGGCCTCTTCGCCAATTCTCTTCGGTCCCCTGGCCCAGCTTTGGTCTTTTGATTCGCTTTTCTACCAGAGATGGACGTCCTTTCTGACAGCTCCGATAAGTTTCCCCCATTTTGCTTTCCACTATAAGGGTTCCTTAATTTGGCGTCCTCATAGTCGATCGTCGCCCCGGCTCGTTCTTTGCAAGACCGATCGGCAATTTTGTTCATCCTTTTCCCTCGGTACCATGGGCGTTTTTTTCCTTTCAGCTCTGGTGGATTCCTTTCTCCTTCTTTCAGTTAGGCCCAAGCACCATTCCAGTCCACGCCTTCAAGCTCAAAAGCACCCGCTGACAGCTCCCGGCAGCAGCAGCGCCGTCCTCTCATCCCTACCCACACCGATTTAAACTTTCAACGAGCGTACCTTCCTTGTGCGAATTTCCCCTTTCTTCCTAGGCTCAGGTCCCCTCTCATTGACTGTGTCCGTTAACGGGACAATGCGACAGACTCTTTGCAATTCGACTCCGTCGTCCGCTTGGTACCCCCGTTTCCTTTCTCAACAGATTTTAGCCTTTTTTTCGAGGCCGGGAAATTTTCTATACTGTCCTCTCTCCCTCAGTTTCCCTGCCAGCTTACCAAGGTGCGGTCGTCGTAGGCTGAAGGTGTTCCGTCCAGCGCGTCCCTGGTGCTCAGTATTCGTTGGTCCGTCCCTCTTCTAAAGGTTTCCGGTCAGTTTTTAGGCTCAAAGTTACTTCCCCCAATTGTCACACATTTTACCTCGATTCAGGTCCCTGTTTTTTTCATTTTAATATTTCTTTCGTTAAGCGTATCGCCCCCCGGTCTTTAGAAAATTTTTTATCTTTGTCGAGTGCCTCGTCGTGGCCCGATGGTTGTGCCGAATCGAACACGCCACCAGGCGTATGCACCCTTCGTAATTTTTCCCTCAGCTTGGTCCCCGCCTAGACCCTCGCCCCTCCCATTTTTTATTGATTTTTTTTAATTAACCTCACCCAACATCTCGGTACTCCGGCCTCATGTACAGCAGAGCCCCTGTTCTTTGCAGCCTGCCCGGTCAGTGCTCATGCTTCGGTCTCCACCAATTGACTTTTACTGCTAGACCGGCCTGATTTTCTCGGTCGTCCCACTCTGTCCCTCTTCCTCCTCCTCTTTTCCTGTCCCTTGGCGCTTGCGGCTAATGGCGCTGGCTACGAGGTACTCACGCCTCCCTCGAGTTTTGGTCTTTTTTCGATCTTCGAACCGCGAATCCCACCTGGTGCCAATTTTTCCCAACTTCTTTCCTGGGCCCGTCTTCTTCTCACAAGTTCGTGCGGGCCGGGGCGGCCACTGTTTTTCGTTGCGGCTGCACGACGGGGATGCAACTCCTCCCTCTCTTGCTGCGGCCAATCGGCTTACTTCTCGGTATACCTTCCTTCGCTCGGCTTGAATGCCGTTCTTGACCGTCTATCTGAACCCTCTATCGGTGAAAGCCCGAGTTTCCTTCCCCCAGTTTCGGTGCCCTCCCTTCCCCCTTTCTTCTGTCGTTTTGCGATCTTTTTTCTCAGCCCGCTCCCTGAGAAACACAATATTTCGTTCCTTAGATCCTGGACTCCGTTTCGAACCTTCTTCCTTTCACACGCTGTGCGACATGCTGTTTTTTGTTTACCAGAAAGTCGAACCTTTCCCGACTATTTATTTACGTCCCCGGTTGGTCAGTTTCCCCACATCCCTTTTTTTTGCCTTTGCGGCCATGTATTCTTTCTGTTCCCCTGCTTTGATTTCGCATCATTTGATTGCAGTTTCTGAAATTCCAGCATCAGTCGTCTTGTGTAGTCCACTCTCTTAGCCTCATTTTCTTTATATGGGCTGGAATCCAGGCGGCGCATTTTTATATCTCTTATCCGATGGAGTTCCCCGTCCCCTTTTGCAGTGCGTTACGTTTTTTACCCTTGGGCTCTGCGCCCCTTTCGCGCCCTGGACGATGAGCTGACTTAAACTTTCTTTCGGTTCTGCAGTGACCCCTGTTCCCTCCGCCTTCAGTTATTCCCCCGCGTTATTAGTTTCTTCACTTGTTGTCAGAATACATTCTTTTTGATGCCTGCGATGCTGCTTATACTTCCCCGGATCCCGAGCACTCTCCTCCGCCTCCCTCCCCGCTTTCTTTTTTTTTTCATCCCCATCGCGATGTTTCGGTTCAGGCCAGTTCTTGAACAAGGCGAACAACTTCTTGAACTTTCCCGTTCGCCTGCCTCCCAAAATGCCTGTCTCCGACCGCCCTCTCCGATAGGACTTCCGGATTCCCTCAGCGGAAGTTCGGACTTTTTCTCCGCCGTTCCGCTCCTTTTTTTTCCTAAGTCAGATTTCTAGCCCACCATGCCCGCGCCCTACCTCTTGCACCACGCCAGCCGTCCTTCTTTCTTCCCAAATCTCTCTTTCTCCATCGTTTTGAGATAAGTGCCCTTCGTCCCTCTCTCGCGGAGTTTGCCAATTTTTCTGTCGTTTATGGGTTTCTGGATGACCTCCTTTGACGACCTTAGCGGGGATCGGATTCTGCCAGTCTTCCTAACTTCTGTGTTGGTTGGATTCCCAGTTCTTTTTTTTTCTGTAGCATGTTCCGATTCGCCCTTTCTTGGGTCCCTTGGGGAGGGGTATGGAATGCGAACTCGCCCTCGATTTCCCGGGCTCATGTACCATAGTTCTGTTAGGCTTGCCTTTTTATCGGATGGTGTCCATTTCTCTAAGCAGTTTTGTTCACCCTTTGGGATTACGAGACGATCCTTCCATGAGCTTCTGTGCGTGCCAGGGGACAGCTATCCCACGTCAGGGCATCCTGTCTTTTTTCTTTCCTGATCAACCGCAGTTTTTTCCATCTGTCGTCCGTTCCGAAACCTTTCTTGATCAATCCAAGGTTTTTCTTGACCTTTTCGACTGGGTTTTTCTTTGGGGGGGTTTTGTTTTTTTTTGGGTTGGGGGTGGGGGGTGGTTTTTTTTGGGTGTGGGGGTGGACAACGTTGGTAGATCTCCCTCGCTCCTGCCTCTATTCTTGCTCGGCGAGCGATTTCGGCCTTTTGCTCCCGCAGCCACACTCCCGATCCTTTCCGTGTGACTCCCCTCTTGATGCTGTAGTTTGTTTTTGGAGACATTACCCACCAGGACCGGTTTATGCCTTTTTGGCTCTCGATTAAATTTGTGCCGCACTCCCCCCCCCTTTCGAGGTGGACTTTTTCCCCCGTTTAAGTTTTTCCCACCGCTATGCCATTTTTCTTTGCGGCACCAAGCCGAAGGCCACTGGGGGCAAAGTTGTGCGATAGTACGCTCGACGTTTCTCCGCAATTATCTCTTCCCTCCACGCTTCGCATTTTCCCAATATTTTCTCATGACGTCCTGGCGCCTCTTTCCTTCGACCTCCCGCTTTTTTTTTTGATGGGTCCCGATCTTCAGCCTGGTGGGCGGCCCGGCTGCCCCCCCCCTGTGTTCTGGTGCCTGCTTTCTTCCTTTTGGTCGTTTTCTATTGTTCCATTTTTTTCAAGATGCTGAAGCTTTCTCCCCGTCCCTTCCCTCCTATTTCCTTTACCCTTTTTGGACGTTTGTTGTGCCCGCAGTCTTTCGGCATTCCGAATGTCTTTGGAAACGTCTTCCGTCACACCCCCCGGTACTCATTCGTGAGACTGTCCTTCCGCTTTTTTTTTTTTGGCATTCCTTTAGTCTCGAGTCGCCGATTTGACCTCTCTTTCTCCCCGGTTGTCGGGTAAGAAATCAGGCCATTCGTCTTCTTCCTCTTTAATACAGTGAGTCTACGCTTTATCTCTTTTCTCTGCGAAGTTTTATTGTAATGCGCGTTTTTGTTGTTCCGGTAACCTTCTAGCAGGCGGGCATTGCAGTTGGCTCTTATGCGAGTTGATCCCACGCATTCGAGAATCCTTTTACTACCAGTCTGTCCCCTTCTTCCGCGCCAGTGTTCTGTTTTTTATTTATTTTTTTTATGGTTTCCCACCACCATACACTTCTCGGACTTGTATTGCGATCTCAAGATAGCGCAGCAGCCTTCGCCTGACCCCCTCGTTGATCTATTGCTGGGTCAAGGAATTTGTCGCCCTCGGCACGACCGGGCTCCTGCATGGCCTCTATTTCCGCCTTTTGGAGTTAGAATTTTGTCATCATTCTCCCTCTCCTTCCCAGGCTTTTCCGTTTTTTTCTGTCTACGCAATTTCTTGATTATTTAGCAGAAACCGCTATCCGTACTACTGGAAGCGTCTCTTGTGCCACCGACTTTCTCTCCTTTCTTCTCGTTGACCCCCGTGCCGGAAGAGTTTCTTAATACGTCCCGGGTAGGTCCGGAAATTTTCCCTTTCTTGTCTTCTGCTTGCGTTTCAATTGACCTTCCCGCATGTACCACTTTCTGATGCCCGCCCCTTTTATCTTGCTCTTTTGTGATCTGAAAGCGTCCACGTCCTTATAAGTCATCAGAGTCGCTGCCTCGTCTCGCCTTCCTTTTCATTGCCGACCTTTTTCAGCCGCGAGTCACAATCGTTCCCGCTCACTTTCTGCACCAAGGGCCGTTTAAGGCTCTTTTTTTTGTTGGCCAGTTATTGTATTCCCTTCGGGCGAGGATGGTACTTTCCTCATTAGGTCAATGTCTTTTTGCTTGGAAGAGTTCTTCTTTTATGAGTTGCTCCAAGGACCTGATCTTATCCCTTCCTTTCCTGATTGTTTACTTACGCTTCCCGCCTGCCTGTCTGTCGGAGTTTTATAGGTCTTTTTATTTCCTCGTATCAGTGCGCCTGTCCCTCTTCTTGGCACGCGACTGTACGTCCCGCGCGGTGTTCCTTGGCGAACCCTTTTGTTCTCTCTTGATCAAGACGCTCTTTTGGTAGCTTCCCGGAATCGTCCAGCTTTTCTGACAGCCATCTTTCTCCTCTTCTAGTGCTTATTTTTTATTTGGCATCCTCAAGTCAAATGCAGACCGCTTCGTCATATTTTTTGGTCTCACTCTCTGCTCTCCACCCCTCTTTTAAGTTTTTTCTGGTCCAGCTGTATGTGCCCTTATCGCCCTGTGAGTTTTCTTCTCCTTGACACCACCCGATTGGAGAACCCAAGAGACTCCCCTAATACGTTTTTGGTTTCTTAGTCTCTCTTCTTTTGGACCTTCGGTGATCCCTTTGCCTCGCACCCTGCCGGGTTCGACGCTTCCCCCCGATGCCCGATCCCTTTTTCGAAAGAGTGTGAGATGAAGCTGCAGTTTGTTTTTATTTCTACAGTTTGGACTCCGCCTGCCTCTATTCTCTCCCGTGGTTTTCACCTCCTCTTTTCGGCACCTTACGAAACCCGTGCCTGCTCCTTTGAAAGGTTGCTTTTTAGCACTTTTTCTTCGTTCGCTTTTTCGTTCTCAAGACTTTTGAAGGCGCTTCGTTAGTTCGAGCGCCTCCTCCTTGTCATTCAGGAAAGCAAGCCAGGCTTTTCATGTTCAGTTCCTTAGTGCATGCAGCGAGCGCCCCCTCCTTCAGGCGATTTTCAGCCTAACCGCTCCCCTTACCCCATCGACCGGGCTTTTTTAGGTTTGGTCATCAGATCATTCTTCCGTTTTTTATATACGTTACTTTTTCTCCCTGGTTCCTCCCTGTCCCGTTTCACACTTCTAGAGCCGCCCCCCTGCCTACACTTTCGCTCCTTCAGCACGCCAGCGCCGCTATGATCCTCTGCCCCTCTGCCCCTTCCCCCGCAAGTGTAAGTTTTTTGAAATTTGCGCTGCCGTTTTTCAGCCGCGCTTAAAATTTTACACACTTTTTCTCCTTTCCAGTGGACTTTTTTTTTTCTGACCGCCGTCATATTTGAATCTCGGCTTTTTTCCTTTACGGTGCCTGCGACCTCTCTTTTTCTGTGAGCCGGTTTGCCAGGAAGGTTGTAGCCGCGCGAACTAGGCATCCCTCCGCCCCTTTCCGTTGCGTCGGTTTCCGTTATTTGATACGTCAGGGTAGCCGGGAATTTTGGACCCTCCAGCACAGTTAAAGGTTCCGTTGCTCTTGGATGCCCAGCCGATCCTAAATTTTTCTTTACCGATTCTTCATCCTCCACCTTTTTGGGCAGTTTCCTTTCAGCCCAGATTCGTTCTCCTCAACTTCTGAGTGTTGCTTTGTCGTTTTTTGTGTCCCCCCCCCTTCGTGACCATCAACCTTCCTTCTGACCGTCTCGTTCCTGCATGCGGGGCGCAAACATTCTCCATTTTTTCGTCTCGTTATTGAACGCCCGCACCCAGCACGACCAGTCCTTTCCGTCCTTTTGCATTTCTCTTCTCTCCCCCTGGGTGCGGAAGCCCGTGCCCTGCTCTCTCTTAGTTGCGCACCAAACTGAGATGTTCATTGACTAGAGGCTTTTCCGTTCTTCTTTCGATACCCGCTCCGGTTCGACACTTTCCTGCCTGGGCCTTTCGGTCCAGGGTCCGTTTTTACCCCCCTTAGACTTTGATCAGAGTCTCCTCAATCCTTGCCCTACTCGAAGCCCCTGACCCTTTCCTACCCCCCCTTTTCCCTTTGTCCGTTTTCCCGTTATCACTCCCCTGGTGGCGGTATCTTCCTGAACTTTTTTGATGCCCTGTCCCTTTTCTTGCCCAGAGTCCGTCCCCTTTTCAGCTCTTCCTCTTTCGCCTGCTTTTGTAGAAGAGATGATTTCTTTTTCCCGACGTGACCGATTTTTTTTTGACAGAACCCATCTTCTTTCAACCCCGACTTTTGCCCCGCCGCCGCCCATTTCCAGCCGTCAGTGCCTCCCCATTTTCACAATTCTGTTTTCGGGTTAGATCGGAGCCGCCCAACCCTTAGCCGATCCCCTTCTTCTGTTCAGAGCCCACTACTTTCGTCTCTCCCGTCTGCGATTGGACTGCAGCCTCGTTCTTCCTATCGCGCCTGCCAACACGCTTTCCGACCAGTCCTTCCGCGTTGACCTATTTAAAAGGAGCCGCCTTTGTGGTTTCCCGTCCGGTGGGTCATCTCCACCCCCTCCATTGTGTGAGTGCTTTTTGTGAAAATTGCATATGGTCCACTTCGATCGTCTCATAGTTTTTTGTCGCCCGACACTTTTCCTTAATCATCTATTGGGAGTCCAACTATCCCGTCTCTTTTAGACTGCGGCTGTCGTACAGTATTTTTTTTCCGTTCTTGCATGCTCCCATAGAAGCATCTTAGGCGATCTACCCTTTTTTCCCGTCCCCCCCTTTTTTTGCAGTCCTGACTGCCTTTTTTGTGGTTTCGCGTCGCGACCCTCTTAAGTTTTTCTGACGAGTGCCGGCCGTCACCCCATTTTCGCCCAGCTCGTACATTATTTTTTCCTGTTGACCTAGTCGCCTTCCCATGTGCGCTGATTTTACAGGCACCGGCTGTGGCTTACCCTAACCGCTGTTTGCTGCGCGAAAATTCCCCGGTCCTCATTCTTTTCCCTGCCTCAGTCAACTGCTTTTTCTTGATGCACCTGCCATCGATTTTTTGGTTAGTCGCCCGCCCGTTTTATCTTTTGACCCGCCGCTTCCCTCTTGCATGCTCCACCATCCCTGCTTTTTTCATAAGATAACAATTTTTCAGTTTCTTCCCTAAGAGTGTTATATTTTTTCTTTCAGGCCCGCAACCTTCTTGAGTTCAGCCTACTTACCCCCACATTGCCTCCGCCCGACCCGCCTTGCAAACGCCCCTCTTCTTGTGTTTTCTCTCTCTTTCCTATCTCCGTTGTTGTTTTTTTTCTTGACTTTTGTTATTGCACGCCTTTTTTGCAATCTCCTTCCTTTTTTTCCGTTATGGGTTTATGGCTTCAGTAGGCCTGGTTCCTTTTGATCTGTCCAGGTCCTTCTTACGACACTCTCTCTCTTCTTTTTGAATTCTTTCTCTGTTTTTCTTTTTTGTATGGAGCAGTTTTCTTTTGTGGAATCATAATGCGTCGTGGGATTGGTGATCGGCTTTCCTGCTTGACTACTTTCTGGTGCAGGCGCTCCATCCAATGTTTCTGGATTCTTTATTCTCTGTCTCCTGCTCGTGCCCTTCAAGCAGCCTTGTCTCCCCCTTGTATTACTTCTCCTAGACGTTAAATTCTTTTTTTTGCTTTCAGGTTACTTCGCCGTACTTGCTACCTGGGCTGAGCGTTGTTGCCCCTCCCTTACTGTTCCCTTTTGATCTTTAGTCCGCCCGTCTCATCCCTGCGAATTCTTTTTGCGGGGGCTGGCCCCCCAACGTCTGTTTCATCTTTCTCTCGAGCTTAATCCTCTGGGCGGTCTCCTTCCACTCTCCGACTGGAGTGCTGATGCGGCAGCAAGTCCCATTCGCCCTTCCGGGATTGGTGAATCCCACTCGCTTCTGTCTCTGGGGCTTTCCTTCAATCCCCATGATGGCTCCGATCTCTTGTTTTTCTCGACTCTTTCACGACAATTCTTGTGGAGTGACACTTATTCCGCTTAGCTGGCTTAGACTTGCGTTTCCCATCTACTTTTCCTGCTGCCCACTTTTTTTTTTTCCTGCGACGATTCGTGTATTTCCTGTCTCTCTCCCTTCTTGGCCTCATTTCCTATTTTTGCTCCTCTTTTTTGCGACTCTTGAGCGTGATATACCCGCCCTTTACCTGTGACGGGTCTTTTTGTGCTTTTTCCGTTTAAATGGTTTTCGGGACCGTTCGTTCCTCTGTGTTTTCCTATCTTGTTCGATTTAAAAGCTTCTGCCCCCATGCCGAGCGTATCATATTCTAACTCTTTCCTTTTCATCTTGGTTGCGGGACGGATCTTTTCATCCCCCGCGTTTATTCTTGCCTTTCCAAAATTCTTGCCGGCGTATTCTGCAGCAACGACTTTCTTCGTGATATCCGGCGCCGTCCCCTCCGTGTGATTGTGCTTTTTGTTTCTTAAGTTTTCCCCCCGTCTCGCTTCTGTTTCTGACGATCTTTCTTATCCTCGGTAGGAAGCGGGCCTAAGGGCCCTGATAAGAGGACGCCCAGGGACTCCCCGTTCTTCTGACCTCCTATCTCTGCTTTGTATTTCGACGGTGAACCTTTTCCATTATCGATTGGTTTTTCCCATGACGCTTGTTTTCTACAGGAACGTGATCTCTTTTTTTTGACCGACGAGACGACCGTGGCTCATCCTCGACATGCGCCGTTTCTTGCCGAGTCTTTTTAGTTTGTAGTTTGGTCACTCCCGGCGGTACCAGCGTGGTTTTTGCGTTGAGTGGGCCCCTAGCTTAATGGAGCTTTGAGCTTACTGAGGTTTTTTTTCGCATTTAGGACCTACCAGGAGACGCGACCTGTCCCGCTCCCGACTCCTTTTGCCGTGGTTTTTTGAGCATCGACCGGCGGGCACTCAAGGGCGGCCTCTTTTCCTTACTTGATCGTGCCGCAATTTCGGTCTCGTGTTATTGAAGCACGATTTCGGAATTCCCTTTGACTCTTTTTTTTGTGCCCCCAACTTCTTGCTTTCCCCCCCCGTCCTTCGCGATGGCCCTTCAAACCCCTGTCTGGAATCCTACCTCCCGGCACATGGAGTACGTGTAAGTCTTTTCTCTGAGTCTTTCCTAACGGTCGTCTAACACACCACGTTTCCAAGGAGGCGTCCCCGTTTTCTCTCTTTCCCATCCGTCCCGAATTTTCTTATTCCCGCCTTGCGGCTAGCCCCTCATTTTAACTTGAACGGTCCTACCATTTTTTTCCCCCGTTCCCCTTCCTTAAAGCATGGCCTCTCTTCAACTTCGAACCTTTCCGGACGCATCGTTGCTTTCTATCGGGGTGCGCTTTTCGGCTTGCGGTTCTGCGTGGATTCTTTAAGATCGTTTCCTTCTTTGCGTGAGTTCCTCTTGTCCTTTGCTGTCTGGGGCGCCCCTTTTGCGCATCTCCTTACTATTATCTTGATGATACGAACGCTTGAGGACTCCTCTCGATGTGGCCGTCTTTGTTGCGTTTGTTACACCTCCCTTAGCCCCTTCGGCCGCGCGTGCTTAACCGTTTTTCCTTCTCTTAACACGAGGTAGTGTTGGGTTCCGACATCTTTCATTGAACCGACTCGGCGTCTTTTCCCCTTTTCCTGTGTTTGGAGCGCCTTCCCATTGTTTTCCTTTTTCGTGAGAAGGTCCCCTTTATGGCGGGGCTTTGCTTCTCTTCCCCCTTTTACGACGACCGTTCGCGGCCGTATTTTTCTGTCTTTTAGCTGATGCTTCTAAACCCTTCTTGGTTTCACTTGCTTCAGCGATTTGATCGTCCTTTCCTTCTGATTTCTCTTGTCTGGATCCCGAGTTTGGAGCCCGTTTGGTCCCTTTCCTCTCTTTTTCCTCCCGTTTTTTGTTGATCTCTATGGCCTCGGGGCTCCTTTTTCTATCCAGTTACCTCCCCTTCTCCCCCTTTGGAGATCGCTTCACGCTGCCCTCTCCCCCTTTTATGCACGAGGTTTGTTTTTTAGCGCTTTGTACTAGCAAATTCCCTGCCCAGCTATTCCTTCTCCTGCATTGAAGGTATCTTCTTTTACCCCGCCCACTTCCCGTTCCGTTTTTTTTCTCCCGTTCTTTGGTTTTCCCACATGCTGTGGCTTGCATGCGTCGCCTCGCTTGGAGCGGTTTTTTTTTCTTCTGCTTATCGTTCCCTTCTTGGTAGAAGCTTCTTTCCTGCTGGTCCCGCGGTCCCGCAGCGCGCGACGCGCCCTCGCTTGCGTTACCCTTTCGAACCCGATCACCCTGCAACAGGGCTTTGCAAGCCTTTTTCCTATTTGGATAATAAGATCCCTTTCTATTTCTCGACTTCCATTCCGGTTGTCCCCCGCAGACACCACTTTTCAACCTCTTAGCTTTCTTTCAATCATCTTTGCTCCCGTCACCTAAGCAGCTGCCGTGCCGTCCTTCCCTCTTCCGATCTCCCCGTCTTTGCGTAACTTTTTTGGCCTTTGCCCCGAATTGCCCCATGTCTCTTTTGAGAACGTTTCCATGGTCGGTGCCCGCCCTGTGACCCTCTTCGTGCCTAAGTACTTCCCCTCTTCCTCTTCCTTATTTTTTGCCGGTTCCCCGGCTGATCGCACCAACAGTTTCTTTGAAGCACTGTTTTTGTATCCAGAGTCACAGGTAAAATGTAGTTTTAGTCGCACTCCTTCCCCTTTTTCCCGGCCTTTACCCTGTTCGTTTTTCGGATCTCACGGTGGTTACGCAAGTCGTCGAGGTTTGAGAAGCCTTCGCTTTGTTTATCCTCCCCTTTGTCGGCCGTTCGATCTGGCGGCTCCCTCTCTCCCCCTGAACCTTTTTTTTTCCTCTTCTTTATATCGGCGCTTTTGGTTCTTTAAGAAGTCCCTTATCCCCCGTCAGAGACCTTTCGTGAGAGTCATGTCTCTATCTGGTATGGTCTTGACGAGACCTCCCGGCATTATGAACATATTTGCCTTCGGGCGCCTTTAGATAACTCTCCCCTTATGACACTTTTCAGACCACTTACCTCCCAGGTAAGCGTTCTCAAGGTAGCCCTGTCCTTCTTCGACCCCTTTCGTTCAAGTCATTCAAGAAACTGTACTTCTCTCTGGGTTCCCCCCCCCCCGCGCATGTTCCCGGTCTATACTTCTCCCTTTCTTCGGTCCGCCTGTTTTTACCAACGCGTTTTCATCGCGTAGACACGTCTTTACAATTGTCCACGTAGTTTCAGGGTTGTTTACCCGTGACGGACGCTCTCCCTCTTTGTTCCCCCCCTTTCTGACCTCTCTTTTGCCGCCGAAAGTTGACCCTCCCCACCCGTTCTTCCACGTTTTTTCCTTGCCATGCGTCACTCTTGTGCTGCCGGCTCTTCTTTCCCCTGTCCCCAATTTTTTTTATGCTCATTCCGAGTTTTTTGAATGACGCAGTCCGTGCTCTTTCCTTTTTCCCTCTGATTCTATTCTAGGTGTCTCCTCAGAGTCTTCCCCCCGGCTTTGCGACTTTTGAATCGTTTATCATATCTCCCCACCCAACCTCGCCCTCCGTTTTAACCGTGTTTCGGCCTCCCGTCCAGCGTAGGTTACTCCCCTCCAGTTCTCTTTTCCTAGGGTACGATCATGGAGACCTTTCCATTCTCCGCGTTCACCCCCCCCGCCTTTCCCCAAAAGGTTGGTCAGCATTCTCGATTGGATTCCGCCCTTTTCTACTTACCTCCGCTCAGACACCGCTGTTTCCGCCTTCCCCGCCTGGAGTCTTCAATTAACCTTCGGGTCCCTTGATCAGGAGAAGTTCTTTTAGTGTGTTTCTTCACATCCTTTCGTTGTGCAAATTCCGTCCCCTCCCCTCTCTCCCTTATCCCCATATGGATTCAGGTTTTCCTGAAAGACCTCGAGAGTGGGGCTTGTAACCTCCCCCCCTTCTTCCCGGCTGGATGGTTTTTCTCTCACCGAGCAGCGTACTTCTGCTCCTCCTTGCTGCCGCTCTACTCTATTTTTTCTCGGCTCCCCGTCTTTTTGACAGAACCAACGGCCCTTAGTCCATGTACGTCAGCGTGTGCTACCTTTAGCCCGTTTTTCTCTACGATCAGCTTGCCCCTTCTGATTTGTGCGGTTTCGTGCCCCAGATCGGTTATTCCCTCCCAGCTCTCTTTTCCTCACAGCCTTTTTTCAAAGCTTCCGGTTCTTATACACCTTCCTGCTTTTCAGGCCCTCTCTTTTTGCGCTCCTGACCGTCCGATCTGCTCTCCGCCCGTAACGTATCTTCTGGCTCCCTTGCCCTTTGGGCGCGGATTTTTCAGTCTTTCCCCCCCAGGCGGCCGAACGATTCTTCCAAATAGGTTGCAATGTTCCCCAACTACAGCTACCTCACCTAGACGTCCCCCTTACTGTATTCCTAAGCGTTCCCCTTGATATTTCGTCCGTTTTCAAGTCCCTTGACCGCCCCTCTCATTGTCGTTTCCCCTCCTCCCGCCATCCCCCCCCTCCTTTCCGCAACCCTTGCAAACAGCCCGCTCTGGGTTTTCCCCCTCCCCAATCTTTCTCTTTTCCTCTTCCTCCCTTGTGTTTTGTCGCTTTCTATCTTTTTTTTTGTGAAGCACGATTGTCTTTTCCCAATTCTCTTTGGGCGCGTTAATGGGTTTTGTTGAGTAGCTGGCCAGATTTCTGTTGAGAGTCGCTCCTTCCTTCCTTACTCAATATCTTCCGGTCTTCTTGTTGTTTTTCCCTTTTAATTCTTTTTTTTTTGATTCAGTTGTTTTTTCTATCATTAGAGTGAACGTAGGTTTAAGGGGTTGATCTTTTTCGACAGAGCCCCCCTTTCGGTTACAGTCCCCTCTTTCTTTGTGATGTTTGATCGCTTTTTCGCTCCTTTTTCTTTCTGCTCATCTTTCGTTCCCGCCGTTGTATTTGACGATCTCGAATTTAAGTCTCCTTCTTTGTTTGCATGGTTCCTTATAGCTACTCTCCCAGTGTTTCTTTTCTGCAGACTCCCTCATTTCCCCCCATCTTTTTTTCTCTATGCCGTCAATTTTCGAATGAGACCTAGCTTATGTCCCTTCCTGTGTAGGGTTATGGAAAACTGGGGTCGTCGCCTCTCTCTTCATTATAGCAGGCGCGCCGAGGTCCTCCCGTGAGTTTGCACCCTTCACACATTTACAGATCCTTTGGATTTGTACCAAACAGCGCTGAGCATGTTCTTTAGTTTGCTCCCTTTACTACCCTTATTTCCTCGCTATTTTTTTCTCCGTTCTTCCCCCTTGACTCTTCACATTTCTGTTTTTTTTTCTTTTCCACTTTCCTCCAGCCTTCGTATCAGTTTTCCTGTGATGGATCCCTCGTCCCGTCGTTCAACTCTTTTTTCTTTTGTCAGAATTGTTAGCCAGGAGTCTTTTCTCTTTTTTCAATCTGATCCTTTTCCCTATATTATTAGCGGGCCGGCAGCCTGTTTTTCTCTCCCTCTCTTTAACAATGAAGTCCCTTTGTAATGTTAGTTCCCTAAGTTCTTTGGTTCCGCTTGCCAAGGCTTCTGCTTTTAGATTTTTCGACTTTCTCGATTTACATTCTCTTCCTGCCTCCCTCCCCATCTTCTACACGCTTCTCGATCTATTTTCGCAGCTTCCTTAAGGAGCGTTTTGCAGCTCGTATGCGTTTCCCCTTCCTCCCCGTCAACTTTGGCCTGAGCCCATTTTACTTCGTCCTTTTCTGAGACCCGTGTCCTTTACTCCCAAGGTTGACCTTGTTTATCGATGTTCAGGTCGTCTTCTCCCTTATCCTCTTCTCGCTCTTTTCTGGTCAGATTTTCCTATTTGAAGGCCATTAGGTGGCTGCACACGGGAATAATTTTTCTTTCTCGACTGCATATGAGCTCTTTTGTCTTTCCCGTCCTCCCTGCGCGTTATCTGAGCAGTCCATTTGGGTTGTTCCCTGCCGCTTTCTTCTCGGGCATTTCTCTGCGACCCAGTTTTAGATCTCGTCCTGCTGCCAGTCGTCCCTCGTTTTTCGGGGGTTTTTTCTTTTTCCAAACCGTTTGTCTATTTTTTTTTTTGGTCGCAGCGTGCTTTCTCCTCGTTCATGCCTGTTTTGTCCCCCTCCGTCTCCCCGAACTCGTTTCTGACGCTCATCCTCTCACGCATCCTTTCCTATCGCGGTTTCCTCCTCGAGTCCCTGACCATTTCTGGCCGTTTCGACTTCCTCCGTCGAGAATGTCGCTCTTTTCTGCTCCTCCCTTCCTCTGACTTACCTTGTCCTGCTTTGGCTCCTTCCATGCGTGGCTTCAACAGCTTCGTTCGCGGTTTCTTAACCCACGGCGGCCGCGACTCGTCTTGGGTCTGTCCTCCTTTCTTTTGCGATTTGCCTTAGACTTCTCCATTCTTTCTTCCAATTGATGATGTCTAAGGGTGAGATTCTCCGGAATCACTTCGACGTCTTGTCGGATTCCCCTTCTTCTCCTCGGTTCACTTGACCACTTGCGACAAGTTTTCCTCCGATTCTACCGCCCGTAGTCGACAATTATCCCCAGTTTGCCTGGGCGGATCGTTGCGTTTCTGGTGCGAGAGGTTGCCGGTGCTTGCTGCTTTTTCTTTCCCCGTCCCCTTTTAGGTTCCTTTGTGGCTGAGTTACGTGTGGTGGGTCCGTCCCTACCCTTGACGCCCTTGATTCCCCCGTATGTCCCTGAGTTTCCTTCTCCGTCCCTTTGGACCTTTTTTTGCCCCCCGGTATCTTTTTGCTTTGACGTTTGAGGGTATTTAAAATCGTTTTAGGTTCTGCGTTTACTTGACCCAGTCGCCTTTCCCTCCAGACCCCTCTGTAAACGCGGTCGTGCTGGACGTCCTGGATTGCATTCCTTCCCTGCCGATCGCCTCAACGCATTATTGAAAAGCTCATGAGTCCTTCCATGCCAGAGCACACGTGTTCCCACGCAAGAGACCTGTCACGCGTTGATGGATTTCTTCTCCCCTTCCCTTCTCCCCCAATGAGAATTCCCGTTTTCAGAGTATCTGGGCTCAAGCGTTTCTAACTTTTCTACCTGCGTTCAGGGTGATGTTCTAGCCCAAGGAATATGCGTCGAATTTTCTCCCGACGGGGT
>Ga0179593_1360294_pt1 | contig 17394 bp, 16 predicted proteins | sample CZODoug2_1_08_16_FD_185931 | JGI IMG/M metagenome (GOLD analysis project Ga0179593, IMG submission 185931) | Vadose zone soil fungal communities from Angelo Coast Range Reserve, California, USA - CZODoug2_1_08_16fungal (PacBio error correction) | ecosystem: Environmental > Terrestrial > Soil >... | reverse complement strand
TTTTCTCAGCGTGTTCAGTCCTTCTTTGATTTTTGTGCGATCGCACGCACTTGGGGCGTCGAGGTTTTTCCTGGATAGTAGCACCCTGCACCCATTTTCCTTTTTTTGCTTATTCGCCCAATCCTCCTAGCACGCGTGGTTTTTTGGTTTTGCCGCACGCACCTTTTTGTCTTAGGAGCGTTAGCAGCGGCTTTCAGTGCCCAAGAATTCCGAGGTCTTTCGCATGTTTTTTTTTCTCATTGGTTCCGCCCTCGAATGCGTGTTTATTTCCCCCCATGTTGCCGTTTCGACCGTCCTGATTCTTTTGAGCGACTCATTTTGGAATGTCGCTCCCATGTTCATTGAGAAGCAGTTCTCCTATTAATGTGCCCTCTTTGATGTTTTCGAGCTGATCATTGACATGTTATTCCGCCTCTTGAGCCCAAGGAGCCGCCGTCTCGACGTCTCGACAAGCCGTGCAGTCTCCAAGGGCCGCACAACTTTTCGCCGTATCTGGGATGCCTGCTTTTAAAACCCCAAGCCTTCCCCAAGCCTTCTGAGGACGCCGTGCTTCTTCTGGACCGGGTAAGTTTTTCGGTTTTGTCCTTGTTATCAAAGTTCGTCTGCGTTCTCATGGCGTCCTTTTCCCGTAGCCTCTTTTGGACATGCCTTGCCTCCCAATAAACCGCCCCCAACCATAAGGTGGCTGTCCGGTAGAGAAATGACCACCTCCGATTACCGGCTCCCAGGCGCAATTCCCAGCTAGTGGTTCACCCCGCCATCCCGGATGACGACGGAGAGCTAACCTTCATTCGGCCCCTGGCCCCCTACACTCTTTCTAATCCTGAAAGCTCTCCTTTCATCTCTCAGAAGGCAATTTTGTCTCCGGGACACTCTGATTGCGTTTGAGGTATGCGAGAGGGATAGAGACCGGCATTCTGATATCCCTGGGTTTTTCTGTGTTTTTTTTTTTCCTTCCTTACTGGAAACGCCCGATGCGTTTGAGACTCTGTGGTCCTTTTAGGCTACCGGGTCATGAACACGGTCCGCTTAACAAAAACCCCCCTCTGCTGATGGCTTTTTTCCCATTTCACCTCTTTCAGCCATGTGCTTCCCCCGCTTGATAACCCGTTTTACAACACCGGTCGGGTTCAATTCTGGACCGGCGTGCGTTTTGCTGAAGGCTTAGATTTTATTGAGGATTCTACCATCTGGTGTGTTTCGCCCCTCGGTCGGCATCCATGGGTCCCCTCAACTCATTTAATTCGCTTCCCTCTTCCTTTTTGTCGCTTCCTTCTGTGCTTGCGTTTTACCCTTATCTGAAACGCTTCACACGCATTCTCCTCACGTCAGCATGATGGTGTGAGCATCAAAAAACCGTCCGTTATCGCCGCGCATCCCTAGAACTGTATTAGTAGATCCCCTTGCTCTTTTTTGCGCAACGCGCCTTCATATCCCCGCGTCTCGTCTCCACACTGAGTTTTTTGCGATTTTTTGGAAACATTCTTACGTATGCACTGTTTTCAGCCGGTTACCTCGGTGTTTGCCCTTCATCGCTCTTCCTTTTTTTGCCCGCCTTGTGCTCGGCAATGATTTTTCCAACGCGAGGCCAACGTCACGGCCCTTTGGGCGACCTGCGATGGTCGCCCCGCACGACGCGTCCCTTCTGGGTTTCTTCCAAGCCGTGCTCGTTGATTTTTGCTCAGGCTGGTCACCTTCGCGTGCTCTTCCCGATCATGGACTCGGATCTCCACGGCATTCGCGTATTCTGATCATCGTACAGCGTCCACGCTTCGAGCTTCCCCCCCTGTATCGAGGTTTCACGGAGGTCCCACTTTTTTATACGCTTCGCATCGCTTCTCATGGTGAGCGGCAATGGACCGATCTTGGCTATCCCGGCTGCAGATATTCCGTGCCCATTCAGCCGCCTTTTAGTTCCCCCGATAATTCTTAGGAATTCATGTACCCTGCCTCTCCTCTTTTCCATGTGGATTGGAGCTAATTCATTTTCCGAGTTTTTGATTTCTGCTGCCGCTATCTGCATGTTCACGCTTTTTTCTCAGGAGCAGATTTTGCGTGAAGAGCCCGAACAGGATGTTCTATCCTTTGCTTGAGGACCGCGCGTTTTAATAATCAGGGCTTACGATGGAGGCCCCCGTCCGCGTTCTTTTTTTTTTTTTTTTTTTTTCGGATTTATTCAGAGAGCGCGAGGTTTCTTCCCTTGGTGAGATTTCTTTCCTAGCGGAAAGATTCGCGGAAGGACACCGCTTTTGCGTCATTTCTAGCGGCTTGTCCCTGAGCCCATCTCCTTCGCGCTTTTCTTTGTTTTTTTTTGCCCAATGTCGGCCCCATCTTGTGTCTTTGACATTTGATTGCGCTTGGCAGTAATCAAAGCGCCCACGGCGGCTTACGCCGGGGGGGTGGGGCTTTCGTAATTTCTCCACCGATTGTAGAGGCCGGCCTCGCTGCAGGTCACCAGGGGAATAGATTCCCCGAATGTTTTCAATAGTCCCTCTCTAACGTTGAGATGTGTTTTTCGTGAGTTTATATGCATTCTTGTTCGATCAAAAGATCCGTTTTGAGACGATACTCTAGACGTACTTTGCTCGTCAGGATTCCATGACCTTCTTCGCTATCCCCAGACCACGAGTTTCTTCTGTCTCGTTGTTGCGTTAGCTTGGCGCGGGGCCTTTCCGAACGGTCTAGTGAACGCCTTTTTTTTTTCTGGTCCGAGGCGGTCCTTTGTTTTCAAATGAGGAAGACCGAGTTTGCGCCGACCCCCTCACGCCCCCCACTTGTTCATTTTTAATTCAGGCCTATCTCTGTAAGATCTCGCGCCACAGACAAGGTTCTTTTTCCCGACCGTTCTCTTTGTCAAACCGTTTCCGCCGTGCAGCTTCCCTCCCAATTTGGAATCCCTTTTTCGTTGCGCTCCGTTGCCGGCGGTTGTTCGTCGACCCCGCCAGGGGGGAACTTCGTTCAATTACGATATAAGCCTCCGTTTTCGGTCAAAGCTCCGCGGTGGCGTTTCCCTGGCCCTCGGTATTCCATCCTCGCGCGGCGCGATCCATCCGGACCCCCCTTTTTTTTTCAATCGAGTATTGGTGTTCCCTTTTGCCGGCGTCCCCTTTCTTTCGCGGATGCCCGTAATCGCCGTGCCTACTCAGCTCCTTGTCGTGTCAGACGTATTTCAGGAGAGCCGCTTCTTTCCCTGAGCGCGGTAATTACGTATTGTTTCTGGTGTTAAACCCCTCTTTCCCTCTTTGCGCATGGTGTTACGCGGAAGCTTTTGTTTACTTGGGCCTCTCCCGAAGGCAAAACCTTTGTGCGTATGTACTTTCCATTCCCGCATCCCTCCTCTAACCCTCCCCCTCCTACCCTCTTCTTCCTTTCCCTCTACAACCCCCCCCCATTCACTCCATGACACTTGCCATACACTTATTTCCCCTCCCCCCTCGTCTCACCCTCCTTATCACGCCCCCACACCCCCTTTCCTGCACCTACTTCTCCCCTACCCTCCTCCTCTTCCCTCCTTCCCCCCTCCCCTCCACTCTACCTTTATTCTCACTACTGTCCCCTCTCCTTTGCCCACGGCACCCACCTCTCTTCCTGCCCTCTCTTCCTTACTTCAAACCTACCCCCCTCAGCCCCCGCACTCCACCCGATCCTTCCTTTTCCCCCTCAGTTCTTTCTCCCCGTGCCCCCTCTCCACCACCCCCTCCTCCCCCTCCCCACCTCTTCCCCCACAGCTCCTTCACTCCGCCCGTCCCCCCCCTACTTTCTCCTCTCCGCCCCAACTTTCCCCTTCCTCCTACTTTCCCCGCTACCCCCCTCCACCCAAGCAATCACTCACCCCTTCTCCTATCCAAGTTCCTTTTGCGACTCCCCCCCTCACCCTCCACTACCACCACTACCACCTACATTTCATCCCCCCCCTCCTCTGCTACCCTCTTTACACGCCCATGATCCCACCACTACCTGCCTCCCACACCTAAAATTCCCACCTGCCCCTCCTTCTCGGGCCCCCCTCTTTCACCATTTTTTCACTCTCTCTTCTCTCCCGCCCCCTCCCCCCACCTCAGACCCCTCCTGCTCCCTCTTCCCTTTCATGCCTCACCCCCCCTACTCCATCTCACCCTCCACCCGCCTTCCTTCCGGACCCCGACCCCCTACCACCCCTTCTGTCTTCTACCCACCACCCGCTCCCCCTCCCCCACTCCTCCCATTATTCCATCCCCTCCCGCACCCTCCTTCCCTCCCCCCCCAACTCTACTCCCTTTATCCCTACTTCTCCCCCTTCTTCCACGTCCCCTCTTTCACTCCACCTTTCTTTTCCACATTTTCTTACCTTTACTGTTCCATTTGGATGTTCCCTCTTGGTTTATGCGCTTGCCCCTATAAGCGAAAACCCTTTTCGACAAGTCCAGTCCAGAAAAGTCTTAGGGACCCCTTTTCAAATGACTAGCTCGGACAGGGTAGGCTGAGGAGGAGGATGTCGGGACCTTGTGACCCCCAACCAAAACCAAACACCCACACCCCCACACCAACCAACCAAACACAACCCAAAACCCAAACCCCCCCCCCCCCCATCCCCCCCCCCCCCTTTTGCATACCGTTCGACTTTCTGCCACTCTGATTTGACTCCCTTCACCGGATGGATACGGAGGACGGCGCCTTTTTCTCGTTTTCTGGTAGGCCCCTCTAAGGCTGGCTTGCACCATCTACCTGTTTTCTGCAGCAGTGCCCCCATCCACTCGGGGATTTAATCGGTCCGCGTTTCAATAACCCTTCAGGCCCCAAAAGTCGCGTCTGCCCCCATGTGTTTCAGTTTAACTTTTTGCTCTATCGAATTATCCGCCGCCCCCCTGGGGATTCCCTGCTACTTTCCCGAGGTTCCCACGATTCTCTCCCCACTTTTCGTAGTTATCTAACTTCCCATTCTGTCGACTCACGTCGGATTTCCCCTCTTGACCCGGTAACTTTGGCGTCCCTGGCCTGCCAGCCTGTAGAGATTTTTTTTCTCTTAGGTTCCATATTGTCCCTCTCCGCGGTTCCTGTTCGCCGTTCCCTTGTCGCACCCCTCACCGACACTCTCTTTGTGGCGATGCTGCCCACGCAACAAGATGCCCTTGCCCGGTGAACCTCCTTTTCTAGTGCCCAGTTCCTTTGACCGCCATGACCATGGCCCCAAGTCCGTTTTTTGATGCTTTCTATGGGGAGATTACCGATTTGTTGCACCGTTCTCTTTTGGCGATATTCCTCCTTCGCCGTGCTCGATTTTTTTCCTAAATTCCCTTTTTTAAGGGTTAAACGGCATATCTTTAGAGTCTTGTGGAAATGAAGATGGTCAGGCGCCACCGGCCCCCAATTCTTCAGAAGCCCTCCTATTCTGTGTATTCGGAAAGATCCTTCCCTCGAGAATGGGAATCAGTATAGTCGCTGACGCCTGATCTTCACCTTTCCTTCGCCACTATGTTTTTCTTCTATCTCGTTTCCGTCTCTACGGAAAAAATTTCCCTTGATCCCTAGTTTCCACTTGCCAACAGGTGGTGCAATTTATATACTAGACCCCCTTTCCCAATCTTTGTCGCCGAACCAACCAAAGTGAGGATAACTCTTCCACGACTTTACTGTCCCCCACTTTTCCTTTCTTCACCTCGTGGTGTCCGACTGTTCCTTCTGATACCGTTCCCGTGCCATTTTTTTCCGCGCGCATGAGAAATCATCTAAATGTGACTCCTGTCGGTCCCCCACACAGCCTGTTGGAGCCGTTGTAAATTCGTTCGATGTGTCGTCCCGCGCTGGTACCTTTCTTAATCCCTTCTTGCGAGGTGTACCAACTCCCTATAAGTTTTTTGTGCTGCGAGTCCCCCCCCCGATCGCCGCTTTCCTGCCCCGCCCCCCATCTTTTCCTCCAGATTCTCTTCTTCCTCCTCTTTCCTTATGAAGGATTGGCTACTTTCTTCCATGTGGATGATTGATCCAAGACTGGAATTCGGCCCTTGCAGATTTCTGTTTCCGCTCCGTCCCGTCCTCCCTCTTTCGCCATTTTTGACGCCCCTTTCCGCACGTGCAGTCTTTCCGTAAACTTTGCTTGCTAGTCTCTATCATCCCCCTTGTCTTTTTCTTGTTTTTTCTTCTGTCCCCCGATTGTCCTTGGAGAATAGGGAATCAATGCACTCATTGTCACCGGTTCTTTTCGCCGGTGTCAGGTCTTTTGTTCGTCGGCTTCTTGTCTCGCGTCTGAATAAGCCGACCTCTAACACAGCTGGCGCGAAATGGCGTTTCCGATCCGGTCTCTACTTACCCCTCCTCTCTAGTCTTCCGCGTCACCACCCGATGTGAAATTGCTCCAGCACGGACGCTGTTCGTTGGCCGTCCCCCTCTGGCCGGCCGCCGACTTCCCTTCATTTCCCTCCTTTTGTTAAATCGAAAAACTGGCCCCTTCCCTGCAACAGGATTAATCTTTGAGTCCTAATCTATTTAGCCGATTATTCCTCTAGCAAAGCCCTTCTAGCCGGCCTTCTCGTTAGAGTGAGCAGTCCTTCCACTCTGAATCGTGCATAAACTTGTCGGCCATGTCCTGATTTATGGTAGTGGTCTTCAATTTTATACGGTATCTGTTCTATCTCTCTTTGAAGTTCCTTTTCTCCTGTGAGTGACCGATTCTGGTTCAGGGTCGAAAGGGTTAGGACCCCCCCTTCCACTTGAGACCGAGGCGATTCCCGGCCCACCATAGTTTCCGCCCCCTTTTTTGGGATTTTCCGGCCCGCCAAATGAAGGGGATAGAGCCTCGTCTGCCCCCGTCTCGAGACGCTTTCTCCGTACGCGCAGTCAAGCCACTCTTGCTAATCATCGGTTTCGTCCACCTCGAATCTGATAGTAAAAATGTTCTTTTCGAAGGGTTATGTGCGCTAATCGGTGCACCACATTCTCTACTTTTCCCGCCTGCTGCGGATGAATTCTTCTTCCGAGGTCAAATCGTGCCGCTTGTGATTTTTTTATAGTCCCGGCTCGAATCACAGGGCTCTTTTCACAGCATGGGGAGTTCATCCCCGTACAAGGGCACGTTAGATCGGGCCGACCCTCCGTGCATTACCTCCCTCCCCTGCCCCAACTTTCTTTTCTGAACCTCTACAAAAGGGCAGGCCTCTCCCTTCAAAGCCTCCGACACTCCCTTACGCAGGGAGTTAAATCTGTACTTCCCATCCCGATCGTCTTTTTCTTTCGGCCCCGAATTTCGGTGGATTCTCAACCCTTTCTGGCGGTCCCGGCTTACGTTGCCCTAGACCGCTTGTGAATGCCCCACCATTTTCCTCCCCTTCCCATTCCTCCCCCCCTCTGATTTGCATGAGGGCGAACATGAACCACTCTTTGACCGGCGTACGGCGCCCCCCAACCCTTCCAGCGTCTGGTTTAAACCACCCGTCCATCCTTCCTTCTCCCTCCTCCTTTTTTCCTTTTCCTCTACATTAATTCCTGACCCAGACCCTGAGAATTTCCAGACATATGAACTTCTCTACGGCACGATCTGTCTCAGTTAACCCTCCCCCACCCCTTCTTCTTTTAACCCGGGTCAGGGTTCATTCTAGTCGCCGGTTTTCTTTTCGCGAGGTTCCCATTAGTGACCAGAATCCTCGCCCGGGGTCCCGCCCCTCACTCCTTCTCTTTTCCCCCTTTTTTTCTTATAGCGTCCTTTTGGTCGTCAATCCTGTTAAATGGACGGCTTGGTGACGGGTTTCCTTCCCCCCCCCCGCCTTCATGGATGGCGGCTTCCCCCTCCTCCAGCCATTTTCTGTCCTTCTTCCTTTTTAACGGTGTCACAACGGTGGGTTCCGGATTTGGTCCCAGGTCCAGCTTGTCCCCCGATCTGAGCTCCTATTCTTCGTTCATTCAAATTTTTCTCCTGCTCCGAATTGAACTGGGCACCGTCGACCATAACTGTCTGGCCCTTTTCCCCATTCGCTGCACTGCTTTTGCTGTCACACACATTACCCCTCTGTCCCCCTTTTCCGAGAAGGAAAGATACCTGACTTTCCTTTCCCACCTTTAGCGCTTTCTCGGTGTGCTTTGTATTGGGTGGCATCCTCCCCCCTTTAAGACTCCTTCTTGAGACCACTGCCTTCGAGCATGTATCGCGTCCTCGACGGTGGCCGACCCCGCGCCCTTTCCAGCTCCAACTCTTCTCCGTCCCACCCTCGGCTTTTCACTAGATCTCTTTCCACATACCCCTGTTTTCTCAACTTCTGGTGAACATGCCGCCTCCGGCTTATAACTCTCTAATTCCCACACTCTTCCTTCTTTCCCTGTGGTTTCAGAATGATGCCTTCCCCCATCCTCACATGAAGACGCCATAACACCTTTCCACGCCACATGGGCCTTGCCGCGCTGCTCCCCCACATTTTCCCTCTTCCTACGTTATATGGAGAATTGTGCCATTTTTTCCTTTCCGCCGTCTGGTCCTGTTGGCAATCTATTCGTTTTTTTTTCCTCTCTTCCTGCAGACTCTCTTTCTTCCTTTTAATTTCCCTCTCTTCTTATGATCATCTGCGTAGAGTTGGTGCGTTTTCTTTTAGGGCGGGATTACAGGCACGAGATGCATCGACTCTCTCGCCCTCTTGTCTTTCTCTCGGACCGATCTTCTTCTTCTGGCTTTCATTGTGAAAAGGCAGCCTTTTTCGCCGCTCAATCTGATCCGGTCCCCCCCTTTCCCCCCCTTCCTTTTTCTCTTCTTTTTTTTTCCTCTCTCGTTTTTTTTTTAGTATGTACTTCCTGGGTTCCAGTCTCCTCTTTGTACTTATATCCTCCGGCGGCTGCCTTTCACAAATATTCAGCCTCCGTAATAGAGACCCTTTGCCGGTGATCGCACGAACAGGATGAAGTGCTTTAGTCGATGTCGGCGATTCCTCGCTGATCAGCGCGTGACCTCCCCGAGGCCCTATCCTCCATATGTTCTCCCTCTCTTTTTCTTGGTTTCGTTTTTATAATCCTTCTTGTTAATGAATTGTGTATAAGATAGTATTTGTCGCTTCAATAGCTTTTTCGCATTCCCAGGCCCGGTCTTTACCCCCTCTCTTCCTTGTACCTGACTCGTCGCTTCTTTCCCTTTTGACTTTCGCCGGTCCGGTGTGGACGTGCTATGGATCTCTTCATGTTTCCGGTCTCCTTCCCTGCTCCCCGGCCGGGCCACGCCTTGCTTGATGGAATCCTACCCCTCTGTTCGATCTTTTTTCCACGCCCTTTTAGCGCTTTTACCTTGTTGTCCTCGCTCGACCAGTCACGCCCGCCTTGTGTTCTCCTCGATTCGCTTTTATCTCCTCCCTTCTCTTTCGAGCCCCACTCTTTATGCGAAGAGGGCCCTTTAAAGTCGGCATGCTCTTTTTCTGAGTCGTGCCTTTTCGATCTACCAGGCCTTCCCGACGCTTCCCTTCTTGCCGGTTTTCTTCTTTCGATCTTTTCTCCGTTCCCGTTTTGGTGACGCACCTTGGGCACGTCCCAAGGCTCTCCCTTAATTCCTTGGTCGGGCGGTGCCATTGGTGTTGCAATGTCCCTCCGCTTTTCGACCTCAACTCTGTTCAGGACATCACTCTTTTCTCTGAGGCGTCGTGCCCCTTGGGGTCCGGAACCTCCCCTTTGCCTTTGTCCCCCCGTTCAGCCTTGTTTTTTTACAGCCTCTGCCAAACCTTTACGGTTTGATCCCCCTCTGAAGTCTGTTGTGGTTTGTCCTTCCTTTTGGTCAGGAAAACGCCGCGGTTTTTTAGCGAAACTGATCGACCACCCGAGTCTCCCTCCTTTTTCGTTCCCACAGTGCGGTCCGTTTCTTCTTTACTGGCCCTAGCAATCGTCACTTCTCGAGTAGCCCCGGGAGTTCTTCCCTACCGGACCCGTGTTCCCCTTTCTGAAGTTGAGTGGCGGTTGCACCGCGCCTCATTATCCTTTCCGTCTTTCCCCCCCTCTATCGGTTCCTTCTTATGCTAGGGGGAAGTAAGATTTTCTCCCGGTTCTCGAGGTGGGCTGTCCCGTTTTTTTACACCCCCTTCTTATGGACTGATTTTGCGCTTGGTGTACTGTTCCTTTTCATGGTGCTCTCACGCGCACACATTATTTGTCGTACTTTGGATTGTAGTTCCATTATGTCCTCCGCTTCGCCCGTCTTTCCTCCGAAGAAACTCCTCCTAAGGTACTCCCTTCCGAACCGCTGGCGGTAAAAGTAAACTCAAGATTTTTCGATAAGACGTATTTCGGTCTTAGGTAGTGAGGATTTTTTATTTCGTTCCGTGCCTATCCTTTCCCCTGACGCACCCAAAAACCACCCCCCCCCCCCCAACAAACCCCCCCCACCTGCGAAAATCGTTTTTTCCTCTTTCATTCCTGCACGGCGTGTCTCACTTCTCTCTGATTGGGCTGGTCCCCTTTGGCACTTAGTCACCATTTAGTCAAGATATTCTTTTCTCTTTCCCCCCACATCGGGCACAGATCAACCCTTTCCCGACGTGTCCCCTCCCATTCCTAACCCCTCTTGATCTCAAAGTGCCAGACCGTCTATCCGCATTGACGGCTCCCCGACCACTTGGATTTTTTAGATCCAAGCTTCTTTGTCCTCACAACTACCTTTCCACCCGGTCTTTTTCTTACTCTTCCTGTTTTAGATGACGCTTTCCCTTTAGCTATGGATCTGTATTGTGTCCCCCTCGCCGACCTCTTTTCTCCTATTTGGTTCCTCGTACCTCGATCTCAGTGTTACTGTTTGACGCGCCATTGTGCCCATCCAGCACCCGTGTGCACTCCCTTACCTTCAATGACCACAGCGGGCTGTGACTCCACACGATTCTTTCCTTCTCCCCTCTCTCCTCATGACATTTCCCTCAATCCTTTGTGATTGAAAGGGGTTCTTTGATCCCCATAGGACCCGATCGACCCTCCTTCTTCTCACATTTCGTGGCGAGCTTCTCTCGCTCGTCCTTATCTTCACTTCCCTTCCAAAATTTCTTTCCTGTCTACATCGCAAACGTGGTTCCCCCCCCCGGGTCCAATGTCCGACAGTCGCTCTTCCCTTCTGACGTCTGACAGAATATTTGGCGTTCGGGGAAAGATCCCCCTCTAACCCCCTTTCCCGATTTGCCTCTTACGCCTAGACTTCTGGGCCCTTCTCCCGTTCGCTCGGAACCGTCCCAGGTCTTCTCCCCTCTGCTGGAGTCTAATCAGTTCCGTATTAGCGCTCTCCCCCCCCCTCAATCCTTTTCTCAACCAATCCGGCCTGACACTTCCTGTTTTGTATTAGACTCCACCTCCCTCCCCCGTTTGAATGCTTCTAAACGCCAAACCCTGATCCGCCTAGATTTAACCTTTTCCGTTTCAGGAGACTTAACCGCTTTCGTCGGCCGGTCCCCTGTTAGGGCCTTCCCTTTTCGAACTTCCAACTTTTCGAACTTTTCCCTTCCCATTTTTGGTATCCTATTCGCCCACCATCTCCCCGTACTGCTCTGGAATGTATTACCGGCGTCTGTCTGATTCAACGCCGTAATCCCCTTCCCTCTCGTCCCATCCTTCTCTCTTTTCCCCCTCTTGTTTCTTTTTTCTCTCTTACCGCTATCTACTTCGTTTCCCCATGTTGGTCCCGAATAATCATGAAGCCTTATAACTCCGCTTCCGCGATGACGTGTTGGGTTCTTCCGTCCTCCCAGTGTTTGATTGCTCCCCACTTTTTGCTACTTCTTTTGAAAAGTTTCTTCGGTCCTCTCTCTTCAGCCGACCAGAGAGGTTGCGGTTAAGTTTCCCTTTTTCACATTTTGCACATTTCTATCCTTCCCTTGGTGTTTTTTTTAGGAACCCCACCGAGCGTGTCTAACTCCATTGCACCACCGGTTTTTTTCCGGTTTCAGCCGTCTTTTTTCGCCCGGATTTTTTGAATTGGGTGACAAGTCTCAGGTGCCGAACTCCGGGGGGTTTCTCCCCCGGTCTTCTTCGAACCCCCGTCTTCCCCTATTCTTCCCGCCTGTCTCTCTTGGTTTTGTAATCGAAGCCGCATTTTTGAAGTTGGCGGGCGTACGTACCGATGTCCGGCTCCTCTTTCCGCGGCCCTTCCCTCCGTTGGGCCCCCTCCCTGCAATTGCTTCCCCTCTTTCACCAGGATAAGGCCATGTGAGGCAGTCCGGGCGGAGCCTATTTAATGACTCTCAGACCCGTCCACCTGGTTCTCGTCTTTTTCTTCGAGCTTTTCGCCGAAAAGCCCTTTCGACCACACGATTGTCCCCCCTGCCATGGTCATTTGTTTCTCTCTGGTCGGGGGTAACGTACTCCTCTCGTTTTCTCTCAGAAACTTCCGTTCATTGTCTTTTCGCTTTGCGCAATAAGAACTTTCTCCTTGTGTTTTCTCGGTTCTCCCACGGGCTCGAGACTAAGAACACATTTTTCTTCTCTTGACCTCTTCAGAAACATTTCGCTCTTTTTCCGCTTGCCGAAGAACAATTGTTCATAGAGACTCAGCTTTTTCTCCCGCCCCATCCTTTTCATCTGCGCGAATGCCCTCCCATTTTTTTTCTTCTCCCTTGTTTCCCTTCGTCTATTGACGTAAATCCAAATGTGTCTTCGACCGTCCTATGCTTCTTTGAGAGTTCATTTATCATTCTGGACAACACCATTTCTTGTCTCAGTCCTTTAGGCTTTTTGCGTACCCTCGTATCCGATTTGACCCTCTTCATTTCAGATTTTGATTTTTTTCCTCTAGGCGTGTTATGTAGCAACCACATTTTCTCGAACCCGCAGCCTTGGTGGCCTTTGAACCTCCCCCTACCACATCTGTCTCCCTTTCCCTCTTTTCTCCTCCCCCAGAACGTTGCAGGACTTCAAGTAACTATTTTCCGTCCCGCGTCCATATTGCCCTCGACCCTCAACCCCTCCCCTCCCCCCTGAATACGCCCTCAAGGCCGGCGGAGAATTTCTCTCATCTTCTTCCGGTTTTTATGACCCATTTTTTGCTGTCTTTTCACATTCCTGCGTCTTTCCTCTTCTCCGTTTTCGAAGCCCTCTTTCCCCCAACCCTTTCCCAATACACTCCCCTACCACACGGGTGTTTCGTGCCCTTTCTCTCACCACTTGTCCACTGCTCTTCTTACCGTCGTCCCCCGTCCTCCCAACCCTTTTTTCGAGATTTTTTCAAAACCAAAATAAAGGTCCACCCTCCTTTCCATCTCGCTCCTCACCTTTCCGGCCTGCACCGCCGTGTTTCCATTCATCCCAGATATACTTCCTTTAGATAACATGTATGTCTCCGGCCCACCTACAACTCTGTTGGCAGGTCTTTTTTCCTTTCCTTCCCCAGACTCGGGATCTCGATGGCATTTCCTCTTATACGATCCTTTCCCGGGACCCCCTGAAGCCCAGCGGTGTCCCTCAACATTATCTTGGTCAGTAAAAATCCTTTACTGGACCCAAATGTTTTTTTGGATCTACCCCCCCCAAACATTCTCTTAGGTTTCCCTATTTCAGACAATTTGAGTCCTGCGTTTCACATGATTTTTCACTTTTGGCCCCCCCCTGCGCTGAGTGAGTGTTTTACTTGAAACCCCAAAGAGCCCCGGTCCGACGCTTGCTGACGCCAGCGAGATGCTATGGCTGAGTTCTGCCCAATCTTTTTCTCTTCGTCCTCACCTCGCGCGGGCAATTCCAACTGGAAACGAATTTCCGCCCTTTCGGTCCGAGGCCTTGGGTATTTTTCCTTTCCCTTCTTTTTTTGCGATCACTCTCCCTTTTTTTTTTTCTCCGCGACAGCCTTATTGAGCCGATAGCATCTGAGGTCTTTGTGAGGATCCCCAACGTCCGACCTGCGCTGCCAGTCTTCCTCTAACTGTACCTTGTCAATTCTTCCTCCTTTTTTTTCTGTCCCACTTCCGATTTATATCACCTGCTTCTAGAGAACAATAGGGGTCCCCCCCCCCCTTCGATCGAACGATTGGCCCCCCCTTTCTTTCCCGCATTACTTCTGTTTCCTTAAGCCGGACTTTACCTCGGCTATTCAATCCCGCTAAGGAGGTCTTTCCCCCGCGTTTGCGTGATTTGAGGCCAAGTTCCATTCAAGCCGCCCCCACACCCGTTCAAGCACCAACCGGGCGCCCCCAAGTGCCTCCGCTTCGCCCCAAGTCCCGTCCTGGCGACTGCCCCTTCTTCTTAAGAGACCAAGATTTTTGGGAATTTGATTTGCCGGTCTTCTCTTCACATCATTCGATTCCGCGATCCCCCCTCATACATCTCTTTCTTTTTCTCAATTCCTTTCTCGATCTATCAATCTGAAAGACAGACACGTTCAGGGTCGCGCCTTATTCGAGGGCATGTCATTCTCACGCGCCGGCTTCCCGATGCCCCTCTCTCGACCTCGAATGCCATGTTCCTTTACTTTTCGTGAAATTTCGATAGGTCTAGGCTGAGCTATTTTGACGACGCCGCCTTCCAGCAATCAAGCGGCATCCTGCCTTCCTGAGCTCTTTCTTTTTTCCCTTTTTTTTTTCTCCCATCCTGTTGTTGTTGAGAGTCTCTTCCTGGACTTCTTCCCCCTCTTTTGTCTGAGCTAATTCACTCCTTTTCCTCGGTCGATAGCCCCGAGGGAGAACGACCTTTTGAAGGTCGTTTATGAGAGATGAATAGTACGAGCGTGATCTTTATCCTAAGGGTCCCTAGCCTCCTCTGTGCGCTCCTTCCGATTCTTTTTTTGTATTTTTATTTTTCTAGCGTTCTTTCCTTACCTTTTTTGGTTCGATTGATTTCGGATCAGTTCCCCTCAAGATGCTCAGGTCCCCTGTCCCCTGTTCTTCAAGATCTTGCTTCCCCCCTGATGCTCCTTCCGTCACCCCCTCTCGGATGTGTTTTTAACTTGATTGCAAGTGTAGAATGGGCTGTTCTTGACTTTTATGGTTCTTTCCGGTTCTCTTCACAATTCGAGTCACAAGGATTTTCCCTCCTCTGACCTCCTCTTTCTAATAATCCCCAGATTATCAAATGGCGGTTAATCAGCGTTGGTAATAGCGTGACCTACTTTTTCAACCTTCGTCAGATCGGCCAGATTCCACTCCGTGTTTCCGTCTCGAGTGTTAGAGATCTCGCATTTTCGGATCCACTCTTTCCTAATGTCCCTCTCCAGTTATCTCCGCTTTCTTTTTTTCCAGAGGTTTTCTTACTGTTGCTCCTAAAATTTGTCTTCCTCTCTGCTTGAAGGCAGATTATGGTTTAGCTTTTTCTGGGCGGGGGATCCAAACTCGGCCTTCACATTCCCCCCCCCAGGCCGGACTAGCCTTTGGCCCCTTCTTTCATGGTTTTCCCTGGAATCGATTTGTACGTAGCGATTTAGACCTCCCTAGTCTGATCTCGCTTCCGCCAGCCCTTCCCTTCGATCCTCACCCTGTGTCCGTTCCCCCGAACCTTCTTTTTTTTTTACACCGTCCTCCCGGTGCTGACCTCACCACCTCGTAAGACTTTAGTTTGCCAGATTACATGGAGTAGTGGGTCTTTTTTCTCCACTGCCCTTTGTCCTTCCCCGTCAGTCCAGGGGGTATATCCCAGGATTTTCTACACCTATGTTGTCCGGTTTCCCTGACTTCCTGGGTATCTGGACCTGGATGCTTCTGGTCCAACTCGAGTTCCCTCAGTGCGGCGTCTCATTCCTCCCGGACAATTGTGCACTCTAGACTTTTTTTAAAGTGTCAGATCTTGATTTATATGACTAAGCTTTCCCTGCCTCGTTTCATATTTCGGTAGCTCTTGGCGGTAGAGCGCGGTCCTTTTTGGATTTTTCTTTTCCTTTCCACACCCCCCACTCTTTTAAGATTGAGTTTTGCAGCGGTTAAATTTTAATGGTTCCCCCCCTCCGCACACGACTTTTTCTTTTTAATTTTTTTTATTGGAGGCCCATGTTTGATGTCCCCTCTTGTCTCTCAACTAGCCCTTCGCCCCTCCTCTATGGCCTTCCCCCGGACCACCCCGACCCCTTCTGGTATGACCCCCGTCCCTTCCCGCCCCTCCGGCATTCCTTTCGTTTAATGTCGGGCTGCTTTTGTATTTTTTCTTCCAACTCTCCGCGCCTTTCTCCCCCTCTTTTGCGGATTTTGTCCTTTCTTAACCTTCGTTGTATATCCCCTTATCTTGTCCCGGCCCTTGTTGATTTCCCTTACTTTCCCTTAGTTGAAATCGTCCTTTTTCGTTCCTTCTCTTTTCCGACCCCCTTCAACCCCCCCCCCCCTTTTTCCTTTTCCCCAACGATTTTCCCTTGCTGCGTAGCCCTCCCCTTTCGCCTCAAAAGAGCGAGACCTAAATGGTTTTCCAGGGCATTATCGCTCTCCTCCTATTAGGTTTCCGACCACATTTCTCGCATAATCCTTCGAGTTTCTCCACTATTGAGACCACCAAGTTTCCTCATGTAGCTCCAGTGGGCTTGTCGTTACTCCGATGACAGTCTAGCTATCCTTCCATTTTCGTTTCACAGATTTCCAGAGCTTCGATGTTTTTGTGCCCCCTCACGATGTTTTGTTTAATATCTTTTCGCACCTACGGACGCCCTTGCGCTTTTCTCTGCTCCCCTCCGAACAGAAACTCCCCCCAAGGGTTTTGCCCACGCTTTTGTCTATTTCCCACTCCCCATCTTCCTAATTCACGACCTTCTACAATACTTTCTCCCGAGGGGAGTGGAGAACATTTTTTCTCCCCTCCTCTAACCTCCAAGGGCGGCTACCCCCCCCTTAGTTGCTATAATTTTTCCCCTGTCTCTCAGTCCCGAGGAATTTCCCTTTCCAATTTTCGTCTCCTTTGCACTCAGCGCACCTTCGTTCCGTCTTTCACGTGTGACTTGCATATATTTAGGTGACCTGTCATTTTCGGCCCCACTTTACGGCCTCCTTCTCTTCTTTTGCTTGCCCGATGCACTCAGAGCTGACTTCGTGCAACTCCTAGATTGGTCTTTTTGCCGGCTTTGACGGGTGAACGAACCTTTCCTTTTCTCAAGCTTGGGGTCTCTCCAGGCGCAACCCTCAATCCCCACAACCCCACACCTTCCCCAAACCCCCTACCCCCCTTTCGGTATTTTCTCTCGTACACCCCATTCAACTTTCTCCAAAACTCTAGAAAAATTCCCCCTTTTGTCCATTCCTATGGAAAAAGGTCCCTCGGTATGCCTTTTTATCACCCGAAAACACCCGGTGGAGGATATCCTTCCCTCCCACGCCTCCCCCTTTTTTCCGCAAAGTCCGCTTTTGGCGTTCCCTTCGCGCCCTTGCCGTCCCTTTTCCTCTCTTCCACAACGCTTTTGGTTTCCCCTCCCCGCCTTCACTATTGCCGTAAAGATAAAAGCCATGATTGCATGTTTACCGGCGTTATGCTCGTTCAACCCTCCTCTTTACTGCATTTCCCTTGGAGAGCGTGCACCCCTTCTTG
>Ga0179593_1277344_pt1 | contig 17394 bp, 16 predicted proteins | sample CZODoug2_1_08_16_FD_185931 | JGI IMG/M metagenome (GOLD analysis project Ga0179593, IMG submission 185931) | Vadose zone soil fungal communities from Angelo Coast Range Reserve, California, USA - CZODoug2_1_08_16fungal (PacBio error correction) | ecosystem: Environmental > Terrestrial > Soil >... | reverse complement strand
TTGACCATTTGCCTCCCGGATTTCTTCCCCCTTTTTCCATTTTCATTGAATTAGCGATTTTTTTGATTCACTTTCTCATGGAACGTTTTTGTTCTCGCGGGGCTAAAATCCCTTCTCTTTCCGCCTCGTTTTCTGCTCAAGGCCAAAGTCCCAACCCCATGGAGTTTTTTTCCCTCGCATCTTTGTTCTTTCTACTTTTTTTAGCTAGTTATATATATGACCACTTTTTCGCGTTTTCTTTCAAAAAGTTACAATTTTTTTCACTTCAGTTCTTTGTGTGCCGTTGCTTTTTTGACAACCAACTCCCCTGCTGACCGTCTTCTCTATATCTATCACCCTTTTTCCGGGTTGAAACTGCGTCTGAGTTGCAATCTTGCCCCAAATGCCCTCGGCACTCGCCAAAACTGTTCCCATTTTTAACCTTTCGTTTTCTTCACACTACCTACAAAAAATTTGTAATCAGCTTTCTTTTCCTGCTCCTTTCATCCTTCGAACTGACGGTCCCCGGCTGATTTGAACGATTTTTCTCCCCCCCATGACTTTTTTCCCTTTTTTTCACCTCTTCCAACCTGCTTCTTTTCTACCAGCCCTCTCCCTTTTTGTCTCGCCCCTGGGAATTGCTATACTTTATTGTTGCGGTACTTCCGCCTTCTCCATCTCGGTTTTTTTACACAAATAACCACCAGCCTTTTCTTGGGCCTGCTCCCTATTTTTTTCATCCCAGGTACCTCCTCTTGTCTTCTTTACCTATCTGATCCTTGTGATTTTTTTACCCCCGGTGTTGGCGTTTCTGTCTTTTGGTTTCTCAAACTCATTTTCTTTCCCATGCACGCCGTTGTCGCTTGTTGATCCTTCAGTTCACTATTCTTTTCGTAGGTTGGTGTGCTTTATGTCAATCACTTCGCACTTTCCTGCAAACTATTTTTATCCACTGACCCTTTTGAACACTCCTGCTGGCTGTCTTTCCTTGGTATGCCTTCGGCCCTTTCCCCTTCTTGCGGTTTCATCCACCTCCCGGGTCCCATGGTTTTCGCGGAGTGCACAATGGAATAACAGGGCAATCTAATTTTCGTGAGTTTTTCAGGTGCCTGCAAGGACTTTTTCCCTTTTACCATCTGACCCCCCCCCTTGCTGGCCTTTCCTCCCTCCCCTCTGGTCATATTATGAAGTGGTATATCTTTCCAAATGCTTTCCTTCCCTGATCTTGCCTTCATCTCCTGGTCAGTTGGTTTGTAATCTAATTGAGATTTTCGTCCTGTCCTATTTTCCCTTTTGTCCAGCTCGCTGCTGTGCAGCAAGCTTTTCCCCCAGTACGGCGATGTTTCTACTCCCCCCTTGTCCCGGTGCGTTCATTTCCGTTTTCCTGCATTTGATCGTTGCTTTTGCTGTTGTGTTGCTTCCCCGTCGAGGGACCAGTTCTTTGGCTTGGACCGTTGTGTAACACGTCCCCGTTGGTTCAAATTTTGCTTTTTTTTTACAGATTTTTTTCGCTCTTCTTTCTTTCTTTCGTCCATTTCTTCCCCGCTCCCACACGTCGACGCGGTTGTTTTAATGGTTCCTTCCTCCCTTCAAACATGTTGATCCCGGCGATTCATGACCCGACGTCCTTTCTGTTCCCTTTACCTGACTTCTTTCGCTTACCGCTATGCTTCCCCTCCCAAAGGAAACGTTTTCGCCTTCTCGTTCCGGAGGTGTTTTTTTTTTCTTTTATGGGTGCCCCCCTCAATATAAAACTCGGACGAATTCACGGTTTTTGATCTTTGGTATTCCTCCCCACTGAAATTTCTTTTCTCATCGGGCGCAGGTTTCCCCGTGTCTCCCCCTTTCCGGTAAACTTCTCCCCCCTTCGCCCCTTCCTTTTCCCAGTTGGTCACCAACTGCAGCTTTCCTGTGCCTTTGGCTCTTTTCGTGGTCAGTCCGGTTTCATCAGGATCCCTCCTTACTTAAATTATTCTTTTGACCTTCCTAATTGTTCTTGTTGTTCGTTTCTGTGAGACTTTTTAGATTTTAAGTACCCGATTTTCCCTTGGCTCTTCCCTTTCATGCTACGACTTTCCCAGAACTCGGCAACCCTGATGATCCGCGTTTCTTCTTTGATTGATCAAGGTACCTTTTTTTTTTTGAGTGTGTTTTGTTGGCCCCACTTTTTACAAGCGCCCTTTGTGTCGTAGGACAAGTGTTTTCACTTCGTGGCAGCGCATACACCATCTTTAGTTTCTCTCTTTCTTGAGACCCACCTCTTTCTTCTGTTCTAAGGTCTCGTATATTTGTCCCTGTCCCCTTTATTCGGTATCTCCCTCAGTTGGTCGTAACCCCCTACCGCACTTCGATCCCCTTTTATTGGAACTTCTCGTTGTATTTGGGACTGTTCCCGCTTTAACGGCTTTTGCGCGAATTTGTCAAATGCACCGCTCCATTACTTTCCGTTCTGATTTTGTATGTTTTCCCCCCCGCTTCTTGCAGTACTAACTTAAAAACAATTTTTTTCCCCTTTTCGCGTTTTATAACTGTAGTCTCTTCCCAGTTGTCCGTCCATCTTTACCCTGCTTTAACTCAAATTCTAACACCAGGGCGCCCTTTTTACATTCGTCAGACCTTTTCTTCTGGGATATTTTTGCTGTCTTCATTAAGGTTCAAATCTCACAATTGCCATACGCCTGCACCACCTACTTCGTTGGTTTATTTATTATCTACTCCCCCCGTTTTCTGGTTGGTACACACTGCGTTGAGGGAGCAGCTTTCTTTGAGTGTACACTGTCCTTTTCCCAACCCTTAACATCTTATCGTCGGCTGCTTGAACACCCCACAGGCACGGGGGGGTGATTCACATTGGACCCCCTCTTTTGTCTATCGTTCCTTTTTTTTTCTCACCAATGTTCTTTCATTCAACTCCGACGCTTTTCTTTCTTGAACGTTATCGTGTTACTTTGACGAAGGTTGCCGCAAACTTCCCCTGGCCCCAAGATTTTCCGACACTTTACCAGTTTTCCAATCCCCCCCTTTTGAGGCTCCTGTACTTTTATTTCTCTGTCTGTGCAGCAGAGCCTTTGTTTCAGTGCTCTCCCCTTTTTTCCGGAAAAACTCCGTAACTCAGTTCATTTTTGGTGGGTCAGTTACCCCTTCGGTTTGATTTACTCCTTTCCTTTGAGTTCTCCGTGTTTTCGAACGCCACCCCACACTCCCCGACATCCTTTCCTGTTGGTTCCCTTTCCAAGGTCCATTCTGGCGTTCATTTAATGATGCTGTTTTCATTTCAGCTTTTTTTTATTTTATTATTTTCAAGTTCCTGAGAAATCGGGCCAAGTTGAACCCCAGGAGATTCGTCCTGTTTTTATATCAAAGTCCTCCTTTTCCCTCGTAACGTTGCTCTTTTCTTGTTTTTGGGTTTCTTCCTAGAAAAAATTCGTTTTCTATTAGTCCCTCGACCTCGTAGGTTTTTCTCAGTAGAGAATCTGCTCCGTTGAGGCCTTCTATGCTTCGGATTTTGTCTATAAAGGCAGTTTTTTGCCTTGCCCTTTTCCTGTCCTTCTTTGTTGATTTGTCCAAACCTGGCTTCGAAACTCGTTTTCGTGGACAATAAGGAATTGGTATTTTCCTTGGATCCAATTCGGACCCCTCTCTGGCGTTTACCATGTTTTGGTGAGGTTTTGAAGTTGGCGACATTCCCTGCTGTACTTTTTTTTCTCGTTCCTTCTCGATTGCCGGATTGTTCAAGCTCCCCCGGGTCCGGCCAAGTAGTTCAGTAGCTTCCTATGAGCTTTTAATCTCCTTATTTGCAGTGTTTGTTTCTTCTTTCACACGCTTGCTCTGTAGCTCAGCTGCCCTTTTTCAGTAGTTATGTATGGACCCTGCCTCAGGAAATTGTCTCTTTATTATCACGTTCTGCTGCGCTAGTTTTCCCCTGTCTCGGTTCCCCTTTTTCCTACTTCATTTTTGGTTGACTTTTTTCCTGCTTCGTTCCTGTTCCTTTCCTCTCGATGATGTCTTTTTTCTTTCCCCACGTGACCCCTCACTTCCCCAGGGATGTTATCGTAGAGCGGGAATTGTTCTGTCTCCCCCCTTTTTGTCCTCTGAAGTTAAAACCACCCTCCCTCTTTCCATCTTTTCCCCTTTTTTTGTTTGAGAGATTTTGACAGGTTTCATGTCTTTTCCCCCCATGTGTGCTTCCTTCAATTCCGGGGCCATTTTCGTTATTTTTTCCTTCTTGTTTTTTTAATCCGTTTTTCTGCCTCTCGTTCTCTTATGACAATCCCAATCAATCGGCTTTGTTCACTTCCTCTGACTTGTTCGAGGCATTGCTTCAACACAACCAAAGCTCCAATTTTTTTTCCCTCCCTTTTCGGTCGCAGTTATTGGACTTACTCCCCCTTTCATTGATATAAAATATTAAATTCTTTTTCCTGTCGTCCTTACACTGAAATTTGGGGCCAGCGGTTTCAACGCAGTTGCTTGCTAGCTTATCTTTTTTTTCCCCTTGCAATTTGATATGCCATATCTATCCACTTCTTTCCCTTGAAATTTTTGTGCGGTTCCCTCTGAGATGTCTTTTTCACTCCTTGCCTTCTTCTACGTAAAAACCTTCAAAGTTTCCAGTCGCCTGAACCCGCCACCAACATTTGTACCCTTTTCTGTTTTTCCCTCCTGAGTTGCAATTCAGAGTGAGCTTTCCGTTCCTCTTTGACTCGCGTTTCTTTTCCCACCCCCCTCCACTGGAAAAACACGTGGAAGTCGGGAACACTGTGGTGTGCCACAGGTCTCGTCCTTGTGTCTTTCGTTTTCCGAAGGTGATCTTACGGTTATAGGATCGATGGCCGTGTCTTTCCCTCTTGGTTGCTTTCCCCACTGGGTCCCCTCCCGGTCCTTTGTTTGGTGGCCGGCCAGAATGTTGTACTATCTTGATCGAAGTTTTTTGTGGTGTTGACCTTCTTGCTTCAATTGTTTTTCAACTTTGTTCCTTTCTACACTTTCACCCATTCCTCCTTTCCTGCCTGCCAGATGATTTGCACGTTGGTATTTCCAGATCGCACTACCTTTTGTGTGGGAGTTCCCGCTCCGTTTACAATGCACACGCTGGGGTACTTGAAGAAATGACTTGTCTTTTTCTTTTTTTGTTTCTTTCTTCATTTTACCCTGTTCTTTTCGGGTGCCTATCCAAAGTTTGCGCCCTTTTCTGTAAGCGGTAATCCCCCCTTTCCCACTGAACCGGTCCGACGAATTTTTGTTCTCTCTTAGTGTTTGGGGCTTTTTACCTTTTTTCTTTCATGACCCTCTATTCTTTTCCCTCAACATCGTCCCTTTCATTCCTGCTATGGCTTTTGTCTCGACCCCCAGCAGGCCGCATGTGTGGCACTCCCACTTTAACTTTTTTTTTTTTTTTTTCAGCCCTCTCTTGGAATGGATTTTCCCGTATTGCCGTTACCTGCTCCTCCCTTTCCTTCTTTCCAACGTTGAGGCCCACAGCTGAGGATTACCCCCTTGGCCAGTTTTTCTTACGGCAGTAGGTCCTTCTTGATCTGGCAACTTTTATCCTCGAGACACTCTTAAGTTTTTCGGAACGGTCGACTTTTTTTGAAATACCTTCCCCGCCTTTGCTTCGCTTCTTGTCTAGTCTCATTTGTGTCTCCTTCCCTTAACCTTTGACCGCGGTTTATTTAATGATCGGCCACTGATTGTGAAATCCGCAGATCATGGGAGCCCCCTCCCTTTTTTTCTGTTTTCTTCCTTTTATGGCTCCGATTCTTCTGTAATTTATACCCCCCTTTTTCCAAACTGACTTTCGTTCTCTTTTCCTTCTTTTTCGGGCCGAGGACTAACACACTTAGCACTTTTGATTCCGTTAGCTATCCCTCCAACGACACTCCTTCTATGTGACGCGTTGCTTTTCCAGTTTGGTTCAACGTTACCCCTTTTCGGCTTTATTTTTCACCCCCAGTCGATTCCCAGCTTCAAATCGATCAAGACGGTTTTTAAATTGCCTGTTGTCCTTTGTTATTGGCAGTCCTTCGTTCTACGGCTCCCCATCGGATTCCCCCCCTTTCTTTTTTTTTTTCCCCACAATCCATACAATTATCCTTTCGTTCATAATTTTCCTTTTGTTTTTTCTTTTCGATCTGTCTTTCTTCTGTTTTATAATTTTTCGTTTATGCCCTTGACATCGTCCCATGAACGGCCATATGCCCCGTACCTGCTGTCTTCATTAAGGTTTGGGAAATTGTTGTTTCCCCCCTTCCCCCTCTCCTACCCCATGGGGATTTCTTTTTCCCACGGGAAAACCGTTTTTTTCTCAATTGAAAAACAATTTTTTTCCTTGTTTGTCCCCCTTTCATCTAGGTACGCGTTCAAGTTCGGATTCGATTTTTTCTCTTCTTCTCTTCTCAGGTTTCTTAAACACAAACCCTTGCACAGACCATAGGAACGACTAGGTTCTTTCTTCTTTTTGATAGGACCCCCGATTAGGCGGGTTACATTTGGAACTTCTTCTTCCCATCTTTTCCCGACTTAACTCTTGTCTAGAGTTTTTCCCCAATTTTGCCCCGGTTCCCCCGAATTACAATTTTTTTCAAAACCCTGGTGTTCTTTTTTGAGAGTGTTTTCTCCCAGGTTCATCCCCTCCTTTCCACGGCTTTTTTTTGCTTTTTATTAAATTGCCCATTTTCACAATTTTAACTTCGACCCTCTCACCGGGTCCTTAGAGGCTCGCTGGCTACTTCCCATTTGACGGATTCCACCTGAACAAACATAATTATGGAAGGAACCTCCAGCATTTGTAAGGGTTATTCAGTCTCGGGGGGTTCGTCCTGGCCTTCTTGTCTTTTTTTCTTATTACTTGAGTAGGGTCCCAGGGTGTTGGGACACAATAGTTCTTTTGCCATTTGTCCTGATTTGGCTCGATCTCTCACCCCCCCCAACTATGCAGTTTGACGTTATTTTTTGCCTCCCAAGACTTGATTCTTTTTCCTTGGTTTAGATCCCCCCACTCCCACCTTTCTTCACGCTACATCTTTCACTTTTGGTTTTTTGAGGGCACCTCCCTCCTTTCTCTATTGATTGTTCGCGTGTTTATGAAAACCAAACTCCCTTTTTGACAATCTTTCCTCCCCCCACCTCTTCTAACTTCGTCATATTGAAATCGTTTCTTATGCAACTCTCACGTTTGATGGGATCGTAATCCCCTCCTGTCCGATTATGCCTGTGTGACCTCATTTGAATTTGACAAGAAAGATTAGTTTCCATTGATAGTGGACCAAGTAACCCCCTTCCTTTCTGTGACTGCGCGACTTCCCAGTGGCTTGTATTTCCTCACCAATTTTCCCTGAACTAATGTGTGTTAATGGTAGACCCCAAATCTTCCATTCATCTGGGGGAGTTTGACTATACCGTCTTCTTGGCCCCTTTCTTCCCTTACGCGTTCTCCTTTCTCTTTTGGCATGGGCCCCCATCAAAGGTCAGCTTCTGGATATTCCTCACGGTTTTTTTCTGGGATTGTTCTTTGATTCCCCTTTTTGGACACTCTGGGTATGTTACTTCTTTTTTTTTCGCACCCCTATCGTGTCTAATTACGGACGAAACCGTCTTTCTTGATAAAATTATTTCACTCTATTCTTTTGAGACCCCCCCATTTTTTTTATTTCCTATATTTGTCGCGCCCCTGTCTTTTGGGGCCTGCTTGCACGATATTTGATTTGGGTGTACTTCCTCCGATTTCAATCCTCCTTCGATTTGCGGTGGGCGGTTTGCCTCGCGGACCCTGTCTTGAGTAAGTACCCTTGGTTGTTTTGGTTTTTGCCCAGGGTACCCCCATTTTCTTCCTGGCCGGTTTTGTTGATTGCCTTACGGCTTTAATTGCAACTTAATAGTGGTCCCGCCCCGTTCTTTTCATCTTTAGGCTTCTATCTTCTCGCGTGTTCATATACGGAGTGTTAGGTCGTTTTCCCCATGTCGGATGTCCAGTTGCTTTCGGTATCTTTTTTTCTGTAAGTCCCTTCTCGGAAATTGTCAATATTATCTAATGTCTTTCTCCTATGTTTCTTTGTTGTTTGGGGGTTGGACCTTCCCCTTTTCATTGATTTTTTGGGTTTCGTTAGACTTTCATTTTTTTGGTTGAGGTTTTAACCGTAGTTCAGTGCGGAGGAATGCTCCTCTTGAGTTTTCTTTTCTCGAAGTTCCATTGCCATTCTTCAGGGAAGTTCGGTTTTTCTTGAATTTCCTCAACCTTGTTTTTTTTTCCCGCCAGCCCCCTCCTGGGTTCCACTGTTCAACACTATATTCTTTATCCTCCCCAATTCTGCAGAGATTGTTCTTTTTTTTTGACCATTTTCATTCTTTTCCATTCCTTTTGGTATCTCGACTTCCTTTTTCCCTGTGTTCTCCGCCGTGGGCACTCAAACCAATAAACTCCGGTTGCAACCGAATTTAGTGGCATTGGCTCAACCCACAACTGTCCACCAATGGATTCTCCATTCTCTCCAGTATGTTGTTACCCTCGCAGTTTCTCGGTCCCCTCCTTCCCCCTTCTGCAGGTTTCTTTCCTACTAAGGCCCACACTTTAGTCTGCCTCTCGATGGCGGGATTGGGTCCTGAACCGTTCTTCCGGATTCTTTCCTTTATATATATAGAGGCGCTTCCTGACCCCCGGTTTCCCTTCTGAGTTCCCCCTTTCCGTCCAGTCATTTATTTTTTTCATTCCGAAAACCGCGTAGAGAACCGGTTCTGCCCTGAAACGACAACACACCCTTTGTGTGTTTGTCAGCTGAGGTCTTACGCGGAAGCCCTCTTTATTGTCCCAATTAGATTCCTGTCCCCCCTCATGTAAACCGGGATCCGCGTGTTCCCCCGGTTTTATTTCTCCTACTATCGCCATTTTTTTTTTTTTTTCCTTTTTTTATGTTATTCGTTCCTTCTCTTTTTGCCGTTCTCCCCCCTCTCGGTGGATCCCCAATTTCCACTGTTGGCCCCCTCTTCTTTTCTTTATTCCGTTCCCGACTGTTGATATCTGGAGAATAGCCTTGTTGGTTGGTCCTTGTCCTCTTTGTTACTTTTAATCTTGTATGGTTTCTGCACCCCTATCTGGAATTTCTTCCCTTATTGGGTCGCTGGTTGTAGATCGACCACACACGGTCTTTTCTTTTTCTTGGTGGTCTCTTCCCACGAAGATCCACGTCTTTCTCTCAACCACTATGTTTTACCTGTCCCCAAGACCTTCAACTCATTCATGGATTTCCAGGTGCTAGGGGAGCCGTTAAATGGGATTATCTTTCCGATTCCCCGACTCCCCCATTCGTTGTCAGCTGCAGACCCTGGACCATACTTCCAACCTTGAAGCGACCTTCTTCTGTTGGCCCGTGATGTTCGTCTTTCGTCCCTTTTCTTTGGAACCATTTTGTTTCCTTCCCGCCATCGTCGTCATTTTTGTTTTTGTTTTGGTATTTCCCTTTGCCCCCATCTTTTCTTCCCTTCTCGTCCTTTTTCGGTGTTAAGCCCCTCCTTTGCTGCAAACTGGACAGTAACAATATCGTCTTGTACCTCTACTTCCTTGAATCTTGGTCAGTCCTCCTGGAAGTCCCCCCTGGCGTATGAGCACTACCCCGCTCCTTCTTCTTGACCGTCCTAGGTTTGTTTATCGTCCCGTTTCTAATGTGATATCGATGGAGCCCTTTTGTCCCGTTGCAAGGTCGTGCCACTTGGGTGCAACTTTTTGTCCCCCCTTCCCTATTCGATGCCTTCCTTTACTTCTCCTACTCCGTAAAGGTTTCGACTGGTTTTCATTTTTTTTATGAGAGCAACTTTGTCATCCGCGACTGAATAAGCGTTGCTTCCCCTTCCGATTCTCTCTTGACCCTCTCTTCTCCACGATCCCCAGAACCCATCTGTCAGTTAGCCTTGTCGCTTTCTTTCCGTTTTTTTTACAGTTATTTTTAGGTGGTGGCCTCCCCAAGCTTACCCCCATATCCCCCTCCTACCTCTCCCTTTAGAGTTCATACTAATCGCTCTGTTTTTTCTGTCTCCTAATTTGGGTCAAGTGGCTTGGCTACGGTTTTTGCGGAGGAAAGTTGGCCAATATTTTTCCCCCGCTTACTCTACTCCCAGAGGTTTTTGTACGTGAGATCCCTCTTTTTTCTGGTCGGCATTTGTAATCAGTTCTTGCCCTTCCAATACATTATTTTCTACTCGTTGAATATCGATTTTCATTTATTGTCGGGATTATTTCTTTATGCTCCTCTTTGACAATTGCCAAATTCCCCTTGAGAGTTCTTTTTCTATTTTTGTGATGATTCTCGTCTCTACTTGTTTTTTCTAACGTATGTTGACCACTTAAGGTACAAACCTTACCTTTTTTTTTTTTTAGCCCCATGTTTGACCTTTTGTCAATCTTATCGCTTCTGTCCCCAACAGATTAGTGTTTGGCGTTAATATAGAGTTTACTTCTCTCATTTATGATTTTTTTCCTTTGTTAGTTTTCTCCTGGCGGTCCCTTCTCACAACACTACCTGCACGCGCCACATAGAAGTCCTTCGGGTTTTTTTTTGATTTTTTCCTATTAGTATTTTCTTTTTTTGATGGGCCCATTTAGTCGGAACATTGTTTCCACACCCATATGAACTCACGCTCGTCTTAATTCTCGCGGTGTCTTCCCCCAGTGTTGTTTCTTTTTCCTCCTGCCTCTGAAACCCTTACCCCCCCTGGGTCTTGATTTTTTGATTCGGCCTCGGCACACGATTTCTCACTTCCCGTTTCGTGCAGGAGAACTCTTACCCCCTCTTCCCCCCCCCCGTTTTCACCCAACCGTGCCTTGAACTGCTTTTTACCATCGTGGGTGCTGCTTTGTTTCTCTTTGGCCCCCTTGATCCACTTACGTGTTCCCAACGTTCCTTACTTCGCTGCATGTGGTGATTAAGTTATCCGCTCTATGTCCTAACTTTTCCTGGGCTGTGTCTTCTACTACCATGGCATCTTTTCGCCCATTTTTTCACCCTTTCGGTCTGTCCCAGACATTCTTTTGCTAGCGTCAAACCGACAAGATGACTTTCTCTCTTTTTTGAAGGCAAGATTTCTTTCCCTCCGTTTCTTTTTCCACCCCTAGTCCGAAATTCCTCTTTCCGGGATTCTAGTTCTTGAACCGCATTTCGCGGTGTCCTTATTTCCCTCAGATGAACCTTTTCTTGCTTCTTCTGGCTTTTCCTCCCACTTTCTTTTCTCAGTTTATTATGCCCATTTTTGAGACCAGCGAAGTTTTCTACTTTTTTTTTCGTTCCTAGTCCAGCAGAATGTTCCTTGGTAACTCTCATAAAGAGACCCCCCCCAACTTGCCAGTTTCATTCCCGTGGTTTACAGACCCCTATTTTGTTGTCAACTAGCCTGGGTCCTTGCGTTGTATGTCCTCCAACCAACCCCCATAACCTCCCCGGTTGTGGTAGTTCTTTCTGGGTCTGGTACCTCCTTTTTTTACTTAAAGATGTTTTGTTTGAGTTTGACCTTCCCGATCACCTTGTGCCACATTCTTCTTCCTTGGGCACACTAACCTTTGACCAATTCTCTCTTTCTCTCCAAACCTTAGTCGCGGATTTTGACTCTGTCCAAGCAGGGAGTTCTTTTTTTCCACCCGATGCGTTTGATGCCCTTTCACTAACATGCCCACTCTAATTGGGGCGTGCAAAAAGTTTGGCATTTTTTCTTCTTTTTATAGTCTCCTGAACTTTTGCCCCCCCTTTCAGTTGATCTTTTTTCTTACTGTCGATCCCCCCCTGTCATTTGTTTTTCCCTCTTTTTGGCTTTTTCTTATTTTTTGTGTAACCCTGTCCCCCACATTGATTTGCCGAATTTAAAGGTTGCCCTTTCCTTTCTGCCCTCTTTTTTTCCTCTGGTAGTCCAAATGTGGTTGGGCGTCTGGCTCGCAGGTCGCTGCAGCCGGTTTGTTTCCTCTTGGCCGATTGTGGTTTTTTTCCTTTCTTGCAAACTTGGCGTTCCTTTATTTGGTAGCGTCCCACTATATAGGAGCGGTCCATATCCCGGATTCTGTTGTCGTCACACGCTTAGCGAGACTCAATCCTTGTCTGTTTGCCTTCTTTCTTGTTTAACTTTCCCCCTCCCCCCTCCCCTTGCTGTTTATCCTATCTATTAGTTGCGCGTAGGAGGTCCCTTTTCCACGCTCTCCCTTGTTTTGGCTGCAGCACTCCAATGTTTTTTTCTCTTTTGTGGTTGTCGCCTTTCCTGAACGTCGGTACTTTTCCCGCTATGATTTTCCTTTAAGGTTGAATGGCAAGCACACGTTGCTCCATTTTTGTTTTTAAATTAATCGCTATCTCCGGTGAATCGCCGTCCTCCTGTGTCAAGCCGTCCCTCCAAATTTCAAAATCTCTTCCTCTCCCTAGTTTTTGTTTTAGAGAGGTTTGTCCCATTTTAACTTTTCTTGGGGAGCCCATTTTTTGGCTCCCAATTTCCGGCCATTCTTTATATTCAATGGAATTTTCTTGTGATTGTTCCTCGTCTTTGCCACATCACCCCCCACTTTCTTGCATTCCGTAGTTCATGGATAACCCCACCATGCCTTTTTTTCTTTATTCCCTTAGAGTTTGGCAGTTTAGGTCCCCATCACGGCGCACTCTAACCTTATCCCTCTGTACGCAATTTTGGTCATTGACATAAGACTGTGTACTGGCAGCGGTTTTCCTTGCTTTGGTTTCGGACAACCCGTCTGCCGTACGCTTTATACTAGTTCCTGGTACCTGAACTCCGGTCTGGGGCTGATGTAGTTTTCAATCCTTGCCCAGGCCCTTCTCCTTATAGACCCCCATTGCATGTTCCCGTCGTTGAACCTTTGCAACCTGTCCCCCCACATTTTTTCCCCTGCGCCACACCCCCCCACCCCCCCTCCCCCCCCCCCCCCCCCCCCCCCCCCCCCCCCCCCCCGCCCCCCCCCCCCCCGCCCCCGCCTTCCCCCTCCAACTTCTTGTTCCGTTTTGGTCTTACCGTTAGAAACCCTGCTTCTTCCCCACTGCTTTCAGTTCCCCCATACCTTGGTTCCCCCTTTTCCTAAGTTTTTTTTTACAAGAACTACAGTTAATCTCTGCTACATTTTTTCTTAGTTTTCGATGCTTTTCTTCGCTTGTCCTCTTTCGCTCTCGTTTGACGTTTCCCCGTTTTTAAGAGTTCTATGGCAGTTTGACGTGCCTTCTTTGGCCATTTTTTTTTTTTGCCATATGTACCATAGCGGCTGTTGCCACAATCTGGGTATTTTCCTGCCGTCCCCTTTCTCTCCGGTGGAAGCAGCCTTTTTTTATTTATTGGCATTGGGTTCGGTTCCTTGACATCACCCCTTGTTTTTCTGAGGGTTGCGTCCCCGAATGTCCCCTCTGACAGGTCACCCATTTCCCCAAACGCGTGACCCCACCCTCGTATGTCCCCCCCCTCTCTGCGCTTTTTTTTCCGGGAATTTTCCTCCTCATGACTGCGGAGCTTCTTTTTTTTTTTATCGGTCCTTCTTCAGCCCATTTATATTGAAAGGTCCCTTTGTTAACATCGCCCTTGAATCTACCTTTTCTCCCCCTGTTTCTCTCTTCCCCATGAAGCGTTCTCGCGTTTTCCTCAAACGCCAATAGTGGCGATTCGTTTATATTTGGTTTCTCTTTTTTGCCCAATCTCCTATGCCTCTTCTTTTATCTGACCGATTTCGCCGTCCCTTGTGGGTTGATTTTCTTCCTGCTGACTGGCCAACCCGGTGGTCTTCACCGTTGTTTGACCCTTTTCCCTTTACAGTGCATCTGCAGTCCACGCCTTCCCGTACTTCTTGAGTTTTTCCACTACTTCAGTTTTTCTTTCCTGCCGCTTTGTCTCTTGTTGACGTCCCACATGTCTGTTGTTTGAGTTACCCACCGCTTTCCCCGTGACCTTGGTCCCTCACGGTGTGTTAGTTGTCCCCCCATTGTGCAAGGTACATCCATTTTGCTGGTCTGCCCTTTGATTCGTCCGTTTTGCGAACTGACCTTTCAATTTCCTTTTGTCTCACTTCTTTTTGTGCGCCCGGTCATAGTGCTTTTTCCACTCTCCTCTCTTAATTGTTGTGAAGTTCACCTTCATGATGTTTCTCTGACCTCCTACTCTCCCACTTTTTCTCTTTTCCCCCCCCCGATTCCCCAACATCTTATCCCCGTGAGGGTTTGGTTTCGTGTCGGTCTGTTTTCCTTGGACAATCTAGTTTCTCTTGACTTACACACACGTTTCGTGACTCCTCTCTATTCCTTTCCTTGAAGATTCCGTCCCCCAACGTTCATTCTTTGTTCTCTTTCTCGGTCACGGGTTCACGTGTTTCTTCCCTGTTTCTAGAGGTGCCCTTTCCACTTTTCCATCTTTCCCCATCTGCCCTTGTCATAACTTGCGCCAGCCAGTCTGATCCATTTTTCTGTGTCTCTGCAGTCGGACACCATAGGATCAATTAATACATTACACATTCCTCCCTACCCCTCCTCCTTTTTCTTCTATCTTTCACTTTTTTATCTTTGAATTTTCCCCTTTGATTCTCTTTTCCCAATTTAAGGAAATTCCCCCTCTTTTACTTGTCAGCGCAGTCCTTTCCCCATTTCCTGGTCTGCCCCTTTTCCAAAGTTTTTTTGTTTGGTGCTTCTGTCATCAATGTGTGAACTTGCCACCCTTCTTAGCCAAAATTGGGACAATGCTTGGGCGCCTTTTTCATGAAACAACCTATTGTTTTCTTTTCTATAGATTTGGGGTACCTTTACCTTTTCTCATTTTAGCCTTTTTTTTCGGTTCCTTTTCAGTGTCCGTTCACCCACATCACCGACGACCCAGTCCACTTTGGGTGGTCTTTTTTTCCCTGTACCGATTACTTTCGGGCTGCGAACCTTTTCTTCGGCCATTCACGATCTCTTCCATCGATCCTGCGTTTGCCTAACCAAACATTTTTTTTTTGTTCTTTCTCGAACTTCTCAAACCATGCGTTCTCACTTTTTTTCTGGGTCTACTTTTTTTGTTACCAACACTTTTTTGCCCTCTCAGGCATTCATTGCCTCCCACACTTTCCTCCTTTCCAATTTTTTCACCCAAACTTTTTTTGCAACGTTGCACTTTAATCTGCTTTCTCGCGGATCCTGCCCTTTCCCGCGTAAGTCCCACCCCCATCCCTGTCGGAATCTTATCCGGTAGTTTCCACCCCCCTCCGATTATCCTTCTGCTGGTTGAAGCTTTCACGTCTTGCAGTGAAAAAGGTTTTTCCCCCCATCTTTGCTCTGCCGTCTAGAGGTTTGTCACTGACCAATTGAAGTTTCGATCTTCCATCCCCGTCTTTGGTTGTGCTTTTTTTGTGCCACCCAATTAGCGCACAACCATTCCCGCCTATGGAGTGAGGAAACACGTCTTTCTTGGTCCTTTTTTTTTTTTTTGAATGAACCCCCCCCCCCATGTACGAAACTGCTTCCCTTTTTTTTTGCTCCACCTAGTCTTTTGACCTTCGCTTCCCCGCTAATCTCGAATTCTCCCCCATCGCCTGAACTTTAACCTTATTTTTGGTGCTCCGATGGTGTCCTCGTTCCCGTCAGCGCTCCATCTTCCTGAGCTGTCCTCCTCCCCCTCCCTCCCCAGTCGATTTTTCCCGGTTCTGTAAGCCTATTGTTGCCCCTTTTCTGCTTCAGATTGCGTGGATGTTCAAAGCCCACCCCCTCCTCGAAATCCGTTTTTAGTTCTTGTTTTTTCCCCCTTGTGGCCATCAATCTGGCTTCCTTCCCCGTGACTGATTGTTCGGAGCACGTCCCCGCTCCCCCTGTTTGGCCAGGCCATTTAGAATTATTTTCCACCCCCCCCCAAGGGGAATACTTTATTCAACCATCGTTCCTCTGCGGCCATTTTTCCCGCTAGTTTTTTGGTTTATGTAGAAATGATAGGTGGAGAACACTTTGACACGAGCTTCTTCCCTTTTAGAGCCCTCTATCCCGAGTTCCTTTATTGCCATTCCTGTTCCGTAGTGTGACCACGGCCATTGTTGGACTTTTTTCCTTCTTTCCTGCTGATTTGGGGTGCACCTCGGGTTATAACTCGAATTTTGAGACACCTTTTATTGTTTTTTCTTACCTGCCTTTTTTACTGCTTTTTTTCTTCCCTAGGCAGTTCGTGGTTCTGGTTGTGCGTTTTTGAAGTTTTTAGGTGTCTTCTTTCTAATGGCATTGCTTTCCCTCAACTCAATTTCCGGTTATTATTTCGATTTAGTTCAGTAATCTTTTTTTATATCTTTCTCTCGTGTCATCTCTGTTATTTTTTTGTTTCGAACCCCCCGCGTGCCGTCCCTCGCGCCCCAGATGGGAAGTTCCCCTCTTTACTAACCCGCCTTTTTCAATTGGTCAATCTTTTTTCATATTACATCAGCTTGCGCGCGTCGTCTTCCCTCCCTTGCTGTTTAGGAGTTAACTACTTGTTGGTTCGTCTTTTTTTTTGATCCCCTTTTCCGTGAACTTCTGCGGACCTGGGAAGAATTGACGGGGCTATCTCCCTTCTGCGAAATATAATAACTTTGCACCTTCCCTCTTCCCCAATTGACTCCTTTCGAGGAATGGCCTGGAAGTGGTAAGCACCACCTGTTGCAGTTTACTGTTTTTTCACTGTCCAAAAATCTCTCTGTTCTCCTCTCATCTTTTTTCTCTCTCAGATGACTTTTTCCCCGTTTGGTGACGGCGTTTCCCACGGTGATCTTCCCCTTCCCCGTTAATTCTCGATATTTTCATTTCCCTGGACGTTTTTGCTGTCTACTGGCTTCCAGTGACCCCCCTTCCCTTCCTGCCTTCCGCCCTCTTGTAGAGGGCATTTTCTCACACAACAAAGCTCCAAAAACAATGGAGCTCCCTTCTCCCCCTTTCGCCAAGTAGGTGTTCCTCACCTTTCGCACTTTACGGATAGAACTTTGACCTTTGGAGTGTCCTGCACTCTTTTTAACCCTTCTTTTTCTGAGCTTCTCTTCTTTTTTTCTACAAACCCTTGTTTTTTTTTTTTTTCTTGGAATCTCTTTAATTATCAGTCGCTACTCACACTCTGGGTCGGACCTTAACCCATTTCTGGTTGTGAATACTGGTTCTGCCAAGTGCCCCTTTTATTTCTTCTCTCCCACCGGCATTTTTTCCCTCCTCCTTTCCCCCCCGCCCCACATGTAACTCTGCCGAGTTTTTTGAGGGTCCATTGCGAAAGTCTTCTCCTGAATCCGTTTTCCTTTTCTTTTTTCACCCCACCCCTCCCGGGCACAACGCTTCCCCCCTTTTTTTTCTCTGACCAGATCACTCTCGTTTTCCTTTTGCTCGGTTCACGAGTTTATTGTTTCCTCTAGTGCCTTTCGTTCTTTGCTCATTCATCTTGTGAACCCCCCACTCACCCCACCTCCTCTTGGTTGGCCCTTTTTGCGCC
>Ga0179593_1267799_pt1 | contig 17394 bp, 23 predicted proteins | sample CZODoug2_1_08_16_FD_185931 | JGI IMG/M metagenome (GOLD analysis project Ga0179593, IMG submission 185931) | Vadose zone soil fungal communities from Angelo Coast Range Reserve, California, USA - CZODoug2_1_08_16fungal (PacBio error correction) | ecosystem: Environmental > Terrestrial > Soil >... | reverse complement strand
TTTTTGCGACGGGTTTGGGGACTTGTTTCACTGCGACCCCCCCTTTTTCTTTTGTCCACCATACCCCCGGTTTCGAAGATCCCCTGCAGATGGATCGGTCACCCCGCCTTCGCTGACTCGTTCCCTTTTCAAACAACTCCCCCCCAACGATTCAAACATGATCGTGACAATTTCCGTGGATCTTTCTTCGTCACCAGACGCGATACCGCTTTTTTGGGGTTTTGTAGTAGGGAAGTTTGTTCTTTCCCCGCCTTTTACTCTTATTCTTATGCTCTGGAACCCCCGTGCGCATTTTTTGTAGGCGCAGTTTTGCGCGAGCTATACCTCGTCCTTGTTCCGTGAACATTTCTCGTCAGATTATTGGGCCCCTCATCGCCCGGCTCTGATTCAGGCCCGGCCTTTGTCTTTTTTTTTCCCTTGGTTTTTTTCGCACCGGGATGGCTGGAGACGAGCTTTTTTTCCTCGCGTCTTCCCCCGTTGGACCTTAATTCGAATGAACCTTTTTTTCCTACGAGTACGCCTCCACAATTTTGTTCTCTTTTTGCCTTTTGGACTCACGAGGGAGATCCCCCCGGTCATCCCCCGGGACGACCCCCTCTTGTTTTATGGTTCCTCCAGTGAGTCGTAAGGGTTTCCTCTCATTGTACGAGTGGTCGTTTTTGGTCTGATCCAGTTGCTTCATTGGAGTCTTCTAACCTGGCTAGGTGTGTGTTCCACGGAGGACCCCACAGTTCGGATCTTTGCAGCCCCTGACGGCCATCCTGGCCCACTTTCTCAACCCCCCCTGGCGACTCTTTCCCCGTTTGTTCGGCTGTTTTCGCTACTTCCACATCTGGAAAGGGACCTTTGACCCGCCCCGATTCGTGGATTTTGAAAATACCCGCCGCTCCCCTCCCCCTGGGGAAGCCTTTCCCCTTCCTTTTTTTCGGTCGTCCCATGAAACATCAAAGGGAAATTTTCTCCCTTCGCCTACGTTTCCTTAACGAGCGCACGCTTTGGGCGTCTTCTTTTTCCGTTTCTCCCCCCTTGGGTGTCCATGACTCCAGAAACCAGTGCAACAAAACCCTCCTTCTCCGCCAAGGTTGGAGGCTTGGCCAGTTGCTGGTTCCCGCCGAAGACCCCCCCCCGTTTTGGCCCACGTTCGACAGCGTTCTTTTGCTCTTTCTTTCACATCGGGCGTTTTGTCCTTGCTTGAAGGACCCCGGGGTCTTTTTTTTTTGTGCCGAGGCTCGAACTCTCCCCCCCCTTTTTTTTTGCGATGGCCGTCGGATCGCTGATGGCCGTTTCTGCCTGGTTGCTTCTTTCGCCCACACCCTGCCGGTCCCCCCTTTTTTTTCTCCCGGGACAAGTTCATGCTCCCCTTCTCTTCCCTTGTCCAGGCTTGCTTGTTTGTACCGACTTGAGCCCCCCTGCTCTCCAATTCCTCGACCCATCTACTCCTTTGAGAGCGATCGAGGCTTCTCGCGGTGCCCCGTATGGGTGCGTCGTCAAATTCTTTTCTCTCCCGCTCCGGGACCCGTCCGACTTCCCCTTCCAATTAAATCCCCTCCCCCCCCCCGGGTGCCTATGTTCGACCATCCTCCTTCCGGCCACAAGGGACGGCCTTTCCCCCTTATCCTCTTCCGGGGGGCCAGTTGTGCCAGTCTCCCACCTCGATTGATCCTATCCGCTGCCCCGGCGGCCGCCGCTTTGCTGGTTTAGTTAGACGTTCGGTTTTGATAAAGGTCGGCTTTATACGGGTTCCTCCCAGTAGAGGAACGTGCCCTTCTCTGTATACGGCACCGGCGTTGTAATTTCCTGTACCAGGTTCCCCCACCAGGTTTCTGCTGCGCGTGGGTGTCCCCTATTGCACTGACGGCTCCACCAAACCCTTGGTAGATCTTTACTATTTTCTTCTCCCGTTTTTTGGGCTCCCTTTCTTTTTCGCCTGAGCCGCCCGCTAAATTTTTCCTTTGGCCTCCTTTCTCTGAACCCCCTTTTGATTTTGTTTTTTTTACGCCCTGTGTCTTTCCCGACCTTACCCTTTCCTGCGTAATATGTTCGCAACTTCAACTCGCTTTGTGAGGCCACTGGCTTTCTGGCCTTTTTGGTCGGCTGTCTGAGGTTACAGGCCCGCTTCGATTTGCCGATTTTGTCTTCTTATACACGTCCGGGATTCCCTTTTTTTCCTTTTTGTTGGCGCGTTGGGGATACCATCCTTTTTTTGGAAACACTCATTTTTGCGGAGCACTTAACAGAAATGGTTCGTCTTCGTTCCCGGGCGTCACGCCTTTATTTTGCGAGCAGGTTCGACGTCTCTGGTCGACCTGTCGTACCCACTTTGTGAAAATTACACTCCCCCCGCCGTCGTTCTTTTCGGTTTTCCTTTTGTTTCGGTCCTCTTCTACGCTTTGGGGGGGGACAAACCCGGGGCCAGACCCCCTTTTTTATCCTGCCCAATTTTCCTCCCTCAACTTTCTTCTGAGAGGTCTTGGACCTGGTTCTAGGTCCACGTGTGCTTTCATACGCGCGGGGCTAGCCGGCATGACCACCCCCCCCCCCCCCCTCGATTGCCTTTTTTTTTTCCGTTTTGCGCGTGCGGCTTCAAGACTGCTGGAAGTTGCCCAGTGAGGGGAAAGACCATTTTTTGTGTGACCGGCCCTGCTGACCGTGCATGCCTGTCATCCCCCCTCCCCCGCAGACATTTGAACCTTCGCCCTGTTTTCCGGGCGACCCTGCCTTGAACTACGACCGTTTTAACAATTCCCTTCCGGGGTAAGCGGTCAATTTCGAGCGGCCCCCCCGGGACGTTATTCCCTGTATCCCTTTGCGATTCACTTGGCTTCCTCCCCCTCCGAACTCCTAATTACAGACAGCAGAGGCGCTTTTCTTGGAGGAGTCCTTCCTTTTATACTTCTCGGGTAGAGCTCCTGCGTTTTTTTTTAAACCTCCATTTGACACCCCCCTCTTTTTTGCAAGTATGGGATTTTTTTTCCTTATCTTTGGCGTTTTTTTAGATGGTTTTTTCCCTGCCCCCCTTATGCATGTTTGACCTTTTTTTTCGGCTTTACGTCTAGTCTTTTGGTTTCTTGGGAGATGTTTACAGATACGATTTGCGACCTCGGCGTACTTTCGGGTTGATTTTTTGTCGCCCATGGGTTTTTTTGCGTAATTCCAGACCCTGGTCTTTCCACAGCCCTCTCTGTTTACTCCAGAGGGGCCAAAAGGCCTCCGAATTTTTTCCGTAACACCCCAACTCGCGTCTTCCTCCGCTTTTTTTCTTTTCGGGGGGCCCCTTTTTTTCCCCTTTATGACCCCGCGATTCCTCCAAGGTTTGAAAAGATGACTCCTCTTGCGTGGTCCGAGGAGTTTTTCTTAAATTCGCCCTGCCCCGTCATCTTTCTTCCCACCCCCTCCTGAACCACTCCCAGTTCTCCCTGCGCCCGGCCTGACCACTCATAGCCCCGTCGGCAGACGCCCCGACCCTTTGTGTAGCTTCCCTGGCTGCGAGGGGCTTTCTTTTTTCTGTTCTTCCCCGGGGTCACTTCTTTTTCTGCGGAAAGCCGGCCTAGGGATCCGTGTTTTGCAGAGGTTGGTAGGCCGCGGACTCTTGTCTCTTCTGCCCGTTTTTTTTCTTTTTCTGATCTCCGCAACACTGCGGTTTCTTCCCTTCTTCCTAGTGCCGGCTTTTTGGGCGTCAAATCGAGCCCCGGTGAAGGTTTTTCGACTGCCGTTCGTCTGCCCCTCCGATGTGGAGGGAGCTCGCCTTTTTTTCCATTCGACCTGCTTGCCTAGGAGTGGCGGCTCAGATTCTTCTTACGACTTGTGTCGTCTGCCTTACGAATCGAGTTTCTGGGGTTTTTTCCCCTTGGATTTTTTGACACGCATATCTCCCAGGTACCGGACGGTCCTTTTTAGGTTCTCCTACGCAGTTATAGTTCATTTTTTTTTACACCTTCGATACTCGTCGGGGGCCGCCTTCGGCCTGGCGTTTCATCTCTGGTTCTTTGCGATGCTGTGCCTTTTTTCTTCCCCCCGACCCCCCCGGCTTTCACCTTTTTTCGACTTGAGGTCCACCTCGTAGATGTAACAAGACTATAACAGAGCTTTTTTTTCCGATTAGCCTTGATGGACCCCGGCTTCGTTCTTTGGTCGGGAGGAGACCTCCCCCTGCGATGCTTCCGCCCAACGAGCCAAAGTGAGCGGCTGTCCCTTCTTGAAATCCCCTTGCCGCCAGTGACCATTGAGATCTTTTTTTTTTTTCTTTTTCTTTTAGCCGCAGTCCATTTTCTTCTCGGGCGTGTGTATGCTTTGTGGGGTTTCCTTCTCTCACGTCCTTTTTTTTTTTTACGGCGGCTCGCTTCTCCCCCCTCCTTGGGCATGGAGCCCCACCCCACTGGTCTTGGGTAGTATGGTTGGTTGACTCCCAGGTCCGGAAAGAGGGGTACCTTGGACTCAAAGTTGTCTTGGACTGTTTGTCTTCCTCCTGGCTGAGGTCGCCCCCTTCCCTTTCCCTATTGAGCGGCCCCCTTTTCAGTCTCGCCGCCCCGCCCACTGCAACACGATTTAAGGCAGGCTTACCTTCCCTCGTCTTTTTTCCAGACAGTGGGCACGACGTGTAGCATTTCCTTCTCCCGACTTTGGGGCTTGTGGCGGCAGGAAACACGGTTTTTTCGTCTTTCTCTACCCGCCTTCTTAGGTCCGTGCTCACTTTCTGGCTTGACTCCGTTGACATGTTGTGGTGCATGTCCTCCCGTCTTCATCGTTGACCTTCAGTCCCCTGCGTCGCCTTGCTCGTGTTCCCTTTTTGCCTCGTTCCCCCTTGGCGGACATTCTTTTTCTTTCGTCCGAAACTCACCTCGTTCTGCCTTGCGACACTCCATCGTGTGTCCAGCCAACCCTACTTTTGGGAAAAAGGCTCTCCTTGTTTTCTTTTCGGCCTGAGGGCCCCCTCCCTTTCCACACCTCGTCCTTCAACGCCAGCCTCACCTTCTTTTCGGGCCGGCTCTGTTCGAGGTTTAAGGTCGTTACCCCAGTCACTGTTGTCCTTCTGGCCGTCACCTGCGTCATCCCCCCTGTCCCTCTGACCTGAGCAGTTTTGGTTTGCGAGTCCTCGCGCGTTTAAAGCGCAATTCCACGACCTTCCGTTGACGCCATCCCTTTTTTACTTTAAGTGTATCGCCCCCCTTTTTTTTTCCGCCCCGCACGCGCAACTTGACCTTTTTTTCCCCCGCCGTGCCTGTGCCTTGCCCGTGTGCCCTTTCTCTGAGGCTTGGGTTCTTTTTTATGCCAACACTTCTTTTCCTCACCGCGTCGTTTCAAAACTCTAAACTTTCCAACCGCCCCAGTCTGCTTATATTCGTTTCCCGGGTCTTCCGAAACACTTTCCTTGCCGTACTTGCTCTTTTGGCGTCCGGCCCGTTTGTGCCCGGTTGTAGAGGATTTTCTCTGTTCTTTTTTTCCCCCCCATCGATGGTAGAACCTCCCCCTCCTCCCCGTCCTGCGGCGAGATGACTTTTCTTTTTTACTCCCCCGAGCACCTACATGTGCACCTTGACTTCCAGAGCCAACGCAGGGCTTTATATTCACTAGGCAAGATGCTTTTCACCTCTTTTCCTTCTTAGTGGCGGTTGTGCGGGGGTTTTCTTAGAGTGGAGGGGGTTGGGGTTGGGTCGTTTGTTTGTGGGGATGCTTTTGCTCTTGATGGATCTGATCGTTCGGTCTCTAATGTCCCTTCTTCTGACCGGCTTGTTGTATAGTCCTTTGTCATCGTTCGCATGGCCATGGTTCTTGTGACGGGCTTTGGCTAATGCCATCTCTTCGTCCAATTCGCGTGCCCTCAGCAGCCCCTTCGTGGAAGCTTGCTTTTTTCCCCCCAAATCTGGCAACACACGACGTACCCCCTCCCTCCATTTTCTTGCCCCTTGCCGGTGTCCCACCACGCGTGGAACATCCCCCTCGCTGCCGATTTCGCTCACTTTTGTCTTGGCGTGTTAAGAAAATTTTGACTTGTCCTTGTCCTATTTTGACCCCAAGTTAACTGAGTGTTTCCTCCTTTTCCCTGCCTGCACGGCGTTCCAGTCCGTACGCCTTTTGAAGCTTAAGTGCCTTTGATCTGGCGTAGTTTTTTATTTCCCGACCCTTCCTATGGTCCATCCCTTTCCCTGCTTGGACTTGCCGCTTTTTTGGAGGCACGATCGCTTCCAGCCCAGGCTCAGTTCGGTGTTTTTGTAGAGAAGGCTGTCAGACCCCCTTGTTAAGTCGTGTTTCTTTCTTTTTTCATCCCCATTCAGGGCGTCACACGCTCATGGTGGGAGTTCTCCTCAGGCTTTATCAACTTGTTGATTGTTTTCTCTTTTGTGACAAGGTCACCTCCCTTTCTCCCCTTCCTGCTTACTTTTAGCACTCTTCCCGGTTTTTTACTTATTGGTTGCCCACTCCGGAGCAACTTTTTTTTTTTTTCTTTTACCTCATTCGACGTCTTTCCCCTATTCCGTTTTCTGACTTCGTCCCGGCTATTGTTTTTTTCTTTGTCGCACCCCCAACGTTTGGTAAGGTTTTGCTTTTTTTTCATTTCCCACCTGCGTCCTGGCGGCCCTCTTTTTAAGTGGCTCTTCTGATCTTGCAAGGTCCTTGGACCATTCGGCGCACCCTGAGATAGCGAGGTACGCGTCCCCCATACGTTCGCGCCCCACTATCCACTCTGATTTTTCCCTGGGCTGGTGTTGCCCCGAAAACGCCGTCCTCGCATCACCCCGGTTGTCCAGGCCCCCAGGCGCGTCCCGGCTCCGTTTTAAGTCTCGTGATTTCCCCTCTTCTTGTGTTGTCCGAAATGTGAAACGATTTTCCTTTCAGCCGCCCGCCTTCCATCATCTGCGGTCTGACTTGTCAATTGGTCGGTTGTCCCCCACTTCCGTTTTTGCCGTCTTTTTAACCGTCTTGTGTCCTTGCCCCCCCACATCTTTCTCTTTTCGCACCCCACGTGTTGGCTCAGCTTTTTGAACGCTGTGGGGACGGGCCTAAAAGGACACACCTCCTCTTACCCCCCCCGCCGGAAGAGCATGACCAAGTTTCGTTTCCCTTATCTCGCCGCGTTTCATGAGTAGCGTTCACGCTTTCCAATAAACCCTTTTTTTTCTCCCCATCACCCCAGGGTTTAGTCCTTCGATAAGGCGGTCTCGGCCCTCCAATGGCGTTTGTTCTAGTCAGTTGTTCTTTCTCCGTTCAACGCATTGGTTGCGTGTTGTCACGTTGACCTCCCTGTTTCTCTTCCGATTTGCCCCCCCCTATGTGTCTGCTCAGGTGCCCTCCATCTGGTCTCCTGACATCTTCTCCCGCTCTGCTGTCCGACTTAACGTTCCCCCTCTTTGCACAACCGAAGAATTTTCCTTCTTGTTTTCTAATTCTCGTGTGTTGGGTCTTTCCCTTTTGCCCCCCCCCCCTGGGCCCGATTAGGTTCCTCTCCCTTACCGTCCCGCGGCTGGTCCGTGGACCTTTTTCGAATTCCAACTTTCCCCTCCCCTTCGTAGTCATCCCCCCCCCCCCCTCCGTCTCTGCAGGCCTCCATTTCGTCAGATTCACCTATCCGAAAGATCTCTTTTTTGGGGTGGCGGTCTAGGATTTCACAAGCGAACTCCTTACCTTCTGGGGGGCTTTCTGTCTCACGCCGTTCCGTTTCGCTACCCACATGGTTGCTGGGTAAGTACCGCTCGTTTGCCGGTTTTCCCCCCTGTGAAGGACGAACTTTTTCACCCCCGCTGCGCCGACCAAACGTGGTTCTGCTTTTTTATAAACGAAACCTCGTGCAGAACCGTTTCATGGTTTTGAACTGTTTGCATCCGTGCGAGGCCCCTTTTTCCTCGTCCGCCGGCCTTAACCCTGGGCACGACTTTCTTGTCGGCTTGATAAACCCCCGGACGCGGCCCGTCTTGATCCCTTATTCTACCGTCAAGGCCAGTTACTTCAACCTTTCTAGGGCTTAGAAACTTCTTTTCCCCTCCTGGTTACCCAGTGTTTCTTTTTCATGACGCACTGCCACCCCCATACGGTTGTTTTTTAACACCACTTTTTTTCCTGTTCCCCTAGTGCCCATTCCTTCCCTTCTTTCCGCGGGCCAATTCTCCCACCGAGCACGTCGACGTTACCGGGGCTTTTTAAATTCTGGAGCTAGTTTTTTTTCCCTCTTCTTGTACACCGTACGCGGCGTACACTGATCTCGCGATAAGTCCCCGTCCTGAATTTTTTTTTTTCGTTTTCCCTTCTCGATTCCCTGATTTACTTGATGGGTGACTTTTTTTACTTGGCATCGGCCCCTGTCGTAAGTCGGTCCCCCCCTTGGCTCCTCTCTGGTTCTGCAGTTTCCTTACCCCTCAGATCGACAATGGCCCCCTCAGTGTACTTCTAGAGTTTTGATGTCGCGGGTCTCGGCCCTTTTCCCACCTTGTTTTTTTTTCCGTCGACCTCCCCCTTTGAGTCCCTCTTTTTTTTCTTCTTTTCCCCCGCTTGTTTCTCCCCCCCTCTCCGCCCCGTGCTTTGTGCTAAGGAGACTATCCGCAGCTTTTCCCCTGTCACGCGCCACAATTTCTCGTGGCCGGACCAGTTCCGTCTCCTTTCCCCCCTTCTCGGATCTGCGCCCTCGACGTGGCCGGCGTTCTTGTCCGTTTGCTCTCATTTCTTCGTTTCTTCCCGAACGTTTTTTTTCTTTCTTTTTTATACCACAGCTCTACCTCCTTCTTAATCCCCGGCCCTGGTTCTTTTTTTCCGGGTTTTGGCAAAGGGCCTTTGGCTGCGTCGGTTTTCCCCCCGAAAGGATCCTAACCCCTTTCTGTGAACTCCCTGGACGTGGCTCCCGTTTCGGGCCGTTTTCCCCTACGATTTGGTCTTCTTTCTGAGCTGGCAGTAGGTGCCGTTTCTCTGGCTTCTTTTTTTTTTTTTTCCCCCCCTTTGATCGTCCTCCTTACTCTTTCTGGTTTTTTTTTTTAAACCTTGAACACCTTTCGGGGGTTTACACGTCGTGCTCCCTTTTCCACCTTTTTCGCGTGCAGCGCGGCCCTCTCTTCGGCCATTGGGAGCCGTTTTTTTTCGGGCTGAACCGAGGGCAGACGTTTTGCCACTTTACTCTTGTGTCCCGAGATGCCCAACGCCCCTTCCCCTTTTCCCTCGGTGGGTCTACACGATGGACGTTCATCCTTTTTACCGGACTTTGGACTTCCCTGTTTGACGGAGAAATCCGCCACTCCCTAACCCCGGTCGGTCACGTCAGTTTTTTGGTTCTTTTCCCGTGTGTGCCACGCACTCTCTTTTCACTTTCTGTTCGGAGGTCGAAGTTTTTTTTGGTGCTTTGGTTTCCTCGAGTTTTATTTATCACCTTTTTCACAACATGGCCCTTCTTTTTTCTCCTTTTGGTATACGTGTGTGGGGGGGCCGTCTTTTTCACGGAGGGTTAACCTCCTTTCCGGTTCCTGCCCCGGTTTTTGCAACTACATGTCCCCCTCCCCACACCCGGCTGCAAGTTTTCTCTGTTTGCACGTTTTCATTCGGCGTGCCCCTCTGGCTCTTTGCCCATCCGCTGTTATTTCCCTTTTCATGCCAGGGGACGCGTGGGCCATGAAGTGCTTATTTCCCCCGCGGGCTCCCTTGCTTTTTCCCCAGGCCCGTGCAGCCCCCCCTTTCTGGGCCACTGATACCACGTGCGAGGACTCATTTCCTAGTGTGGCTTGACCCATTCCGTCCCACCCCCTGTAAGTACATTGCCGGTGCCTCTGGTTCTATTTGGGCTTTCCATAAGCCTTCCATCCTACTATTCCGACAACAGACGACTAGTTGTGCGGCGCCAGGCACACCCCCACCCGTGGTCGCCCTCTGAGAAAGCCGTCCCCGTGGTTCTCCCCTTCGTGGCCCCGTCATCAACCGAGTTCCCGCTTCCACTCCCCAGCCTGGACCCAGGTCCTTCCTGCTTTTTTGTGGGGCCCCGACCCCCCTTACTCGAGATCTGGTTCGCCCCGTGCTCTTTTTCCCCTTTTCTAAAACACCGCACCCCCTGCGGGTGCAACCCCGCGTCCCCCCCCTCCCCCTTCTCTTATCGGCGTTTTTTTTCTGGGGAGTCTCTGCCGTCTTGGACCGCATTAGTTTTTTTAGACCCTTTTCGGTTTTTGCCCCCTGTTCCCCTTTTAGGAGCAAACCCCTCGAGGGGTTCCGTGTTTTCTGATTGTTTAGGTCTTGATAGGATTTTTTTCCAGGGGATCCCCTGAGGGTTTTCTACCTCGCTCCCCTATGTCCGGTTTCTGGTCTTTTCCTAGTTTGTGTTCACCATTTGTCGGAGGGCTTTGGATAACCGCCGGAAGAGGCCGTTGCCAACGCTTCTCCGTACGGGAGTTGGCCTGTCCTTTCCCCCACTTTACTCTTCTTTTTATCCTGAGTCTTGACCTCTTGAGGGTATTCATTTCAACTGTTCCGTTGGTTCCCCTTAGTTCGATCAACTTTTTGCAGGCTTCTTTTTTCTCACCGTCCCCTTCCCCCTTTCATGTCATTCGATCTCCCCTCCTAGTCTCAGCCTTCCGGGGCATTTCCCTATTGCACACGGGGGGGGGGACTTTCCCCCCGTCTTAGGTTGCTTGAGAACTTTAGGCGCCCCTTGTTTTTCTTTTTTCCCCCACCGGTGCGAGGAACCCCTCCTTCCTCTGACGCCGTTTTTTTCCTTGGTTCATGTTGTCTCCTTTTTCTACTTCATTCTTTTTTGTTTTTCTCGTAGATAAGCGGCACGGATTCCTTCGGTCCTTCCTAGGGGTCTTGGTCCGCTCCCTATGGAGTCCCCGGGGGGAGCGGCTTTTTTTCCCTTTTTCTTCGGACGACCCTTCCTGCTTGGTGGGTTGTCTTGCCGTGGGCTGATGTCTGTCTTCTGCTGGTTTTTCGTAGGTGGCGCCGGTTTTCCTCGACCTCCTTTTTTGGTTTCTTACGCGCGTAGTACGACTTTTTTTTTGTGGGGGTCTAGGGTTCTCGTCCCGTTTTAAACTCCTTCTCCCTTCCCATCGGTGCGCGTCCCATTTTTTTTTTTTCTGCCAGTGCCTTCACATAGTCATATCAGAGTGCGGTGCAAATTCTCGTCTTTCTTTCTTTGGCCGCCCGTGGTCTCGTCCCTTTTTGAGGGTGCCTTTTTATGCCTGGGCGGACGCCCAAGTGCCCTACTTCTTCCCCGTCGCCCCTGGTACCAACCTCAGTAAGCTTTCCCCTTTTATGCTTACCCAGCGAATTCGAGGGCCCCCCTCTGCCCCCCTCTTTGTTGTCTCTAAGGGGCGGGCGCCTAGGCACCCCCCCCCCCCCGGCTACCAGAGCGTGAGCGATTTACACGAATTTCCCTCCTGTCCCTTTGTAGTTTTGGTTTTCTCTTGTGATTTTTGTACTTGTACCGTTCGGGAGCTACCCCCTTTTTTTTTTCGGGTTCCTTAGCCCCTTCCAGGGTTGTTCCAGAGGCTTCTGTTAGGGGCGTCCTCATTTGGAGCTTGTTTTTTTCATTCTTTCCACCTTCGCGCGCCACCGGGAGTGCTCCAGTCGTCTCCCCCGCTTGGTCAGAGATAGAACCTTCCCATTCCGGGTTCTGTAGTTTTTTTCGGTTTCTCTTACTTTTTCCATCCCGTGGTCGGTCCAAAGGTTTTTTTTTTTCGAGGCTTGGGGGCCAGTCGCGGTTTTCAGGGCCTGCATGAGGGCTGCGGTTTTGGATTTTTCTGTCTCCTAAAGGGACCGGCTTTCTTTTCCCTTCAGAAAGGAGCTTCCTTTTTTTTTTGTCCCCGAGTCCCCCGCCCTTGGCCATGAATTAGCTGGGATTCCCTTTTCCTTTTTCCCCCTTTAGCGTTTTTACCCTTGTCGTTTTTTTGTGGCCTTTGAATGTCCCCCCTATCTTGTCTTTCTTCCCCCGGATTCCACACGGTTTACCTGCCACCCGTCGGTCCTTCTTACTTCTTTAAATTGGTTTGTGGCAATGGAACTTCTATTCCCCGCCGGCGCCGTTTCCCCTCACCAGGAGACCGTCCCCCCTCTTTGCCTTCGTGACCTCTTTTTTTCCCCCTTTTGGACTGTGCCTCGGCTACGGTGAACCTTATTTTGTGCTAGGTGCGCCGCACCTACCTTCTTTTTCTTTTCCCTACACATCGGTTCCCCCTTTTTTGCGACCCTTTTTTTTCTTGCACTGTGGAGCTCCTTTTTTTTCCAGCTCTCGGCCCATTCCCGCCTTCACCCGTTCAAGCCCGCATTTATTTTTCTTTTTTGAGAGGACCGGGACGTCCTCCCGTAGTTCAGGTCCTTTCCGTACCCACGAATTTTACCCTCGTTCCTCCCTTTTCCCCCCCCCCAGCATCACCGGTTTTTTTTTTCAGTCCCGTCCTCTTCCTCTTTTTTCTCTGGGTCCTCGTCCGATGTTCCCTTGCTCCGCCCGGCTCTTTCCACCGCCTCCTTTTTACCAGGGTTCGGTCCCCCCTTGGGTATGGATTTTTCCCTGTGAACGGCCGCCCACGCGAACTGATTTGACCTTTGAACCCTGGTGCCACATTCTTGAAGTTTTGGAGCGTTTTTTTTTTGGCGGTAGCACCCTTTCTCCCTCTTCGGGGATGTCGCGTTAAGCTTTTTGATATGGTCCCGAATCTCCCTACCCCGTCGAGGTTCGTTTTTTTCTCGGATGGGGCGTCTTTTCCTCCGAAACACGGTCCCTTTTTTTTTCTTGTGGTCCCTTTCCCTTGGTTTTTCTTGCGCCTAATGTTAGGGCACCGCTGGGCTTTGAGGTCGTACGAGCCGAAGAGCGATTCCCTTCGTCGTTTCTTTTTTTTTTCCCTTGACGTGTTTTCACCCCCTTTTGTTTTGAGCCGCTCTCATCTTTTCCTCTTGGATGGTTCCCAGTTGCATTTTCTGGGGTCCTTTCCTCTCTCATAAGGAAGTGGCTGAAGCTTTTCTTTCCCTTGGGCCTTTTTTTCTTTATGGCGATTTTCCCCTTGATGCTTTCGATCGTCTTGCATTCGCGACCGGCCGTGCTCAGCCTTTTTTTTTTTTTGACTCGCCTGTCCCCCGGGTGTTTCTCCTTAAGGCCCCCCCTCTCCTATGTCCCCGGCAAGCATTTACGTTTTTCACTTTTCGCGTTCCTTCTTTCCTCCTCAGCTGGCCCCGAGGCGGCTCAGGTTTTTTTTCCTTTCTTTTTTCCCGATGCGTTTTTTTTTTTCATCTTGGTTCCGTGCAGTAATGACTCGGTCAGCAGGGAAGAAGTTTTGACTTTGCTTGGGCGACCCTGCTTCCTTCCCCCCCCCCCCCTTTGCTGAAAGTTGGCGTTTCTTTGGCGTTACGAGTGTTTTTTGCCCCTAGTAGATGGGTCAGGGACGACCATCCATTATTTTGTCCCCGGTCCCCGTTCTTTTTCCCGTACTTTTTTGCTCGATGGCGGTTCCCCCCCCACAGCCCTGTGGACCCCATCTTTTGTCGGTCTCTTACAATTTTGTCCAGCCCAACTTTTTCTGATTAGATTCCTTGGGTTTCTGTGACAGTGCCTTAAGTTCTCGTTTCCCGATTTAATTTTGGTTGATTTGCATCAGCGTATTCTCCCCTTCATCTGGCCTTTCTTCTCACTTTGACAGTCCAATTGATTCTCTCCCTGGGTAATCGAACTTGTTGCCGCCACATTTTTCTCGGTGCTTGCTTTTTCCCTTTTCTCCCCTTCGCGGGAATTGTTCTGTACACGGCCGAGGGTGTGTTTGTGAGGGAGTAAATAGCGTGGCCTTTTATTTCCAGTCGGTTTCAATGACTAACTTATTACTTTCTTGTCGGCCGCCTCCTTTCGTTATTATACTTTGTTCTCACCAGTGCTTCGACAGCAAAGTGGTCGTCCCTCTAGCTTTTCGGTTCTCCGTCGTGACGCTCTCTGCGCCAGCCTTTTTGTTTCCCCTCATGTGTCCCCTTTGCTTCCGATGTCGATTTTTCCTGTTTCCGTTTCCTGGTCCTATTATCCTGCGGCTGGTCTGTCATCGTTACGCCCCCCCACTCCAGTGACCTCATCAACCCCTTCCGACCCCCACAGGCGCTTAGTTGGGGCGCCTTTCGGGGTTACTCTTTACGGTTTCGAAGCTCCAAGTAGACTGGTGGGTGGTGTCTCCATTTTTGCTTTCTTGGCTTACCTGTTTGTCCTCCAGGCGTGCCATAGAGCGGGCCGTTGATTGCCTCGTGTCTCTATTTCTTTAGTAATGTCAGGTTTTGGTGTTTTCCCTTTTTTACCGTTTCCACCCCTGATGGTTTCTTTTCTCTCCCTCCTTGTTTTTTAGTTCGTTGAGATTTTTATCCGAGACTGACCCTCTCTTTTTTTTTTTTTTTCTTTGGTTTGACTGCCCGGCCTTTTACACGAACAAGTACGACGGCCGAAGGACGTGAGTTGTCTCTTTTTTTGCCCTTCCCTTAGCTCGTTCCTCCTTTGGTCCAGGAACGTACCATCTAAACTGCTCTCCCCGGTCTCGACACTTGAGGTCTTCCTGTCCCCGACTTTCTTTGTCTTCCTGCGCCCCTGGTTCAGGCTTTTTTTTGTGTGCGACGCGGCCGGTTTCCCTTGGTTTTTTTCAACGCTCCTTTTTTGTTTGGGGTTCGACCTTCGGTTTCCTCTACCACTAAGTATCTTTTTTTTGGCCCTCTCCTCAACGCCCTTCCGACACGTTAGGCGATCTCCACCATCCTTTTTCTAAGTGCAATGACCTCTCCAGTAGCTTCTCGACATCTTCTCGATTTACGATTTTTTCTTCACCCCGTATGATGTTGCTCACTTAAATTCGGTCCGCTTCTGGTCCTCTGGTTTCCACCGTATCAGCTCCCACTATGGCCTGCCGTCTTATCAAGAATTTCCCCTGTTCGGCGCTTCACCCTTTCCAATCCCTATCGTCCCTTTTCCAACATCGTTTAAAGTTATAGTTAAGGTCCTCCACCCCTGCTGAATTATCCTTTTCCCGTACGCCCCCTTCCTCCCGCCGCGCGGTCCGCTCTCATTGTAGTACCGGTGCTCTCCAGGCCCATTTTACCGAGGTTCTCTTTGAGGGTCCTTTACGTCGGGGCGCTCATTGAGCGCCGATTTTTTGAGTTTTTACATCTTTTCCCACCCATTCTTTTTCTGATCGGTCACTTTTAAGTTGGACCTTTTTGGACAGCAAACAAGTTGGATCCTTTCTTATTCCACGTTGCGTGACCCCTCCTCCTTCTTCCCTTTCTCCTTTTTCTTCCTTGTTACCCCCCTCCTTCTCCTATTCTCTTACCTTTTTTTTTCCCTTTCCCCTTCCCTTATTCTTGCTACCACCCCTTTTTTTTTTTACTCTGTCCTTCATCCCCCTTCTCCCCTTTTCCTTACTGTTCTTCCTTCTCCGTTTTTGTCCGCCTCCCCCCCCCCACTTTCCGTTAGAACGGCGCCCCTCGGGGCAATGCCCTGCCGTCTTTCTTGGAACTCGTCCCTATCTTTTGATTTCTGGACTCCCGCGCCGTGTCACCCCTTTTCCACGGGTCCAGATGTTTTTTCAACACGTTCTCTGTGTTCCCTGACAACCTTCTCCCTAACCGGCGTTCCTGCAATGTTTCCCCTCCTTAAGTCCTTTTTTTTTTCGGCTCTTTCTAGGGGCTCCATACTTCGTTTGCTTCTACCTTTTTTTGCTGTCATACTCCACGACCTACCCCCCACGTTTCAAACCCCCCCCCGATTATGTCCTTCTTTTTTTCGTCGCCTGGGCCACTTCTTTCCCTTTAAGACCCCCTAGCACAGTAGCCGATCGGGCCCGGTTTTGACACTAGTGCCCCAAGGCTTGTCCCCGGTCTTGATAATGGGGCTCCCGCTGAGCCTACTTTCTAAACGCCTTTTCGATATTTTGCGGGCTTTCTTATCCTCCCCGCCTTTGCCTTTCCTGTTGATTTTTCTTCTCCCTCCATGTACGGTCAACCTTCCCCTGGCGACGATTTCAGACGCTTATTCTTTTGCTTTCCTGCGGGTTCGTCACCCCCGCCTTAGTTCCCGCAAAGACGATCGGCCCCTTCCCTTTTGACCAGCCGACTGTTTCCGAGGTCTGTGTGTTTTCGGCGGGTTTTCCGCCGGTTTTCACTTCAGTTCCCTTTTTCCCGTTCTACTGTGCGGCTGTCTTCTCGGGTCGTCCCTCTCCCCAAAAGTAGGGTGCTCCCTAGGACTGAGACAGATCGCCTGCACGGCCCTGTTCCACGCCGCACAATGAAGGGCGGGGTGGGTGTTTTTTTGGGGGGACTTACTGGTTTTGTGGGCCCCTTGTTCTTCCATGCCCATGAGGGATTTCGGTTCCTCTGTCCGTTCTTTTCTCCCGTCGATGAGGCCCGTGCTTCCTCGATCCCTCCGGTTTTTTTCTCTCCCCCTCTGTCGCATCTTATGGCGAAGCCAGGCGAGTACTCACCTGCCCGCCGTTACCCTTGTACCCTTTCAACCACCGCCCCGTCTTGTAGTTTTCTTCACACGTGCTCCTCCACACACCGGTAGACACTCCTCTTTTCCCGCCATGATGTCATTTCCTTTCCCCTTACGACGACTCTTGGCCATGGCCAGGCTTCCAGCAGGCCCAACTGCGGTCATGAGAACCTTTTCTGCTAGGTTTGAATCTTGTCTTCCCTGTTAGGGCCCACCTTCTGTGGGGAGTTTTTTGTGTCAACCTTTTTGAATCACCTCGTTTCTTGCGAGGGTCCAGGCCTCTTCCGTTCCTAGCGTTGGGTATTTTTTCGTTCTTTTTGAGCTGGCCGATTTCAAGAGTTCTTTTCTTATCTGCCTTCTCCCCCCCCTTGATCGTTGCCCCCCTTCTTTGGGCGGGGGGTGGCTAACGATTGGGTTTCTGGCCACTTTCCCTGAGGGTGTTGACTTTTTCTGCCTACTCTCCCAGCCACGTTCTTCTCCCCCGAGGCTGTTTTTTTCTCGTGTACGCTAGGGTATTCTGACTGGGCGGTCGTTTCTCTTCTCACTTTTTCGGCTTTCCTCATTTCCATGTCCCATTTTCCAACCAACAGGCCAGTCCTCTTCGGGTTGGGGACTTGTTGCCTTTGTCTTCACTGTCGCTGGTGCGGGTGTATCCGACCACGCCCTGGTTCCTTCACGGTTGCGAACCTGAAGAACCCTTTTCTGCGACGCAAGACCGATCGATGTTTTACATTTTTGAAGGTTTATACTTATTTTCGTGAGGAGACACCCTGGTTAATTCCCCATTGCTTTCCCCCCTTCTCTGTGGCCGCGGACAGAGACCTTCTTGACTTGTGTGTCCTCTTATTCCCCGCTCGTCCTCAATCGGAAGACGTCAGTCAAGAATTTACATTGTTCCTCTAACCAAGCACCTTCGAAATAATTTTACAGTATTCACACTGCTCCTACTACGGTCCATCAAGTTTTTACAGTTGGTTAATGGTTGTACCCCA
>Ga0179593_1720328_pt1 | contig 17395 bp, 30 predicted proteins | sample CZODoug2_1_08_16_FD_185931 | JGI IMG/M metagenome (GOLD analysis project Ga0179593, IMG submission 185931) | Vadose zone soil fungal communities from Angelo Coast Range Reserve, California, USA - CZODoug2_1_08_16fungal (PacBio error correction) | ecosystem: Environmental > Terrestrial > Soil >... | reverse complement strand
CCATGCATGCGGGTAAGTTGGCCTTTTTGCCGGGTTGAATTTTCCCGGAAATACGAGGCCTTCCCTTGTGAGTGAAGTCCATCTCTGTTGAGCTTGCAGGTTGTTTCTTTTAGGAGGAATTTATTTTTCTTTTTTACATCCCAGTGAATAGTGTCGTTTTTTCATTTTCCCCCCCCTGGCCTGTATATACGAACTTTTTGTTTTGCATTTGCGCGGGGGGATTCTTCCCCTTCTCTTTTTGATTTCAGTCTCGTTCCCTCCACTGAGTCTTTCTTTTCCCTTGATCCCCTTTTTCTGGCGTCGCTGGATAATACATCCTTGATGCGGAGTCCAAAGACTACAATGGATGGATTTTTTCATTTCTCCTTCCCTTTTCGGTTCCCTCTTGAAACGATCGGGTCCCTTTCCCTTTTTTCTTCCGCTGTCATTGGGGTTCTGTTAAACTTGCTCGGAAGCCCCCGTTTTTTACTTTTTTCTCCCTTTATTTCCTTGTCCAAGTTTGCTTCTAGAGTGGCAATTGTCCTTTTTTCCATTCCTCCGTTTTTGTGGGCCTGGGCTTCCGCGGGAGAGTTTTTTTTTTTTCACGAACGCATGTTGCCCTTCCTTTTCCCCTTTGTCGCGTGGTTCACCATTATCGATTGTGGACTGTTCGGCCCTCTGGGGGGCTTTTGATGGAGGATGTGATGTCTGCCGGTGTTGCGTTATTTTTTCTAGAGCGTTTTTCCATGCCTTTCGAATAAATACGCCCATTTTTCTCTTTCCCCCTGAAGAGATTCGGACCATCTGTGACATTCAGCTTGGGTTGGCCGATTCTGTCCTTACGAGGACCTTTATATGCGCTGGAGAAGACTCTGACCCCTTTTTTCACCTTCCAAGACGACTGGGCTCGGTTCATCTGAGTGTTGAGCTTTTTGCACTCCGGGGCCTTCTCGCGCTTGTGCCTGGCTTTTCAAAAGCACCGCTCTTTCCCCATTTCGAACTCCCTTGTCCCGACAACTTCGGGGAAACAAATCGTTTTTAGGGGCGTTTTTTTTTTCCCCAACGTGGCTCGTTTTCCCACCATTCGCGCTTTTTTTTCTCTACGAGCTGGGTTTTCGAGTTTTTAGTTGGGTGACCGTAGTCCCCCTCTTCCCCTCACCTTCTGTAGTTTTCCGACGCCACAATCAGTGTTAACCGGAGGTCCTTCTTCCTTTTCGAATCCCCAAGAAGTAAGGGTCCCTCTCAAGAGCTGATGGCCCTTCCTTGAGTCTGAAGGGACGTCCTCTGCTTTACCGGAACGATGCGCCCTCTCCCCCCCCTGCATTAAAATGAACCCTTTTAATTCCGCACTCACAGGCCGCTCCTTTTCTTCCTCTACCAGCTTTTACTTCCCGGCCCCCCATCATTCGCGTTGGTCTTTTCCCCCCCCCTTTCGTTGTCCCCGACGAACCCCCCCCCGCAGGAGACCTTTCCCTTTTTTCAAATCGATCGTGGGCCATATTTCCTTTCAGTACAGTGCGCGGAGGCTTGCTTCCTATCTTTTCTACCCCTTTGTCCCGGTTGTCTTTTGCTTTAATAACGTTCCCCTTCAGTCCTCATTCTGGGCAGCGCCTCTTTGTCCCCCCCCCAAAGTTTTATCGACGTGTCGATTAAAAGGATCACCATTTCCCCTTTTTTTTCCCCTATTTCTTTTTTCAACCAAAGCCGCTTTGTCGGCAACGCGGACGACTTTTGGGCTGCGCAACCTTTTCCTTCTTTTACGTTTTTTCGGGTTGCGTCGTTGTTCTGAGGTCGGACATCTCCCTTCCTCCTTGAGGAAACTACGGTTTTCCTGAGGGACTTTCCCCCCTTCCTTTTCCTTTTTTCGGGCTCCTTGGCTTAGGCCCTCCCCCTGGTTTGATCCTGAGCCGATTTGTGGACCGTGCGTGATCTCCTTTTTTTCCTCTCCTTTTGTACAAGAGCTTTCTTTAGCCTCCTCTATGTTGCAGACTTCTCCTTTTTTAATGGCAAGATTGGTTTTTTTTCTTTTATGACCCGGGCCACAGACTTCTTTTCGAACGATAAGAACCTTTTCCCCCCGTCCCTTTTTCTTCGTGTTGGCGGAAGACTCGTTTTGAGTTTCGGTTATTTCTGACGTTAGTCCTTTTTCCACCCTCCTCCCTTTCTTCTCTTTTCCGAGATTATCCCGATCCTTCACGCCCCTTTCTTCCCCCTTTTCTCTTAGCCAAACGACATCTTTTGGCTGTCTTCTTGCGGATTCGTGCTATTTTTCTTTCCCCTTTTTCATACCAAAGGCGCCCCACCCTTTTCCTTCATTGCATATATATAGGTCGTTTCCCGCGATAGTGACGAGTTTTTTCACCTCCCCTGCCCCCCGCTGTGTGTTGTAAATCCCCCAATTCGTATTCCAACTCCTTCGTTCAGGGCCTTCCCGATGTCGTCCCTCGCGTAGTTTGCTTTCCCCCCCGTATTTTCCTACGAGGCGTTCCAGTTTATCCTGGCCCTACGCCCCCTCCCCCCCCGTCCGTACGGTCTTGACGATCGGTTGCCGTTGATTATCCCTCCCCTCTTGTGCGCAGACCATAATTTCGCCCATCATGGCTTTACTGTCCCCCCTATGGTTCACTCGGGATGTTCCCCCCCCCTTTTTGACGTCGATTCCGCAGCCACCCCTTCCTCCTCCCTTCCAGATTTGACCATTCATTTCTCTTTAGTCCCAAACCCCCCCCTTCACCGGTCACGCTGCCCCTTTTTCCCCCCAAACGCCCTCGTTCCCCTTCTCCCATAATGTGCCGATCGATTTTTTTTCACTTGCGGGATCTGCCCTTTTCCCCCTGGTGCCCGAAGTTGCAAATTCCTCCGTCTCTGTATTGAATTTTTCCCTTTTCCGGGCCCTTCCCGGCGTTCCTGCCGGAAGAACTTTTCGCTTTGTAGTTGGGGTGTGTTTCATGAAACACGCCAGTTCCTCCACTCCCCTTTCATTTCATTTCTGGTTTAACCTTTTTGACATCGATTCCCCTTTGGTCCGTGCATTCGTTTTCCCCCGTGCAGTAGTATGTTGTCCACCCCCCCCTCTGCGATCGAACCTCGTCGGCTCGGTTAACACGATCGGCCTCTTTTTTCCCCCTCGGCCGCGACCCTTTTTTTTCCTTCGGGTGCAACTTTCACACTTGCACGGTCGATTCGTGCTCTCTCCCCCCTTCTGCGATGTCGCCAATCCTCTACTCACTTATTCCCCCCCAAACACGCCAACGGTCCTTCCCGAAGTTGTCTGATCCCCCTTCCTGTTTTTCGTGATTTACTCAGTTAGTCCGCCTTTTTCGCAGGCGCGTTTGCCCGTGCGTGCACACCCTTTTTTCCCCCCATTTTACGCCTCCCTCTTTCTGAACAACCATTTTTTTTCCTTTGGCGGGCATATCCCCTTCCCCCCCTCCTTCCCAACTTTCGACCCCCTGGTGTCCCATTTTCTGCACCTGTCGAAAATTTTTGCGGATTATTTTCTGGCTTCTTTTCTCTTCCTCACCCAAGGCATGAATCCCGGCAATCAAAGCATTTCCTTCCCCCCTGTGGCCCGAAATCGCTCCAGTCTCATACTGGGCACCGTTTTTCCCCCCCCGCCAGGCAACCAGCTTTCTCAACTTCCTGTTTCGGTGCCAAAACCCCCCCCTTTCAGCACGGCAACAAAAACTTTTTCCCCCCCCCCCCTCCCTCGCAATTGGCCCTCGATCAATCCCCCCTTGCCTTGTCCAACCGTTGCCAGTCATACCAATGAAACGGCGTTTGCCAGCTCACGTTAACTTTCTTTCGCACCCCTTCTTTTCCCCCCTTTCGATCGTTTCCCGGGATAACTTGACCCTCCCCCTTATAATCACGGAATGCCCCCCCCGTGTAACCCTTTTCCTTTCCCCCTCTCTTCCGTATTGTTCCCCAGTGTTGGATCAATGTAGCGAAGGGACCCCTTCTTTCCTTTTCCCCCCTTCGTTGCAACGAGGCCTTTGTGATCCCAAGCTCCCGCTCGGGGGGCCCCGCTTTTTCCCCTCAGGCTGGCACAACCCCCCTTTCCTCCTACGTGCGTAGTTTCCTTTTTCCCTCTTCCTGGATAACCACGACCCCCCTTTCCTCCCTGTTTGGCATGTCGAACACCTCCTGAGTGAACAACCACTCAGGGCATCCCTATCGGTGACACCCTTTCTTCCCTTCCCTCTTCGATGGTCCCCCCCCAACCGCAAACTTTCTTCCCTTTTCCATTGCTGATCCAGATCTCCCTCTTTTTCCTTTTTCCTCCCTCCGTGTCGTTGTGATCTCCGATATGGCCTCCCTGCGGGGTTTTCGTGTTTTTGGCTGTGGTTGACTTTATTACCCCCTTAACAGATGAGGAAGATTTCCGTCTTTTGTTTCACCCGTGATGCTTTTTTTTTCTTCCAATGAGTTTGTTTTTTTTTCTCCCCCTGGCTCGGCGGGAACTGTTTGTAGTTGGGGGACTTAGAGAGTTTTCATCCCCTTCTTCCTTTCTATAGAACTGGTGTTTTCCCTTTTTGGACAAGAGGTTTCTCTTCTGTCTTGGATTCGAGAGTTTGATGGAAACGGCAAGAACTTCCTTTCCTCCCTATTCCTTTTCGCGACATTGCCTTTTTGAGTTTTTTTTAAACGGGAGGGCGGTCCCCCCCCCCCCCCTTCCCTTTCACACTGGCTGGATTTCATATTTATTCCTTTGTGTGCGGTTTTTTCACGTTTCTCTTTCACCACCGATCGACCGCGTTTCCGTCCCCCCATTGGGAGCTCTTTCAAGCCGCCAGAAGTTTTTCTTTTCCCTGTTCCATAACTTGTATACCAACCGTTTCCCTTCCCGCGATTTGTACTTTTTTTTTTCCCCCTTGCTTTCTCTGTTTTACGAAAGTTTTAGTGTTTGCCGTGTCCTTTAGGAGTGGTTTTGGCAGGTCGTCAGTTTTGACGACGGCATTTCCCCTTTGTCGGTTTTTGGCCAGCGGAGTCGGTTTCTTCTTTTTTTGTGCTGGCGTGATGTCGTTTTTGTGCGGTGCTTATCTTTCTTCCCTTGGTTTCGCAAGCCGTTTTTTTAAGGGGTTCCCCCCAATTGCGAGATTTTCGAGCGAGTCTCTAACCCCCTTTTCCATCAAGCTTGCGCCCCCGAGGGCGGGCTCTTGTGGTTTGGGATTCCTTCGATTATTGCCCCGTTTTTTTCCCCCCTTTCCCCCTCCCGACCGTTTTTCCCGTGAAGCCGGTTAATAGTTTTGTGAGCCACTCCCCAGCATGATAAGTTTTTGTTCAGATCCGCTTTTTTTCGGGTCGGCTGATTTTCGGTTCTTTCCTCCACACTGGGCCTCAGGACACTCTGTGAAACAAACTCGTGAAATCAATTGGCTTTTTTTTTTTTTGGATTACACTTTTCTTTCTTTTCCTCCTTTTTCCACATCCCCGCGGGGACGTCGACTTTTTCCTTCCTTCCCTCTTTTTCCAGTGGTTGAAAGCGTTCTCGGCTTGTAGGCACGAACTTTCATACCTTGGCCGCTTTGGGCGATCGTTTTTCCCCCCTCCCCCCCCCTGCCCTCACGGTTTCCGAATCGCTCGCACAGATCACGGCACTTTTCTGTGCTCACCCTTCTTCGAATGTCCCGTTTTTTTCTTGAAAGTGGCCCCCCTCTCCTGCGAACTTTTTTTTGCTCCCCCTTAACCCAGAATTGAAAAACCTTAATTCTGGGACTGGCGTTTTTCTCCCCCTACCACAAGCGAAGGCCTTTCTACAGCGGGGAAAAGCGACGGCCTCTGCACCACGTTCTTCAATTCCCTTTCGGGCCGAACGACACCTTGGGACCGGTTGCCGATCCCGCCTTTGATGCAAATAGATAGTCCTTCCCTTTCAGGTCTTGGACGCTTGGCGTTGGGTCTGGTCGTATCTTCTCCACCCCCTTCGTGAAAGTGAAGGTTTCCATGACTTTTTTCTCATTTTCCCCCCTGCATGCGCTCTTTCCCTGAGGGTGTCCGTTTCCTTACGCCTTATCCTGGATTTGAATTACGTCCCATTCCCCCCCTAAGTTTCCCCATACGTTCTCTTTTTGATGCTGGGCGAGCGGTCTTCCTTTTCTTGGGCTTATGGGCTAAAACATTTTCTGCGGTCTCCTCTTCTCGTTTTTCCTGACCGGTTAACGTTGCTTTTGTCGGGGATTTTTGGTGAGGAGTTTCCCCTCATCCCCGCCCCGCGGGATTCCCCTTAATCGAGCGAGTGACGATTCTTTCCCCCCCCTGCTCCCATGGCTTCCTTTCCTCAAGATTTTGATCGAGCCGTTTTAACCACCCAGTGCGTGTTTTTCAGTGCGTTCTCTCGGCTTCGTCCCCCTTTTTAAGAGTGTACCCGAGGCTTCTCTTTCCTATCTGGCCAGGTCTATGGGACGGGTTCAAGATTTGTATGACACTTCCACTCAGTAAAATTTTCCACGATTCCCAGAACGGCCATGCCCGATTTCTGTCGTTTTTCCGCGAAGACGACGATTTCTATTTCTTGACGTAGCGTTGTTGGATGATCCCCTTTGTTGTGTTGAGAGAGATTACCCCTTCCCCTCCCCCACCTCGGCCATCGTCGTCTTCGCCCCGAAGTCCATCATCGGGCTGCGTTCTTTCGGATAGTGAGATTCTTTCTTTTATACCAAAGCGCCCCCAATTCTTCCCCTTTCTTTATATAATAAGGTCCTTCTAGGAAGAAGACGCCGTATTCCCCCCTCCCCCTTTGGTTGTAATCCAAATCGGGTTCAGCACTCCCCTTCCTTTTTTCGGGGGCCGAGTGCCACCTATTTTCCCTCGCGTAGCTTCCACCCTTCCCCTTCCCTCTGCGGATGATTTTCCCTTATCCTGACACGTTCCCCCCCCTTCCCCCCCGGTTTCCGGTCTGCCGATCGAACGCTTGCATTTGTTGCTCCCCTCCCATAAGCCAGTTACCTTTGCCAGCATGGTTGTGTCTTTCTTCTTTTGTCATCGGGATGGTTTCCTTATCGACGTCGATCCCGCAGTACCCCCTCTCCCTTTTTCCCCAGATTCTGTCCCCTTCATGTGCGGCCCTTAGCCCCAAACCCTTCCCTTTTCCACCGAGTAGAGTGCCTTTTTCCAAGCGTCCAACGCCGTCGTGATTTTCCCCTCTTCCCTCTTCGATTTGCCCAGCAACACTTTTTTCCGGGTCCGTAGACGAAACTTCTTCCCCCATTTTCTTCGAGTGATTGCCCCATGCTTCTCCCCGTGCCCGTCGGCGTCCCAGCTTAAACTGGCAGTTCTTTTTTAGTTCCCGGCATGAAACGTCTTCCTTGTTCATTTCATCTTTTTTTCCCTTCATGGCATCATTCGCGGAACGTTGGGTGAACGTATTCATCGCAGTTCCTCCACATGAAACCTTGGGTGCGTCTTTCTCCAAAATGAGGCGATTCGCCCCGATCGGGCCGATTTCTTTTTTCTTCTCCCCCCTCCCTGGCGCGCCCGTCTACTTTCTGGCCCCTTTTCCCCCCTTGGGCCCATAGAAAGCTTTCCCCCCGGCCGCTGTCGACGTCCCCTTTTCTCATCAATAAAGAACGAGCCCCTTCTTCCCCCCCCCCCCTCCCCACGGCAATTGATACCTTTGTTCCCCAGGTGTTTTCTTTCGATTTTACCTTCATTTTTTCCCTTTTGGTGGCCCATCATTTTCTTTTTCCAGAAGCGAGATATTGCTTTTCCACAAAACTTTTTTCTGTTGCACACCATTCTATTGCCCCGAGCTTCGTCTTTTTTTTTTTTTTTTTCCCTTTCTGCTCCAGCTTTTTTTCCCTTTCCTCCCTTTTTTCAGGCCAACCGCCTTCTCCGCTCTCAAACCCCTTGCCCACCTCTCTCTATCTCGGCAAGTGGCGGTCCCTTTTTTTTGGGCTGCTCCAGCCCCACCTTTCTGAATCGCTCGAGATACCTCCCCCCTTTTTTCAACGGGCAATCATCCGTCCCGCACACTTCCCCCGGAATCCGCTCCAGGTCTTCCCCGACAAGGGCGACTTTTTCCCCCCCCCCTTCAACCTGTCGTCGTCCCCCAAAACACTCCTCCCCTTTTCTTCCTTTTTCCAAAAAAGCTTCGTAAACCCCGGCTCCACTTGCTCTATCCCAGCGCTGGACTGCAACTTTTTTCATACCATTCTTTTCATGCAAAATGGCTGCGGCTGCTTTTTTCTCACTTAGGGAAGAGCCCCCAATGGAACGCTTACTCGGTCCGATCGGTCACCTCCTTTTTTTTCCCTCCCCGCACGTCTATTCCTTTTCAAATCCAGACACTTTCTTTCCGCATCCAGTATTGGCACTTTTTTTCCCCTCCGTTGTTGTATTACAATGTCTTTAAGTGGCATCGGGCCCCCGGGGCTTATTTCTCACGAGCGCTCTCCAAGCTTACTTCCCTTCCCTCCAAGAGAGATCCGCAGTTGTCCCCCCCCCCCCCCTTCTATTCGACGGGGACCGGTCCGATTTGCACCCACTGTCTCACGATCCCTTCTTCGGCAGAGCCTTCTTCCCAGGTTTTGCTTGAGAACACTCCCCCCCAATAGGTGTCTTTTTTTTCCCCCTTTGACAAGGCCGGCGTCGCCCTCTTGATTTCAACGAAAGTACCTCCCAGCGGGACCTCCTTTCCTTCCCCGATCGCATCTCTCCTTTGTTGTGTTTTCTCCTTGAGATGCTCAGGGTTAGCCGCCCATGAGGTTCTCTTTCCCAGGTTTGGCTCTAAGAGAGGAGTCTCCTCCCTCTTTTTGTCACCCGGATTTACGCCGCTATTGGAGAATGCTTTGTTCTCGCCTTTTTTTCCCTCTTTCCTTCGAAACCTAACAATCCTTTTTTTTCCTCAGGTCGTGAAACTTTTTTATCTCTTAAGGACTTTTTTGGTTTTGCCAGCCTTTTCTTCTTCCTTTTTTCCGCTCTTGAATCTTCTTGAGATCTGTCCCTTCCTCCCCCCCCCTGATAGTTGTGGCGTTCACTGGCCCTTCCCTCTGAAAGGATGACCGTATCCCTTCTGCCCCTCCCCCCCCCAGGCGTCGGTTCAATTGCAATAATGGAGTTCTCCCCCCCCCCCTTTTTTTACTCACAATGGCTGGATTTCCTTCCGTGCTTATCCCGTGCGGTTCCGTCTTTAAACCGATCGCCCCCCTTGGGAGCGTTCCCTCTTTTTCCCAACCTGAGGGCGGCACTGCCTCCCCTTTTTCCCCTTTTTGGGACACTGGCAACTGTTGCCTTTTCTTTCTCCTTTGTTCGTTTTTCGCGGTTTAAGAAGTCACTTTCCCCCTTCTCCCGCCTGAGGTTATTGTTTTTTTCAGGCCGACGGATCTGGACATGTTGGCCTGGCCCTCCCATTTGTTCTTTGGGCCCCCTTAATGGAGCGGCTTTTTCCTTTTGGCTGCGGTTATGATTTCATGACGGGTTTATCTCGAGCGATCATTCTTGTTTCCAGCCGTTTGGTTTCTGGAGACCCCCTTCCCCCCGACCATTGCCGATCTTCCGCGAGGTGGTTTTTCCCCAGTTATCCCTTTTGATTTCGGAGGTTTTTTTTTTCAGGGGCTTTTTCCGTCCTATTCCAAGAAAATTGGAGCGCCCCCTCCCTGCCCGTTGTTCAAGCCGGAAGATCTTGGTCAAGAATTTAAGCAATTTTTCCCTGCACGCCGGGCAGGATTCCCTTCTTTTAGGCTGATGTGTCCCCCCCCCTTCGGTAAATCGAACTTTCACCCTTGATCATCCCCATTAGGGGACTTTTCAAATCAAATTGCGTTGTTCTTTTTTCTTCTTTAAACTTGGCTTCTTTCACCCACCTGTCTATGTCTCTGGGGATTTTCCGATCGACGTGCAGTTTTCCCCTTTTTGATGGGCTGAGTTTCCACAGTCCCCTCACGGTCGCTCCTCCACACTAAGCTTCCCTTTTCCCCCCCGGAGGCGGCGGACCCTCCACAGAAGAACGGCAAGGTTTGCCCTTTCCCCCTTGCTCCGATTGCGAAAGCCCCGAGTTTTGTCCTTACGTTCATAGATTTTTCTTCATTTGCTGTCCCTTCCCCCCCTACTGAAAACTTCTAATGGAGTTTTCCTCCCCCCCACAACAAGCCCTTCCCCCCTGTTTCCTTTCGTATGCTACTTTTTCTTCCCGGCGTCTCCACCTCTTCACTTTTTCATTCCTTTTTTTTCTTTGACAAGGTTTCGGCCCCTGTTCCCGGGCCGCTCCCGCATGGACAAAGAAGTGTTCCTTGGCCATTTCTTTTTTTTTCCCTCCCCGGCGGGACCTTTCCGGACGGCTATATATACACTTTTCCCTTTTGATGACGTTTTGTTGTTCTCCCTGATCCGGCACATGACCCATGCCGCTCTTGTCCACTTTTTATTTCCCTCCCTGAAGGGGATCATGGGATTGAATTACTCGTTTACAATCATTTCGGTCACCAGTAGATTGATTTGGGCAGCGATTTTTTTCTTTTTCCTTGGATGCGCAACCTTTTCCTTTCTTTCGGATTCGTCTTTTTTCCGGGGACGTCTTTCTCTTTCCTATTGTCGAACATCATTTTTTTTGCCCCCCTGCCCCTTGCGGGAAACTTTCTTTTTTTCACATTAACAAACGGCTCTTTTCCCGACAATCCGTTCCCCCTTCCCCGACGAAGGAGTGGGCTCCCCCCTCTCTTTTTTTTGATTTCCCCACCAGCTTTTGTCCCCAGTTTTTGGGTTGATTTCGGGCGGCTTCCGTCTTTTCTCCGTGGAAGAGTGTTAACCCGAGCTTTTTGATCCTTTTCCCTTTGTGCAGACTATTTTTTTTGTGCGCCTTTTTTTGGATTTCCACATCAAAAGGTAAACGCGAATAGTCCCCTCCTTCCCCTTTCAAAAGCCCCTCCCTCGGATTCTGTCGTTCCCTAGACTTCGTCTTGAGGTTTATTTCCTTTTTCCCTTCTTCTAGTTTCATAAGTCTAAGTTTTTTTCTTCCTCTTTCCTTCCCGCTCGCAAGAAATACCCCCATTTTTCTCCATTCTTTCCTTCCTCCAAACGATTTTTTGCAGAATTCGGCTGCCGTTCTGACTCGTGTTCCTGATTCTGCGGGTGGACCTTTTTTTTTTTTCCTCCCAAAAGCGCACCAAACTTTGTTACGTCCCCATTTTCTTCTTTTGCATCTATATAGGGGCGTCCCCCCCCCCGTGTACACCTCTTCCGCTCCCTCCTCGCCCTTCCACGCCATTGTCCCCCAATCGGCTCGATCAATTCTTCTTTTCCCCCCCTCCCCCCCCTTTGAGCCCGGAAACGGATTGTCCCCTCCGTCTGATTCCAAACCGTAGTTACATCCTTTTGTCGACATCCTCCCAAAGATCCCCTACCGTCCCCGTTCTACGAACGATAGAAGCCAGTCTTCTCTCCCCCCCCCCCATAGCCCAGACTTCGCGTCGTTTTTGTCCCACTCCCTTTTTGTTCCGAACGGGATTTGCCCCCTTTAATCAATCCCAGGATCCTTCTTCCCTCCTTATCTCCCGCAGCACCTTGGGCCCCCTACATTTCATGTGCGGATCTTCCCCCCCACCCCCCGCCACCGGTCACGATCTATAGTCCGTTCCCTTCCCCAACCGCCAAGCCCCCCCCCCAAATGGGCCGATCGTCTCCCCCCCCCTTCCTTCACTTGGCGTTGGTTCCGGGTCGTAGGCCGACCCCTCGCCTTCGCGAGATCTTGATTGAAGACCCCTGCTCTTTTTTCCCCCGGCCGTCTTCCTTACGAAGACAAACCTTTTTTTGCCTTTTAGTGCGGTCCCCCCCTCCCCCAGAAAAATCATTGCCCTTTTTTTTTTTTGGTTTAAAAAGTCAAGCCCTTTTCCCCCTCGGTACACGAGGAACGCTCATCGCTCTTGGCTCCCTTTTTCCCCTTCTTTTTCCTTTTTCGACAAATCTTTTCCTTTTCCCGGATTAACACGATCGCCGTTTTTCCTCTTTTTCCCCTTCGGCCGCGACCCGTGTGGCCTGGGCACTCCATCCCATCGAATTTTCCCCCCCGTCGTCGGCTTTCGTGACGCCCCCCCCCCCCCCCCTTTTTTTTTTTTTTTCTCTCCCATAAGGACGTAGCCACCCTCCCCCCCGCCAACTGCATTGATTTTCCCGAAGTTTGTCCCTGAAGTTGTATGATTCAAGTTGTATTCTTCCCTCAGCGGTGCTTTGCCCTCAGCCCCGGCAGCATTCTGAAAGGAGTTTTCCCCCTCCCATGCTGAGCAACATTTCCCTTTTCCCCCGAGATTCTCCCTTTTTTCTAGGCGCTCCAGCTTGCCCTCCTTTTCCTGTCCGCTCGCCCCTCTTCTGCACACCTGTAGAACATTTTCCTTTTTTTTCCCACTGGGGCGGATTATTCTCCGTCAAGCCACCGGCTTTTCTGAAACCAATTTTTCCGAGAACGCCACCGTTCCCCTCCCTTGTCATGCCACCCGGCCCCTTTCTGATACTTGGGCCACCGGGACCCCCCTTTGCTGACCGCCAGGCACCCTCCGTTTTCTTCCCCCTTCTCGGTGCCACCCCCCGGCCAGCCCGGGCCAAAACCACGCTTTCGTACCTCCCCCCACTCGATCAAGGCAGCTGTCCCCCCCCCCTTTTTTCCCTTCATACACAAGGATTTCTCACAACTTGACCCCTTTTTCCCCCTGGTGCGGGATGCCGTCCTGCGCCCCCATGCCCCTCTTTCCCCTCTTTCTGCATCGGTTCCCTTTTGATAATTAACGGGCCTTTTTTCCCCTCTCCATTGTGTAGTAACACGGGTGGTATTCCAGTTTTCAAATTCGCCCTTCTTTTCCCCCCCCCTTTTGGATCATGTAAGTCCTTTTTTCCCTCCCAAGGAAGTGGAGGCTGTTTTTTTTTTTTTTTCGCGAATTTCCCCCCATCCGGGCTTCGCCCGCTTGTGCACCTCCTGCTGGGTCACCCCACCATTTCGATAGATCTGCCGTCCTCTTCTTTGCCAAAGCTCACGACATCGCTTTCTCCCTTGGCAGGTCCCCTCACAGGCCGCTCCTTCCCCCAATACGAGGCAGTTTTTTCTCCCGGTTGACAAACCATGTTTTCTTCTCTCTCTTCGATGGCCCCCCTGCCCGTGGGCGGACCCGCATTTTTCCCCTCCTTTTCCCCTTTTCTTTCTTTTTTCCTCATCCCCCCCGAGATGCGATTTTTTCGGGAGCAGCCTTTGTCTCTTAGTTTTGGCGGTTGGACCTTTTCTGCCGACGGTTTTTCACGTGGTATTCTAACTTTCCCTGAGGTGGTTTATCGATGTTTGTCTCCCGGCTAAAGCGTCTGTCCGTTGGGTCCTTTTGAGCGTTTTTTCCCTGCTGACGGCCTCTTTTGTTTTGACAGGCTTTTTTTTCTTCTTTTGGCAGCGGCTCTCCGGAGATTTTTCTTTTTTAGAGCCCCCCCTCCCTGGCTGAAGATCCTTCCTTTTCGAGAAAATTGACCCCCCTTTTCGTCGCTTTGTCGACCCTTGTTTTTTTCCAATACGGTCCCCTGTTTCCTCCCCCCCCTTTCTTCCCATGTCCTGGGAGCGTTACAGTTATCGTGGTTTCCCCCCGATCTGACCGAGTTCGCTGTACTTTTTTCTGGCATTCCTCCGTTCAACTTGAGGAGTTTTTTTTTTTTTTTACTTGGAGAAATCCTCTTCTTCCTTTGCAGGCCCCCTTCTTCATCTTTTCCCCCAATTGCTCTTTTTTTTTTTCCTTTTGAAATCCTTCTTTGATGACGACTTTCAGCCCAGGAGTGAGTTTTCTCCCTTTTGTTGCTGGGTCTTTCTTTTCCCATTTTTCGGTTGGGCATTCTTCGGATTTGTGTGCTTGCGGGTGGCTGCCGTGTATTTTTTCTTTTAGTATATTAGACCTCTCTTTTTTTTCTCAGCCGGTGGGCTGGTCCCTAAATAATTCCTCCCATTGACGTTTATTTTTTTCAGTGTTTCATCAGCTTTTTGTAGAGTTGGCCCCTCTTCGGGACGGACGAGTTTTCTTGGATTATCGAGGGTCTGCAAAGTCCGCTCCCCTTCAATTTACGCCGCTACGGTTTCCCCCAGGTTTTCTCTTTTCCTGTCTTTGTTTGCACGCGGGCATCCGTCCTCCTTGCGGAGGCTTCTCCGCTTTGTCTGGTTCATTCGAACTCCCCCCTTCGGGGAAACAACTCGTTTTCCCCCTTCCCCCCTTTTTTTTGCGTTTGGGGATAAAACCTCTTCTTGTTTTAGTGGCGACCATTCTTTTTTTTGGGTCTCTTATCCTGGGCCTTGGTGAAAAAGAGTTTCTTTTTTTTTTTTTTTTTTCCGTGGGCCCGATTCCATTTTTCGGTTGCTTCCTCTTCGGCCGCCAAATTCCTCGGCCTTCCTCTTTTTTCACCGGAGTTTTGGTTCGAACCGAATCTTTGTCTCCCCTTTTTCCTTTCACCGGCCACGGTCATTTCCCCCAATCCCTCTCCGAAGGTCCCGGGGCTTTCCAGTTACGTCCTCGATGTCCTTTTCGGCTGCTGTCCCAATGAACAAGGATTTTTTTTTTCCTTGGGCGTTCCCTCCGGCACAACAAAGGGTTCTCCACCTTTTTCCCCCCCCCGTCCTTGAAACCCTAGCGCCCCCTTTTTCTTCATCACACGTTCTTCCCCCACATCTGGATTTCCCGTTTCGGCCCTCTTCCCCTTTCCCGATCCCGCAAGTTGTTTGTTCCTCCTTTTTTTGCCTGCAAATATTTTAAATCCCCGGCGGGACGGCTGGGTTTCTTTTTTGGCCCCTGGACCTCCCGATGACGGGTTCAAACCGATCCCTGCCCATGAATGGTTTCAAAGGGTGTTTTTTCCTCTTCTACGAGATCTGGATGACTCCCCCTCCTGCTTTGACAAATCGTTCGTCAACCCGGTCATTTTTCTCCCGCGGCGAAGTCTTTTTTCTGCGAAACAATATGGCGATCTTTCTTCTTCCCCTCCCCCCCTTTTAGTGATGGGGCAGGGTCTTTCCCCTTTCAGGGATATTCCCCATCAATCAGCCTGCGGCTTAACCCTTTTGGGCCTCTACCTTCTGCCTTTTTTGTACTCAATGGCTGGTTTTCCGCGACTTCGTCCCTATTTTGGATTACACCACATCTTTTTTTTGCCCTTTCGTTGATCGGTCCTTCTCCGATTTTTCCTTTTTTCCCCCCGAGTGCTTGAGGGTCACCCTATTATTCTTGCAGACTCTTTTGGGACGCTTTTCCTATGAACCACGGCCACAGACCTTCTTCTTTCCCTTTTTTCACGATCGGCCAAAATCCCCTTTCAGCGTTCTTTCCCTTTTTCTAAGAGAAGGAGGTTTATTCTTTTTCCCTTTTCCCCTTGATTTTCCATCTATAGTTTCCTCCAGGAGAGATTATCCGCTCCCCCCCCCCCCCTTCCCCATCGTCGTCTCGCCACCCACAGAACTTTCTTTCTTTTTTTCGGATCGTGCTTTTTTTGGGCCGTGTCATAAAAAAGCTCCTTTACCCCTTCACATACTTTTCCCGCTAGGGTAAATAGTCCCTCGATTTTCTTCCCTTTTCCCCCTCCGATCACGACTTTTACCCCGTGTTTTGGTTCAATTCCAAAATCGTTTTCGGGGCCGACAGCCATTTCTTCCTTCTTGTTTCTTTTCCATCGCTCCTTTCCCCCCCGGAGGATGAGTCGTTCCCTTTTTTCCTGCCCTTTTTTCCGCCCTCCCCCACGTTTTTTTTTTACCTTTTCTGTTTTTCCTTTTTCAGAGGTGCGCAGGGCCCCCCCCCCCCCCCACTCCCCTTCGCCGTTGTGCTTTTGTGACGAACGAGATTGTCCTTTTTATTTCCATTTCAATCAGTGGATACGTCTTTTTTGACGTCTCTCATCACCTTGGCAAATCTTCATGTGCGGATCTTTCTTTCACCCCCCCCCCCCCCGTCACTATGAAGCAGGTAAGGCCCACTCCCTTTCTTCCCCTTCCCCTTTCCCGTGATTAAAATATGGCCTCTATTTCCCGCCCACTTTCCACTTGCGGTTTTTTTTTCTCCGGGTCGTCGGCCTAACCCTTTTTTTTCCAAATCGCTTTGATTGAAGGAAAAGTGGGATTTTCTTTTCCCCCGCTGTGAAGGGACCGACCACTGTCCGTTAGGCTTTTCTTCCCGCCAGTCCCCCCCTCCTTTCCCTTGGTTTCATTTTTAAGTTTCCAGAAGTTAGCGGACCTTTTTTCCCCACGTTTCTTCAGTGCTCGCCGGTTTTTTTTCCCCCCTCTCCCCTTTAGCACATGAAACTTTTCGACAAAGAGGCGACTCCCCCCCTTTCCGGATCGGGTTTCATTGTGCGTCTGCTTTTTTTTCCCTGTCCCCCCGTGATGTCCTCGGTCCACCCAGCCCCCATCGACTTTCCGTAGATCGGGCCGGCTCTTCCGCGACCGAAAGGAGAAAAGTTATCCCCCACCCCCCCCCCTCCCGGGACATTGATTTTCACGTTTTCCCCCCATTTTTTAGCGTTCGATTAACCTTTCGCTTTTTCAATCCATCCTCCCTCCTGGCAGCTTTTTTCCCCAACTTCATGCTGCGCACCCTTCTTTCTTCTTTTGTCTTTGCACCAAACGGTCGCGTTTTTCCATTTTGCTTTCCCTCTCCCCCTTTCTCGTCCCGTCCGGTCCCTTCCAAAGCGCAATTTCTTCCCTTTTTTTTTTTTTTTTGACCCCCTTATAGGAAATGGGCTCCCTGCTCCCTGCCACCGCGTTCCACCAGATCCTTTCTCGAGATAAGCCACCGGCCCCCCCGGTCCCTCCCCCCCCTTTCGCACCAGGCCCCGTCCTCCCCCCAGCACAAATCGCCCGCTTTTCACCTCCCCCCATGGCGGACCCCAGCACCCCCATGCGTTCTTTCCAAAAAACAACTCCTTCTTTTTTTTCCCAAAATGCTTCGTAAAACCCTCGAGTCTTCCCCCCTTTCTCTCAAGCGCTGCCCTGCCTTTCCCAAGGATTTCTTCCCCCCCCCCCCCCCCCGGAAACTTTTTTTTTTTTCGGTTAAATAGGACGCGCCCCACTTCCCTCCCGGTAACTGGTCGTGAAGGTTCCCCGTCTGACGAAAAACCTGACTTTTCACAGCCATTGTGATTCCCCCTTTGATAGACTCTCACAGGATTTTTTGATTTCCCCCCCCATGTTTGCAGTGCCTTTCTTTCCCTTCATTTCAGCTTGCTCAACGAGCGCTATCCCCCCTCGCTCTGTTCCCCGCTGCTTTCCCAAAAAACCCTCTCCCTCCCTTCCTGTCAGCGATGACGGTCTCCTATCCGGGATCCCCTGCGCCGAGAGGTCGAACACTTTAACACCTCGTCTTCGAATAAGGATGACCACCTCCCTTTTTTTTCTTTTCCGCTCTTAGGATGGCACTTCCCTTCCCCCCCCTTCAAACCCTGCACAGTCATTTTGTTTTTTTTTTTGCCCCTTCCCCTTCTCTGC
>Ga0179593_1610394_pt1 | contig 17395 bp, 21 predicted proteins | sample CZODoug2_1_08_16_FD_185931 | JGI IMG/M metagenome (GOLD analysis project Ga0179593, IMG submission 185931) | Vadose zone soil fungal communities from Angelo Coast Range Reserve, California, USA - CZODoug2_1_08_16fungal (PacBio error correction) | ecosystem: Environmental > Terrestrial > Soil >... | reverse complement strand
TTTCGTATATGACGCTACATCACTCCCAGAGACTCGCTGCCCACTTCCAAGTGAACCGCCAAGATACTGACCCCTTCTAGGGGTTTATCCTTTTTCCTCAGACGTTGGATAATTTTTTTTAGTCCATGCGCGGTTTCTTCTTTCCCTGTCCACCCCTCTTTTCCCCCCCAAGGACATTTCCTAGTTCCCGATTATGATCTGCCTTTTTTTAGCGTTCTCCCAGTGAGATCCTGAGGATTTCACCTTACAATTTTAAGCCCAATTGCATTCCCCCCCCCCGTGTTTTCTGAACCAGCCACCCATGCACCCCATTGCGATGAGCTGCTGCGCAGTGGATCGATTAATTTTGGTTTTTATCCTTACATGACACAGCTTCGCGGTTCCCGCCCCCCTTTTCTATTTCCTTTTCCCGATGAGTGTAGAACCCCAACCTCTTCGCGGCGTTTCGCCATAGCTCAATAGCTTCCCAGTTGTCTTTCCTCCCCCATTGTCTTTGATTTTCACTCTACTTTCCTGTTATACCGGATCGGGTTTTTTTACCCGTTTCCCCCTCCCCGCTTTCAGGCCCTGAATATGTTCCCCTATAAATTTGATGTCCCCACGAACCTGCTGTACTCCCCTGCCCCCCGCGACCTTTGTTTCCTGCGCACAATGACCGGAATACCATTACAGTGCATGCGCTTCTTTTTTTTCAGTGTTCTCTAGCATCTTACTTGAACGGCCCTCGTTCGCCTGCGAACCGTAGATATCGTCAGCACATAGTCCCCCCCTCTCCGTCCCCGACTCCCCTCCCTCAATTGTGAGTAATTATGTTGCCCCCCCCCCCACTCAGACGCCTCTTTTTACTCTTTCTCAATAGGGCTGTCACTAGGACCCCCTCTTGCGGATCTTACCACGATGAGTGATCCCCCCCCACACGTCAGGAATTCTTTCTTAGCGTACCCCCAGCGCTTTGTCCTTTTCCGCATCCTTTTTGCTTCCCAGTACAATAAGATTGTCCATTTCTGCCTCTGATACTGAAAATCCCCTGTAGTGAGCTCCTCCACCAAATCCTCGCTTTTTTTTGCTGAAAATACTTGTAATAACCTGCAGTGCGCTTCTTTACAGGACCTTTGGTAGACCGAACCCTTAGGAAGATCATTCCCCCTCTTCCTTGCCTCAACCTCTTCATATTACAGCTACCTGGTTATTTCACCACCCGCACCCTCCCCATCCCTTTCCGTTTTTTAAGTTTTTTTCTTTTTTTTTTTTTTTTTTTTTTTTTTTGATTCACACCCGCTAACCCCCCGAGATTTAATACGGGCTACTCCATTCCCTCCACCTAACTTTCTCCGCATGAACCGCGCACGTGCTATTCTTCCCCCTTCCCCAGTAGTACCGATAATAAATTAATCGCCCCCCACCACCTTCCCCCCCCTTTTTTTTTTTTTTTTTTTTTTTTTAATTGATTACTTTTACCTAATTCCGGCGCAATGCCTAATCAAGATTTTCTCCCAAATAATCCACGTGTTAGACCTTTTCTTTTTTTTTTTTTTTTTTTTTTTTTTTTTTTCTTTTTTTTTTTTTTTTTTTTTTTTTTCTCCGGTGCGGATGACGGGTTCATACGCACACCTCAGAGTGCGATTCTATGTCCTCCGGCTTTTCCCCCCCCCGTCGGTGCTGATCTTCCTCAAAGTTTCGTTCTCTGCTTTTAGTGGAGTCTCCTTTACCTACTTGTTCTCTCCACGTTTGTACTCTGCGCCCTCCCGTAAATCGCGCTCGGACTCTTTGCTTCTGCTAGCGAGTGCCTCAACCTCTTTGCACCTCTACTCCCCTTTCTCACTTTTTGCCTTTTTTGTTTCTTTTCCTCATTTCCCTAATTCCCCGCGTCCTGCCTGTTTCGTTCAGCTCAGACGCCTCTTTCACTGGCTTTGCCCTTCCGCTTGCCTTATGTATAGCCGACTTCGCGGACGTCCTGCTCGTTTGCATACTCTCTTTTTTAGTTGTGTTTTTGCTTTCTTAGGTTTCTGCACAAAGCCATCTCCCCTGTCCGAACTTAAATCTTAGGCGAACCCCTTTTTTTTCCCTGCGAGGAGCCTTACACAGGAGTTTCTTCCCGGGTTCCCCCCGCTACTGCCAGATCTCTGTAATGCTTGTTCTTCCCCTCTTCTCTTTTTTCATGAAGTTAGCTTTTTTTTTATCTTTTTTAATTTTCTTTTCCTGAGCTAGTTTTAATCCTTTTCCCCTTCTTGCAGGCTCTTAGACAGAAAAACCTCTTCCTGATTTCGCACTGTGGCGTGACCCCTTTCCTCCCTGGGCCCTTCTCCTCCTGAGCCCATTGTTTTTCTTAGTATCCCCCGTACTATTCTCTCCTCCCTTTTGCGGAGGCCCCCCACAGAGAACATCGGCCTGTCGGATTTTCCCTTTTTCATCATCCTGCGCTCCTCCTTTGTCTCTTGTCGACCCCTTTTTCAGACCACTTATCCTTGCCGATCCCGGCCTGACTTTTATTTCCCCCTGACAGTTTGTTGGCCCCCAACCCTGTCGTTTTCATCATTTTTCTTCGCGTTCTTTTTTTTTCTCCCTCAACTTGGCCTCCCCCTTACTCGAGTTCTCGTGCAGAAGCCAAAACAAGGCCTTCTAGCAGCTCTGTCTCTTTTCCTGACGTTTGTTTCCGATATGCCATCCTCCCCAATGCCATTGGTCCTGATATTTTTCCACGCCCCTTTCCTCCAACCCCAAACCTTGAGAAGTTGTTGTCCCTTCCCGTCCCGCCACTTCTAAAGAGTTATTTTTTGTATGTTGAAATCTTTTTTTCCCCCCCTCTTTTGTCTCCTTCTGAAATCGGTGATGCTCACAAGGCCAATGCCGATCCAACGTTACTCCCTAATACCAATATTTCTTTTTCTCCCTTTTCGTTCGGCGCACCCGCAAGATGTCAGAACGCCAGCCCTGCAACTTACGGACTTTGCGGATTTTCGTTTTTCCCGCTTTAGTTGCAGTCCATATGACACCCCTTTTTAGTCTCCCATTTCGTCTTAGCCCCTTCTCGCTTAGTTCCTCCTCCTAGGGCAATTCCTGACGGAGCTTGTGCTTCTCCCTTGACTCGCTAGACAGAGTTTAAGAGAAAACCATGTCTTTCTTATGTCCCCCCTTGCTACTCCCCTCTTTGCTGTCCTACTGAACGATGTTTTGTTGTGGCTCTTTGAAGTCTTTTTGTCCGTCTTCTTCTCCTGTTCACCCTTAATTTACACATCCTCTTTCTCTACGTTTGATTAATCCTCTTTTTTCACCCCCCACAGGCTCAATGTCTTTTTTTGTTTTTTGTTTTTTTTTTTTGTGGTTTGTTGCCCGCCAGTAACTGATTCACCCCGTAGTCCGCAGTTGCACGAGTCCCTCCCTTCTGAACGTTCCTTATCTCTCGCTTCATGATTACGGGTCGGACACCTTTTATTGCCCCCCGTCCCTGATCCTTGTCCCCATTCCCCCGTTTCAATCAACCCCCCCTCCCTTTCTAAGCAGACCTTCCCGCTAATTGGCTCCTCCATTTCAAGACCTGACCCGAATCAATAGGCCCTCAGTGTCTGAGAGCCTGAGCTTTTATTTCTATAACGGGCTTAACTGCCACACGCCCTTGTTTCTCCCTGAACATGACTTTTTTTGCTAGGAATGTACCTGTTTTTTTTTTTTTTTTTTTTTTTTTTTTTTTTTTTTTTTTTTTTTTTTTTTTTTTTCTTTTTTTTTTTTTCTTTTGTTTTTTTCTTTTTTTTTTTTTTTTTCTTTTTTTTTTTTTTGATTTTTTTTTTTTTTTTTTTTTTTTTTTTTTTTTTTTTTTTTTTTTATTTTTTTTTTTTTTCTTTTTTTTTTTTTTCCTTTTTTTTTTTTTTTTTTTTTTTTTTCTTTTTTTTTTTTTTTGTTTTTTTTTTTTTTTTTTTTTTTTCCCTTGCCGCTCTGTTTGCGTGGACAAACCCCACGCCCGCCCCCTGCCCCGGCAGCCGATTGTGACTCATACCACTGGGTCTTCCTTTCATGATCTTTTAGTGGCTCATTTTTCCCCCCCTTGCACACTGCTTTTGCCCATTCATCCTTCTAGCCCTTTGGTCACATTACCCCGCCGAGAGCATATCTCACACTAGCGGCCTTCAGATTATCTCCACCAATTCTTCTTTCATTGTATACCAATCTTATTTCCTCAACCTCCCTCCTGTAGTACCTTTCGCAACCGGTGCCGGTGTCGTTGGGCGGATCCTTCCATGCTACCCCCTCCCCTCATGGTGGCCATTATTCCCCCCTCTTTTTTTTCCTTTTTCTAGTTTGCCTACGCCAAGACCCCCCTTGAACTTTTTCCTACTTTTCCTTTTGACTCTCCGTTGTTGATTCTTTGAGTCTTCCTTTCTTTTGCGCCACCTTCTGAACTTACTGACAGACATCAGTCCACCCTTTTTTTGTTAACAGTGCCCATTAATCGGTCTAGTATTTTCTCATAGACTGACTCCCCTCCCTTTTGCTCTTGTCTCACGGCCGGTCCCTTTTCACTTTTTCTTACCACTGCTCCCACGGTATGGCATGCGAGCCAGTAGCTTCCTTTAGAGCTGCCATTTTTCTTTTTGTCCTGAGTAGGAACTCAGATTCTTGACCCTATAATTGTTCGGACGCTTTTCTTCCCTTTCTTCTTCACCCCCCATTATCTCTGAGTCTTGACCCTACCCTGCGGCCGTGCGTGCGCGTTCCAATGCCGTAACAGGGAGCCCGAGTCGCTTCTGTATGGAGTTCAACCCTTTAGTCTCCCCAAGCTGTTTCTTTTTTTTCCTCCCTGACAGGATCAATATGTCCCTCCTATCATTTTATCAGCGTGCGGTCAGTCCTTGTCCTGTCTTGAATTCGAAAATCATTTGCCCCACTTTATGCCTTACTTCACTTCCTTCCATTGTTCAGCGTTTAGTCAATTTCTTACTGCTGTGTCTGTCTTTTTCCATCCTTTTTCCTTTTCGAACACGAGCGCACCTTAGTTGCCGGTCGCCCCCCCCCCTGCCCCACCGCACTCTCTGGTCCTTACCTTCTCCTATTATACATTTCCTGTTTTTATGCCTTCCTAGCTGAACTTTACCCCCCCTTGACACCTTGCGATTTTTGAGTTCACCCTAGATTTTTTTGCCCTCCGCAACACATCTATGTCTAACGTGGCCTCCAACCTCGCCCGGTCGACAGTTCGTACGAGACACGCCTTCCGATTCGTATTTTTCCTCTCCTGTAGTTATACCTGAGGGTTTGATTTCCTAGACCCCCACCCGCCCTTTTTTTCTGTCACTCCCCCCCCCCCCCATGTTTCGCTTTCTCCCCCTCAACCGGCCCCATCACGCGACTGCCCCCTTGAGGAACTTAATGCAGTTTTTACCTCGACTCTGGTACTGACTTTTCTTTTTTTCCCCCACAGTCTTTCCTTCTGACAGCTGATACAAATTTTCCCCGTCAGATCAATCACCCATTCTGCCATTCGCCCTCTATTGCTGCTTTTTGATCCAGAGTCTCTCCTTACCCTCCCCCGTTTTTTCAACAAGATCATTAATGTCTAATTTTTGCCCATGTCCTTTTTCCCAGACCCTCAGAGTGGGATAATTGATAATCCAAAACGATTTGAGGAGCTGAACGCTGGTATTCTGCCCCCATCTGACCCCGTCTTCCTCTTGTTCCACCCCCTTTTTTTTTTTCCCCCTTTGTTTTATTTCGATATCGTTCTAACCTACATAGACGAATCTGTCTATGCCCTATCGATCGGTCCCCCACCCCCCCCCCCCCCCCCCCAGCCCTCTCAGATTAAGTCACAGTCTAAGAAGTCTCCTGCCGTTTGTTTCCCCATTCTCCCCCTTGCTTCTCTCCCTTGTACCGCAGCTCAATCCCTTCCTACCTGCATTACACTCGAGTGGCTGTAGCGCCGTGGGTCCTGCAACCCACTCTTCTTTCTGTAGTCCCAACTGGCACCCGGGGCCGCCACCCCCCCACTCCCTGCTAATTTTCCCCCCCCCATTCCACCTTTGATGTACAGCGTTTTACTTCGAAGATTCATGTCTAACTTTGCCTCTCCTTCGCGATTCGGAATGAACCGTTCCCGGCGCTTTTTAGCTCTTGTTTTCTTTTTTTGAGATTCCCTCCCAGAGAGTCCTAACCGCCACGCCCCCTCTTTAATGTTTTTTTTTTTTTCTTAATCCATCAATGGGTGCCGAAAACACCCCTTCTGCTGTCTGGGCTTTTTTTCCTTTCCAGCCCCCGGAGCTTTTTTTTGAGTTTTCCCTGTCTTCCTTTGTTTTCCTCCCCTAGGCCATCGCGTGCCCTTCACAGCTTTTTCCACCGCAAGCCCACCACTTCTCCTCAAATCCTGATTTTCCTTAAGCGCACGGTTCCGCCGAACTCTCTTTCCCCTGTGTCTTCATCTGGCCTTTTTCTGGACTGACCCGGTAATATGCCCCTCCTCGTCCACGTGCCATTAGTGACTCCTGAGTTCTCTCCCCTCCTTGCTGTTGTCTGTTCTTTTTCTTTTTAGTGAGCAGAAAGCTCGGGGCAACTCTACCGACCACTGTCCTCTCTCCCCCGACTTATAGCAGCTTAGTTTCGACACGTTGCACCGACTTTTTTTGCAGCCCCTTACCCCCTACTTGTTGCTTTGGGTGGTGTAACCTATCTCCTCATTTTCGTCATGCCCCTTTTGATTCCTACTTTCGCGATGCAGAAGTCAGCCATTTGAGTTTTAAGGTTATGTCGTCTTTGTTTTTGTTGTTTTTTCCAAGTCAACCTTTTTTTTCCCCCATCCCTCCCCACCTTTTTCGTCCACACTTGATCCCGTCTCTCTTCCCCTGTTATGTCCCAGGCCCCTCCCTTCTGGTCGATAGAGAAAGGAGAGGCAAAGTGGCCCTGAATCTTGTGAGAGACTCCCCTCTTTGAATTACACTGTCATTTGTTATCTGCATGTGAACGCTTTTTTTTGTTCCCGTTGGCTTTTGCCGTTTCTTGAATCGTTTTTCCCCCCCACTTCCACCTTTGGTGTCATGAACCGACCCAGCCATCCACGCATCTTGCTTGAAATTTTTTTTCGCTGTGAGTGCCCTTCCTTTGCCCATTGGACCAGGTGTATCCTCCTTAACCAAGCGTCCCGCCTCCTTTCTCTCCTGCTGTCCCCGGTTCCCCCCTCTTTTCGTTGCATTCTTACCTCCAGCCACTTCTCGTCCTTCTGGGAGCAGCTGAGAAACTAGACCAACCCACCCCCCCCTTTTCTCAGGGTCCTGAACTCCTTCCTCAGTTTAGGATTTTTCCCCTCTTTTTCTTCTCCACCCCGTTTTAGGTACTCGCGTTATCAGCACGCGGTTTTTGGTTTTCCTGCAAAGACAAGTGGATTCCAACGTACTCCCTCCCTTTCTCTGGTTCATCTTGGTCCTGTGTCTCCTATACAGCTCCCCAATGTTTTCCCTCTCCCCTTGACACTCTTCTTTGCTCATAACGCGATGTTTTTGATTTTAACGAAACTTAGGAAATTCGATACGAAGTCAATCCTGTTCCCCCACCCCCTTTTTAGCCGCAGTCCCAGCAACAGTGTTCCCCCCTATACAAGTGTCTTTTCCGCTTCCTTACTGGAGCCGTTCGAAACTGCGTCTGCGTGCCATGTTTCCTTTTCCTTCGTCAGCACCCCGGAAGCACCACCTCCAGGTAAGTTCCTTTTCCCCCCCCCCTTTCCCCTTTCACTCGTTTCTTCCTGTCCTGATCGCCGGATTGATGCGCACGGGGCGACCTTCGCTTGTTCTCTGTTTGCCTCTTCCCCCTTCTCACGTTCAGAAGAATTACCTTTTTGAGTCGAGTTGTTTTTTCGCTTATCCTATCGAGTTTTCCACAACCTCACCAATCTCCTGTCACATTGTCATCCCCAAGAGAAATGGCAAACCGCAGCGACTCTTTTTGGTAGATACGGACCTTTTTTTTGAGACCCCACCCTTCGAACACAGTCTTGTCCTTCTAACGCCCCCCCCCCCCCCCCCCCAAACACCCCCCCCCCCCCCCGTCCCTCCCTCCCCGAAGGACATTTGTTTCATCCCGTCCCAAAGGAGTATGGGTCTCACCCGCTGTCACCATTGCCACCTTTGTTAAGAACTGGACCCACCTCTTCGCGGGGACTGGCGCGGCCTACTGCGCTCTCTTCAAAGGCGACAAGAGTTTTCCTCCCCCCTCCCGTGGGTCTCTTTTTTCTTACTTTTGAGCAGTCTTACACGTCCAATCTTGAATGTTGCGAACTTTCCCCCCCCAACGTGTGCGACCTGACTGAGGAACTCATCGATGAGGCTAATTTTTCCCCGATCTTTAGTCAAACCTTCAACGCACGCTCCTCCTCTCCTTTCCCCCCCCCCCCACTACCCCCCCCCCCCCCCCCACCCCCACACCCCCCCCCCCCCCCCCCCCCCGACTTACCTTCTACTCGCCCCCCCTCCTACCAGCTTCTCTCCCTGCGAACTACCCACTGCATACTTTTCACCGCTCTTCCTGTCCCCTGTTCCCATTCAGTGTTAGCGTAAATTAACCCCGCAGTGTCTTTCCCCCCTCCCCCCCTTTTTAGAGTTTTTAGCTTTTTTTGGCCATGACCATTCTTTCCCCAACTCTTTTTTTTTTCTTTTTCCTTGGACTGTTTTCTGTCCCCGCTATTTTATGCTTTGCGCTCTCTGCTCCCTGTGCATTAGAACCTACTCTTTTCTACCTCCTATCGTTTTTTTTGACTTCTCTTGACCGATGTCATCAATCCCCTGTCCCCGAACGAAACTTCTTCTTGTGTCTTCAGGGCGGGAGATAATAGAAAAGCTTCCTCCCCCCACTACACACGTGAGCTTACAGTCCCAAGGACGGCTTCGCAACATGCACCCCTTCCCCCGATTGATGCCCAATTTCTGGAAAGCTGCCGAGGCGATGATGCCGATATTCTTATGTTTCTCCCGTGTTCTGAGCCTCTTTTGTGTTTTTATACCAAGTGGGCACCACGGCCTCCCTGCCGCACCCCACCCTGTCTTTTTTTTTTTTTTTTTTTTTTTTTTTTTTTCTTTCTCCCCATATGACCATTGTCTGATGGCGCCCCTGCTCTTCCCTTCGGCCCCCTCCAGCCCCACCCTGGTGTCCTTATTTTTGGCCTTCCTTTTTCCCGTCCTTCTCCACATACTAGCTGCTGAGCTGCCTCTCCCCTCTCGGCGCGCGTTCGCTAGAAGCAAAATACGCCAGCCATCCCGTCTTTTTTTTTTAAAGCTTAGTCGTATTCTTTTACTTTAGAAACTTTGTAATGTCCCGGCGGATTTTTTTCTGATCCTTCTTTCCGCCCCAACTTCTTGTGGTATTTTGATCCCCGTGTAAGCGCTGCACCTTCCCTTCGTTTACGACGTCGCTGCCACCCGCCTCACCAGAGCTCTGAGTCTTTTTTTCCTTTTCCCCCCCTTTCGCCGCGCGACCCTTCCCCCGCGCTTTTTCTTCTCCCCGCTTAGACCAGTTCCTGTTTTTTTTTTCCTCTCCCCAAGTGTTTTGCGTTCCCTCTCCCAGTTCTGAGTTGATACCGCTTTTCCTTAAAATTTACCGTACACCAAACCCCTTTTTTTCCTCTAGGCTCTCTGCGTTCTTTTTATCTGGCTACTTTCACCTTTCCGTATACCATCCTATTTTTTTCCCTTCTCTCTCTTCAACGAGTTCTCTCGACCGCCCTCTTTCCCCTCTTGTGCCCAAGTATTGTCATGATTAGACGAACATATTTCCCTGTCCTTCGATTCCCCTCCCTTCCCTGTCACTCCAGTTTTTTTGCCTCCTTCACCCCCTCCATGTCCGCCCAGCCCTCTGTTATTAGTTTTCGTTGATCATGTCTTTGCAGAACGTCTGCATCGCTTGCTAGGAAAGAGATCCATTTTTTTCTGCCCAAGCTTCCCCCCTTTACTTTTCTGTAGTCCACCCCCCTTTAGTCAACGGTTTTGCGTTTTAGTTCTTCCTTCCTCTTCCTGACCCGACCTTGTGAACGAGTTTTAGTCGCCCCTGTTTAGACAGCTACATACAAGTTTTTCCTGCCCTGTTCACTTTTTTTTTTTTTAAAACCAGAAAGTACCAAGTTTGCTTCCACTACCATCTTCCCCTTCTCCAACTTTTTTTTTGTTTTATTGACCCCCCCCCCCAACCCCCCACCCCCCCCTTTCCCGCGCTCTTTTCCCTTTCTTTTTGTGTTTATTCCTTTGGTGTGGTGTATTTCGTCCCACACACACCGGTTCGGCAAGCGTCGAGCTATAAAGAAAGCCCTGGCAATTGCCCCCCCCGACAGGCTCCCCCTGCATACCAGACCCCCCCCTGGCCCCCCCCCCCGCCCCCCAGTGCCCCAACCGCGGATCGAGATATGCTCTGTTTTGTCCTTTTTTTTTTTCGCCAGCGCCCTTTCTTTTCTCTCTTTGCATATTTTTAATTTCCTACTCCTCTTTTTTTCCTTTCCTCCCAGTCCCGCTTCCCGTGCATAGAGACCTCTGTTGAATCCGACTTCAGTCTAAGTATATTGACCTCAGATTCCTCAATTTCGCACGAAACCATTTAGCCCTCAGAAACTTTCTTCCTCCTGATACTTCCCCCTCCCTATCAGGCAGCCCTCGGGGCATTCTCAGTAGTACACGACCTTCCCTAGAAAGCTACTGCCACTCCTTTTTTTTTCCCTGCTCTTACCATGTCCCCTTTTCCGGCACTTGAGCAGACTACGAACTTCGCCATCTTTCTGGTCTTTCCCCCCGCTGTTTTTTCACTTCTGTCTGATGCTTCTCTCCCCCCTCTCCTCCTTCCTCCGCTTTTTGTTCTTTTTTCGATGCATACGGTATGCTCTGGACAACGATTTACCCTCAGTCCCTCATCCCATCCCCCCCCTTTCCTTTCCTTTTTAAAGAGCGACTTTGCGAAGTGACTTTATACTCCGAGGCTTTGACCGTTTTCGCTCCCCTTTCCTCGCGGTCTTCCTGCGAGAGGCCCATTCCCCTCCTGTTGGCGCATGTAGTTGTCCCCCCAGAGGCGTTAGTATATTGTCTTACACGGTCCCCTACAACTTTTGACCCAGAAGCCCTTTTCATTTGACCCAACCCAGATAGCCTCTCTTGCGTGACCTTTTGTCCTCCGGCCGCTACGAGTTTACGGAGCAGCCAATAGGACGTCCCTCTCGTAGGACGTCGGCCTTTAAGACCAATTTTCGCTGTCCGTCTAAACACTGTCCTCCTCCCCCGTTCTGTGAACACTTACCTAGCAGGCACTGCGGCTGTCCAGAATCATATCGCCCGTGTTTCTTTTTCCCACGCCGCCTAACCTGCTGGCGGATTTAATCATGCAGAGCGAATGGTCTTTTATACCCGGTACCCCAAATTTTTACTTCTCTGGGCCCTTTTTTCTCCTCCCCCCCTCCCAAGGCCTGTCCGTCATGTCATGATCCCTGTTTTTCTTCCAGTGGCACGAAACCTATCTTTGATCTTCACTCCGGTCATTAGATTTGCCCCAACTTCATTCTCCCCCCCCCAGACTCGTTTCTCGAAGTTTGTGAGAAGCTAATCCCCCCGCTGGTCCCTTCTTATTTGTGTCTTTTAGCTTATGCCTACCAACCTGTGTTTGCTCTTTTTTTTATTCCAGCAAGCGTGAAAATTTTTCTTCCATTTTGCCATGCTCACTCTTCCCATTTTCTACACCCTTTCCTTGTCTCACCGCCGTCCCCCCGTCCCCCGTGTGTCCGCACAAGATCCCCCCCCCCTTCCTCATCAATCTATTGCCCAGCACCCCACTGGTATGGTTTATTGACTTCCTGGCAGAAAATTTTTTCCTGCATTACCCTGATTCCCCTACCACTGTTCCCCATTGTGAATTTCTCTTCCTGATGAGCGGCTGTTGGACACCTGCTCGAGTTTCCCTGTGAATGCACCTATCCGTGTGTGTGATGGGAGTCCTTTTATTTGTCCAGCCCTTTTTCCCTTCTCCCGGAAGGTTTTCATTTTCACCCGCTATAACTCTTCTCTGTCCTCCCCCCCGTCACCCCGCGGCAGTTGGAAGCCCGGGGTCGTCTTTTGTGCCTATTCTTACGAATGTCGGTCTGCACCATGCGACAATTTTTTTCAATTTTTCATTTTGTGTTATTGGTGCAGTGTTAGCTTCTTCCCCCCCCCCCCCTCTCAAGCCTCACTTTAACGATGAAGTGACTTTTTCACGGACTCAGTCCCTCCCTCCTCCGGGAGGAGTTACGGCTCACGAACCTTCTTTAGAGAAAGTCTTTTTTCAACCTTCTACGCTGCCCGGCCTGCTCAAGCACGCCCCCTTTCCGGAGCACCCTTTCCGCGTCATATGCTAGGCGGTCCAGTCCCATCCACTTTCACAATGGCCCATCACCCTTGCGGAACATATGCGTTCGGTCTGCAGTTCTCATTTTCTTTTCCCGAAACGAGATTTTCTCTCCTTCCCCTGACTGCCCCCTGTTTTCCGCACTTGTCTCGGGACCCGCCGAGAATAGCGCCCACTTCCAAAACGGCGCCCGCCGGCATTTCATAGAATTTTGTGTCGGTACCCCTTGTTCTTTTTTTGTGGATCTGTCCTTCCGGAGCCCCAAGTCCTTTTTTCCTTTCCTTTCTCTCGCCAGGTACTTCTGTCTTTGCTTTTGTAGATCTTCAACTTGCCTACCCTTTAATAACTTTCGGCCTTCCCTACCCTTTTTCTTATATAGGGTAATCTCGGGCACCCTCCTTTTGGTCCGGCCTCTCCTTTTTTTCTCCGTTGGCTTTTAAGCTCTGCTTTCCCCTTCTCTTACCAGCACATCCTATCCCTTGAATACATGGCTTTTGCACGTTGGTGCGCGATGTTCGAGTCCTTTTTCCTGCAGAAGTACTTTCACCCTTCCTCAGGTTTTTTTATTTCGTTCGAGACCGCTTCTCTTTCTTTTCTCTACTCACGAACCCGATCCGCTTTCGACTATCCAAGGATAGCGGATATTCGGGGGCCAGCCTGAACGAGACCCCTCCCACCCCCGTGCTTTCCTTGTTTTCGACTCCCCCTCCCTGCCTACCACGGGCATTGGTCAGAAATGATTGGCATCTTCTTCTTTGACGTTTCCTTTGAGACACGTGTGGGAGAGTTTGATGAATTCCACTACTGGTTCAAATATGCTCTGACGCCGGCTCCCCCTTCCCTATAGCTAATTATCAAGACTTCATGCATGACACCTTTTAGTCGATTTAGCATAGTGGCCGCGCTTCTTGATCATCTTTCCATTTGACCCCCTCACCCTCTTTCGACACCACCCCCCGTCCCGCACCAAGTTGCAGCCCAGAGACGCCCTTTATGCTCTCTTCGACCCCCTGCAGTTTTTCCCTCCTTTTTCTACCTCCTAACCTTATGCCCGCTCTAACCCCGAACCGCATGATGACTTTTTTTTTTCCTCTTTCAGGTTTTTCTGAGAGAGCTGGTGGTTTACCTTCACCTGTTGATTAGCCCACTGTAGTCTATAATTTTACCTTCTACTTTGACTGCCAGCTTATCCGCCGTATTCGCGAGCAATCGAAAGTCCCGAATGTGATTTTTTCCAGACTGTTTTCCTTTAACCGCGAACCTTTTCTTCTGTCGGATTTTCGTCCCGCACTAACTTGGCCTCATTGTACATGAGCTTGTAGCTTTGTGGATTGAGCTGCGGAAGAGGAACAGAATAGACGCTGACCCCCTCCGCGGTTTTTTCTCCCCCCTCCCACCCAACCCCCCCCCCCCCCTACCCCTTTTCCCCCCCCTCATACAAACGATACTCTCGTGACCAGTGGATGGATTTTTACTTTTTTTTTTTTAAACAGACCTCCTTCCCCACTTCCCACCTTTTCGTTGGTCTTTCTTAAGCCAGTTCTTTAAATCCCCCCAAAAGTTACCGGCTGTTTTCACGCAGGCATGCTAATGATGCGCAGCCTTCAACTCTTTTTTTTAACCAGAAGAGTTTTTCCCACATTGCCCTTCAATGTTTTTTTTTTAAGCCATTTTTTCCCCAGACACCCTCATTTTATTCCCGCTGGACCGTTGGCCCATCCTCTTTTCATGCATTGACCACTTTCTTTTCCCCCCCTTTTTCAAAGTCCCCTTCCCCGATGGCTTCAATTCTATCTTTGCCAGCCCCTTGTCGCACCCTTCTTTACTGCGTTTTTTTCCTGACCTGCCATGGTTCACCCATAGCTGTTCTGTTTTTTCTTTTTTGTTTTTGGATCTGCCTTCCAATTTCCTTTTTCCCGACCCTTTGCCACTGCTGCTTGTGATATCGTCTCCCCCCCCCTTTTTTTCGATGCCCCCGAGCTATTCGCCACCCTCGACGAGCTTCGCGATTCCACCTACTCCCTTTTTTAGCCGCTTCGTAGGGTTCGCATTAGTGACTTCCTGATTCTCTCCCTTTTCAGTACTTTCCCCCATTGATCACGAACCTGCTCAGAGTCGTCTCCCCCCTTCCTTCCCCCCCTTTTTTTTTTTTTCTAGCACCCTGGTCGCTCCTGAATTCCCTCCATGTGCTACAAATACAATCCGTCCCATGTTTATCCCTCGATTGCGTGTTGTACTCATAGGGTAGCGTCCCACACACCGGGACGAATATCTACGAAGGTACTGAGAACGAAATGATATTTGCTGACTTCCCCATCTGGCCTTTTTCCCCCCTGCCGCCCGAACAGTTGTGGATCCCCCGCGACCTCTGTTAGCGATCACCTTTCTGAGCTATAACTCACCTCAGCTCTTGTTAATTAGGGTTGCTATTTCTTACTGAGCATTTAAGATATCCCCAGATGTTTTCGGTTCCCTCTAATTCAACCCCCGTTACCCGGAAGAACTCCCCTAGTAGAGACTCCTACTATTTCTTTATTTGCTTCTTTCCACCAATCGTTCCTTGCGGGGGGCGCAACGACCATTTCCCTTTCTCCTTGTTACTCTTCCCTGTCCGTTGTCAGTGGTTCCCTGTCATTCTTCTTTTTCATTTTTTTCCGAACCTATACAGTCAGCTTGAACCCCAGACTTGCTCTTTGTTTTCTTAGCAGCAGCTGCCCTTGTCTCGCGCGACCCTGTTCTCCCGACCGCCTCGCATCTTTTTATGTAGCATGTCGTGGATTCTATACGGTTCTTTGTTGCTTTTTTAAGTTGCCTGTTCATTTTTTTTGGTCCTCCTTATTTTTGGATTTTTTCTCTCTTTTCTGGATCTGAGCGAGGCACTTTTCCGCCGCCTTCCCCCTTAGTCTGATACAAAGGTGCAATTCTCTTCGGACGACATTTCTTTTTTCCCCCCCACTCCCCTTGCCGGCCCTTTTACTCTTCCCTTCTTTTTCATGGTCGTCTGCTGCGTGACGTCCCCGCTCTAGGACATGAATTGATCGCGGTCATTTTCGTTCCCCCCCGCGAGTCATCTTCAGTTTTCTTGACCCTTTTCTTTATTTTCCCCCTTCCCTCCCTTGCCCTTTGATTCCTTTTTCTTAGGGTGAACTGGTGTGGTGGGTATGATAATGCCTCCCACGAGACTTTTTCTTCTTCCAACTTCCAACTCCCGGCGAACCATTCTCCCTTTCTTTTCCTCCGCCTTCTCATGCGCCCCCGCGCGGACCCTCGTGCCCTCTTTTTTTTTTGAGGGAAAGAAACAGCCCCTTTTTCCCCTTTTTAACCCGACACGCTAACACTGTGAGTGCCGAATTCACTTTTCTTTTTTTTTCGCGAGCAGCGAACCATTCTGACGCGAAGCCTTGCCTCCTGTCTAGCCCCCCAACAAGTTCTCTTTGCGCTCTTGTACTCCAGCCCGTCCCTTCTTTTCCCCTGGCCCAGCGTCATTCGCGTGAGGCCCACCATATGCTGTGAACTGGTGCTGTCCCACCCCCAACCCTTTTAAGGGCGATGTGTGAAGTTTTTCGAGCTCTTGGGTTTTTCACTTACTTGTGCCCCTACCCCGTGTTTGTACGTTCCGCGTGTGATGATTCTTTTCCACCATAGAGAAAAATTCCCAAAGCCTTCTTGTGTTTTTTTTTTTTTTTTTTGTTTTCTAACCCCTAAAGTTTCCTCGAGTACGACACCGTCGGCGCAAATCCCCCTTTTTCCCCGATGCCCTGCCAAACCCCCTATTGAAGCAGTCAAAGTATTGGTTGACTTTTTGATAATTTCTCTTTGCTCCCCGGTGTTTTGTTATCCCGTGCGCCTATTTCCCAACTTGATGCGGCACGTTGTATTGCCCTTCCTTAAACAGTCCGAGAAATTGGCCCCTGTTGTCCCTGTCTACATCTTTGTGCCCCATGAATGTTCCCTTTCCTTATGTTGATGCCCAGGCACTGCTGTTTCCAGCTAAGTCCTTCGAGGGACCCGCATTAGCTAAACTCTGTTTGACCCCCCGCCTTACACCTCTCGGTTGCTAACGTCACTCGAGCGCTGGTTGGCTCCTTTGCAGCAGTGGATCGCTTTCTTCTGCTCCGTTTGAACCGATGTTAATCTCTTTTTTTTCCGCGCCCTCCCCTTCCGTTTTCGGCTTTTTCCCTTCGCTTCAGCAACAAGACTCCATCTCCACCGTGTTCAATCGTTCCCCACTAGTGACCTTTTTCCACTCCCGCAGGTCGACATTCGCTTACGGACCTGGTTCCCTCATTTTCTCCAAAGTTTTTTCCTCAAGCTTCTACCCCCGACAGTGACCTGCCGTCCGGCGACTTTGTCGTCAAGCTCCCTATGACAATGGTCAGCAAAGTTTCCCCTCTCGGGCTTTCCGGTTGGTGCTTTGCGTGTTTGCTTCGCCCTTCTTCTTCTGGGTACTGCGGGACTTTTTGCGCTCTGCTGTACATGGCAAAACCAAGGTTCACTTCTTTTCCCTCGCCCCCCCTCCTGGGTTTATCCATCTGTTTGATAGTAACACGGCCGATGCGGTCCTGCTTTTTATACGCAGTAAGAGTCCCCCTCTCAACTTTCCATACTCCCAATCCTTGATCTCTTGCATAATTAGTTCAACTACATCCTTTCTCATCGTAGAGCCGTCCGCACGTGGTGGTTTTCTCAGCTGAAAATGGCTCACGTCCTTTGTCCCCTTTGTTTCCCTTTGAGATATTTCTGGTTGATACTTCCCTTTTCCCCCAACGGGAATTCTATATTCTTGTTGTGGGAGAGATATTCCTCTTTTCGTATTTCGAGACGGTTCCACACCTCCTCACGAAAAGTTTATTGATCGGGATAGGTGGGCGACTTGCAGCTAAAGACCCCCCCCCCCCACCCCACGTTCGTCGGGTCACGTCCCCCAATTTTCTTGAGTACGGTTACGCCCTCCAATATTTGGAACAATTTTATGCGGCCTGATCTTTTCACTTTATGCCATTTTGATTCAGTTTGAGATTTCCCTCCTTCTGTCTTCTTTTGACCAAATTTTTCCCGCACGGCCTCTGGG
>Ga0179593_1351170_pt1 | contig 17395 bp, 11 predicted proteins | sample CZODoug2_1_08_16_FD_185931 | JGI IMG/M metagenome (GOLD analysis project Ga0179593, IMG submission 185931) | Vadose zone soil fungal communities from Angelo Coast Range Reserve, California, USA - CZODoug2_1_08_16fungal (PacBio error correction) | ecosystem: Environmental > Terrestrial > Soil >... | reverse complement strand
GTGATATTTTGTTCCGCCCCTCTCCCCGATGTAGCGAGAGTACTCCTCTTATAGCCTCCGACCATCCCCGAATGCCCAATTAGTGTATCTGACTGGACGAAGCATTATCCCTCCGATCTTTCCTGCTCTCTTCTAATGTCTCCGTTACTGGGTCTGAGCCTTCCCAGTTCTTCCTTTCTTCGGGCTAGTTATCCTTTCGCAGGTGCCTGCTTTTCGCTAGTCCCCTCATAGTCTTTTTGATTTTTTTTTCCTTTCAGCGGATCTTTTTTAAGCACTGCGCTTCCTGCCCTTATTGCACCGCAGCGCCCCCTTTGAAATGCCTCTTCTCCTCGCTCTCTAGTCGCCGCTAACCAGCATCACTTTTTACTTTGTATCTGAGCCCCTCTTTGCCTTTAGATCCCGGTGACCTCTATCTGGAGCCTTACTTGTTTCCGTTTTTGGAAACCCTCTCTGCTCCGGCCTTTTTTCCCAGCTCCGTAAAGCTTCCTGCTTCTTCGTTGTATTTCCTTCCCCCCCCCCCCTGTAGCGAGCCCTTTAGGTTGTGTTCTCGATTTAGAGTGTCACCCTCTCCTCTTTGAATCTTTATGAATCGGTTTTTACGTCTCCTTTTCCCTCCAGCTGCCATCAGGAGTTATTTGTTCCCTTCTCCCCTCGTGCGAGACCCCGTCCTTTCTTTCTTCAGCGCTCCGTCAGCTCTTTGACCTTACTTGGGATGTGGATGAAGTTTCCGGCAATTAACTCTTCCCTTAAGGCTGAGTTCCTACCTTTACGTCGCCTTTTACTCTAGGGCATGGTCTGGGGTCTGACGTTTTGATTTGTTTTCTTCCTTCTCCTCTTTTCTTTGTTTTTTTCCTTCCCTCTTTAGATTTTCTCGTCTCCCCTCCCCCATGCCGCATGGGAAGTTAGTCAGTGCTCTTTAGTACTCGCTTCTCTTCCCTCACTCTTGCTCAGTCTATCCCCTTCGCTCCAGTCCTGTTGGCGCGGAGCGACCCCTTCGTTGTCCTCAGCACACCCCCTTTTCTCCCTGATCACCATCCTCCTTCGGGCCGTATCGCATTTGAGTATTTGGTTGAATTCGATGTCATTGGGCTTTGTTTAGGCTGTTATGATTGCTCAGTACTGCGATCTTCAGCCGTTTCTCTTCTGTATTCCTCTTTGTTCTGCTGTTTCTTGTGGCATCATGGAACTGGTCTGAGTGAGAGCAGGAGGGTCTTTTGCGAGCGACTTTACTTTATTGATTATTCGTCATTAATTTTTTGGAGTTCTCTGTTCACCGTCCGTGGTAACTTGCCATCTCTCGCCTCATGATATCCATTGCTCTCCCCTCTATTCTCTTTTCGATGAAGGATTGTAACGGACGGTTGTTTCTTATGTCCTCAGGTCCTCCGCCACCTCCTGTGCACTCATTTTTCGTTCTCACTTTTTCCATATTTCTATACGACCATGTCGTCGAGTCACTCCGACAGCCTCCTGTCATGGTGCTAGGAGCCTTCCCTCTAGCGCACGGATACCTCGATTTCCTGTCGTACGTCCCCGAGCCGCGATCTAACGTAATGGGTTACGACTACTCTATACTCCAGTCAATCCCCTCTTTACTCTCTCACCCCCTGAGTCCCCCTGTGTTGATGCCTATGATTAGGGTCTGAAGTCCCCCCCTCACCCTTATACGTCTTTTCCAAGAAAAATCATCGCTTAACCCTTCCTTTGCCATGGTTTGCAGCCTCCACGTAAACCTTTTATGGTCTGACCCCATCTCGTTCCCTTTTTTTTTCGGTTCTTCCCAATGTAGTCTGATTCTTTTGGGTCCGGTGACTGACCCTGTCACAATTCTATTCTCGTGGGCGTTTTGCTTTGCGCAAATTTATGATATGAGTTTCATGCCGCCTTTTACCCCCACCCTCCCTTCCATTCCCCCCTCAGGTTCTCTGTCCGCGTCTCTTCTCTTTCATACGACCTCCGTGGTTGGTTTTTTGCTCTCTCTCGCTAGTCATATGTAGTATCCCTGCTTATTATGCTGTGATTTTTGGCTTTACCTCCTATCCTCTTGTCTCCGATCGTTTTCGTTTTCTGCTGACCCTCCGTTAATTGTGGGTCCATGAGCATATTTTTCCTTTTTTTTTTCCTGTACAACTGTCCCCCCTTGATTTAGTCGCCTCTGATCCCAGCATTGTTTTATATCTTTCTTGGAAGGTTTCTCCTTATCCTTCGCCTATGGTTCAAAGGTATGCGGATGTCGTTCCCTGTTTCTGACGACCCTCTTCGGACCCCCCTTTTTTTGGTGACATACCTTCCTCCCCCATGTTCGTTTTCTCTCTTTTTTTTTCCTCCCTCCTTCCTTCTTTCCTCCCCTATTTTTTTCTCCCTTCTTTTTTTATTTCTTTCCCCCTTTTTTTCTATTCCTCCTTCCCTCCTTTCCCTTTTTCTCTCCTCTTTTTTTTCATTTTCCTTCTTTTTCTCTTTTTAGCCCTCTTTTGTCTCGCCACATCTTTCCGGTCCTGTTGAGCCTGGATGGGCACCTTGGTTCGCTGTATGTTTGAGAAAGTCTTTTTTCCGATAACGCTGCTATCCTGAGTTTTTCTTCTTTTTTCGCTCCGCCTCCCGGTTCCTCTCTCCGATCCATTTCGTCCTTGTACACTCCCGTACTTTTAGCTTATTAGAGGCGTAAGATGCGCTTGTCTTGTCGTTTCCTTTAGTAAAATGTCTCTGTAAACAGGTTTTTGCCCATACCTTCACCGTGCCGATGTTCTCCCAGAAAGACCTTTCTGTTTTTTTTTCCCTCCTGTTCCCGCTTCTCCTGATCTCCAAGAGCCAGATAGTTTCCATGGCTCTTCTTCCTTCTTGCAGTGGACACTTTCCTCTGGTCACTTGACTTCCCCCATTGATTGCAGACTGCCGTGCGTCCTTTCCTAAGAGAGACTAACTCAGAAGGCTCGTCACTACGACATTTACCTCTGGACAACCAATCGTGCTACTCCCCATCCCCCTGCTCCGATTTCTTCCTATGGTGCCTCTTCTTCGATCTTCGAGGTGCTTCGCCGTGCAGCCGCCCTCTCTGTTTTCCTGCCATCATGTCTGTCAGCTTCTCCCATAAGATTTTCTTATTTAAGATAGGGCTTGTTTTCTTTCACCTCGTTTCGATTCACCGAGATCCATTTGCCCCACAACAAGCCCTTCTTGCTGCTTTCTCCGAGTTTTGTATTGTCTGACTCTCCCTCTCTCGCCCAGATTTGTTACGAGAGCTCTTCATTCTAGCTAATTGTCCCTGTTTTTTTTTTTCCCTTCCTTTTTGGATATGTGAGACTTGGTTCCCTGTATTCTTTTTTTCGGTCGTGTCTCATTTACGGCCTGCCCATGATACCCATACCTGACCCTCGAGTCCATTTTCTCTCTTCTCATTTAGTGAGATACTGATCTTCAGTTTTCCTGTGCTAACTTGGCCCCTCATCATGCCTTTCTGCTGTTTCAATCCTTGTTACTTCTCTTATTGAAGTCCGCGCTTACCTTTTTTTTTGCGGAACCTCCTGTAGCTTTCTTTTTTAAAATTCCGCGTTGGCCTCGCTCTTCTGATTTTCTGGAAGAAGTCATTCACGTTGTTTTAGGACCTTGCAGCCCCTTGTTCTTTTTTTTCAAGACTCTCTCCTGTTTTCGTGCACACGTCAACAAATAATGTTTGCAAGCGGTGATTTTCCCGTGAGACCAGACAGACTTCCCTCCCTGCCACCTTTTTGCCAGATTCGCTGGTTACATTCCTTTCTATTCAGCGTTACCCCCATCGGCTCTTTCCGTGTCACCCCCCGCGTACCGGAAATATACTTTTTGGCTCGTCCATCCTCTTATATCGCTGGTTCTGTCTTTGTGTCGATTTGGATTGGTTTTGACTGCAGATTTTGTTGCTTTTTGTATGCTTTCAACTTGTCTTTTTCCACGGTCCCGTGTCATTCGGTGCTTATCTTTGTAATCCGTAACTCTCTCAGGCGTTAGCGACCCATCTACTGATTTACCCCTCTTCCGTTGTATCTTAAGACATATGTCTTCGAACTGCCACTTTTAAGTCGTGAGTGTCTTCTTTTTCCCCCCGGGACAATCCCCTCCTTCTACACGCCTATGAAAGAAGAAAGCGTTCTGAATCAGACGTATTGATTGTAAGTTGTTTTGAGACTCCATGCTTTTCGGAGCTCTCAGAGTGGGAGAACATGCGTACTTTTTCGCCTTTGTTCCATTGATTTCTTCCCATTTTCACCTCCTCTTCCTTTTTTCCCCTTTTTTTTTTTCTTTCTCCGCCTTGAGATTTTTCGGTTGGCGTTCTTACCCGCCGTTCCTGTAGGTTTTTATTAATCTACGACGCCCTCCGCTCCTTTGCAGGACACTACCGACCTACCCCCTGCCGTCTTATCGCTGTTCCGACGTCCGTTCCTGAATGAATCGATTTCCTCTTCATGTGGTTCTCTCTTTTTTTTCCTTGCTGCGGGTATATTAAATTTGCCTTCCTAGGAATTCCCCTCTTGTATACCCAGGATAGTTTTTTGGTGACTTCACGGTTTCTGCTCTTGGCCTATGGCCTCGGATGGGTGTCTGCCTCCCGATTTCCATCTGCCTCTCTTACTTAGGGTTTTCCAACTCGGAGCTCCTCCGGCACTATGCTTGTACGCCCTACTTTTGTTTTTATTTACCGACACTAGGAAGGAGTCTCCGTCCTACCGTATTCAACCTTTCGCAACTTGCTTGTACGGACGTGAAGATTGAGTTCTAACTATCTCTCCACTTTTTTAAACTTTGCAGTTTCCACCTCCCTGGTCTGGCACCGTTTGAATCGGATTTTCGTTTTTTTTTTTTTTTTTTTTCTTGTTCCTTTCTCTTTACCCCATGAGTCCCTTCGAGATCTGATACCCCCGAGGGTAGGTTGTGTGCTTTCTTTTTTTTCTGACAGCGACCTCCTCCTTACCTCTCTGTTCCATTGTCTGCTTCTATCTTCTTTACCCCTGATCGCTTAAGTCCTGATCTCCGAAGACGCTTGCCTTCCCTCGGTCCCAGCCTTTCCATTTTATTACTCACTTAGAACCTGTCGCTCAGCTCCACCGTCCCTTGGTGCGGAGCTCGTATTTTCAGCTTTTGAGTTTTTTCTCCTTGGTCTTCGAGCCCATTTCAGTTTACGCTTGGTATATCATTTGGTGGTGCCGTGCACGGTAGTTCTACATGCGTAACGATTGTTTATTCACCGGTCTTCTCATTCTTTTCACCCTCCCCTCCCCTTGTTTTGCTTTGTTTCTAGTCTTATCCTTTGACTGCCGATTCTAATCCGATATTCGAGTGGTACCACTTTTCCTCTTCCCGCACCTTGAACTAATGGTCTGGTCGCAACTCGACTTCGAAGCTCGAAGACATAACACCCCCCCTCTTGTCCCGTCTCCCCCCTCCAAGTCTTTCACTCATTGACTAGTCTGTCTTCTCCTGGCTAGTGTTTCTATTTGTTTTGTATCGGTTGCCCCGTATACTGCCCTTCTCCGGCCGAATTGGATGGTATTTTTCTTTCTGATTCTGAAAAATATTGCCACACAGCAATGATCTTGCTTAGTCCATTTTTTGTCAGTACGTCCTTTCCCATATGACCCCGGCCGACCTTATCTTCCTTTAGATGCCGGACTTCCACGATTCGTTTATTCCCTTACCTCTCGCCTTCTCCCGCTTTTGAACTTTCGTTTTTTTATCTGTACTCGGCTCCTTGGAGGTAGAGGAATCCGCCACTTTTCCTTACGTTGAATGTCCCTATTAATCTCAGCTCCTCCCTCTTCTACGATTACCAACCTTTATTATGCTGGTGAGATCTTGTTCCCTCCTTTGCTAGCCCCCTTTCCTAGTTGGTTCATTACTCTCCACTTTGCTTTTACCCCTCAGTTTCCCCTTTTCCACTTGGTGACTTTTCTTATCTTTAGTCCCTCTGCATCGCAGTTCCCTATACCTTGTACTCGTGCTTTTTCCTGTCTGAAGTTCGGCGGATTAAATCGAGCTCCCTCTTTTATTCATTACCTGTTAATCATTGATCTAAGACCTTACTTTTTATTTTCAGGTCAGTGTTGTTTACCGTATTCTGCTCGTTTCCTAGTACCGTCGTCTGAGGAACTTTTCTGCGAGCCTCCCGCGAGTCCTGACCCCCTGCAGTTTTTTTTACTGTATTAGAAACTCGCATTTCTTTTTTCTTTGTCGCCCACTTTATGCCTCGGATCCTTTCTCTCCTCTCTATGTCCTTTCCTTTTTGAGGGTTGGTCTGTCTATTGTCTTCTCCTGGAGTAGGACCTATCCCTAACTCCTTTCACATTTCTCTCCACTTTCTTCTTGTTGATTTCATTTGCAATTCGAGGACCTTTGCTCTTTGAGTGCACTGATTCTGTCGTCCTCGCTTAGCCTTTTAGGTCAATTTGCCCATTGTCCCCCCCCTCCCTTTTATTCCCTTTTCCTCATCCCTGCAACGCCATCCTTCCTTCGATTATGACAACGTTCTGTCCCACTTTCTGATCATAGTTTTATTTTGTCTATGTCTCTCTTTAGTTGTTGCCTCTTCCCGTGCCCCTCCCTGATTTTTACAACTTTTTTTTTCGGCTGTCTTAGTTGCTAAGGTCAATAGATGAGCTTCCTTGAGGTTGTCTTGTTGTTCTCATGGTTTCTTTACCTTTTTTTATGCCCCCACCTACTTCACTCTTAGGCTCCTGATACTTCAATTGGAATGTTAGTCGCTTTTTCCTCTCCCGTTTATAGCCACTTGCTTTGACTCTCCATTCGTGTTCTACACAGTGACTGTCACCTCCCCTCTTCTCCCTATCGCATTTCTCATTGTATTTTTCTTCTCACTTGCCGTTTCTGGTGCCTTTCCTCTGATCACGTCTCAGTTTTTTTGACCGATTTCCAAACTTTTCCTTTCTCGAAACGGATTCAACGTATCGCCTGTTCCTCCGGAGCGTAAGTCAGGTGTTTTTTCGGATATTTGTACTCAGATAGTCTAGCTTATTTTCTCATACGTCTTTTCGGTTCCCCGTCCACAGTCCACTAACATCCTCCGTGGTAATTCCTATAAGTCTCCTTGAACGCCGCATGTCGTATTTCCCTAACCTAGTTAGTCTTTGCTCCAGCTACGACTCTACGTCGTCTGGTAATGTTGGATTTCGGCGATCTCGCTTTCCCGGAAACCAATCTTTTATATCAAGCTTTTTTTTTTTTTTCTCTCCTGCGTTGCACTTTGCTATTTCTTTCCCTCTCTCTTTAACCCTCTCTCTGCGTTCGTTCTCTTCGCATATCCTCGGATTCAGCCTTTAGATTGTTCCGTCTTTTTTTTTCGAGAATTTATTTTGGACTATCTTAGTTCACGTTCCTTTTCTAGTGTTCACCGGATTTACTTATTTAGTCCGAGGCATCTTGTTGGTTTTATTCTCTCTCTCTGTAATTTCGTTTCCCTACAGCTAGGTCCCGTTCCGGCCTAACTATCTTCTGATACTTTAATAGATCCTGTGGTAGTTCTCTCCTCCTGCCCCCTCGTCTTTTTACTTCCCCTGAGCTCCGTTGTTTTTTTTCCTGGAGTTTAAGCTGCCTTGGCACGAGTTCATGCATGCGCGTGTTACTTCGGCATGGTCAAATTTCCTCGGTGGTGTTACAAGTTCCGTTATTTAGCTTAGTCTTTTTGTTAGAGCTAGCGATCATTATTCTCTTCCTCCCCACGCTAGACTTCTTTTTTTCTGTACGCGTTCCAGCGCACAGCACTCGTAGCTCCTGCGTTCCCTCGATTTACCCGCTGTACGGACGCTACTCAGGATTCTCCGCATTCGTTTGGTTAGCCTTCTCCCATTCCCATATACATTTCTCCCCCCCCATGATGTCTTTGGTCGCGCTCCCAACCTTCACCAGGTTGAGTTCTGACCCTGATTTCTTTCGTGAACTCCGTTTCTTTCGACCTTTTCAAGATACACTCTCCCTTCTCCCTACAAGTTCTCGCTTGGTCTAGCCGTCCCAAATCTATTTGGCAGACCATTTATGTTCCACTTTTTTCTTTGGTGTGATTCCTTACAGACTTTGGCCTTTCTGATCCTCGCGTTTTACGCGCTCTTTTCCCCGGCTGCTTTATTTATTTCGACCTATCTTGTTTTTCATTCCAGGATAAGCCGCCGCCATTTAACCTCTACCCGCTCCTTTCTTTTATTTTTCGGCCGTGCGCTATCTACTTCTTTCTCCTTGTTTTATGTTTTAGTCTCGATATGTTCTCGGTCTTCGTCAACCGATTTTTCCTTATCTGCTTGGACTCTTCTTGTTCACGTATCCGCTGCATCCTGTACTTATGGATCTGTTGTTCCGATCTCTCCTATCCGAGATCGAAGGTTACGATCCCCCTTTCTTATGACATTTCTCATACCGCCTGTTCCTCTTCTACCTTCACGTATTCAGATCTCTTCCAACCACTCTCTTACTGTTTTTTTGTTGATACTTTTCGCTCTTCCTTCTGTGTCAACGTTTTCGTTCTGTCTCTCGTCTTTGACATCTTTTCCTTGGCGGTGTCCCCACGGTCATTCCTCCCGTTCTCGCCTGCCCCTTTCTGTTTCCCTTTCCCGCCTTGTTTTTTGTTTACGACTTCGGCTTGTCTTTTGTGTTCGTTCGAGCGTGAGCCGTCTGAGATATCGCTTACTTTTGGCCGTTCCTAGTGCGGGCTATATGCCCTCCCCTGGCCCATCCCCCTTGCTCGAGCTTGCCGGATAACGTTCTTTTGCTCTGTTTATTCGCTGTGTCTACGAGGATTATATCCCGGGTTATTGTGCTCGACAACCTTCGCGCGCATTTCCGTTGTTAGCATCCATCTCTCATTGTCTTTTGGTATCTCCCTCCTTCCCCTCTCTGGGCTTTTCCGATCCGGGTCTTTCCCTTTATGATTGCTGCGCGTCCCAATTTTTTCGATCAACGATTGTATGAATTTGTTACTTGTTTCTTTTCCGTATTCTACCGATGCAGTTGCCCTTCCTTCTATTTTTCCCGTAATGAAAGCCCTTTGCCTAGTCTCTGTTAGTCGCATTTATTTGTCCACCGCCTGCACGGCAGCGTCAACAGCCTTTCCATCGCCTGTAACCCACCCGATTCTATCTTGCTGACCCGCTCACTTAGGCGTTCGTCGCCTTCTCAGTCCTTATGATGGCTTCGCTCGCCCGCTTTCCGTCAATTTTTTTCCGCGATCCCGTTCCATTGTTGTTCCCTCTATCTCCCGCCATCCTGACCTTTTCCTTTTCCTGTCCGTGGCTGTTATCAATATATTCGGTTTTTTCCGCGTACCCCTTCCGATCTCATCCATAGGTTTGAAGATTCTTTTCTTGCGCTTCAGTTGTTCCTCTTTACGATCTTTTGTTATCTTCTCGCAGCTCGTTTGCTTCTTATAGATGTTGTCGGGTCTTCCCCCGTCCGGCTGCTGATTCCCTGGGATTACGTCCCTCCTGGACCTTGATCCATACTCAGATCGCTCACCTACATCGCCGTACCACCCTATAGTTCGACAATTCGCTCGTTTGTTCCTTGCAGTTTCTTTCCCTGACCGCTCTTTTTCTCTACTTGCATTTTTTTGCCCTTGTAAGACCCTTCTCGGCATAAGGTACTTCATTGATTCCGTGCTTTGACGATTTTGCTCTGGAATCGTCGATTGACTTTGCTTCGAGACTTCCTGATGGTCTCTCCCTCCTGCCTGGTCTCTTGCGCTGGCGTATGAGTGGCTAGCTCAGCATGTTCACGTTCTACCGGTCCCTCCCGTCGTTGTCATTTCCTACTACCCTCCTAATGCCATTCTTTCAATATTCAGTTGGCCTTCGCGCACTCTTTGAGTGGGCTTCTTCGCACCGACCCGACGCCGACAGCTTGTCTTGAAGTCTCTTTTTCCGTCTGCCTATGCTGGCACATATGGCTCAGTCTTCCCCTTCGTCAGTCAAGTTTCTTTTTAGACATGCCTGCATATTCTCTCTTTCGTGCGTCTGTTTTTTTCAGTGCTGTACAGATCGTTCTTTTTAGGCTTCCTTCGGACCTCCCCCCTGCCTGAGGTAATATACTTCTCTCCTTTCCTATTTGAGTTTTTTGAAGTGTCGTGTCGAACCTCTCCGGATTTCACAACTCGCTTGGCCCTTGGCATCGACTATTCGTCCCGACTTCTCATGTTGCCGCTTTAGCAGCGTCGTTTCCTAGTCAGACTCCTTTTTCCCTCCCGCGCATTTTCCCCACACACCTCCTTAGCCCCTCGTCTTCTTTTAACTCCCTAGGCCCACCCGGATCCCTGTACGTTTTCTTACTGCATTGAGTCACGCTTTTTTAGTTATCCCATGGTCCCCCTGATTGTTTACCTTTTCAGTACACGGCGGATTTTTTCCCCATGTAACAGCTTTTTTCTCCGCTAGCGATCTGATATTCCCTGACCTTGTTTTTTTTTGATCCCTTACCTTTTTTGCGTATCGGCATGCCCTCTACTTGCAGTTCTATACGGTAAGGTTAATGAACTCCCGCTTTTCCCCCCTTTTATTCTACTTAGCCCTCGGCTCGCGGGTGAATCTTTCCTTATTGTATTCCCTTGCGCTGCAGGCAATCGAGACCCACCCCCTTTGACTGCTGCTTCCTGTGTATTCACGCGTTTATCTTACTTACCTCCTCGTAGGGTGTGCTGTTCTCCCCTGAGCCCAGATGTTCTTATTCGGTTGAGTTCCCGGAGCTCGTATTCTTTATTTGGAGTAAGTGTTCCTTTTATTTGGTCTTCTTCATCGCCTCGCCCCCGGCTTCGTATGCCGAGTTCTTTCTGACCTGATTCCTTGTGATGTTGTGCGGCCTCCCCTCTGCACCTTACCTGACCTTCCGTTGCGATGGTACCACATTCTTTTTGCCCCCCTTCGCGTCTCCGGAAACGTTTTCTCCCCCCGTGAGTCCTCTTGCCTGTACATTCAGTCAGTCTGGTTTTGGGTGCGCGTGTTCCTGATACCTTTTCCCCTGATAGACCGCTCATTGCCGATTTTCCTCTCTTGGAGGATATGTTTTTTGCCATCCCCTTCGTTCAAGCCAGTATTTTTCGACCTGTCGCACTGCCTATTTTTATTTTTTTTTTTCCCCTTGTGACGTTGTACCTACCCTCCCTCCCGTTTTTGTCATCTGGGTGCGCCTGTGACAGCGGTGGCTTGTTTTCGTGCTCGGCTCTTTTTGCATGAGCAGTCTTTCTTTTGCCTTTCGGAGCATAGTCCTGTTCTCGGAAACTTTTTTTCCCAGGTACGGTTAGGAGGGACCTTCCAGACCGCAAGCTCGTCGTTCGCCAGGGTACTCCCTCCCTTCATCGCCTGTTGTTGTTCTCGTATTTTTGTATTCCCTTGCTCCTTCATGCCCGCTACCACCTTTTCACCACCATGAAAGCTGCTCGACTTCCTCGTGCGTCCACGCTACTGCGCAGAGACGACGCTACCCGATTTTTCCTTCTCCCAAATTTGCTTGCTGAAATCGTGTTTTCACCTCGCCGATCTGTCTTCTGCTTTATCGGATGTTTTTCCTTACCCTTTTTTTTCGCATTCGGGATCTTCCCCGGCGATCCGTACTTGTGCTGTGCTCTTTGCGCGCATACCCTACTTTCACACCATACCGTCGACATTTTTTGCTGACTACTGCTCTCCTTTCATCTTGATAGATTTCCTTAACCTCTTTTTTTGCAATTACCTCGTTCCACTTGTTTTCTATTGTTCGCCTCTTTTTGTGTTCCGCAGTGCCTGTACTACAGTTGTACTCTTTCCTTTGATGTTAGTCCTAGGCGATTCTGTTCCCTATGGGCCGCTGCAAGCCTACCACCGTCGTTTTTTTCACATGGACTTTCTGTTCAATAGTCCTGCGTTTCCCTCTTTTGTAGATACTTCCCAACGTTCGGACTCCCTTTGGTAGATAGACCCTACAATCAGGCGCCATCTTTGCCATAGAAGCGCCCTTTTAATAATAAGAGCACGTGGATTCGGTGTTCCTCTATTTCGTCTCCAGCTTTGCCTTGATATTTCCTTGTCTTATTGGTCTGTCCCACTCGAGATCTTCCCCCTGAGATGTGAGAAATAATATTAGTCATGCTACCTGTCCCACTCCTACAATTCCCCTTACCTCAGGTCCTTCTCCTGCTCTTTGCCTGATTTGCTCGTCGTTGTAGATGATTTATTTTTCTCGACGTTTTCTTATGCAGTTCTACTACCAGTCCCTATTATCCCTGGATCCACTCACTCGTCCTTCCTGCGTACGCCGCTTATACATCTCTTGGCTTCCTTTACGCGCGCTACGTCGTTATCCCTTTTTTTAGTATCCTGTCGCCTGGGCTGCCTTGTTTTTAAGGTAGTGAAGCGTTTATTCAAGGGTTCTCTGATACTGCAATCGCTCTTAGTCACATGCCGCGTTCTACTTCCTTCGAGTTTCTTCGCGTCTCTCCTCTTCCTCTGTTTTCTCTACTTTCCGCCTGACTTTAATTATTTTTTTTTGAATGGTACCCACATTTGTTCACCCCAAGTCCATCCGGTAGCTCTCTCTCTTCCTCTCTCACCAGCCGATACTGTCTGATTATTCCGTTCCCTTTCCAAAGTTGACTTCAGAATTTCCCTCCCTTTTCGGAGACCGTTGCGGCTAAGCTTTGCGCCTCCTCCGAGATCGGTTCCCTCCGTTTGTGATTCTCTTCCCGTCTGGAGTCTTTTTCTACACCTTTCTTCGGCCATGCTGTTGTGATTCATGGTTAGACCCGTTATACATTCATTTTCCCTCTCCGGCTTCTCCCGTGAAGTTGCCGTGACTTTTTTTTTCTCTCCTTTCTTACGAAGTCCCTTTTTATATGTTGTTCTGATATATTGACTGTGTCCACTCGTTTTCCATCCGGCTTCTCCCCGTCTCACTCAAGCCTTCAGTTCTTATGCCCTCCTTTGCGCCGGCGCTCTGCTCGTTATTCTTACGACCTCACCCCTCTTGTTTTGTCGGACTGGCGACCCGTAGTTTGGCGAATTTTTCTTGGGATGTTTTGTTTCGGCTGAGGTCTTCCTCTCTCTCTCTTTTTTTTTCCTTCTCTTTTTACGACCGTATTTCTCCGCCGCGGTTACGTTCTTTTTCACGGCCCCCCTCGTCGACAAGCATCTTAAGATCCCTTTCCATCTCCCTAAAAGCTGAGCCAGCACGCGCTGTCTCGTCCTAAAATTTCTGAGAATTTCTTTTTCTCTGACTCTGTTTGATGTTACGCCGTTCTTTTGCTTTTTGAGTGTTTTCTTGTGATGTTCACTTGTGAGACTCACCCCCATCGTTTTGTACTAGAGTTCCCTTCCAGTTCAGTTTTTTGAGGAATCTTTTTTTCTGCTTTTTGTGCATCTTTTAAAGTCGCGCGTTCTGTTCTGTGATAGCTCTCTCCGATATGTCTCTTCCCCCCCTTGTCCTATCAGTATACCGCCTCTTCCCTCATGTTTACTCCTATTTGATTTAATTGGTTCCTTTTTTTCCCTGTATTCCAGGTTTTTCTTTCCCTACCGCTCCCGGCTGAGTGGTTCGCGCTCCTATGACCTGTAACGCTTTTGTTTAAATGAGCGGAGACCTCGGCCTCTCTTCCCCTGAAGCCCGTATTCCATTGTTCAGTACTTCAATCTCGTCTCCCTTTTGCATATTTTGACTGGCACGGTTGTGCAGTGTCTTTTTCCCTCCCTTACTATTTTCCCCCCATCTTGCTTTTTTTTGGTTTTTATACAATGACTGCTAGTCTTGTACGAGTCCAACCTCCCCCAGCATTTCCTGAGAAGATCAGCTTTATGATCAGCCCTTTTTGGTTCTTTCTAGATCTTTGATTTCCCTGATGGGAACTTTTTTTTGCCCTTCCTACTTGTCCGTGTTTCGCCTGAAATGTTCCTAACCTTCTCCCTCGAACCTAAACCGTATTTCTTTGTTTCCTGTCTCTTGCAACAACCGTCTGTCGCGTTGTGTTTCATGTTTGCAATCCTCCACCACATATTCTTTACTTAGTTGGTTTTATAATGCCCCCTGTCCCTCTTACGCGCACACACCCTTTTTCCCTTGTGCTAGCAGTGACAACATAGTCCTTCCCTTACCTTTGAGTATTTTGGGGTACCTATTTCCCCTTATATTGAATTTTGTGCTGTCTCGTCTCCTTACCTTGCAGTATTTACTTGTTTTTTCTGTTGTTTTCGTACAGACCGATAAGACCAAATTACTCGCGGCCGTGTCTCACAAAACTTGAGTTACTCCCTCAGTGTTCCCACATTCATGATACCCTCCTCTTTTAATTTTAATATCCTTTTGTTGTTTTATTTATCGTATCTATGGTTTTTTCATTACCTTTATTGTTTTCTTCTTGCATCGTATAGAGAGGTTTTCCGTTCAGTCTTTTCTCCTGGATCGTAACTGTGCCTTTTCTCTCGAAGCCCCTTTGCAGACGCTATACATCAAAGGACCAGCACCTTTAGTTACCTCCTCACACCCATTCCCATTCTGTGTACCATCTAGCTTTTAGAGCCCCCCTTGAGGTTTAAATCTACCTCTCCGTGACCCATTATTCCTCTCTGGCTAGTATTTGTTCTTGTTAATATCTGTATTTTTGGGTTTTCTTCTTGTGTACACGGTCCATCCCACGTTTAATTGTATTTCTTTGTGGATCCTTTTTCCCTTTGCTCCCTCCTTCGTCCACTTTATGCTTATTGATTTTGTTTTTATTGGTAGATCATACGGCCTTTGATTTAATGTTAAAACGGCTTTCCTTTTCTTTTACCTTTTCAGACTGACAATAACCTCCAGACCTGCGTTATTTTATGTATTCCTTTTTCCTCTTTTTGCCTTGGATCCTACTCCCCGCCTGCGAGTATGGTCTTATTTTATCGGCTCCCTCTTGAGAGGTTTCTGTCACCGATCCAATTTCTGATTTCGTCCTCTCATTACCCCACCCCTTTTCTGCATTTTTTTGTTTTTTCACTTTTCATACCTGCTTCCTGATGAAAGGTCCCCTTTTTACTTGACCTGAAGCCGTGATTCAGAGTGGTATCATGCCCCGCCACGTCACTTTGTTTTCGGGCAGATGACGATATGGCCCTTGTTGTTTTTGTTGAGTGCTGTTTAAGTAAAAATTACTGGTTTCCCTGTGTTCTTTATTCTCATATTTATTGTGCGTGTTTTGTTTCCCTCTTTCTCATCCAGGCAGGTCAATGAACTTTTCCGCTGACCACCATTCCCTTATCGACACCTCATGATTTCGCATTCTCCCTTTCCTCCGGTTCTCCCTCTCGTTATGAACCTCCTCTGTCCCTTGCCCCCTTGCTTTCTCCGTTTTTTTTTTATCACTTTCCCCTCCAGCTCCTCTCATCCTTAAACGCTTTCTGCCCCTTCTTTAACCTTTGTGTGTTTCGCGCCATATTTCCCCATTTTGCCTATTTCCCAATACCGCTTCTGCCCCGACCCCTTGTCTTTGGTATCTAATGAGCTTTTTACCGCCCTCCTCTTTCTTTTTCTTTTGTTTATTGTACTCTTTGTCTTCTTAGTATGCTCGTTTTTATTCTGTGCTTGTGATGGATAACCTTCCTACTTCCTTTTTTTTTGATTTTGCGGTACCTAGACCTTTTATTCCTCGCCTACACCATTTCCTCCCTGTCCTCGTCGACAGTTCTTCCTTAGTTTTTTGCCTGCTTGACTTATCCCCTTTTTTTTCCCTTCTTCAACCCTGCTATGGACCGTTGTTCTAATTTTTTTGCCCTAGGATCATTGTTCCCGTGCCCTGAGTCTGAGTTATTGATTTCCTCTCATACTTCATCTTTTCCTTTTTATGCTTTCCTTACTGACTTTTGGTAGTCGCCGTTTTCTCTTCGCGGAGAGCCGTCCCTCTCACGCCTTCACTTTTTCCTCACCGGCGATTGTGGGCTGTGACCCCCTCTTACTTTCCGGCAATTAACCCACCTTTTACTTTGATTGTCTATTTTGTAGATTTCAAACGTACTTTTATTCCCCGACTGCTACCCGCTGATAGATATAATTTTCCTTCCGCCGCGCGCCTTCCCACATTGTTTTAAGTCACCTGATCTCCGTACTGTCCTGCTATGTTCCTTCCGTTTAGCATTGTTGATTTTTGCATGGTGATCGCCTGGTACCCCCCTCTTCGTTTATTTCCTGGCTCCTAATTTGATTCTGATTTGACTTGGTCGCCCCTAATTGTTCCTCCTCTTGTGCCGTTAACCCATCCTTCCTCCCCCCTCTGTTCTTTATTCTGACTTGCCCCCACACTGTCGTTCGACCTTGAGTATTCTGCTTGTCGTTCCGGCCGGAAATATATTTCCCTCCCTCCGATCCGCAGCATCCCTAGGAGACATTTCCATGAGGCCTCCTCCTGTATGCCTAAGACTTTATTCGAGGTATCCTCGGTCCGTGTCGATCTTGAAGTCTCGTTCTTTTTTCTTTTTCATTAGACCCTTCCTTTTATGTACTTCCAGCTACTTCTAGTATTACTGCATCATTCTCCATTTTTGTCCTTTCTCCGATCGCACTAGATTTCCAGAGCTTCGGATTCTTTCTCGACCCTCTCAGTTCGTTAGTTATTCAAACAGATTTTTTTTTGGTTCCTTGACGGCTCTCCCCGACTCGATTACTGCTCGCTGGGTGCACCTAGATTTCTATCTTGACATTTTGCTTTAAAACTCATTAGATAAAACCTTCTTGAAGGTACAATCCGTGGTTTCCATTCATTGTAAAGAATTTCTTTCTTTTTGTTGATAAATGACCAAGATGGTATAAGCAAATCTCTATCTTTGAGGTTTCGCCCCTTGTCTGCAGATATCTGTAAGGATTGTCCAACCCCTTTACCTTGTGTGCCTCTATTGTTCCTTCCTAGAATTCATTTTCCTCAACGGTTCATCTAGCCCTTTCTCTACGATTCGTAGACACGGTCTTCTGGTTTCCCCTGTATTCTTTGCTTGCTCCTTTTCCTCCCCGAGCCGTTTTGGAGTATTTTGTGGCAACTAATCCCTTCCTTGGGCCCCACCGAACTGCCTTGGACTTTGCCCCCGGATTCCCGTTTCTGCATGCATCCTGTTGTCTTTTTTTGCTGTTTTTTCTCCGCCCCTATATGTACCTCCTTTGATGGCACGCAGCCGTCCGAAGGTCCTTATTCTGTTTGATATCCTGTATGTCCCTTTATTTGTATGCTCCGTTTTTTAATTCGCGCTCTTTTTGATCATTGCTTCCCTCCCCTCTTTCCCCCGATATTGTTGATGAATGGGCTCTTTTTACCAAACCCTTGCGGTTCCCCTTCTCTCCCGCGTCCATGGCTTTCCTCACTATCCTTCGAGCCCTTTCCCCCTTTACGTACCGGTGTTTAAATGGTATTTTTATTCTTCCATTTCTTTGAGAAAGTTTCAATTGCTTT